>Ga0302325_10017888_pt1 | contig 14951 bp, 17 predicted proteins | sample Palsa_T0_2_FD_201948 | JGI IMG/M metagenome (GOLD analysis project Ga0302325, IMG submission 201948) | Peat permafrost microbial communities from Stordalen Mire near Abisko, Sweden - Palsa_T0_2 | ecosystem: Environmental > Terrestrial > Soil > Palsa > Peat permafrost | place: Sweden: Abisko... | reverse complement strand
TGCTCACGCTCAACGATTTGCCAGTGGGCAGTCAAAAGATGCGGACGCAGCTACATGCAGTCTTACACTCCCAGATTCTCCTTATGAAGAGCAGCCAGAATCAAACGCTCCTTCGGATTTGAACAAGCCGGTATCTCAATCTTCAGGACCTCCTGAAGATTTGGTAGTTGGCTTGAGAGGGTTGAGAGATCACCCTGCTTTGATTATGGGTGTGGAAAGCGATATTCTGTTCCCGGCGTGGCAGCAGAGGGAGATAGCGGAGACTTTAAGAAGAGCGGGAAACAAGAGCGTGACGCATGTTGAGCTTGGAGAAGATGTGAGCTTATTTGGGCATGATAGCTTCTTGCTGGACTTGGAACATATTGGGGGGAACTTGAAGCGTTTCCTTGGATGAAGACACAATTAGAGACTCTTTTGAGATTTGTCTGAGAAGGTAGGAAGATATGTATTGAAAACTGCATTGGGCCGGCATCTGTAGCATTTGCAACGAGCGAGCTTACAGCTTCTTTCAAGCAGATTCCTCAACTTGGGGGTATTCGTACAACCTGACGTTTCTTGAGTCACGTACCACAAAAGACCAATTTGAATGACAACCAGCTCAAAAGACATCCCGACTTCACTATCTTCCCCACGCTACATGAATCCAAATGTCACACACAAAATGTCGTCCATACAGCACACCGTCCTCAACGCCACATCTTCACCACGTTCCCACAATCTACTCTCTTCGGCCTTGCCCGACCCCACTAAAGCCGTCTAGATTTGTCTCCGTCCCGTGTTGACAGGGTAGCTCCCACCAATCGCCTACCCCTCTGCCCCAAGTTCTCGCCTTTACGCACACTTTACTTTTTCCTGCCCCACTATCGAACCCTAAGCCCTCCATCCATAAAGATTCCCTTCTCCTCCCACCTCTTCCCTCCTCAAGCATCTGTTGCACAGCATTGACACAGGTCAATGTGCACGGCAGACTTATAGCGATAACAGTAAGCGACTTGAAGTCTTTGCGCTTGCTGTCTTTGGGGACGAAGAAAGACTTCACGGGACTTTCTTGGATTATACTTCTTTTTCCTGGGACCGATAGAGATACCCTTTTTTAGTTACCGCACCACGGCTTCAGAACAGAATCAACCTCTTCTTCGTGTATATACTTCAGATTCAGAAGACGAGATAATTGGCGAAGAAAGACAAGGGAACATGGCGAGCAAGGATATGACGACCAGGGTTACGGGTGTGGATACCTATGCTGTGGGGAATGGGGAGAGCTATCACAAGTCTAGTGATGGGCTTGAGGCTGATGGCAGTCCGGTCGAGGTGATCGGTAGTAATGGTATGGAGATGACAGGGCAGAGGGTTGCTAACGAGGATTATGTCAATCCTGAGGTCCTTGAGCATAGTATTCAGGCATTGGAGAACAAGAAGACGGCGTGGTGGGCGTATTTGACTACCAGAGACTTTTGGTTGGTGTTGCTTATTGGGTATGTCCATATCTCTGCTCAAGATTCGGAACTAATAAGATCTCAGACAAGTTCTTGCCCTCTGCATCACTGCTACCAACACCTTCTCTTCCCTCCTTTTCAACAAGGGAACCTCCATCCCAGCCTTCCAGACACTCTTCAACTACATTGTACTCTGTGCAATTTACACGCCCTACACAATCTACCGCTACGGCTTCAAGAGATTCCTCAGAATCCTCAAGGTGGACGGGTGGAAATACATAATCCTGAGTTTCATGGACGTACAGGGAAACTACTTCACTGTCCTCGCCTATAGATATACCGTGAGCTTTTACTCAATCAAACCTCTTTTCCTCTGCTAACAAGTCCAAGAACATCCTCTCCGCCCAACTCCTCAACTTCTGGTCCATAATCTGCGTCGTAATTGTCTCCTTCCTCCTCCTCCGCGTACGCTACAAATGGGCCCAAATAGCCGGGATCCTCATCTGCTGCGGCGGCATGGGCATCCTCCTCGCATCCGACCACATCACCGGCTCCAACGGCGGCGATCCTCCCACCCAAGTCAAAGGAGATCTCTTCGGTCTCGTCGGCGCCACATTCTACGGCCTCTCCAACGTCTTTGAAGAATGGTTCGTCAGCAAACGGCCAATGTACGAAGTGCTCGGTATGCTTGGTCTCTTCGGAATCATCATCAATGGTATCACCGCCTCGATCTTCGACCGCGCGGACTTCCAATCTGCTGTCTGGGATGGCCAGGTTGGTGGCTACATCGTTGGCTACACCCTTGCACTCACCATCTTCTACACGCTCGCCCCTATCATCCTCCGCATGGCCTCTGCAGCTTTCTTTGATATTAGTCTCCTGACGGGCAATTTCTGGGGGGTGATTATTGGCATTAAGGTTTTCGGGTACACGGTCTATTACCTGTATCCGATTGCGTTTGTGTTGATTATCGTGGGGCTGGTCGTGTACTTTTTGGCGGGCAGTATGCTGGGAGATAGCAAGAAGCCTTGGTTGGGGAAGAACCAAGAGAAGGGAGTTGCTGGGGTGGGAACGGCGAAGCTGAAGGCTATTCAGGAGGCGAGGAGAGAGGGGTTGGTTGGTGAAGGGATGGCTTAGGTTAATGTCACGGTCTTCGTGAGCGCGGGAGGAGAGAAGTAATGTGTCAGACGTTATGTTGAGTCCTTGCGTATCTCGTCTTGTTGTTTTTGAGGGTTGAACCGTTCCACATGGAGAAATAAATGGATATCTTTCTCATCTTTACACTTTCTGAATCAAATCGCTCCTTTTCAAGCATTCAAGTTGTCCTCGGTCTTACACAACAATCAAGTGATTCTCCACTGGTAAGGATTCACAACGCACTTCCTATCCCACCACCTATCCCAAACTCCCTCCTCTCTTCTGAATGTCTGTTATCCACCCACATCTTCCTACTCAAATATATCATCCCTTCTTCGCATCAACCAAGCAGCAACCCCCACTCCCCTCACACAAATTATCCCAAAACAGAAACCAACATAAACTCTACCACACAAGCAATTACACACCCAAACTGAACCCCCAAAAAACGACTTCATCACACTCAAGCCATGCCGCCCCTAACACAAACCTCACACCTCTGCCCCATCTGCTCCCAACGTTTCTACGATATTCTTGAGCTAAAGAAACATTATAACTCTTCTCACGGCGATGAAGAGGATTTTCCTAGGAGTGGGGAGGGAGAGGAGTAGGGTACAGGATGGGATAGTGATGATAGCGTTTATGGATATTGCTAGTGACGACGAGTTTTTGGGGCGGGAGAGTGAGACTGAGGAGACCTAGAGAGAGAAAATCCCTTTGAATGGAGCAGGAGAGTTTTAGGAATCATTAGCGGAGTAGGATGGGAGGAAACGGTAGTGTGTATGATGGAGATAGAACGAAGAGCAATCATCAAACAGCTTCACGTATTTTAATACATAGCAAATCTATATTGTGTCTTCGAGCGTACATAAGGATAGCGAGTACGGTTGCGTATATGGACTCTAGTTTCTAAAGATTGGAACGAGAAGAGAAGTGTAGGGATTCTGGAGGAGGGTAGGTTAGATGGCGAGGTGAGTTACGCTAGGGCTTTTATTTGCTATATAGAGGCGTTCATAGATTCGAGAGAGCGGAAAGGGAAGGGAGGGGAGTGACGAGAATTGGAGTTATTCTAGAGTAGGGCATGATTCATAACTGAATTCTACATATTCATGACCCACCTCCTTCTTTTATGTTTTCATGTATCAGGTTTCAACTGGTGAATATTCAGACAGTGCCCTAGGTTCTTCAGCACGAATTCGAGCCGTTGAAAGAAAACGCTCAATAACCTAACCCAGCAGTCCCCATCATCGCCTGTCTGTCCATCCATCCATTTACAGTTTCACAAAAAGATATACGCTCTGGCCGCAGAACAAACTAATCATTTCAAAACCAGGCAAGTCACTAGAAAGCACAATCACAGTATTCAAGAGGAACGATATTCAGCTCAATAAGTTCATTGTCACAAGTACATCTGATATACACATATGGCCGTCGCTAATTTTCAAGGACGATCCCCCAAACGCCAACCCTCCAGAGACTTTTGACCCATCTCGGCTTCCCTTCCATGCGGCGGTACAAAAGAAACTCCCCTCCCTCCCCTGATCTCTCTAGGTCTGAACAATTCTTGCAACTCCACTTCTGACTGTCTGACTTCCGCAGCTGCGTCCAGCTTTGGTGCCTCCTGTCCTCGTTCCTTCTCGATAACGGTGATGGCCCATAGTAACGTCATGAGGACTTCCACACTCGGTGAATTCGATCCTCCATAATGACCCGCATCCGCGTTAGAGAGACAGTCTTGGAGCTGCTGTTCAGACGCTAACCGCATTGCCACCATCGTCGCATCCAAAAGAGGACGCGCCAAGTTGGGGCTGCAGGTTAGCAGTCGTCTCAGCAAGCGAATCCGAAGAGTGAATCTCGGGCGCAGGCTGGTCATCGTGGTGGAGGAAGTCGTCGAGGTCGAAGTCGTCAATGCCGCCGTCGTTGTGGCCAACCAGATGATCGTAGTTAAGATCGAATTGGTCGGCGATAGGGGCGACCCCATTCTCAAAGAAGTGACGATCTGACTCAGTGGGGTCAGGAGCGTCGAAATAGCCTCCGAAGTCATATTGAGGAAGAGAGTGATTGCCAAAATTTGAGAGATGGCTGAAGTTGTGGCTGTCGTTGAGTTCATCCAGGGCCGTTGTTCTTCCGACTGACACTGCAGGTCGCACAACATCGCGGCAGGATGTTGTGTCATATCGGAAGAACTGGCGTTGGCGGACTCGTCGACGGGCCGGATCTCTGGGGAGAGGGAGGCGGGGTTTACGGTTTGTGTTGGCTCAGACTTGATGATGGGTTGGGTGCTGATAGGTTGTTCTTGGGCGTCTCGGGAGCCGAAGAGTTCTTGGGAGAATGTGACTGGGGTTGGTGCGGAGCGGAGTTCGGGTTGTGCTGGTGTCGAGGCAATTGACGAGGACCGGAAGACGGTCATGCCACCAGTGAACTGCTCAAGCTCACGCATCAAGAGTTCGTTCTTTGCTTGCATGTCAGCCAAGCGCATCTCGAGGTCAGCGTTCCGTCTCTCGATGGCACGCTTCTCGTTCTCGAGAGCCTCGACCTCTTGCCGCTTGCGCTCTCGTGATGATTGAGCTGCCCGACGGTTGCGGAGGACCCGTTCCACACGTCGTTGCTCCTTCTCATCTTCAGTCTTCGCACGTTTCCTAGAAAACGGATTAGCTGATTGATCGACAATGGTGAACCTGGCATCCAGTATGTACCTCGGTGGCAGGTTGGTCTTTGGCTCTGGGAGTTGTTGGCCCCAAGACTTCCTCTTCTTGACGGGCTTCTTCTCAGGTGCCGGAGTGCCAGCCATGCTGCTTCCTCCATTCATGGAACCGCCGAACATGCTGTCCTCGTCATAGGGGGACTGAGGAGTCATGGCTTCGGAGGGGTCCATGGTGTCGTTGAAGAGTGGCGGGTAGATGGTACCTGGAGTCGAGACAAAGCTGTCGGCTAAGCTGTCCGTGGGCGAGTGCTCGAACTTGATGTGGGGTGTGTTCTCCATGGTGGGTGATAGTATCGTGGATGGGACTGTGTGGCGGGGAATGTGCGTATTGGGGAATATGAGATTGCCCTCAATAGATGTATGCAGCCGCCTCGCCCATGGCGACAGGACACTCTGGCCTTCTTGGTGGATGAGTCAGGACTGATGGGAAGGCAGCAGCGAGGTGCCGAGTGCCCAATGAGGGGGCACGTTTGTTCTAGGGTTGGTGGTTGAAGAGGAGATGGAGATGGTAGGAATTGTGGGAAGGAAATCTGTCTTTATAAGAGGACACGGTTTCAATTTCAGGCGGAGCTGACGAGGGAGCGCTCGACGCTATGCCGGATTGGGAGGTGACAAGGAGCCAATTTTAGCCTGTGCCAACCCCTGAGTGGGCGGCGCCGCTCCTTGCACTCCTTCCGTGGCCCCCTTTGAGCACGAATTCGGGGCCCACACTGCAGGCTATCGATCGAGTTAGAGAGAAGCAAGCGCACTCAGGGTCAGATCGGCGTGCGAAGGATGGCTATCACTCGTGGAACAGAGAATCGAATCGAATCCTCGGGCTCCGTATTGGTGTTTCACACGCCTCCGCACAGCAATTGATTTGTTACACCACCCAAGGAGGATACGTACCAGATGGGTCCGGATGTACAGGAATAGGGGACTCCTGCTGATCACGGAGCGTCAGAATCGCCGGCCCCATTCACTCTTTCATTTGATACCCCGCTTGCTTCGTATCACAGAGATGCCAATTTGTACCGTGTATGGGACCTGATACACAGTACAACCTCATCAACCTGCTGAGATTGGAAGTAAAGTCTAGATACCCTCGTGTACCTCGTGTAGAACTCGATTTGTGGGCTGATGGCCAGCTGCAAACCTGACTCAGCCAAGCATCAATGGTCAGCACTGCCTCAGCTCGCCACCAACAAATACTATTTTCAACCTTTTCCTTGCTGCAGCGGAGACCTCAGGCAAGACAAAGCAGAGATGACATTCCTCATATCAGATTAGAAACAAAACAACCCTTCTTCCGCATAACCAACATTGGCAGGGCAATAAACATTTCCATGCGTTCGAGGCAATCTTCATCCTTACCTCGTTACTCTGCTTGTAACCCCTCACCTCAGCTCGAATACAGCACAATTACCTCGTGACAACACTCTCAACCCGTCAATCATAGCAAGACAAACCATCGAATTAAGACGCACTTACAAAAAGAAATTTCACCTTCAATAATTAAAGAGTCTCGAACTTCCACGAACTTCCAAACCCTAAAATTTCGCATCATGAGCCGAGACTCCGGCTCCCCATCCAATCTAAATGCAATCTACAGCGGCCCGGCTCTTCCTCCCACCCCCACGTCTCAAATTAATAAATCAATCTACAGTACTCTTAGTCTCATACATACAATACTTTGAGTGAAGTGTGTGTGAGAGTTCCGCCTTCTGCTCCCAGCGCTTCCGTGAGGCGTGTCTGCCAGTCTCGTGTGATGACTTCGCGCTCGGTAACGAGGCGATGCTGTTGGATATGATAGGAAGGAAGGTGAAGAGGATCTTCCTGCATCTTGTGCTACTTCAGATCACATCAACTTGTACCTATTTCTGATCACAATCATATCCAACCAACATCACAGCGCCTCGCTTTACCCCCCATCCTGCAGAACCATACCATCTCAGCACACTTATCCTACTATGCCCAATTCCTACCCTTCCCCTTTCCTCAAGAACCGGATCCACAAACCTTCAATCCCTAAAGGAATCTGGAATCTGGCACTGCTCCCTTCCTTCCGCATCCGGCACACACACGGACAAACCCTTCCCTCGCACGGTTTCGCGGGCGATCTAGAAGCCCCGGCCCGCGATGGTGGCGCAACTGGCGCAAGAGATGCAGATGCATTTACCCCCTTCCCCTGGATACTGCATCGGCCCTCCCTTCGTCTAAGGATTGCAAGGAAGGAGGGGAAAGAAAGGGAAGGTAGGCAAAGGGAAATTCGCGATTTAGATGAAGAGATGATAGAGAAAATCTGGGATGATAGATGAGTTTAGTTTTATGTCAGGGATATTGAGCTTGAAGGGAGGGTATGGTTTGATGCGTGGGGGAAGGGAGGTCAGTAAGTGATAGAGTTTCAGGAGAAACTCTGTGATTGAGATTTTCCGTTCGGAGAAACTTGAGTGAGATTACAGACCCCTGGAGGATATTAATATCACGTGCACAGAGCGTGACCTTCACTTCGAACTTTTGAACTGCCCCATCTATTGAGGCCCATTTCACAGCCAGATATAGCAGATTGTTACATAGATCAAGTTCATACCTCACCTCATCATTCCAGGATTTTGGGACCAAGGACTGCATTCGTGACATCCCGTTCTGAGGAAATCGGTGCCGCTGAAAACGAACCAGAGGAGCTTTGAAGGCTAGATGGAGCAGTCAAGAGCTTTATGGAAGGAATTTTTGTTGCATTTCGCAGAGGGGGCGGGGAGTATATAAGTGTTCTTTCTCCCCTAACGTCCTCCCCGATGTGGACGAGAGAGCGCGCGTTGATAATCACGTGATAAAGGTCAACTCGTTGTCGAAGACGTGGAACTTTCCCTTTTGCTAATAGAGGAGTACTCGAGATACTGAGGAGATACTGAGAATACTATCCCTGTTCTGCATAACCGAAACAGCATGTTTCACATACCTATCTCAGAGGGAAAGTTCAGCACGTGACACATGACAGTTCCTCAATCTCGAACTCAACTCCTCCCTTAAGCCTTAAAGAAACCTCAAAGTCCAACTAAAAGTCAACTTCAAATGGGCCTCTTGAACTTCTCGAAACCAATGAACCTTCTAAATCCTCGATGACCCACCATGCCAAATTAATTTTTCAACTCAAGCTCCAAGAATCTCAGCATCCTCCTCAGTCTTAACTCATCATAACACAATGGACCCTCTATCTTCCCCTCCACCACCATCATCATCAAGCCCCACAAATCAAACAATGACAGAAGAGGAGCGGCAACTCCACTTATCATTCATGCGTGAAGCACTCTCTATGGTACATCCCCAAATCCCCATCTGTCCAAGCTCATATTAACAGCAACCCCAGGCCGAACTCGCCCTCGCCACGAACGAAACACCCGTAGGCTGTGTCTTCGTCCACAAAAACAGTATCATAGGCCGCGGAATGAACGCCACAAACGCATCTTACAACGGCACGCGCCACGCGGAATTCATTGCCATAAACGATATCCTGTCCCAGTCTCTCCTCTCCCCTTCCCATTCAGAAGAAGAAGAGAAAGGAAGCAGGAGGAGGAAGTATAGTCCGGAAGTGCTGAAGGAGTGTGATCTTTATGTGACGGTTGAGCCGTGTATCATGTGTGCGAGTTTGTTGAGACAGTTCGGGGTTAGGAAGGTGTTTTTCGGGGCGGGGAATGAGAAGTTTGGGGGGTGTGGAGGGGTTTTGAATATTCATGTTGCGAATGGCGCGTCAGTGTCCGAGGATGATGACGGCGAAGGGGAAATAGAGAGGGAAGAGAGGAGAAAGAGGCATGAGGATGATTATGAAGTTAGTGGGGGTTGGTTGAGGGAAGAGGCTATTTTGTTACTGAGGAGGTTTTATGTTCAGGAGAATGGGAGGGCGCCGGAACCGAGAAGGAGGGGGAAGGAGGGGAGGGCTTTAAAAGTGGAGGATTTGGAGGTTGTGTCCTTGGGGGAGAGGAAAGGGGCTAGTGGTTGAGGTATCTGGGGACAGAGGACTAGTCTAATCGAATGACAGGCTTCGCAAAGCCTGGCCACACAGAGTGAAGGCAGCTTAAGAGAAGAGCCAAGAGGAAACCAGAGAGTCAAGCCACTGGCCAAGAGCAACAGAGCTCCAGAGTTAGAATCTCAAACATCGAGCCTTCTCAAACCAAGCAATTCCCATTCCATTCCATTTCATATTTACAAAACACCTTTCCCATTCTCACATTCTTCCCTCTCATCTAAGCAAGCTTCTGGCCCGTCCTCTCAGCCTCCAGCTCTCTCTCCGCCTGCTGATAGTACTTCGCCGTATCCACACCATGCTGATTATGATTCACAAAGTTGAACCAAGGAATCACATGCAGAAACAACCCTGAATATCTCGAGTTTCTGCTCGCCATACCCTGCGCATACGGCGTAAGGGTGCTGTGTCCGTACAGCGGCTCTCCCTTCTTAACTTTTGCAACCATCTCCTTCATATCCATCTCAACTTCTCTCTTGTTTTCTGTGAATCCATAGAAGCGCACTACAACTCTCTGTTAGCAAAAAATCCCTGTTTAATTAGAATTAAAGTGGATAGTTTTAAAAAAGAACTCCTCCTCAAAAGCAAGAAAGGAGGAAGGTAACCCACAAATCGATCGCTGATAGAACAGCAAAAATCCAGCACCGAGTCCAATCACACCCGTAAGTCGCATAATGGGCGCAAATCCGCCCTTGCCCACATACGACGGAGCGATTCTCTCCCACGTTAACATCAGCGCTGGTCCGCCCGCCCCGAAAACAGCTCCGGCCACGTAGTCACTGGGACGAGCATAGCTGACAACTCGCTTGAAATGTCTGCCTTTTGTTAATATCCTTCCAACAACTTCCACTAATCGTCCTGGAGTTCGAGGGAGCTTACGGATCGGAGTCGATGAGCTATAAGGAGGTTGTTAGCTTCTTTCTTGTGGAATAGAGGAGGGCAGAGCATACGGGATACTCTGATGGCACGGTCTTTGCTGGCACAAAGGGCCGCTGCTCAGTGTTCGACATGTTGGCGTCCAATTGCTGTCCCAATTGCAGTTCGGGGTTGGCGTGAGGTCTGCTTTTCGACTGTCGTTCTTGAGCCGATTGGCGCTAGTGCGATTTGATACGGGAGGCGGGAATGACCTTGTCCGCAATCGCGTTACCCGTTTGGTGGACGCGCTTCTCGTGTACTGAGGAGCAAGAAGATTCTAACTCCTAAATCATCGTGATTTCTTGGGCTTCGAATTGGAGACAAAAGGTCTCTTGGAGATTTTGAACACCCTGGATTTTCTAGCACAATATGTCTACCTCAGTAGCATCAAGACCTCTTCCCACCGACGGACCTACAGCTGGTGGAGACGAATTGGACGATCTCTTCGATTACGACGTGGACGATATCAATGATCCTTTCAGTGAAAACTACGTGGTTCCAGGAAGCAAGGAGAGGGCAAAAGAGGAAGCAGCTAAAGCGAAAGCTGATGCCGATCTGGGAATTGACAAGAAGCTTGAGATCACACGGCAACCCAGAGCTCCGAGAGTGAAGCTTGACGAGGACAGGTAGAAGGACTTTGTCGATTGTTCAAGGGTTATACTAACAGCAACCTCAGGCTTCTTTCAGCAAATGGTATCCCAAAACTACGAGCAAAAGCAAAGCACCATCTGAAGTTCAAGGGCAAAGGCCATGAAGTGCGTTTCCGCAACCCTTTACCTACGTTGTATCTGACAACCCCATAGTACTCAGACGCTTCTAGACTCCTCTCCTTCTACCAACTCTGGCTCGACGACCTCTTCCCCAAAGCCAGATTCCTAGACGCCTTAGCAATGGTCGAGAAAACAGGACACAAGAGACGAATGCAAATAATGAGGATGGAGTGGATTAACGAGGGCAAGCCGCACTCATCTGTTCATGAATATTCCATATTCGACGAACCTGCACTTCCACCTAGAGAAAATGGTGAACGGGAAAAGACTGCTCCAAGAGTGGCGCCTATATTCGAGAAGAGAGCGAACGAGCGGCCAAAGACACCAGTTGCTGATGCGGAGGCGGATATGGATGATGATCTATATGATGCTACGCCGAGACCGAGAAGGCAGCCTGCTGAGGAGCCCGTTTCTCAAAGTGATTCTCTGTTTGGTGGAACGACGCAAAGTATCTTTGGGCCTGCGAAACCGGCAGCGCAAGATGGTCCGGATGAGGATGAGCTTGATGCTTTGATGGCGGACCTAGATAATGAGGCTTTGCAAAGAGATCTTCGACCTGCAGCGGTTCCAGCAAAACCAGCTGCGGCAGTTACTCAAGAGATCGACGAGGATGAGATGGAAGCTATGGCGGAGATGGACATGTGGTAATCGAGGGGCTTTGGCGTTTGCAGGTGGGTACATTGGGCGGCGCATTGGCGTACATGTGTGAACTCTGAATGACAAACTTACTTCGATTTTTTATTCTCCCATAGTAGATCACTCTGAATTGTACAAAATTGTGTTGGTAAAATGATATTAATCGATGATGGTGGGGTAAAAGTGCAGCCTCGCGTAATGAAGTCAACATCCACAAATCTGCTCACATCCACATCAGCCTTCCAACAAGGCTGATTCAAATTATCAACCGCCTCACCATGGACGACTCTCTTGTCGCTGCCCTCGAGGATATACGACTCTCAAGTAGTACATCGGCTAACACAGCAAACGACTGGATTGACCACATCCTCGACTCCCAGCGGCCACGCAAACGCATAAAGCAAGACCCGGAAACTCTCAAGCTCTCACTCGAAGAGAAATATCTCACGCCCTCAACCTCATTCTCCCCAGAGTGGCTTAACAAGCTACAACAGTAAATAATCCATCCCCTTTTGGTACATTCAACTGCTAATGTATGCGTGCAGGAGATGGGACGCCCCCACCGACTACACAACCCTCTTCAAAATCGCCCCAACCCAAACACGAACCATAACCCGTTTCACACGCGAAGGCCTCGAGGGGCGTGTAACAGGCTACAAAGAAGTGACTGTCCCTGCCAACAGCGCCACCGCCAAGAATAGCACCTCATTCCTACGCAAACCCGCGAATAGAGCAGACTTTGTACGTGGAGCGGCTGGCTTCTTCCCTTTCGCACCAGGAGGATTGGAGGGTGTGGAAGCTGCGGCAGCGCTGGAGGAGCAAGCTATAAGGGATGAGGTTAAGGTTCAGGATGGAAAGAGTAAACTGGAGAGGGTGATCAATTTCAGTGGGGAGGGGGGTTTACTAGAAGTTCCGCCGGGGTTTGAGAGGGGACTGGATTTCGGGAAGAAGAAGAAGGATGAGAGTGATATTAAAGAGGCAGAGGAGGTGGAGAATGTTTTGGAGGAGGAGCCTGAGGATGAGTTGGCGCAGGAGGGAGGAAAGGAGAATGGTGCTGGTGCAGATTCTGGTGACGCTTCAGACGAAGACAGTGAGGATGATATCGACTCTTTATTGCCGGTAGAGTTTCCTGCGTTGGAACCTCATGGGGTGCTTGCAGCTTCAAGTGCAAAGAGAGGTGGGAGAGAGTGGGCACATATGGTCGATGTCAAGAGGGACATTACGAATTTCAGGGAATTGGTTCCGGACATGGCAAAAGAATGGCCTTTCGAATTGGATACCTTCCAAAAAGAGGCAGTATACCATCTCGAGAGTGGAGACTCAGTATTCGTTGCAGCACACACATCCGCAGGAAAGACAGTGGTGGCCGAATATGCAATTGCTCTTGCAGCCAAGCATATGACGAAGGCCATCTACACCTCACCCATCAAGGCTTTAAGTAACCAGAAATTCCGAGACTTCAGACAAGAGTTCGATGAAGTTGGTATCCTTACCGGCGATGTGCAGATCAACCCAGAAGCAAGCTGTCTGATTATGACAACTGAAATTCTTCGAAGCATGTTGTACAGAGGAGCAGATCTGATACGAGACGTGGAGTTTGTTATATTTGACGAAGTTCATTATGTAAATGACCTGGAACGTGGCGTTGTTTGGGAAGAGGTCATTATCATGCTACCAGAGCACGTAACTTTAATCCTCCTCTCTGCCACAGTCCCAAATACGTACGAATTCGCTTCTTGGGTTGGACGAACGAAGAGGAAAGATATCTATGTCATCTCTACACCAAAGCGACCTGTGCCTTTGGAGCATTATCTTTGGGCTGACAAAGGCATTCACAAGATTGTCGACTCAGAAAAGAGGTTCATCGAGAAGGGTTGGAAGGATGCAAATGATGTTCTGTCTGGCCGGGACAAGCAAAAGGTGTTGCCAGCACCAGAGGCCAATGCCCGCGGAGGTGGTAATGCCAGAGGTGGAAGAGGCAACAACCAGCGTGGTGGAAATCAAAGAGGAGGCGGCCAACAACGGGGTGGCGCACAACAGCGAGGCCGTGGAGGACCTCCTAGAGCGAGCCATAATCCTGGGCATATGGGGAGAGGAGGTAGACCAGGTGGCCGAACATCTGCAGCTCAGGATAAGACGCTCTGGGTCCATCTCGTGCAATTTCTCAAGAAAGAAAGCCTACTTCCTGCATGTATCTTCGTTTTCTCCAAGAAGCGATGTGAAGAGAACGCAGACGCACTCAGCAATCAGGACTTCTGCACCGCCACGGAGAAGAGCGCAATTCACATGATCATTGAAAAGTCAATTGCGAGACTGAAGCCAGAAGACCGAGTGCTGCCGCAAATCGTACGGTTAAGAGATCTGCTTGGTCGAGGTATTGCAGTTCATCATGGTGGCTTACTTCCGATTGTGAAGGAAGTTGTCGAGATGCTGTTCGCCCAAACATTGGTGAAGGTTCTTTTCGCAACGGAGACTTTTGCTATGGGTCTGAATTTGCCAACTCGAACAGTCGTCTTCTCTGGCTATCGAAAGCACGATGGTCATTCATTCAGAAACTTGTTGCCGGGAGAGTACACACAAATGGCTGGAAGAGCTGGTCGTCGTGGTTTGGATACCGTCGGATCAGTTATCATCGTTGCTCCGGGTGGTGGTGAAGCTCCTCCTGTCACAGAACTGCGGCAGATGATCCTTGGAGATCCATCGAAGCTGCGATCACAGTTCAGATTGACGTACAACATGATTTTGAACCTCCTCCGCGTGGAAGCACTCAAGATCGAAGAGATGATCAAACGAAGTTTCAGTGAGCATGCTACGCAGCAACTATTACCAGAACACGAGAAGGCTGTCAAGGTTTCCGAAGCAGATTTGACCAAGATCAAGCGGGAGGCATGTGACACTTGCGATAAAGACCTCGATGCTTGTCATCAAGCTGCGCAAAACTACAAGCAATTGACGCTGGATCTTCATCTTGGATTGTAAGTGTCGTGAATCTCTTTTTTCCTATGAATTGTCCCATGACCTTCTTCGTTTTTCTAGAGACATTGTTCCTGATTCTCCCGGAATATTCTGATGGAGTACATGCTGACCTCCGAAGGCTGGCTACACCTGTAGGACGCAGAATGTTCTCACCAAAGCGACTAGTTGTGTATACGAGAGACGGCATCCGAACTCCAGGCATTCTTCTGCGAGAAGGAGCGACTAGTGCTCCTGCTCCTACTGTTCATGTGCTGGAAATCAGGACGAGAAGAGACCAAAGAGATTCTACCGACCTACTCCCGTACTTGCTGAAATTCAGAAGCTTGTTTACTCGGCTTCCGCTACAGCACAAGAAGTCGATTGTTACCAAGTCACTA
>Ga0302325_10017887_pt1 | contig 14952 bp, 11 predicted proteins | sample Palsa_T0_2_FD_201948 | JGI IMG/M metagenome (GOLD analysis project Ga0302325, IMG submission 201948) | Peat permafrost microbial communities from Stordalen Mire near Abisko, Sweden - Palsa_T0_2 | ecosystem: Environmental > Terrestrial > Soil > Palsa > Peat permafrost | place: Sweden: Abisko... | reverse complement strand
TCGGCGTCGTGCTGTTCAAGCATCACTCCGCCGGCTCGACGCCGCCGGCCGTCGGCGCCACCGCGACCAGCGGCACGGCGACGACCCCGGCCACGCAGCCGACCGCGACCGCCAGCGCGCCGACCGGCGCCAGCGGCGCCACTGGCGCCACCACCGCCTACAAGCTGTCCACCCCGTCCAAGGCGGGCGGATACCCCCTCGGGCAGGACCCGAACTTCCTCACCACTACCAAGTCCACCGCCGAGCGGGTCGTCGCGGCGATGTCCAGCGCCGGCGGCGGAACGGTCACCGGCAGCCCGGTCTCCGGGGCTTACCAGCTGCCGGACACCCAGGCCATCACGTTCGTCGGCTACCAGGGCAGCTTCACCCCCGCCAAGGTCGCGTCGATCCTGTCCTCGATAGGCAGCGACGGGCACACCTACCCGGCCGGCTCGCACGGCGGCACCCTCGGCTGCGTGAACACCCCGGCCACCGCCACCGAGACCAGCGGCGCCGTCTGCATCTGGGCCACCTCGAGCACCCTCGGCGTCACCGAGTTCTTCACCGCGACCGGCCCCGAGTCCCTCACCCAGAGCCAGAACAAGGGCGCCTCCGACACCGTGAACCTCCGCACCGACGTAGAGACCAAGTCCTAGCCCAACCAGCACCCCCCCAAACGTGCGGCCGCTAGCCACCCCCCCGGCTGGCGGCCGCACCCTTCCCCGCCCCGCCCACGCAGCCCAGCCCCTCCGCGCCCCCCGCCCCCCGCCCCCCGCCCCCCGTTTGACAGACCCGTCGCGGTGGCTCCCGGCGTGATGGGCGCTGTGGCCCGTGGCGACGTTAGGAGTGGTGCCGGGGGCCACGGCGGCGGGGGCGGCTGGGCGCTGGGGGCCACGGCGGGGTCAGGGGGCGGGCGCGGCGGGCGGAGGCGGGCGCTTGACGGGACCGGGGTTACGCCCCGCGCGCGTGAACAACCCGGGTTGCACTGGTCGTCAAGGTGTGTAAAGCGCGCTGGTTGCTGTCTCGCGCGTCGCCCAGGCACTTGGGCGGCCGGTCAGCAGATCTTAAGGTCAAGCTTCTCGATTGTTCCCTTTACAGTTCATTTGTGCAGGTGATTAGTAAGAGGTAGCGTACTAATATGACCGACCAAACGGTCGCGCTCGCGGCGACCAGCCTGCGCAGGGGAACGATGCGGCTCGGCCGCCGGCTGCGGATGGAGCGTCCCGAGCGCGCGGTGACCGGTGCCGAGCTGAGCGCGCTCGGCCTGCTCTACCGGCGCGGGCCGATGTCAGCAGGCGACCTCGCCTGGGCCGAGCGGGTCCAGCCGCAGTCGCTCACCCGCACCCTCGCCGCGCTTGAGGAGCGCGGTGAGATCGGCCGCCACCCCGATGCGGCCGACCGCCGCCGTTCCCTGCTGTCCATCACCGAGGCGGGCACGGAAGTGCTCCTCGCGGATGTCGGCCAGCGCGACAGCTGGCTCGCCATGGCGATGGCCGAGGAGCTCAGCCCGGCCGAGACCCAGCTGCTCATGATGGCCGGCGAGCTGATGGAGCGCCTGGCCGAGTCCGAGGTCAAGGCGCTGCGCCGGACCACCGCCCCCCGCGCGCGGCATACCCCGGCCGAGACGGGCCGCCGAATGGGCGGCGAACGCGAGGCGAGCAAGCGCGAGCCCGGCGAGCGACGCCAAGCGGCGAGAGGAGCCTGACCGTGGCCGAGCGACGGCTGCCGTTCACGGTACGGCAGGCCACGGTCGTGATGGCGGCCACGCTCGCCAGCTTCGCCACCGCGCTCCTCATCGAGTACCTGGCGCACCTGTCGACGAGCATCGTCATCCTGGCCGTCGCGCTGAGCGTCTCCATGGGCCGGATCGGCCAGCGAGCCGAGCACCGCAGCCCGCGGGCCCTGGCACTGGCCGCGGTCGTGCTGCCGTTCGTCGCCGTCGGCGCCAACGAGATCGGCACCCGCATCTTCAAGCAGCCCGATTTGGGCGACACCCTCTTCGTGCTGGCGATGAGCGCCACCATCTGGGTGCGCCGGTTCGGCCCGACCGCCCGCCAGGTCGCCACCTTCGCGACGTTCCCGCTGGTCGCCATGCTGATCGTGCCCGCCCCTGTGGTCCCTGGCAGTGGCTCGGCCGGCGATGGCCGCTGGTGGTCCGCCCTGGTCGCGCTCGTCGCCTTCGGGTACGTGACGGCGGCCCGGCTCATCGCCGAGCGGGCCGGCTTCCTCGAACCGGCCGCCAGCCAGCAGGCCAGCGCCGCCGCCACGAATACCCAGCGCCGCAACGCCAGGCGGATCGCCGCCAGCACCAAGATGGCCCTGCAGATGGGCATCGCGCTCGGCGCCGCGTTCGCCGTCGGGCGCGGCCTGTTCGGTGTCCACTGGACCTGGGTGGTGCTCACCGCGTTCATCGTCTGCAGCGGGAACCGGGGGCGGGGAGACGTCCTCGACAAGGCGGTGACGCGCCTGGTCGGCGCCGCCGCGGGCACGCTCGCCGCCACCACGCTGACCAGTGCGTTCCCGCCCCGTGACCCGTGGTCGGTGGTCGTCATCTTCGCCGTGCTCGGGGTGGGCCTGTGGCTGCGGTCGGTGAACTACGCCTTCTGGGCGGCCGGGATGACCGCCGCGCTCGCCCTCCTGTACGGCTACTACGGCGAGCGCGGCGTCGGCCTGCTCGGCACCAGGCTGGAAGCGATCGTGGTCGGCGCCGCGCTGGCCGTCGCCGCCTCCTGGTTCCTGCTCCCGGTCCGCACCACCGACATCCTCCGCCGCGACCTAGCCCGGTCCCTAGCCGCCCTCGACGCCTACCTATCCGCCCAAGCAATCCCCCGGGAAGCAGCCACCCAAGAAGAGATAGCCAAGTCCCAGCAGCGGTTCACGCACTCAGTCGGCACCCTCGACCACGCCGCCACCCTGCTCCGCAAGATCCCCGCACCGCTCCGGTCCCGCACCGACCACCTCCCGGCCATCACTGCCCTGGAAGAGTGCGCTGCGCAACTCCCGTCCGTGACGGCAGCCCTGACCCAGCTGCCCCGGGACGACCACTGGCCCGACCACCTCGCCCACCTCCAGGCGGCCATCGGCGCGCTCCGGCAGGCCAACGCCCAGCGGCTCCCACCGAACCCGCAAGCGTGGAACCGTCTCACCGAGGCGCTAACCAGCCTCCCGAGAACGCTAACCACAAGGCCAGCCGCGCCCCCACCAGCCACCGACCGACTCTGGCTCGCCACCCAAAAGATCCTCGGCTACGCCAACCGCGTCCACGCCAAAACCTACGAGCTGGTCTCCGAGCTATCCAGAGACCAGACCACCCAGACCACCCAGGCCTACCTAATCCAAGACTCCGACGGCCACCAGGCCCACCTCACCTGGACCAGAGACACCACCCCGGTAGCCCTCACCGCACCCGTGGCACCGCCTACGATCGCAGCGGGTCACACTCCAAGCGGTTACCCTTACACGATCACCCAGCTCCCCGACCTCGTCGGCCCAGGCACGGCTGAAGTCACCAGATAATTTGAGCAGGCAGCCGCCCGGTGGGGTAAAGCATTCGACTTCGTCAACAGCGACGACGAAGCTGTCGTCCGGAGGTTCTTCGTCCAGATGATCGAACATCTCAGCCAGCTCATACGAGAGGAACGCGGCAGGTGACTACCGTGACAGCACAGCCGCCCGAGGCCAGGCCGACGTCGGCCACCCCAACGTCGGCGATCAGGACCGAGGCCCTGCGCAAGACCTATAAGTCAAGCCGGGGCGACACCGAAGCGGTACGGGGCATCGACCTGGACGTCAAGCAGGGGGAGTTCTTCGGCCTCCTCGGGCCGAACGGCGCCGGCAAGTCCACCACCATCGGCATGCTCACCACGCTGGTGGCGCCGACCGGCGGGCGCGCCTGGGTGGCCGGCCACGACGTAGTCAAGGACCCGGTCGCGGTCAAGCGCCGCATCGGTGTCGTCACCCAGAACAACACCCTGGACATGCAGCTCACCGTGCAGGAGAACCTGGAGTTCCGCAGCCGGTTCTTCGGCCTGTCGCTGAGCGCCGCCAGCAAGCGCGCCGCCCAGCTGATCGACGCCTTCGGCCTGTCCGACCGTCGCAAGGCGATGGCCGACCAGCTGTCCGGCGGCCAGGCACGGCGGCTGATGATCGCCCGCGCGCTGGTGCACCAGCCTGACGTCCTCTTCCTCGACGAGCCCACCGCGGGCCTTGACCCGCAGACCCGGGTCAACCTCTGGGACATCCTCGAGGTGCTGCACGGCCAGGGCCAGTCCATCCTGCTCACCACCCACTACATGGAAGAAGCCGAGGCCCTCTGCGACCGGATCGCGGTCGTGGACCACGGCCTGGTGCTCGCCGAGGGCACAGTTGACGAGCTGAAGGCGAGCGCCGAGGCCGCGACGATCGTCACCGTCCGCTTCGAGGAGCAGGTGCCCGCGGGCCTGGCCGAGCGGTCCGGCCTGAGCGCGCACCCCGGAGTCACCAAGGTGGAGACGGACGGCGACCAGGTCCGCGTGTTCAGCCATGACCCCGAGGGCCTGCTCGGCGAGCTGATTACCGCCGGCACCAAGGAGGGACTCCATGTCCGCGACGCGACCCAGCAAAGGCCCAGCCTGGAGACCGTCTTCCTGGCCCTGACCGGCCGAGAGTACCGGGAGTAGACGATGGCCACTATCCAGGTTCAACCGACCAACATCGGCGCGGCCTCGGACGCGCCCGTCGCGGCGTCGATCGCCGCGCTGATCACCGACGCGCCGGTGCCGAACCCGACGCTCGCGAAGACGTTCGCCGCGATGATGGCCCGCGAGTTCCGGGTGCTCGGCCGGAACGCCCCCTCCACCTTCATCCGCGCGGTCATGCAGCCGCTGCTGTTCGCGTTCGTCTTCGCCTACGTGCTGCCCAAGATCGGCAGCGGCTTCGGCTCGGCCGACGCAGGCGGCCCGTCCAGCACAGCGGGCTCGTCCGGCGTCACCTTCGCCACCATCCTGGTCCCCGGCCTGATGGGCTCGATGTTCCTCATGCAGGGCATGTTCGGCACCACGATGCCCCTGGTGATGGAGTTCTCCTGGCAGCGCACCATCGAGGACCGCGCCCTCGCCCCGGTCCCGATCCGGGTGCTGGCGATCCAGAAGATCACCGCCGGGGCGATCCAGGCGTTCCTCGGCGCGGCGATCGTGTTCCCGGTCGTGTACTGGGTGCACGCACCGGGGCAGGGGCCGCACATCCACGTGACCAACTGGTTCCTGCTCGCGGTGGTCATGGTTGCCTCCTCGGCGCTCACCGCGTCGCTCGGACTCTACATGGGCACCGTCGTCGACCCGCGCAAGGTCCAGATGATCTTCGCCGTCGTGCTGCTGCCGCTCACCATGCTCGGCTGCGTCTACTACCCGTGGTCGGCCCTGCACGCGATCCGCTGGCTGCAGATCGTCGTGCTGCTCAACCCGATGGTCTACATGACCGAGGGCCTGCGCGCGGCGCTGACCCCGTCCCTCGGCCACATGCCGCTCTGGGCCATCCTGCTCGCCCTGCTCGGCGGCACCGTCGTCTTCGGCGCCCTCGGCGTCCGGACCTTCCGCAAGCGCGTCGTCAACTAGACGGTGGCGGCCAACCGGCCAACCCGCCAACCCGCCAACCCGCCACCTCCGAGCAGGGATAAAAGCAAAAGGCCGCCTCAGAACGGTAGTCTGTTCCACGCTGGTCGCCCCCCGACATCCTCCAGCCGGGCGACGGAATACCGCGCCGCCCCCAACTGCTGCTACTCTTATCGGTGACGAGTCCGGGACGCACCGCGTACCGGACGTGCAAGCGGAGGACCACCTCCCACCTGGTCGGCCTTCGGGTTGGCGGGTTCGGTGCGGCGCAACGGCCAGCCCTAGCCGGGCGGCAGCGCCGTCGATGTGGTAGCCCCGCGGCGCACGCGCCTGACCGGGGCTTTTCTCGTTCGACGCCGGTCACGACAGGCAACTGCCGTCAGCAGGCTAACCGCCGGGGCCGGTGGTTACCGAAAAGACGGTGGTTACCGAAACGCGGCAGCCGCCGCATAAGCAGGGCCGCCGCCGGACAGGCCGGTGACGGTGGAAATGATGAACCTGTGGAGGTCACATCAGCACCGAAACGCGTATCAATGAGCGCATCCGCACACCCGAGGTCCGGCTCGTCGGTGCCAAGGGCGAGCAGATTGGGATTGTCTCCATCAACGAGGCGCTCAGGCTCGCGCAGGAGGCCGACCTCGACCTTGTCGAGGTCGCCGCGACCGCCCGCCCGCCGGTCTGTAAGCTCATGGACTACGGAAAGTTCAAGTACGAGTCCGCCGTCAAGGCCAGGGAATCGCGCAAGAACCAGACGCAGACGATCGTCAAGGAGATCAAGCTCCGCCCGAAGATCGACCCGCACGACTACGGCACCAAGAAGGGCCATGTCGAGCGGTTCCTCAAGGCGGGCGACAAGGTCAAGGTGACGATCATGTTCCGTGGTCGCGAGCAGTCCCGTCCTGAGCTCGGCTTCCGGCTGCTGCAGAAGCTGGCTGACGACGTCACCGAGCTCGGCTTCGTCGAATCGCAGCCCAAGCAGGACGGCCGGAACATGATCATGGTGATCGGCCCGCACCGGCGCAAGGTGGAGGTCAAGGCTGATGCCAGGTCGGCCGCCCCCGTGTCGGCCAGCCCCGTGCAGGCCAGCCCCGTGCCGGCCAGCCCCGTGCAGGCCAGCCCCGTGCCGGCCAGCCCCGTGCCGGCCAGTGCTGCGCAGGCCAGCGCCGTGCCGAGCCCGCGCGCTGAGACCGAGGCCGATGCCGAGGTCACCGCGGAACCCTCAGCTCCGGCGCCGACAGACGCGTAGAGGTTTACCCCCGTCACTGGGGGAGAGGGCGGAGCGGCCCCGCACGAGCAGTGCGGGGCCGCTCCGCGAGGAAAAGCTGCCCCCCGGGCGGCGACACACGAGGAGACGACGGCGACCATGCCGAAGATGAAGACGCACAGCGGCGCCGCCAGGCGGTTCAAGATCACCGGCAGCGGCAAGATCATGCGGCTGCGTGCCAACCGGAAGCACCTGCTTGAGCACAAGTCTTCCCGCCGCACCCGCCGGCTCGACGGCGATGTCCAGATGGCCAAGTCCGACACCCGCGAGATCAAGCGGCTGCTCGGCCTCTAGCCAGCGGCCCCGAGCCGAGTCATGTAACCGCAGCCTAAAGGGAGATTGAACGATGGCACGCGTCAAGCGCTCGCTTAACGCCAAGAAGAAGCGCAGGGTTGTCCTCGAGCGGGCGAAGGGCTACCGGGGCCAGCGGTCCCGCCTCTACCGCAAGGCCAAGGAGCAGGTCCTCCACTCGATGACCTACGCCTACCGCGACCGCAAGGACCGCAAGGGCAACTTCCGCAGGCTCTGGATCCAGCGCATCAACGCCGCCGCGCGCGCGAACGGCCTGACCTACAACCGCTTCGTGCAGGGCCTCAAGGCGGCCGGCGTCGAGGTCGACCGCCGCGTGCTCGCCGATCTCGCCGTGACCGACGCGGTGGCCTTCGCGGCCCTGGTCGAGGTGGCCAGGGCCGCGCTCCCCGAGACCCTCGGTGCCGCCGCCTAACTACGCGCCGTATACGTGGCCATGGAGAGATGAGTGTGACATTGCGCTATGTCACTTACCCGGTGCGGCAATGTCACATTCATCTGGTGAATTGGGGTTAACCTCGTGTACGCAAGCGCCAGCATGGCGCGGCTGAAGGCTGCCCGTCGGCTGACAAAGCGCGCATTGCGCCAGCGTGAGCGGGCCTTTCTCGCGGAAGGCCCGCAGGCCGTTTCCGAGGCCCTGGCGACCGGCGCGCGGGTCACTGACCTGTTCGTCACGGCGCCCGCTCAGACCCGGCACGCCGACCTGGTGGCCAAGGCCGAGGACGCGGGCATCGACGTGTCGCTGGTCAGCGGCGAGGTGATGAGCGAGCTCGCGCAGACCGTGACGCCGCAGGGCCTGCTCGCGGTCTGCGACTTCGTTGACGTCCCGCTTGACGAGGTCGTCAAGAGCGGGCCCGCGCTGGTCGCGCTGCTGGCGAACGTCAGGGACCCGGGCAACGCGGGCACCGTGCTGCGCGCCGCCGACGCGGCGGGAGCGGACGCGGTGATCTTCGCCGACGCCTCGGTCGATCTTTACAACGGCAAGTGCGTGCGGGCCAGCGCGGGCAGCCTGTTCCACCTGCCGGTCGTCGCGGGCGCGCGGCTATCGGAGGCGGTCGCCGCGCTCAAGGGCGCGGGCCTGCGCGTGCTCGCCGCCGACGGCCGGGGGACAAGCACGCTCGACGCCCCCGGCACGCGGGCGAGGCTCAGCTCGCCGACCGCGTGGCTGTTCGGCAACGAGGCCTGGGGACTGCCAGACGACTTGCTCGCGCTGGCCGACGAGTCGGTCGCCGTGCCCATCTACGGGCGCGCCGAGTCGCTCAACCTCGCCGCCGCCGCGGCCGTCTGCCTCTACGCCTCGGCGCAGAGCCTGTTCGGCCCGGGGGGCACCGCTCCCCGTGCCCGGCAACTGACTTAACTGAGTAGTAACAGGGCGGGCCGCGATGTCCGGCGTCACGTTCATATCCGTGAAGCATTATGATTACGTCGCGTTGCCCGCCTAATGGCGGCCGGAGAATCATTCGCATAGCGTATTTATGGTATGACGTAGCGAAATCTCCGGCTGCGGGTACTGTCATTGGGACGGGTTGACACGCTAGAGTCTGATTACATTCCGTCACCCGCACCGGGGATCGAGTCGGCAACGGCAGCCCGGTGCACCCCCTGCTGGACGGAGGCGCAAGCGTCGTGAGGGACAACAGACCGGGTCGGGAGGCATCCCGAGGGGCTGAGCGTGCCACAAGCACGTCCCCCCTCGCGCCATCTGGGCCTGCCGCCCCATCCGGCTCGCCAGCTCTGTCCAGACCGCCAGCCCTGTCCGGATCGCCGGCCCGGTCCAGGTCTTCCGCACCGCTCCGGACCTCCGCTCCGCTGACGGCGAAGGCGCTGGCGGACGCGCAGTCGCTGATCGCCGACGAGCTGCCAGACGGCTTGGTCGTCGCCGACGACGCCGGCCGCGTGATCGTCTACAACCGTGCCGCCGTCCGGCTCACCGGCCTCGGGGCCGAGCAGGCCATCGGCAAGTACGTCTCCGACGTGCTGCCCTTCAGGGACGATGACGGCCGCGACTGGTGGATGTTCGTCGACCCGTACAACGGCCTCGCCACCAGGACCAGGCACCCTGAGCGCAGCCTGTTCCTCGGAGAGGGCCCCCCCGGAGGCTACGGCGCGCCTTCCTCGCGTGGGTACACCGAACTGCTCGTCTCGGTCGGCTACGTGCGCGACGGCCGCTCCGGGCCGGTCCGCCGCCTGGTGATCACCCTGCGCGGCGCCCAGCAGCGGGCCAGGCTTGAGCGCAGCCGCGCCGAGCTCGTCTCCACCGTCGCGCACGAGCTGCGCGCCCCGCTGACCTCGGTGAAGGGCTTCACCGCGACGCTGCTCGCCAAGTGGTCCCGGTTCAGCGACGACCAGAAGCGCGTCATGCTTGAGACCGTCAACGCCGACGCCGACCGGGTGACCAGGCTGATCACCGAGCTGCTTGACGTTTCAAGGATCGAGTCAGGCCGGATGGAGGTGCGCCGGCAGCTCGTCGATGTTCCCGAGCGGGCGCGCAAGATCATCGCCGGCCGGGTCGCCTCCGGCGAGTCCGAGGACCGGTTCCGGCTTGAGGCCGACCTCGACCTCCCCGAGACCTGGCTGGACGCCGACAAGATCGACCAGATCCTCGGCAACCTGGTGGAGAACGCCGTCCGGCACGGTGCTGGCACCGTGACGATCGTGGCACGGCGCGCACGGGTGAGCGGCGATCAGACCGAGGCGATCGCCGTATCAGTGCGCGACCAGGGCGAGGGCATCCCCCCTGAGATGTCGCTGCGGGTGTTCCGCCAGTTCTGGCGGGGCAAGCGCCGTGGCGGCACCGGACTCGGCCTCTACATCGTCAAGGGCCTCGTCGAGGCGATGAACGGCGACATCGCCGTGGCACGGGCCCCCGGCGGCGGCGCCGAGTTCCGATTTATTCTGCCCGCGGGAACTGCGGTTTAGCGCGTCCGATGGCAAAATCGGCCATCTTATCGGACGCGCTAAACCGCCTATCTCCCGGGGGGGCGACCCCCCGTACCCCCCGGTGTGAGGCGCGGAGCGCCTCACGGGTAGGCGATGGTTCCCGTGGGCAAGACCCCCGTACCCTCCGATGTGAGGTGCAGAGCGCCTCGAGGGGGCAGGCGATGGATGTTCCCGCGAGCGATGCCCCGGTTCAGGGATGTCCCCGGTTCAGGCGATGTCCCTGGTTCAGGGGACGGTCCCGTTCAGGGAACGGCCTCAGGTTCACTAGTCCGCTGTTAACGCCAGCCCTGCCGACGGCAGGTCGGCCGGTAGAGTCATGACTGCTGGAGTAGAGCAGGTCCCGTCCGTTCGGGATGACCCGAAGACCTTTACCGTCGCGGACCCTCAGCTGGCTGATCACCCCAAGGAAGCGAACTTACCGATGTCCGCACCAAACAAGAGCTATGACCCGGTCGAGGTGACCGCCTTGTCGGCCGACGAGGTCGAGCACGCCACGGCCGGCGCGCTCGCCGCCATTTCCGCCGCCCAGACGCTTGACGAGCTGAAGGAAGCGCGGATCGCGCACACCGGCGACAAGGCGCCGCTCTCCCTGGCGCGCGCCGAGATCGGGGCGCTGCCGCCGCAGGCCCGCGCCGACGCCGGCCGCCGGGTGGGCGCCGCCGTCGCCCGGATCAGGGACGCGCTGAGCGAGCGCCAGGAGCAGCTCGAGCGCGAGCGCGACGAGCAGGTCCTGATCACCGAGCGGGTCGACGTCACCCTGCCGTACGACCGTGCGGTGCAAGGCGCGCGGCACCCGGTGTCCATGATCGCCGACAAGCTCTCCGACGTGTTCGTCGCGATGGGCTACGAGGTCGCCGAGGGGCCCGAGGTCGAGGCGGAGTGGTACAACTTCGACGCGCTCAACATCCCGCCTGACCACCCCGCCCGCGAGATGCAGGACACCCTGTTCGTCTCACCGCCCGAGGGCGCGCCCGCGGGCACCCGCTCCGGCATCGTGCTGCGCACGCACACCTCGCCGGTGCAGATCCGCACCCTGCTGAGCAGGCCGCTGCCGCTGTACGTGGTGAGCCCGGGCAAGGTGTACAGGAACGAGGCGCTCGACGCCACCCACCTGCCGGTCTTCTACCAGATCGAGGGCCTGGCGGTGGACGAGGGCCTGACCATGGCCGACCTGCGCGGCGCGATCCAGGCGTTCGTTGACGCCCTGTTCGGCGCGGGCCTGAAGACCCGGCTGCGGCCGGACTACTTCCCGTTCACCGAGCCGTCAGGCGACGTGTCCATGGAGTGCCACGTCTGCCGGGGCGCGTCCACCAAGCCGGGTCCAGGAGGGGACACTGCGTCGTGCCGGACCTGCCGGTCGTCTGGCTGGATCGAGATCGCCGGCTGCGGCATGGTCAACCCCCGGGTGCTCGTCGCCTGCGGCATCGACCCCGACCGCTACAGCGGCTTCGCCTTCGGCCTGGGCATCGAGCGGGCGCTCATGCTCGCGCACGGCATCAACGAGATCCGCGACACCTACGACGGTGACGTGCGGTTCAGCAGGGCTTTCGGGACGGAGATCTAGACGCGATGCGAGTACCGATTTCGTGGCTGCGGGAGTACGCCCCCATCCCGGAGCCCTATGACGCCCTTGAGGTCGGCCGCCGCCTGACGCAGGCCGGCCTTGAGGTAGAGGCGGTCGAGCAGGTCGGCCACGACGTCCTGGGCGTGATCACGGCGCAGGTCATCACCATCGAGGAGCTGACCGGGTTCAAGAAGCCGATCCGCTACTGCCGGGTCGCCACCAGCGACGCCGAGCTGCTAGGGCGGGACCCGGAGGCGCTCACCGGCGTCATCTGCGGCGCCACCAACTTCGCGGCGGGCGACCGGGTGGCGTTCGCCACGGTCGGCGCCACCCTGCCGGGCGGCTTCGAGATCACCGCCGCCAAGAAGTACGGCCGGGTCTCCGAGGGCATGATCTGCGCCGTCGACGAGCTCGGCATCGGCGAGGACCACAGCGGCATCCTGATCCTGCCGCCGGACACCCCCCTCGGGGTGGACTTCACCGAGTACGCCGGCCTGCGGGACGACGTGCTCGACATCACCGTGACCCCCGACCGCGGCTACGCCGTCTCCATCAGGGGCGTGGCGCGCGAGCTGGCCACCGCCTACAACGTGCCGTACACCGACCCGGCCCAGACCATCGGGGGCGGCGAGGACGCCGTCGGCGGTGACGACATAGCCGAGGAGTCCGGCCGCGTCTGGCCGGCCGAGATCGCCGACCCGACCGCCTGCGACCGGTTCGTGCTCCGCGAGGTCCGCGGCTTCAACCCGAAGGCCCGCAGCCCGCTGTGGATGCAGGTGCGGCTCGCCCGCTCCGGCCTCCGGTCGATCTCGCTCGCCGTCGACGTGACCAACTACCTCATGCTTGAGCTCGGCCAGCCGCTGCACGCCTTTGACCGGGCCAAGCTGCACGGCCCGATCGTGGTCAGGCGCGCGCGCCCCGGCGAGACGCTGACCACGCTCGACCACGTCGACCGCAGGCTGCACGCCGACGACATCCTCATCACCGACGACAGCGGGCCGATCTCGCTGGCGGGCACGATGGGCGGCCTGGCCACCGAGATCGACGACGACTCGACCGACATCGTCATCGAGGGCGCCCACTTCAGCGACACCGGGGTAGCGAAGATGGCCCGGCGGCACCGGCTGCACTCCGAGGCGTCCTACCGCTTCGAGCGCGGCACCGACCGCGAGCTGCCGCCGCGCGCCACCGCGCGGGCGGTCGCGCTGCTCGCCCGCCTGGGCGGCGCCGCCGTGGTCCCCGGCGACACGCACGCGCAGGTGCCGGTCACCCCGGTGACCATCCAGCTGGCGGCCGACTACCCGGACCGGGTGGCGGGCGTCGTCTACGGCCTGGACACCGTCGTCGCCCGGCTGCAGGAGGTGGGCTGCCAGGTGCGCTCCACCCCCGCCAGCGAGGTGCCGACGATCGCGCCCTGGCGCGCGGGCGGCCAGGCGGCCGGGTCAGCACAGTCGGCCGGGCCGGCACAGTCGGTCAGGTCAGCACAGTCGGTCAGGTCAGCACAGTCGGTCAGGTCAGCACAGTCGGTCAGGTCAGCACAGTCGACCGGGCCAGCCAGCCACGAGCACGCCAAGCACGACCGGCAGCACCTGGTGCTGCTGGTCACCCCGCCGTCGTGGCGTCCCGACCTCACCGACGCCGCCGACCTGGCCGAGGAGGTGATCCGCCTTGAGGGCTACAACAACGTCCCGGTCAGCCAGCCCCGCGCCATCGCCGGCCACGGCCTGACCGAGCGGCAGCAGGCGCTGCGGGCGATCGCCCGCACCCTCGCCGCCAGCGGGTTCGTCGAGGTTCACTCCGAGCCGTTCGTCCCGGCCAGCGAGGCGGACAGCCTGATGCTCACGCCGGAGGACCCGCGCCGCCCGGCGGTCAAGGTCGCCAACCCGCTGAGCGAGGACCAGCCGCAGCTGCGCACCACCCAGCTGCCCGGCCTGTTCCGCACCCTGGTGCGCAACGTCGGGCGCGGCTTCGGCGACATCGCCCTGTTCGAGACCGGCCAGGTGTTCCTGCCCCGCCCCGGTTCGCCGGGCATCGCGCCGATCCTCGCCACCGACCGCGGCCCGACCGCGGCGGAGCTCGCGACGCTCGCCGCCGCGCTTCCCGACCAGCCGGTCCGGGTGTCAGGGGTGCTCGCGGGCAACCGCGAGGTACCCGGCTGGTGGGGGCCCGGCCGCCAGGAGAGCTGGGCCGACGCGATCGAGGCGGCCCGCTCCGTCGCCGCCGTCAGCCACCTGACCTTCCAGGTGCGGGCAGCCGCCGCGGCGCCCTGGCACCCAGGCCGCTGCGCGGCCCTGTGGGTTCAGGTCACCGGGGTCGACAAGCAGCCGCACGAGTGGCTGGCCGGCCACGCGGGCGAGCTGCACCCGCGGGTGATCGCGGCGTACGGCCTGCCGCTGCGGACGAGCGCGTTCGAGCTCGACTTCGAGGTGCTGGCGACCGCCGCCGCGACGGCCGAGCCGGTGCGCGGCCCCGCGCTGCCCGCCTACCCCCTCGCGACGCAGGACGTGGCGCTGGTGGTACCCGAGGAGGTGCCCGCCGCCGACGTCGTGGCCGCGCTGCGGGCCGGGGCCGGCGAGCTCCTCGAGGATGTGCGGCTCTTCGACGTCTACACCGGTGCCCAGCTCGGCCCGGGACGCAAGTCCCTCGCCTACACGCTGCGCCTGCGCGCCGCCGACCGCACCCTCACCGCCGCCGAGGCCACCGCCGCCCGCGACGCAGCGGTAGCCGAGGCGACCCGGCGCACCGGCGCCGAGCTAAGGGCCTAATCCGAACGAGCGCGCGTTACACGAGTCAGGCCCGCCCCCTCACCAAGGGGGCGGGCCTGACCGCTGTTTGCACCGCTACTGGCTAGCTCCAGCCGGTCGTCCTCATGCCGTCCTCCTCCCGACGGTCAGAGCGAAGGATCTGGATGGCGACACGGGCCGCCAAATGCCCATATATCCGCGTATAGCACTACTAGTTTCGATATTTCGTGACTGCGATCACGCGCCACCGAGCATGCCAGCATCAGGGCCGCGGGCAGGGCGAATCGGGTAAGGTTACATTTCGGTTACGAAACCTCGATACCTTGCTTCGCGCAGGTAACTGCAAACGCTTGCCGCGCAGGCGTTTCGTTGCCTCTGCCGCTGATCACGGCACTGGTGCGCTGCCGGTCGGTAGCCGTGTTTTGACAGTGCGCACGTGAAATCTGTGACAATGTGGGAGTAGCGCCGCACGTTGCGCTATCCGGCATGGTCAGCGTGGATGGCTGCGGAAAAGCACTGTGCATGACAGGGAGGTCAGATGGATCACGCGCGTCGAACCGTGCT
>Ga0302325_10017886_pt1 | contig 14952 bp, 17 predicted proteins | sample Palsa_T0_2_FD_201948 | JGI IMG/M metagenome (GOLD analysis project Ga0302325, IMG submission 201948) | Peat permafrost microbial communities from Stordalen Mire near Abisko, Sweden - Palsa_T0_2 | ecosystem: Environmental > Terrestrial > Soil > Palsa > Peat permafrost | place: Sweden: Abisko... | reverse complement strand
TTCTCCAACAAGCGTTTTGACACGGCCAAGACCCAGAACGGACTTACCGCAGTCGCTACCAACAATGGCCAGGCAACCTCATTGCTGCGGCGATTTGGTGACGATCGGCGGCGGCTGTTTCTCCGCGTCCGACGGGTTCGGGGAAAAGGCTAATGTCACCCACACGCTGGCGCCGGAGGCGCGATTCTGCGTGTCTACGTCCCAATAGGTCTTCACGTTGAAGTATGTCTGAAACGACGGGTTCGGGAAAATTAGCCCAATCTGCGGCCCGATGCCCATGGTGCGGGACTCGAACGGGCACAGCGCCGGCAGGCATCCACTGTCGGGAGTGAGCGGATTGTAGATGAGAACGTTCATGAACAAATTTCGGGAGTTGGGGTTCATCAATTACAACGGAGTCTTGGAGGTTCACAATTCATTGCTGAATGTGGTCCTGCACGTCAACCCGCATATCAGACGGGGCGAGACTGGCAAATAATCAAGAATCCGTTCGCCCCGTAAGTAAGCGCCTCTGCGTAGTCCGTGATCCGGCGCTCAAGACAAGTAAAAACGCGCGCAGAGGCATTCGACCGCCCCGCGCGCGTGTTTATTCGGGACAAAACTTAGTTTTGGCCGTTCATGTTGCCTTTGTTCATGCCATTACCGGTCGAGTTCATCCCATTCGACTTCATGCCGTTCTGGTTTGATTTCATTCCGTTGCCGTTTGAATTCATACCGCTGCCGTTTGAATTCATACCGCTGCTGCCCGTCCCGCTTCCAGACTCCATGCTACCGGTTCCGGAAGTTCCCCCCGCGGTTCCGCTATCGGCACCTTCTGCTGCCCAAGCGGTGGTAGCCAATCCCATCGCCAATGCGACGGACATCGCCATAATACCCGGACGTTTCATTCTCAATTCTCCTTGTTGTGAGGAACGTGCGTTACGTTCCTTGTGGCAACAAAGGAATACACTCATCGTTCCCGCAAACTGAAAATGGCAATGCAGATTTCACCGCCGCAATGCTGAAACTTTATTAGAAGGGCTTAGTTGCAGGTTCCTTTATTAACTTCAACAAGCCGCAACCCTTGCGGCGGCGGGCCCCAAAAAAATTAGGACCGTTCCGTTTTGAACAGCGCCGATCTGCGCGCGAAGTGTAATCCTAGTCTAGGAAGACACGCTCGGCAGGCCGCAACGATGCGGCCGAACGAAACCCATTTATGTTATTTCATCGGTCACAGAAACCGGGAGCAAGTAACGTTGGTCGATCCAGAGGTGGTGCCTTCGGGCGAGAATGGTGCTCACCATCTCAAACGGCCCCGTTTCAATATCGCGGCTTCAGCGGCAAACGGCGAATGGCGCGACCGGCTTGCACCCGCCGTCGCCGCCATGAATCTTCAGTTTTCTGAGCCGCACACCCTTTCCAGCCTCGGGGCTCTGGTTGGTATGAGCCGCTCGGCCTTTGCCGGCGCCTTCCGCGCAAGTTTCGGTCGCGCACCTATGGAGTTCCTGGCTTCTATCCGTCTTAATGAGGCCGCTCGGCTGTTGCGATCCACCACGCTTCCTATCAAGGCAATCGGGGTGCAGACCGGATATACGAGCCGCAGCTCGTTTACGCACGCGTTCCATCGCGCTTTCGGGGTCGCGCCCGGTCGCTTCCGCGGTGCGGAATTCTCAGGTTCCGACGGGAACATCCACGTGGTGGCAGAGCGATTGCGAGATCTTAGTCAGATCCGTCAGGAGATTTTGTGGGAGGTCGATGTCTTCACCGGCAAGGTCTGGTGGAGCGATGGGACATTTTTAGCGCTCGGGTATGACGGTCGCCGGCCCTTGGTTTCTGACGTCAAGCACTTTCACGAGCGCATCCACCCGGGGGAGCGACAGCGTGTCGTCGAGGGCATGCAAGCGGCCTGCGTCGCCGGCGACTTGGTCTGGCGGGATCACTTCCGTTTCAGAAAAGCGGATGGCAGCTACGCTACAATCGATAACGCCTGCATCATCCTTCGCAACACTGCCGGCGCACCGACGCGATTGATCGGCGTAATGCAGCCGCACGGCCGCAACCAGAAAGTCCAACCGCTGGCCCAAAGCTATTAGCCGGCCGGATAACCCGCATCGCTAATCAGTTCCGAGCCGATTTCAAACGCCCCGAACTGTTGCGCCATTGTCATGAGAGGTTGCCCGGAGCACGCGTGACTACTCCTGACGACGCATTGAACTCCGATTACTGCAACAAAAATCAAAACAATCCCGCAGGACGGATAAGCACATCTATTGGACGCCGCGAGACAAAGTCTAACTGGGCGTTACGAGAGACGCAGGAACTTGCCTAACGCGCCAACGTTCATTTTTGCGATCTGCCTTTCAGATAGATTTCTCGAACCGGAGTGAAAACATGAGCGATCCTCATCGCCGATACCAGGCCGCCGACGGGCCGGCCTTCGTCACTGAACGCCGCGCCCTGCTAAAATGGTCGAGTGCGGCCGCCATCGGCGCGCTTGCATTAGGGGGCAGAATGCCTGGCTTCGACATGGCGAAGGCTTTTGCCGCCGCTGGCGCCCAGGCAGGCGAAAGCGTGGATCTTGGTAAAGGCGATGTCGGCATTCTGAACTATGCCTACGGCCTGGAGCAGCTCGAAGCCGCCTTCTACACGCAAGTCACCAAATCGCCCTACAGCAACATGGAATCGGCGGATCGCGACATTCTGACCGCCATTCGAGACCATGAGATCGCGCACCGCGATTTCCTGAAGGTCGCGTTGAAAAAGGAAGCCATTCCGGACCTCGAAGTCGATTTCTCCACGGTGGATTTTAATAGCCGAGATAGTGTGCTGACGACCGCCCTAACATTCGAAAACCTTGGGGTCGGCGCCTACAATGGGGCCGGACATCTATTGAAAAAGGAGGAATACCTCCTGATCGCCGGCAAGATCGTCTCGGTCGAGGCACGCCACGCGGCCGCGATCAGATACCTGCTTGCTTCGAACGCGCAGGCCAATGCCGATAATAATAGCAGCAACCACTCCAACATGCCGGCACGCGTCGTTAATGACAAAGGTCTCGATCAGGAGCTGGCGCCGGGCGACGTGCTGTCGAAAGCGGCGCCATTCGTGAAGACCCACATCACCGCCGAACACGTCGGCTAACGGCAAAGGGAACAGTATTATGACAAACGACAAAACCATTCTTGCCGGTATCGACCCGGAACTCGCCCTCCGCATGACGTCGCGGCGCGGCGTTTTCAATGATGCGGCAGTCAAACTCGGTATTTTGGCGACGGCTTCCACGGTAATGGGTGTCGCCTCCACCGCCGCCTTCGGTCAAGGTGAAAAGCTGCCGGTGAAAATTGCCGAAGTCCTAAACTTCGCGTTGACGCTCGAATACCTCGAGGATGAGTTCTATCGAACCGCAATGGGGAGCAGCAATCTGATCCCATCCGAAAATCGCGACGCGTTCGAGAGAATCAGCAAGCATGAAGCCGCCCATGTCGAAGTGCTCAAAGGCGCGCTCGGCAGCCGTGCGGTAAAAAAGCCGGAGTTCGACTACACGGCAAAGGGTAACTTCGAGGACGTGTTCTCGAACTATAAGACATTCCTGGCCGTCTCGCAGGCCTTCGAGGATACCGGCGTTCGCGCGTATAAGGGACAGGCCGGCAATCTAATGAGCGACGGCGCCATCCTAACTGTGGCGCTGCAGATCCATTCGGTCGAAGCACGGCATGCAGCTACGGTTCGGCTCATTCGGGGCCAGCCCGCGTGGATCATCAGCAACTCTCGCGGCGATCTGCCGGAGATAACGCAGCCGGTTTATAACGGCGAAGCCGACTTCACCCAGGGCGGCGCCAATATCGAGAACCTCGGCGGCCTGCCACTGGACGCGCTGAGTGCGGCCTTCGACGAGCCACTGAGCAAGGACAAGGTCCTTGAGATCGTGAAGCCGTTCATTAAGGCGACATAGTTCTGCCGGCGAAGGAATAAGACGATGCGGCGGAGGAAACTCCGCCGCATTTTTTGTCGGGGCCAGATTTCGTCGCCCGACGTCGGCGTCACACCGCGAGCGGACCGCGTCCAGCGTATGGATTGATGGTGGCGCTCGTGGCGATGCGTTTGTAGCCTAAGTTTTCGCGTTGACGCTCGAACACACCAATTGGACGTTCAAAGACGAATTCGGACTCGGCGTTCGGACGCCAAACTTCCAGGATAGCATGCGGTAAGCCGCGTACCTCCCGTGGGACGGCTCGCCGGGATTGGCGTGTTGTTTAGCTCGAGGCTGAAACTCAGGCTCGAAGCATCCGTATGTTTTTAACCCGGGGCAATAACGTGACAAACGTAACTGGAGGTTGGTCTGGCGATGTCTGAATGGTCCCCCCTAGTTCCCCAGCGCGACAAGCGCGCGTCGCGGCGATCGATGTTGAAATGGGCTGCGGCTGCTGCCGCTTCTGCAGCGGTCTTCGGCGTCGACGTACCCGGTCTCAAGCTGAACGAAGCGTTCGCGCAAGCACGTGCGGTCGACCTGGGCGGTGGCGATATCGGCGTGTTAAACTACGCGTATGCGCTGGAGCAGCTCGAGGCGGCGTTTTACACGCAGGTGCTGGCCAATCCCTATGGTGGCATGACCGGCTACGAGCATGCCGCACTGCGCGACATCAGGGATCACGAAATCGCCCACCGCGCGTTCTTTGCGCAAGCGCTCGGCCCCAACCGCATCCCAAACCTGACGCCAAACTTCTCGGCGGTGAATTTCGCCAGCCGGGATAGCGTTCTGAATACCGCCAGCACATTCGAGGATTTGGGCGTGTCGGCCTACAATGGCGGCGGCCAGTACATCAAGAATCCTTCAATCGTGGCGGCTGCTGGCTCTATTGTATCGGTCGAGGCACGCCATGCCGCGGTGCTGCGTGACCTCCTCTCGCCGTTGTCGGGCAGTTTCGCCGGCATCTCTGTCGTCGACTTCATGGGCCTCGATGTCTCACGTCCGCCGTCGCAAGTGCTGATGGCCGCTGCGCCGTTCATCGCAACGCCGGTCACCGCGACCCGATTGCCCTGATCCGACGCATTCAAGGACCATTTCCATGACTTCGAACGCACTCCTCGATACGCTAGATCCCGATCTCGCCAACCGGATCGCCTCCAAGCGCGATCTGTTCCTGAAAGCCGGTGCCAAGCTCGGCGCTTTGGCGACAACTCCGGTCGTGCTCGCCGCGGTGTCGACCGAGGCCTTCTCGCAAGGCCTGCCGAGGCAGGTCGTCGACATCCTCAATTTCGCGCTCACCCTCGAATATCTTGAGGATGAATTTTACCGCACCGCGCTGAACTCCGGAGTCGTGCCTGGACAGTTCAGCGGGGTCTTCGGCACCATCAGCCGGCATGAATCGGAGCATGTGGCGACCCTGTCCGGCGCCTTGGGTGGGGCGGCAATCGCCAAGCCACGGTTCGACTTTACCGCGCGTGGGAGATACCCGGACATCTTCCAGAATTTTCGGACCTTTGCATTGGTGTCGCAAACTTTGGAGGAGACCGGCGTAGCCGCCTACAAAGGACAAGCACCTCATCTCACCGGCGGGGGCGCTCTCCTGACGACCACGCTGCGAATACACTCGGTTGAAGCTCGTCACGCCGCCGAAGTGCGCCGCGTGCGCGGCGTAAAGCCTTGGACTAGTGCGTTCGACCGGCCTATGTCGAAAGCGCAGGTGCTTGCTGCGGCAATGCCGTTCATCGCGGGGTAAAAGAGTCCCAAGAGAGTTCATCCCCTTTCTCCGCAACTTCTCGCGTCGGCACGCTATCGCCGCATAGGGCCTCGTCACTATCGCCGCGTCGCGACGCGTCTCTAACACCCTCTTGTCCGCTTCTGGCACTTTTCTGCCGCGGCGAACGCCATGTCTGATGTCCAAGATCGGGTGAAGAACGGACATACCGGCGACGCCCCGAAACGTCGTTGCTGACCCTTTTCGGACGTCGCCGACGGGCGAACGAGGTCTCCGTTAGCTTTCAGTTCCGGGGGGTGTTTTCCTAACTCCCTTTGTCCTAATTCAAATCTTGAATGTTCTAAACTACCGGAACGATCGTCCTCCGTGCTACGTTGGGCGCCATCATCGCCACGGCTTTGCATAAGCGTCCGTGACCGAGAGGCCGGCCGCGCATACGAAGGAGTTGCCGAACGGCATCGGAAGCGCCCCCGGGATGCCAATCAACGCGGCCCAGCGTTATCGTTCCGAGGCTGAAGTTTCGAACACGTAAAGCGCTACGTCGACAATGCCGCCGCGAAATCCAACCTCGCAGTACGCGAGATAGTATTCCCATATCCGCCGGAAGCGGTCGCCGAAACCAAGGCGTTCTATTTTCGGCCATGACCGAAGAAACCGGCTACGCCACTCATGCAGCGTGTTAGCATAGCTGTCGCCGAACGACTCATGGTGGACGAGGTGGAGACCGGCTCGCGACGCCTCCTGCTCTATGATGGAGCGCGTCGGAAGCATGCCGCCGGGAAAGATATGGCGCTGGATAAAGTCTGGCCGCTTACGATAGGCTGCGAAACGGTTCTCGGCGATGGTGATGGCTTGAAGCACGGCCACGCCGCCGTCGCGCAATGAGGCGCGCAGCTTGGCGAAGTAGGCCGGCCAATAGCGTTCGCCGACCGCCTCGATCATCTCGATTGACACTACCCTGTCGAAACGACCCTCGACATCACGATAGTCGAGCAGCCGCAAATCCACGCGGCCGAGCTCCAGTTCGCCGGCCAGACGCGACCGCGCAAAGCGCAGTTGTTCGGCCGACAACGTGAGGGCTAACACAGTCGCGCCGAATCCGCGAATGAGACGTTCGGCGAGCGCACCCCAGCCGCAACCGATTTCCAGTATGCGTTCGCCGCCATTGAGGGCGAGCAGCTGGGCGATGCGATCGATCTTTTGCTCTTGCGCCTGCTCTAGGCTTTCGGCCCCCCTGTAGAGCGCCGAAGAATAACTCATGCCCCGGTCGAGCCACTCACTGAAGAACGCATTGCCAAGGTCGTAATGGGCCATGATGTTGCGCCGGCTAATGCGCTTGGTATTAGTTCGCAGCACGTGCTCGAGGCGATTGCGAGCATGGCTCAAAAGCCGCTTTTTCGCCTTTGGCGAAACAGCTTGTTCGTTACGCAGACCAAGCTCGAGGAGTTGCGGCAAGTCGGGTGTTGTCCAGTTGCCGTCGATGTAGCCGTTTACGAAGCCGTCTTCGCCCTCATATAGAATTCGCCACAATCCCCGCCATCGATGGATCCGCAGCGTAGCGTCAGGGCCGGGCTCGCTGCCGCGGCGTTCGATCACCGCGTTGTTGGGTAGAACTAGCTGCAACCGTCCATTCTCTAGTGCCGGCAACAGCGCATTGATGGAGCGGCTGACCAGATTCAAGCGCGACCCAGCGCTGGTCGCACGATGTTCGCCTGCCGCCGTTGGGCGCGTTAGCGTCACGTCGACCTCGTGACGCTGACCACCGTAACTGGGTTCTCCTGGGGTCGCGGCCGCGGCCGCACTTTTAACCCTTTGAGCAATAGCCGCAGCGCGTGCCAGTGAATGCCGGCAATGACCTTCAGCGTCAGTAGCGGATGCGTCGCAAGAGCGCCGCGCAGAGTCGCATCCGACAGCGCCAAACGCTTGCCGCTGAGTGCCGCGGTCAGGACCCGACCGGTCCGATCGAAAGTATCGATGGCGACACTGATGCGCTCGTTGGGGCCCGCGACATGAAACTCATAGCTCAGGTTCATATCCATAAACGGCGAGACGTAGAATTCCTTTTGGCAACGGTGGTTGATGATCTCCTGGACTCCCGGCTCGACCGCGACCAAATAGCTATGTCGCTCACCAAAGGTGTTGTGAACTTCGTAGAGAACGGCAGCAAGAAAGCCGTCAGATCGATAACAAAAATAGATACTCAGTGGATTGAAGGCGTAACCGAAGATGCGTGGCATGCAGAGAAGTCGGATCGGGCCATCAGCGGGGGCAATGCCTGCCATTCGCAGATGGCGCCTAACCTGATCGCGAATCGGAGTTTGGCTGCCATCGCCGTGATCGGCGTCGTAGAAACTCAGCGCACGGAATCTGTTGTACCCAAACCATCGGAGTTCCTGCGGCAGGAGGCCAACCTCATCGAGATCGAGTAGCAACCAGAACACTCGATAACGAAAATAGTGAGTGCGGGGCCGGTGACGGCGGTGCATTACCGCACCCACGTACAATGCCGAATGGGGCATCATGCGCGCCGCTCCGTAGCCGATACGCTGACGGGCGTCTGGTTCAGCACGATGCGGCCGGACTCCTTGGCGACGTTCCAGGGCCGCCTGACGCCGCCGAGGGCCTCCGCGACGGCGAGTCCAGCTTGCAGCCCGTCTTCATGGAAGCCGGCGCCAAAATACGAGCCGCAATACCAAGTGTTGAGCCGGCCCTGCAGCGACCAAAGCTGATGCTGCGCTTTGATCGCGGTCGAATTGAATGACGGATGCTCATAGTATTCGCTATGCCAAACCTCGCGTGGCATTCGCCTGGGATTTAGTGTGACAAAAAGCGGGGTCTCGCTCGGAATTTGCTGCAGCGAATTCATCCAGTAGGTAACGGTTGGGCACATCTTTTCGTCGCCGTCGCCGTCGTAGCCAATGTGATTCCAGCTGGCCCATACGGCGCGCCGCTTCGGCATCAACGCTGGGTCGGAGTGCAGGACCGCTGTGTTGCGGCTATAGCCGAACGCGCCGAGCAAGTGCTGCTCTTGATCGGTGGGGTCCGCGAGCAGGCCCAGCGCTTGATCGGCGTGGGTTGCAACCACGACTTGGTCGTAAGTCTCGACGCACCCCGCGTCGTCACGGACCTTCACGCCATCGCGATCGCGGTTCAAAGCGGCCGCGCCGACCGAGACGCGGATGCGATCGGCAAAGGACCGCGTCAGCCGCTCGACATAGCTGCGGCTGCCACCGATAACTGTACGCCAGGCTGGACGGTCGCGGAGCTTGAGCAAACCATGGCTGTCCTGGAATTTGATAAATGATGCAGCCGGATAGTCGAGGATATTTTGGGCGGGTACTGACCAGATCGAAGCCGCCATTGGCAGCAGGTGGTCATGGCGAAACGCCTGACCGTAAGCGTTAGTGTCCAAATAGTCGCCAAGTGTCGTGTGGAATTCGTCGAGCATTGCGAGGTCGCGCGGCGCTTCCCGATAGAAACGATGCACGTCCCGCAGCATTGACCAGAAACGGGGCCGAAACAGATTGCGTTTCTCGGCAAAAAGACCGGCGAGGTTGCTGCCAGAGTACTCGATGTCACCATCCCCCAGCGAAACGGCAAACGACATATTGGATAGCTGAGTTGGAACCTTGAGGTGCGCAAAAAGCGCCGTGAGATTGGGGTATGTCAGCTCGTTGTAGACGATGAACCCAGTGTCGACCGCAACGGATCGCTTCGCTACAGGTGCGATAACGGTGTTAGAATGGCCGCCGATGCGAGAATTGCATTCGTAGACCGTGACGTCATGTTTTTGGCTGAGCAGCCAGGCCGCTGACATACCGGAGATTCCGGTGCCTATGACCGCTATCGTCCTACGGGCTGCAAAATTGCCGTGCATTATACGCCGCTCGTGCCGCTCAATCGGGTTGGTTTTCGAGAATCTATTCGCGCCGTCCGTCTGGATACGATCAGACCCGGACGTCGGATCACTTGGCGTTTGCTTTCCGAATGATCCAAACGCTGGGGCCGTTCGTAATAATGGGCATGCAGGTGGCTGCCGCAATAATTCGACCGGACTCGCCACGCTTCTGGCGCGGGTCCCTCCTGCACGGAGCGGCCATGGGCGGTAATGATGGCGCTCCTAACAAGGAGGATCCTCGCCACTGGATTAGCGCGATTGCGAGCCGGCGTGACCGTGCCGCTTTTGCCGCGTTGTTCGGGTTTTACGCACCGCGGATTAAGTCGATGTTGATGCGCATGGGCGCCACCGCGGATGCCGGGGAGGATCTTGCTCAGGAAACCATGCTCGCAATCTGGCGCAAGGCTACCTATTACGATCCGGGCCGCGCCAGCGCGTCGGCCTGGGTCTATACGATAGCGCGCAATCTTCGCATTGATCTCTTGCGCCGCGAGAAGCTGGCTGCCCTGTACGCGACCGACGCCCCGGTCGCAGCTGAAGAACCCGATCGCCCCGACGCGTTGCTTAACGCGGCACAATGTTCGGAACGCATTAGTACTGCGCTTGATCAATTGCCGGCGGAACAAGTGCGCGTCGTGAAGCTCTCGTTTTTTGAAGGTCGTGCCCATTCCGATATCGCGGCACTGCTCGATCTTCCCGTCGGAACGGTCAAATCGCGTCTGCGTCTCGGCATGGAACGTCTTCGAAAATTGCTCGGCGATTTGAAATGACCATTACACACCATCCAAGCGACGCGACGCTCGGGGCGTTAGCTTCCGGTGCCCTCGACGAGGCGCGCGGTCTGGTGGTCGCGACGCATCTGTCACTCTGCGCCCCTTGTCGCCGTGCGGCGCGGACGTTCGAGCACGTCGCTGGTGCGCTGCTCGAAAACATTGAGCCGACCGGCTTGCGCCCGGACGCGCTGGAGCAAACGCTGGCGCGGCTCGGCGAAGTGGAGGCAGCGGTATCCGGACCGGATTTACCGTCCGCGTCGGATTTGCCGGCACCGCTATCGCAATTTGCAGTGGGTTCATGGCGTTGGATCGGGCCGGGCGTCCGATGGCGGTCGGTTGATCTGCCGTCCGAAGGAGGCGTTCGCGTATTTATGTTGAAGGCGGCGCCGAGAACGCGGCTGCCCCGTCATCGGCATACCGGGACGGAATGGACTTGCGTTCTCCAGGGCGCTTTTCGTCACGACCTCGGCCGTTACGGGGCCGGGGATTTCGACGAAGCCGACGAAACCGTGGAGCACAATCCGGTGGTGGAGGACGGCGTCGCCTGCATCTGCCTGATCGCATTGCAAGGAAACATCCAGCTGCAAAGCCGGTTGGGGCGGCTCATCGCGCCGCTAATCCGTCTCTGACCGAGCCCCAATGTATGTTCCATGCCTCGATGCCCCGGCAACATTCGACTCTGGCACTGAATCAGCGGTCGCATCGCTCGTCCGCAATTTCTGAAGGCGCGTCGACATGCTCGCGACGCTTCTAATGGGCTCGTCGCCGGCCGCGGTGTTGAATCTCCTGGCATGGAAGCCAGGTATCAAAATCGCGCGATCAATTCCCTACGGCGAGGGTGCTCGCCGAACGCTGGATGTCTATCAGCTGGAGACCGCCGTTGCGGCACCGGTCGCCGTCTTTTTCTACGGTGGCTCCTGGCAGAGCGGCAGCAAGGAGATTTATCGGTTCCTGGGGGTTGCTCTGGCGCGGCGGGGATATTTGACGGTCATACCTGATTATCGACTCTATCCCGAGACACGCTATCCCGGTTTTCTGGACGATGCCGCCAGCGCCGCGCGGTGGGCGAAGAATAACGCCACGCGTTTCGGGGGCGATCCGAACAACGTCTACGTAATGGGTCAATCGGCCGGAGCTTATATTGCAGCGATGCTCGCGTTCGACCACCGCTGGCTGCAGACCGTCGACATGGTCCCAGGCGGCGACATTCGCGGCATCGTCGGCATTTCGGGTCCTTACGATTTCTTGCCCCTGCGCGACGGCACGTTAAAAACCATTTTCGGCGGCGCCAATGATGCGACGACGCAGCCGATTTCTCATGTGACGTCCGGCGCGCCGCCGGCGCTGCTCGTCTCTGGAGCGAATGACCGAACGGTCGAGCCGGGCAACTCAATGCGGCTTGCCGAGCGCCTACGTGCCGCAGGCGACTCAGCGACTGTCAGGACTTATGCGTGGGTGGGCCACTTCACTATCATAGGCGCATTCGCGCCGGCGCTGCGATTTCTGGCGCCCGTATTGCGCGATATTACCGCATTCGTGGCGGAGACCGCCTACCCTTACCGGGGTGCCGAGCAAACGGAAACGGTGCCATGACTATCGGAGAATTTGCCATTGCGGTCATTATTGTCGCGGCGGCCTTCTCAGTCGTCATGGCCGGCGCTTGGCTCGTCTGGCGCAGTACCCGAAATTCGGGCTGGGTCGATGTCACTTGGACCTTTGGGCTAGGCCTAACCGGTTGCATCAGCGCGCTTGTCGCGATTAGCCATTCAACCATAACCCGACCTGTCGTGGTTGCGGTCCTCCTTGCTTTTTGGTCGTTGCGCCTTGGATTTCATATCGCGCAAAGGACCGTACGGATCAACGACGATCCTCGCTACGCAAAACTCTTGCAAGTATGGGGCGCTGATGCTTCGCGGCAAATGTTCTGGCTACTGCAAAAGCAAGCCCTGGTCAGTATTCCTTTGGTGCTGTCGGTGTTTCTTGCGGCGAGCAATCCGTCGCCAGAGTTTCGCCTGCAGGACGTGTTAGCGGCCCTCTTCCTAATTGTTGCAATTGGCGGCGAGGCTATCGCTGACGCGCAGCTGCGGCGCTTTCGCGCCGATCCGGCGAACCGCGATCATATCTGCGACGTTGGCCTTTGGCGGTGGTCGCGGCATCCAAATTACTTCTTCGAGTGGTACGGATGGTTGGCCTATCCTATTTTCGCGATCGATCTTACTGGCGGCTATACGTTGGGTTGGATCGCGATCACGGGGCCGCTCTGTATGTACTGGCTGCTGGTGCATGTTTCGGGAATTCCTCCTTTGGAAGAGCACATGCTCGAGCGCCGCGGCGACGCGTTTCGCGCCTACCAGGGGCGGACCAACGCCTTCTTCCCGGCGCCACCGCGCACCCCATGAACAAACTGCTGTGACCTTGCCGCAAAAAATCATCGGTTTCGGCGAAAGCGTGCCGTGGCCCGATGCGATGACACAAGCCGCGATCAGCTGGCTTGTCGGCAGGACAAAGCGGAAGCTGTCGGGTTCTCCACCCGATACGGATGCCGAGTTCGCGGCGGAGATGGCTTGCTATCCGATCGCCGCGCACGTCGCTGCGGCAAACGCCCAGCACTATGAGATTCCCGAACGGTTCTTCTCGCTGATCCTCGGCCCGCAACGCAAATATTCATGCTGCCTCTACGACGAAGGAATCGAAACCCTTTCGGCGGCGGAAGAGCGGGCGCTGTCGGTCACCGCCGAACACGCGAGTCTCGCCGATGGGCAGCGTATCCTCGAACTTGGCTGCGGTTGGGGGTCGCTATCGCTATGGATGGCGCGGCGCTACCCCGCGGCGCGGATCACGTCCGTGTCCAATTCACAATCGCAGCGCGAATTCATTGTCAACGTGGCACGAGCTCAGGCGCTTAGAAATCTCGAGGTCATCACGGCCGACATGAACGACTTTCAACCGCATGGGCGCTTCGATCGCGTGGTGTCCGTCGAAATGTTCGAGCACATGTCCAACTGGCGGCCGCTGTTGCTGCGCGTGCGCGATGCTCTCGATGCTGACGGACGTATGTTCATCCATATCTTTACCAATCGGCGCGTGCCTTACCGCTTTTCCACTGAAGACAAGACCGATTGGATCGCGCAGTATTTTTTCTCCGGCGGTATAATGCCGAGCCACGCCCTGATCCGGCAATTTCCGGATTGCTTCGGTGTCGAAGACGAATGGCGTTGGAACGGGCGACACTACGCGCGCACCGCTGCCGGTTGGTTGAAGAACTTCGATGACAACGCCGACGCCATTCTCGGTGTGCTCGCAAAGGCCTATGACGCAAATGCGCCGCTTTGGCGTCGCCGTTGGCGCCTCTTCTTACAGGCCACGATGGGCCTCTTTGGACACTCGGCTGGCGAGGAATGGGGAGTCAGCCATTACAGGCTCGTGCCGGTCCGTTAACGATCATGACACTGGCGACGAACCGACCGTGAGCCGGACGAGCACATAGGCCGCGATCGCTGCGACCCCTGAGAGCAGCGCGCCATAAACAATGTCGAGCGCCGTGATCTGCAAGGTCCAGTTCCGCAACGTCGCGTAGTTGGTCAAATCGTAGGTGCCGTAGGCAAGGGCCCCAAACAGCACGGCAAGTAGGAATGCGTTCGTTGCCCCACCGGCGCGCAAACCGGGCAACACGGCGAACACAACGACGCCGATGGGGTAACCTAGATAAAATGCGATGGCGGGCCCGATCCGCACAGCGGGCGCGAGAATATCGGCGAGGGTCGGTCGATAGACAAGTGGCCCCACGAATATGAGCCAGCAAGCATCGATCGTGCCGAACACGACCAGAACCACGATGTAGGCAACCAGATACGCCATGAACGCCCTTTGCCGCATGTTTCTCGTACTACGCTCGAGACACCCTCGTGGATCACTCGCGACAAGTAGCTCGCGTGTTGTCATGGCCGGATCTGCCGACCCCAAGTGATTGCTCAAGTTCACAAGTCGGGTTGCGTGGCCGCGCCGACGACTAGGAGTTGCCCGCTATCGCCGAGCCCAGACAAGCGACCGAGAGAAGACGTTCCTGTGAACGCCCTAGTTATTCTTCGGGGCGTCAACCGGGAATTGCTTTCTGCCACCTTCATTTCGTTTCCTAGGCGTCAAAGACTTCACGTCTTTGGGATCAGCGAAAATGAAACCCAACAAATCGCCAAGCGTAGTTAAAAGGGATGCCTCGGGCGGTTCGGTTTGGAGCAAATCATGTCCATCGCGGTGGCTAGAAATGATGTGAGACCGGCCGCTCGCGATGACGATAGTGCATTCTATTCTGGTGTTCCGGTATTCCGTGATTTTCGCAGCTTGATGGATACGAGAACACTGTATGCGCCACTTCCGAATGACTGGATTGTCGGCGTAGCAGACGTTGTACGATCAACGGCCGCGATCGCCGACAATCGTTATAAAGCAGTGAATATGGCGGGCGCGGCGGTTATTGCGGCCGTTACCAACGCTCTCAATGGTCGCGACTTTCCCTATGTGTTCAGCGGTGACGGGGCGGGTTTCGCAATATCGCCGCATGATCGCAAAGAAGCGGAAGCCGTACTCGCCGCGACGGACACTTGGG
>Ga0302325_10017884_pt1 | contig 14955 bp, 13 predicted proteins | sample Palsa_T0_2_FD_201948 | JGI IMG/M metagenome (GOLD analysis project Ga0302325, IMG submission 201948) | Peat permafrost microbial communities from Stordalen Mire near Abisko, Sweden - Palsa_T0_2 | ecosystem: Environmental > Terrestrial > Soil > Palsa > Peat permafrost | place: Sweden: Abisko... | reverse complement strand
GAAGTCATCGGGCAAGTTGCCGCTGTGCTTGGGTTTGGCGCGCTCGCCGACACCTCCGCGTCGATTGCGAAGCTCGCGTTCATCGTGTTCCTCGTGCTGTCGATCGCGTCGTTCTTCTTTGGTCGGCGGGCTACCGCTTAGGACAGAAACTCGAACGACGCGTGGCATTTCTCCACGGTGCGAAGCTCGCGCTCATGTTCGTGTGAGCTGCGCGGCCACCGTCGCCAAGAACTCCTGATAGCGCATCGGCTTCGCGATGTAGCCGTCGCACCCGGCCGCTCGAATGCGCTCCTCGTCGCCCTTCATCGCGAGGGCGGTGAGGGCGATGACGGGGATGGCGCGCGTCACGTCGTCGCGCTTGAGCTCGGTCACCGCCGTGAGTCCGTCCATCCCCGGAAGCTGGATGTCCATCAGGATGAGATCCGGCCGCTCCGCACGCGCGAGCGTGAGGCCCGCCTCGGCGTCCGCCGCGCTCAGCACGGTATGGCCGGCTGACTCGAGCAGGAACACTGCCAAAGTCATGTTGGTGGCGTTGTCCTCGATGACCACGACCTTGGCCATGTCAGCCGCCCCAGTGGCGACCCGACATTGCCCGACGGACCTCGGCCGTGAAGTGATGAGGGTCGAACGCGGCTTTCTCCATGATGGTCGTCACGAAGCCGTTCAGCCGGACGCGGTCCTCCGGCATGATGTCCTTTGCGGTCACGACGACGATCGGGATCCCCGCCGTTTTGGGCTGCTGCTGGAGGGCCTCCACGACGTCGAAGCCGTTGACCTCCGGCATCATCAAGTCGAGCACCATCAAGTCCGGCAGCTCACGCCGCGCCATGTCGATGGCGTGCGCGCCGCCGTACGCGCGCAGGACGTCGGCTCCCAAGCCGACGACGCGGACCGCGACGAGCTCCACCGCTTTGGGATCGTCATCGACCACGAGGACTTTGAGCGTCCGCCCATCCGCCCGCGGGAGGAGACCCAGCCCGACGAGGGACTCGTAGAGCTCCTGTCGCGAGAGAGGCTTTTGCAAGATGGCCGCGGCGCCGAGGGCGAAGCCTTTCGCCTGGTCAGCGACGATCGAGAGGATGACGACTGGAACGTGCGCGAGCTCCGCCACCTGTTTGATGCGGCAGAGAAACTCCCAACCGTCCATGTTGGGAAGGAGGATGTCGAGGGTGATGACCGAGGGTGCATATTCGAGCGCGACGTTGAGCGCATCTTCCGCTGACGAGGCGTGCACCACCTCGAAGCCCTCCGCCTCGAGTTGAAGGCGGACGAGCTCCGCCGACTTCGCGTCATCTTCGACCACGAGCGCGATCGGAGGTCCGACACGGGTCGCGACGTTGCTTTCGCCGCCGACCCTCGTGGGCGGTAACGTGATGTCGTCCTGCGCCTCCCAAAACGGCAGCCAGATCGTGAAGCACGAGCCCTCCCCTGGAGCGCTCTCTACCGCGACGACGCCGCCGTGAAGCTCCGCGAGGAGCTTGACCAACGCGAGCCCGAGGCCCGTCCCTTCGAATTTCCGCGCCAAGCCGCTGTCGATCTGGCTGAACGGCTTGAACAGCTGCGCCATCCCCTCCGGCGGGATCCCGATTCCGGAGTCGCTCACGCTGATCTTCAGGAACTCCGCGCACGTGTCCTCGTCACGGAGAGGAAACGTGCGCCCTGGCCACGGCCCGGCAAGGACGCCCACGTCGGCGCGCGGCACGCGCGCAGCGCGCAGAGTGACCTCGCCACGCTCGGGCGTGAACTTCACGGCATTCGAGAGCAGGTTGTAAACCATCTGCTTGACCTTGCGTGGATCGGCCTCGACGCAACCGAGCTCTTCGGACGCCTCGACTCTCATGCGAATCTGGCGGGCGGCGGCCTTCTCGCGAATGATCGAGAGGCTGTTCGCGAAGAGCGAACCGATCGTCACCGGCTCGAGCTCGAGCGTCATCCTGCCTGCCTCTACCTTCGAGAGGTCGAGGATATCGTTGATCAGCGACAAGAGATGCTTGCCGCTGTTGAAGATGTCGCCGATGAAGCCGCGCTGCTTGTCCGTCAGGTCGCCCATCAGCCCGTCGCGGAGCACCTCGGAGAAGCCGATGATGGCGTTGAGCGGCGTGCGGAGCTCGTGCGACATGTTGGCGAGAAACTCCGACTTCATGCGGCTCGCGGCTTCGAGCTCGACGTTCTTCTGCTGCAGCGCTCCCTCGACACGCTTGAGCTCCGTCATGTCGCGCGCGGCGCCGAAGACGCCCTGGAGCTTCCGATCACGGTCGTAGAAGGTCGACGCGTTGTAGGAGACGACGGTGAGTGTGCCGTCGCGCGCGCGCGCGGTGAGCTCGTAGTTCGTGACCCGACCTTCGGCGAGCACGCGGTGAATGCCGGCTTCGGCTCGGCCCGCGTCAGTGAAGTAGTTCTTGAACGGAGCGCCGATCAGCTCGTCACGCGTGCGGCCCGTCAGCACCTCGGTCTGCTTGTTGACGTCGGTGATGATGCCGCGCGGATCGGTCGTCATCAGGGCGTCGATGTTCGATTCGAGCAGCGAACGCGTGTAGAACTGCTGATCGCGGAGGCGCTGGTCGAGCTTCGCTCGCTCCGCCCCGATATGGTTGCGAGCGGTGTTGTCGGTGCCAATGAGCAAGTAGCCGATGATGCCGGCCTGCTCGTCGCGCAGCGCCGTCACCGACACCACCGCGGGGAAGCGCGTCCCGTCCTTGCGGATGTAGGTCAGCTCGTAGATGTCCTCGATCCCGCGCGAGGCCTTGAAGACCAAGGCGTCGAATCCGGGGGAGATGGGCGTAGCGAGCTCCGCGCTCAGCGCGGTGGCGCGAGCGATGATTTCTTGCGGGTCCGAGATCTGAGCGGGCGTGATCTTGTCGACCACGTCGGCGGCGTCGTACCCGAGCATGCGCTCTGCGCCGATGTTGAAGATCTGGATGACGCCCTTCGCGTCCGTGGCGATGCTCGAGAAGTTTGCGCTGTTGAAGATGGCGCTCTGAAGCGCGCCCGCCTTGACGAGCGCTTCCTCGCCGCGCTTGCGCGCGGTGTTGTCCGTGCCGATGAGCAGGTATCCGATGATGGTGCCACGAGCGTCACGCAGCGCCGTCACCGACAAGACGGCCGGGAAGCGAGAGCCGTCCTTGCGGATGTAGGTCAACTCGTAGATGTCTTCGATTCCGCGTGAGGCCTTGAAGACGAGCGCCTCGAAGCCCGGTGCGATCGGCGTTCCGTTCTCGGCGCTGAGGGCCTTGGCGCGCTCGACGAGCTCGCCTGGATCCGACAGGTCGGCGGGCGTGATGCGATTCATCACTTCGGCTGCCGAGTAGCCGAGCATGCGCTCCGCGCCGACGTTGAAGATCTGAATGACGCCCTTCGCGTCTGTCGCGATGCTCGAGAAGTCTGTGGTGTGGGCTTCTGGGTGCTGGGAGCTCAGCATGATGGTCTGAGGCCAACTGAGCAACAAACACGCCACATCGTGCGGCATTGTGGCTCGCGCGGAGAACGCACTGCACGCGTTTGCCACGCAGCACTTGGCCTCAACGTGACACTTTGCTACGCCGCTTCGATCAGGTATTCGCGGAGACGCGCAACAGCGCGCGAATGCAGCTGGGAGACGCGCGGCTCGCTCACGCCTAGATCGCGCGCAATCGTCCGAAACTGCACGCCGTCGAAGTAGTGGGCGTTGATGATGTTGCGCTCGCGCACGGGCAAGCGAGCGACTGCCGCTGCCATGACGCGGGCTTCCGACTTGAGGGATGCAAGCGTTTCGGGTGTTGGAGCTGGGTCCGCGAATACCCGGTGCTCCGCGGGCAGATCATCGATGCCCACGACCATGCGACTGGTTCGCTCTTCAGCGATGCAGCGGCCTCGTGCCCGACGCGAGAGCCAGTCTTGGGCGCGTAGCTCGTCGACGATCGCCCCTCGGATCCGCACCCGCACATACCAGCCAAAGGCGGGGCTTCGCGCGGCGCCGTTATGGCGACGGAGGGCATCGAGCAAGCCGAACGTTCCAGCGGCCACGAGATCGTCGCGGAGGACATTCGGCGGCAGCCGCGGGAGCATCATCCTTACCACTGAATGGACCACGGGCATGGACGCCGCGACGTCACTTGCCTCGGCCGTGCCACTACGCACTTGTTCGACCATGGTCACCCCTCTAGCGGTCGTCTGCGGCGATCGTGCCAAGCGCCGAGCGCGAGGGCGGCTCGCTTCGTGCTCCTGCGTACCCTATGAAACTCACTTCAAAAACGGGGACCGCTTTCCTCGTTGCATCGATGGCAGCCGCTTGGACGTCTTCGCGACGTCGCCGCAGGTCACCGGGCAAGTGTTCGCATCGGACTATGCGGTGCCGACGCCGTCGAACCTCACAGCCGCCGTGTCCGACATGCAGCTCGCGTTCACCGACGCAGCAGGGCGCGCACCCGACGTCGCCGAGCTTGGCGCGGGCAATATCGGCGGCATGACGCTCACCCGCGGCGTCTACAAATGGGGCACGGGGCTCCTCATCCCGACGGACATCACGCTCAATGGTAGCGGCACCGACGTCTGGATCTTCCAAATTGCTCAGGATCTCACGATGGCAAGCGCCACGAGCGTCATCCTCGCGGGTGGTGCAGTCGCGCAGAACATCTGCTGGCAGGTCTCCGGCTCCGTCGACCTCGGTACGACCGCCCACTTCGAAGGGGTCATCCTGTCTCAAACGGCGATCACGCTCGAGACCGGCGCGTCGATCAACGGAAGACTGCTGGCACAGACCGCCGTCAGCATCGACAGCAGCGCCGTAGTTGCTCCATGAAGACGTGGACCCACTCGCTGGTTCTCGCGTGCCTCGCGCTCTGCTCGTGCGCCCTCGCGTTCAGCGCGGGCGAGCGCAGGGCCCCGGCCCCCGCCAAGTTCGGCGACATCGAGAACTCGCCGTCGGGCGAGGAGCAAGCGCAGATGAGCCAAGCGCCGCCGGGCTCTCCTACGTTCGGTCTGAGCTTCGTCGCGGGAGGGAAGCCGATGGACGCGGGTGCGCTCCCAAAGCCGCCGCTTCCGATCGTCTTGCCGCTGTGAAAGCTCTACTCGTCGGCATCACGCGGGAGTCCAGGACCGTCGTGGCGGGCGTTCTCGGCGCGCGCGGACGCGAGCAGGTCGTCGCAGATGACGGTGCCGCGGCGCTCGCGCTCGTCGAACGTCACTCCCCGGAGCTCATCATCGTCGAGGACGCCCTCCCGGACATGACCGTCGTCGAATTCTGTCGACGCACGAGGGAGCGGCGACCGGGAGCCCACGCCGTCATCCTCGTCATCACGAGCCGGGACGACGATCTCGTGACCGTCCTCGATGCGGGTGCGACCGATCTCTACGCCACGACGCTCGGGCCGGCGGCGCTCGAGATGCGCGTGCTCATCGCCGAGCGCCTCGTCGGCCAGCACGCGCACCTTCGTGATCGCGAGCTTCGCCTTCGCGCGTCCGAAGAACAATACCGCATCCTCTTCGAATGCTCCCCGTTCGTGATGTTTCTCTACGACCAAGACACACGTGCCATCACCGCGGTCAACGACGCAGCGGTTCGCAACTACGGCTACACGCGCGCCGAGCTCCTCGCGATGATGCTCGAGGACATTCGGCCAAAGGAGGACGTCGAGAAGTTCCTCGCGCACATCACAGCGGTCAGCACCGCGCCTGGAAGCGCGCGGCCCGGGGTCTGGCGGCATCAGAAGAAGGATGGCAGCGTCATCGACGTCGACATCACGGTCCAGAAGTTCACGGTCGCTGGCAGAGCCTGCGCGCTCGCCGTGGCGCTCGACGTGACGGAGCGCAGCCGCATGGAGGCTCAGCTTCGCCAGTCCCAAAAGATGGACGCCATCGGGAATCTGGCAGGCGGCATCGCACATGACTTCAACAATCTGTTGTCGGTCATCCTCAGCTACAGCGAGATGCTCGCCAGCGAGCTCAAGCCGAACGACCCGATGCGCGGCGATCTCGACCAGATCAACTCCGCGGGCAGACGCGCCACGGCCCTCACGCGCCAGCTCCTCGCGTTCAGTCATCAACAGGTCCTCGACCCAACAGTCCTCGACCTCAACTTGGTGCTCGACGACGTCGCGAAGATGCTCAAGCGCGTGATTGGCGAAGACGTGAAGCTCGCGATTGTTGGCGCGCGCGGCCTCGGGGGGGTGAGCGCCGACCCCGGGCAACTCGAGCAAGTCTTGATGAACCTCGTCGTGAACGCACGCGATGCGATGCCGCGCGGGGGGCACCTCACGATTGAAACCTCGAACGTCGATCTCGATGCTCGCTATGCAGCGACGCACGCTGATGTCGTCGCCGGACGCTACGTGATGCTCGCCGTCACCGACACGGGCACGGGCATCGATGCCGTGACCCGCGAGCGGATCTTCGAGCCGTTCTTCACGACGAAGGAAAAAGGGAAGGGGACGGGGCTCGGCCTATCGACCGTGTTCGGCATCGTGCGCCAGAGCGGCGGGCACATCGCGGTCTACAGCGAGGCCGGCGCGGGCACGACGTTCAAAGTCTATCTCCCGTTGATCGAGCCGGAGGACGGCGAGGCGGTCGGAGAAGTCCCGCACCACGTACGCGCCCACGAAGGCACGGAGACCATATTGCTCGTCGAGGACGAAGAGAGCGTGCGCACGCTGACGCGCACGATCCTCGAGCGTCACGGCTATCGCGTGCTCGAGGCGACGAGCGGAGGTGACGCACTTCTCATCTGCGAGCAACACACGGCGAAGATTCATCTCCTGCTCACGGACGTCGTGATGCCTCGTATGAGCGGCCGTCAGCTCGCCGAGCGCCTCGGTGCCGTGCGACCCGCGATGAAGATCCTCTACATGTCGGGGTACACCGATGACTCGGTGATTCGCCATGGCGTCCTCGATTCGGACGTCGCGTTCATTCAGAAGCCGATCACGCCGGAGAGATTGACCCGCAAAGTGCGGGAGGTCATCGAAGCGAGCCGCTGAGCGCGCCTGCTACTTCTCTTCGGTTTCCTCGACCTCGGGCTTGGCCTTGCGGTCGAGCGCATCCTGGAGCCCACAGCGGAGGCGCCCGGCGCGCTTGAGGCGCTTGGCCTTCAAGGGAGTGGCAAGCCACTCGTGACGCTTGCGGACATTCCAGATCGCGCGGTTCGCCATGGGGAGGCGGGTTTGTCCCTCAAAAGGGGGGGGACGTCAAGGAAAACGGTCTCAGTCGACCTTCAGAATCGCCAAAAATGCCTTCTGCGGGATCTCCACGTGCCCCACCATCTTCATCCGCTTCTTCCCCTCTTTCTGCTTCTCGAGGAGCTTCCGCTTCCGGCTGATATCCCCTCCGTAACACTTCGCCGTGACATCCTTCCGCAGCGCCCGCACCGTCTCCCGCGCGATGATCTTCCCCCCAATGGCCGCCTGAATCGCGACCTCGTACTGCTGCTGCGGCACGAACTCCTTCAGCTTTTCGGCGAGTGATCGCCCCCTCACGTGCGCCTTGTCCTTGTGGACGATGATTGACAGCGCATCGAGCGCGTCGCCGTTCACGAGGATATCGACCTTCACGAGGTTCCCCGGCTGGTACGCGATGACCTCGTAGTCCATCGACGCGTACCCGCGTGAGATGCTCTTGAGCTTGTCGTGGAAGTCGAAGAGCACCTCCCCGAACGGCATCTCGTACGTGATGATGACGCGATCCGCGCTCGCGTACTGGATGCCCTTCTGGATGCCTCGCCGCTCCTGACAGAGCGCGAGGACCGGCCCGACGTACTCGCTCGGCACGTGGATCGTCATCTTCACGATGGGCTCGTCGATGCGCTCGATGTACTGCGTCTCTGGAAGCTTCGCGGGGTTCTCGACGCGCACCTTCGTGTCGTTCGTCCTGTAGACCTCGTAGACGACGCTCGGAGCGGTCGTGATGAGGTCCAGATTGAACTCGCGCTCGAGACGCTCCTGGATGATCTCCATGTGGAGCAGCCCCAAGAACCCACATCGAAAGCCGAAGCCGAGCGCCTCGGACGTGTCCGGCTCGTACGAGAACGCGGCGTCGTTCAGGTGGAGCTTCTCCATCGCGTCGCGGAGCGTGGGGTAGTCGGCGCTGTCGGTGGGGAAGATGCCCGCGAAGACCATCGGCTTGACGTCCTTGAAGCCGGGGAGGGGCTCGGTCGCCGGCCCTTGATGGTGTGGGCCCTTCTGCGAGTTGACCGACGCGTGGGTGACGGTGTCGCCCACCTTCGTGTCGTGGACGCTCCTCACGTTGGCCGCGACGAATCCGACCTCCCCTGGCCCGATCTCGTCGAGCGACACGGCGAACGGCTGAAACGATCCGAGCTCGGTGACCTCGTACTCCTGCTTGGCCTGCATGAAGCGGATCTTGTCGCCCTTCTTCAAGAGGCCGTCGAAGACCCGGACCATGATGACGGCCCCGCGGTAGCTGTCGTACCAACTGTCGAAAATGAGGGCCCGAAGGCGGGCATCAGCGTTGCCCTTGGGTGCGGGCACCTTCGCGACGATCTGCTCGAGGATCTCGGGCACGCCAACTCCGGTCTTGCCGCTGCAGGCGATGGCCTCGCTCGTGTCGAGCCCGATGACCTGCTCGATTTGCTCGCGCGTCTTGTCGACGTCGCTCGACGCGAGGTCGACTTTGTTGAGGACGGGCAGGATCTCGAGCCCCTGGTCGAGTGCCAGGTAGACGTTGGCGAGGGTTTGCGCTTCGACGCCCTGCGTCGAGTCGACGACGAGGATGGCCCCCTCGCACGCCGACAGCGATCGCGAGACCTCGTAGTTGAAATCGACGTGCCCCGGCGTGTCGATCAAGTTCAGCTGATAGAGCTGGCCGTCCTTCGCCGTGAACTTCAGGCGCACGTTCTGGGCCTTGATCGTGATGCCCCGCTCGCGCTCGATGTCCATCTTGTCGAGGAATTGCGCCCGCGCCTCACGCTCGGTGACCGCCCCCGTGAGCTCGAGGATGCGATCGGCCAGCGTCGACTTCCCGTGGTCGATGTGGGCAATGATCGAGAAGTTGCGAATGAAGGACTGCGGTGTCGCCATCTAGGGAAGGGGAGCGGGTATTACTTCTTCGCGTCTTCCTTCGCCATCTCGCGTTTCGACGGTCGGTCCTCGAGGGGGAGTTGGCCGGGCAAGAGATGGGCGTAGTGGCGGAGGACGAGGTCGATCCCCTCCCGGATGTAGACCGCGACCGGCACTTTCGTACGTTCGTGCAGGAGCTTGAGCTTGTCGCTCTGCTCCGGCGTTACGTAGATGGTGGTCGAGATCTTCTTGCGAGACACAACGAACATACACTACATGGACATACGTAAGCCTTCAAACTGAAAGAAGACGCATAATTACAAGTGTTTAAACGTGGTGGTCGAACGGTGAGAAGGGCATTCCGATGGGTGCGGGCTGATGCTTGCCGTGTAGGTGATGGCGCAGGTATGGTGGCTACGCCTTCTATGCTCTCCACACGACGCATCCTTCTTATTGGTGTGATGGGGCTGGGGATGATGTGGGCATGCGACTCGACGCCCGACAAACCGAAGACTCCGGACGAGGCGAAAGCCGCTGACGGCCCCAAGGCGCTCGAGCACCAAAAGTGCGATGCGTCGATGGGGCGTATGGAGAAGCTCGACACCGATCACGACGGGAAAGCCGAGCTCACCCAGGTCTTCGACAAGACCACGGGCCGTGAGCTGTGCCGCATCGCGGATCTCAACCATGACGGCAAGGCCGACATGTACGAGTACTACAACGCGGACGGCTCGCTCAGGCGTCGCGAGGGTGCATACGAGAGCACCGATGCGATCTCCGAGGTGCAGACCTTCGAGAACGGCAAGCTCGTTCACCGCGAGCGGGACACCACCGGTCAGCGCAAGATCGACACGTGGGACACGTACGATCCCTCGACCGGCAAGCTGATCAAGCGCGAGCGGGACACCACCGGCACCGGCAAGGTCGACCAGTGGTGGTCGTGGGAGGGGGACAAGATCACCATCGCCTTCGACAAGAACGGTGACGGCAAGCCCGACCCCAACGAGACCATCGTCGTCGGCGCCAACGGGCAGGCGATCACGGCTCCCACGGCGAACGCGAACACCACGAGCGATGGTGGCGTCTACATTCCGCCACCGCCACCGCCACCACCCGTCCTCATGCAGGCGTATGTCGCGGCTGATGGCGGTGCTAAAAAGAAGCCGAAGAACAAATGAAGGGCCTCTTTCTGATAGCGCCGGTCCTTGCCACCGTTCTGACGATCGCGTGCGGCGGTAGCTCCGCACCTCCTCCGGCGGAGGCGAAGGCCGCTCCGGGCGGCAGTCATGATCAGAGGAAGTGGCCGGCGGACGACCACTCGATGTGCGACTGGCGCAACAAGCCCGAGCTCGAGATCAGCGAGACGGCCGGGCCTGGCGCGATTCGCCCGAACATTCGCCGCGTCTACAAGACGATGGGCGAGGGCGAGAACCGCCATCGGACGCTCATCTGCCGCGAGGTCGACACGAACCTCGACGGCATCAAAGACACGGTGCGCACCTTCAACGCCAAGGGCGAAGCGCAGCACGAAGAGAGCGACGCCAACTACGACGGCAAGATCGACCACTGGTTGTCGTTCGCCGGCGGCAGCATGGTCGAGGAAGACATCGACAGCATCGGCGACGGCAAGCCGCACGAGTGGAAGTACTACGTTAACGGCACGCTCTCGCGTATCAAGCGCGACACGAAGGGCACGGGCAAGCCCGACGTGTGGGAGATCTACACGAAGGGCCGCCTTGAGCGCATGGGCGTCGACGTCACGGGCGACGGCCACGTCGACCGCTGGGACCGCGACGAGATCATGCGCCAACAAGAAGAGGCCGACGAAGCCGCCAAGCTCGCCGCAGCCCAAGGCGACGCGGGGGCCGCCGACGCAGCCGGTGACGCAGGCGTCGCCAAGGTCAAACGCAAAGAGACCCGCTAAGGGGCGTTGGTGCCTTTGCGGCCGTAGGCGTCTTCCAGGCGGATGACGTCGTCGAGCTCGGGGGTGGAGACTTCGATGACGTCGACGGCGGTCGTCGCGACCATGCGGTGAATCGTTTTGGGCGTGCAGTGGAAGGAGTCGCCAGGGGCCATGTGAAGGACGCGGAGCGTGTCGGCGTCGCCGATCTCGAGCTGCATGTCGCCGGATTGAACGTAGAACGTCTCGTCCTTGCGCTCGTGGTACTGTCGAGAGAGTTTCTGGCCGATGTTGATGTGAAGGATCTTGCCGACGTAGCGGTCCGTCTCGGCCCACACGATTTCGTATCCCCACGGTTTTTCTACGCGTCGCATGCCTAAAGACAAAGATACAACGCCGGGCGCTGGAGTACGAGGCCTCGCGCCTCCAGAGCGACGAGACGGCGAGCGGTTGCAGAAGCTCCTCGCGCGCGCAGGCGTGGCGTCGCGACGTGCCGCGGAGACGATGATCACGGGTGGTCGCGTGCGCGTCAACGGGCGGATCGTCACGGAGCTCGGTGTGCGTGCGGACCCGACGGGCGACCGGATCGAGCTCGACGGTGAGCTCATCCTCGCCGAGCGCCCCATCTACGTCGCGCTTCACAAGCCGCGCGGGATGGTGGCGACGCTGAACGATCCCGAGGGGCGTCCATGTGTGGCCGACATCCTGAAGACGCTCGGCGTGCGCGCCTTCCCAATCGGGCGTCTCGACTTCGCGACGAGCGGCATCTTGCTCGCGACCAACGACGGCGACTTCGCCAACGCTTTGCTCCACCCGCGGGGTGGGGTGCCCAAGCGCTACGTCCTCAAGGTCAGCGGGATCATGAAGGACGACGATCTCGACCGATGGCGGCGCGGCGTCGAGCTCGAGGACGGGCGCACGCTCCCCGCCGACGTCGAGCTCATTCGCCACGAGAACGACAAGACGTGGATCGAGCTCACCATTCGCGAGGGCCGCAACCAACAGATCCGCCGCATGGGCGACGCGACCGCGTTCACCGTCATGAGGCTCGCGCGGACCGCATTCGCGGGGGTGACGTCCGAGGGTCTCGCGCCCGGGCGCTGGCGCTATCTGACGCGGCAGGAGCTCACCGAGCTGAAGAAGACGTACGGCGTTCCCAAGCGCATCCCCCACGACTTGCCCGAAGGGGGCGGCGAGGGCGTCAACACCCGTCGCGCCGAGGCTCAACGCGGTGGTTACGCCCGCTCCGACGGCAAAGCCCTCACCCGGGTTCAACGCTCCTCAGGCCCGAAGGGCGCCGATCAACCCGAACGCATCGAGGACCGCCGCCGAGGGCGAGGGGCGATGCCGATGCGGACGACGGGGAAGAACACCTACGGCAGGTAGGGCGTCGCGTCGTGCTCCGTCTTGGCACCCGGGCGCGTCGCTTGGGCAAGGGGATCCTCGATCCTATCCGGCAGCGTCCAGTCGTTCTTGAAGAAGCCGCCTGCGCGGAGCGCGCCCGCTGAGAGGAGCATCTGGCCGCGCGCGGGTGCCACGCCGACGTCCCACACGACGAAGTCGGGCAGGAGGTCTGGGAGCGACAGCGAGCGCCACGTACCGAGGGGGCTCGTGCCTTCGACGACGACGAGATAGCGGTCGGTGCGCTTGGGATTGGGGCGAATGAACGCAGCTCCGAGCTGGTCGCCCGTGAAACGTTGTGCACCGACGATGACCGCGTCGCCGTCCACGCGGATGGGCAAGTCACCTTCGAGCAGGCGCACGACTTGGTTGGACTTCGCGCTGCCGACGAGAAAGAGCGCGCGGTCGTTCGCGAGGCTCTCGCCGTGGGCGAGGAACTCCACATCGCTGATGATGGGGTAGCGGACAGTCACGCCCCCTCGGATGGCCGCCCATGCGCGCGCGACCTCCTCGTTGGCGCGCGCTTGCTGAGGATCGGAAGCCCCCCACACGAAGAGGAGCGGCGCGTGGAAGGCATCGCGAATGGGGCCCGTGATCTCGCCGCGCTTCCACGTGCCGTCGTGCCGCGCAGCGCCCCCCGTCCACGACCCTCCTTCGCGATGGAAGACGAGCGGATCGCTCGAGGCAAATGAGAAGACCTGCCCGTCCAAGGTCACGGTGGTAGGCGCGGACGGATCGACGAGCGCCGAGTCGCGGTCGAAGGCGAGCTCCGCGACGCCGGACGTCGCGGCGTTGATGGCCGTGCGTGATGTAACGCGCGCGTCGACTTGGCCCCACACATCGGGAGCGGAGAGCTCGGTCACGTGGACCCAGTAGCTCGCGCCGTCACGAAGGCGCACGGTGCGGAAGCGGACGCGGCGCGGGTGTGGATCGCGGCGCTTGTCCGTGAGCCATTTGGCGCCCTTGAGGTTCTCGTAGGTCGTCTGCCAGACGTTGTGCCCGAGCTCGGGGTGCTCGTGCTCCACGGAGTAGTGAAGCTTGTCGTAGGTATCGATGAGCACGCCGCTGTTTTCGACGGGCAGGTCCTTCGTGCCGTGAACGATGAAGAGCGGGAGGCCGAAGCCGTTGAGCGCCCACTCGACGTTCGAGCGCTCTTCGGCGAGCACGTGCTCCCACGGGCGCATGGGTCGGCCGAGGATGTCGCGACGGACGAAGTAGCTGTGGTAGCCGCAGAGGGGCTCGGCCGCGGCGAAGCGGTCGGGATGCCGAAAGGGAATCGACGCAGCACCGATGCCGCCCATCGACGGGCCCGTGATCGTGACGCGGTTCGGATCGATGGGAAAGCGCGCCATCACGCGATCGAGGACGCGCATCGGATCGTCCTCGCCGAGATCGCGGTACATCGTGTTGCCGTAGCCACTCGGCGTCACGACGAACGCGTCGAGCGAGGGCAGCGCGTCGACGTGCCGTTCTTCGTAGTCCTGCTCGCGCTTCGGATCGTCGCCGCCGAAGAACCACCGCATCATCGCCATGGGCCGTCCGTTCAGACCGTGGAGCGCGACGACGAGCGGGAGCTTGCGCTTCTGGCCTTCACGAAAGCTCGTCGGGACATAGAGCCCGTACTCCGTGAGCGCGCCGTCGATGGGGGAACGGTAGGCCATGCGCATTGGCCCCGTTCGCGACGCATAAGGGTCCTTGTCGTGCTCGAGCGCGTCGAGCCCGCTCGTGAGCTCGCGGGTCTCTGTGGTCAGCGCCTCGGCGTCGGTGTCGCCGCGGTTCTGCGCCGCTGCGAGGCGGTTACGAGCGTAGACGAGACTCTCCATCGTGTCCTCGCGGAGCCACGCGGGCTTCGTGCCTTTCGCGATGCGACCGAGCACGTCGTCGGCGCGCTTGATGGCTTCGCGGATGCTCTTTCGAGGGTGGAACGTCTGCGTGATGGCGTGACCGCCCACTTCGGCGCGGACGCGGATGTCCTTGTCCTCGAGGGTGACGAGATCCGCGCCGGCGATGGCTGGGAGCTGCACGTCGACCGCGGGAGAGCCAAGGGCTGGCTCTCCCGCGTCGATGTTGAACAGCGGAGCGGCGCCGAGCGGAGCTTCGAGCGCGGCCTTGATGTGCAGTGGAACGCCGATGGGCGCGCCCTCCGTATAGCGGACGTGAACGTGCATCACGTAGGCGTCTGCGCGCGTTCCAAGGTCGACGTAGCCTCGGCCCATCTCCGTCGCGAGCAGCCGTGCGCGGTCCTCGGTCGCTCCGGTGAGGGCGAGGTATGCGTCTTCCGGTGGCGCGAGCTTGTCATCGACGAAGCGCACGCGGAAGCTCCACGCGCCTTCGCGCTGGTGAAGCTTCAAGAGGATGGGATGATCGCCGGCCGCGAGATCGAGCGGGACCATGTCGTCGTCGTCACGCTGGGGCCTCGGCTCGTCATGCGAGAGGACGACCTTGCCGTCGACCGAAACACGTACGCCGTCGTCGCTCCCGAGGAGCATGAAGAGCTTCTCGGCGCGCGCGAGGTGAAGCGTGCCTGCCGCGTAGGCGATCAAGTCGGTCCCGTTCGCGAGCGGGCTGGTTTTGAGGGCAGCCTTCACGTCGATCGCGCCGGCGTTCGTCGAGGCGACGATCCACGCAGGCTCGGCTGCTGAGGGAACGAGCGTCGCTTCGACGAGCTTC
>Ga0302325_10017883_pt1 | contig 14956 bp, 22 predicted proteins | sample Palsa_T0_2_FD_201948 | JGI IMG/M metagenome (GOLD analysis project Ga0302325, IMG submission 201948) | Peat permafrost microbial communities from Stordalen Mire near Abisko, Sweden - Palsa_T0_2 | ecosystem: Environmental > Terrestrial > Soil > Palsa > Peat permafrost | place: Sweden: Abisko... | reverse complement strand
AAATTTAACTTTCAAGCCCGGTCAGTACGTGGCTCTCGTCGGTCCAAGCGGTTGCGGGAAAAGTACAATCATATCCCTCATAGAGAGATTCTATGATCCAAATTTTGGGTCCATTTTCTTAGATGGAAAGGACATCTCCACTCTTAACCTTCGGGACTACAGAAGCCACATTGCACTTGTTAGTCAGGAGCCGGTTCTCTACTCTGGAACCATTCGAGAAAATATCATGCTCGGCACCGAAGCTCAAGTTAGCGAGGAAGATGTTATCCGGGCGTGCAAAGATGCCAATATCTATGACTTCATCGTGAGTTCCAGTGTAATCTTCGAAGACGAATCTAACATGAGATAGATCTCTCTGCCAGCTGGCCTTGATACAGTTGTCGGTTCCAAAGGCGTCATGTTATCAGGAGGCCAAAAGCAAAGAGTCGCTATTGCACGAGCCTTGATCCGAGACCCGAAGATACTGTAAGTCATTTGTTTCCAACTCCTTTCCCGAACTACGAAGATAATCCTGACACGCTTTCTCCCACTAGCCTACTCGATGAAGCAACCTCTGCCCTTGACTCTACCTCCGAACACGTTGTCCAAGAAGCACTCGATCGAGTCTCGAAAGGCCGCACAACAATCTCAGTGGCACATCGTCTTAGCACCATCCAGAATGCGGACATTATCTATGTGATCGATCAAGGAGAAGTAGTAGAGAGTGGGAACCACGAAAGTCTTTTAGAAGCTCGGGGTCGATATTCTGAGTTGGTTCAGTTGCAGAGGATCAAAAAGGCTTGAATTATGTATATTTAATTGTTTTGGACTCATGGGAGAAGGCAGGTTCTAGAAAAGGCGTATTGTGTTAGCAGACTTTTGTGTCAAGTAGACAGGAGTTTGACTCCATTGTAATGAGAAAATCTCCAACTCTCTGCTTCACCAACCACTCAACAAGAATATGACTCCAGTACCGTGAACCTTGACAGACTTCTGGTTAGCATTGCCTTCAGTTTCGTCAAGTATTACCTTAGTGTTGCACTTCGCACGTGATGCGCCAATTCAGGAAGGGAATGCCCAGCCAATTGCCTGCTTCTTTCCCAAAATGGCATAGCGTCTGTCTCACAGACACAGCCTCGCATCAGGCCCGACTTCCAAAAACGAACTTCCCAGCTCCGCCATCAAATTCGATAAAATTTGCATCCTAAATTGAGGGTGCACTTAACATCATGGCAGAGGATATCTACTCCGAATTACGCCCTGAACGCCAAGAAATCCGCCTCATGTTTCTCGAGGCAGGTGAGACGAAGGAAGAACTCAAGGCTCGCCTCATGGTCACCAGCCTGCGCTGGGCTGCAGAGTACTGGACCCCCGAGTTCGAAGCACTCTCATACGTCTAGGGAGATCCTCTGATCACTCGTCAGATCAAACTGAATAGTCAGCCTTTTCAAGTCACTGAGAATCTAGAAGCAGCCTTGCGACGACTACGCCATGATGATCGAGTACGAATCATGTGGATCGACGCGATTTGCATCAACCAGCGTAATCCACGTGAGCAAGAACACCAGATTGGCCTGATGCGCGACATTTTTGAAGGATGCTCGCAGTGTGTTGTGTGGTTAGGAGAAGAGGACAACGAGACTGAGAAGGCTCTTGAGACTCTTCATTGGATAAGCGATGGCCTACACGTACACCAATGGCCTTGCTTTGGTTTACTCGGAAATGAAAGAATAAGCAAAAGCTTTGAACGGAGCACGTGCAGCATCGAATCAGTTATGGAGCCGTTGCAACGGTTCTTATGTCGTCCGTGGTTCTCTCGTACTTGGACCTTCCAGGAATTCATCCTACCTAGGAGACATGAGATTCGCTGCGGCCATTTCCACATTCCCTTTAAGCTTCTCCTCAACAGTCAAAGCAATTTGTATGACCATTTAGCCTCCTGCTGCAGGGATAGTACACGTACAGGCGCGCTTCGGAATGTCAACGAACAACTCTTCCGCCAAAGATATTCTCTTAGTAGAACTCGTGACCTTCCAAAATCTGCTGAAGCCCTCGGTTTTCTAATCGCATTGGAAGACAATCGTCACAGGACTGCAACTAGGGACCATGATAAAGTATATGGCCTCCTTGGGCTTGCTCCGCCTGTTTTTCAAAAGCTCATAGTTCCAAACTACCGATTAGATATCCCCACGGTGTATGCCCAGCCACTGGTGACATATTGGCAAACGAACGCCTCTTTAATACCACTTTTATCATCCAGGAACCGGAACGCCAAGTCCCATTTACCTTCTTGGGTACCCGACTGGTTTTCTGCTCCAAAACCTTCTTTGCTAATTGCCTGGTGGCGGCGGCGATATGCCGTGTACGATGCGTGTGGGCACCACCGGCTTTACCCTAGTATATATGATTATAAGGTTCTTCACGTGCAAGGAGTCAAATGCGACACTATGAAGACACGCTGGAAGATTAGACCCTCCTTTTGGGAAATTCCATTACCTTGGGGGCACGCCTAGAACTGATGCCATCAAAAGCTGGCTGGAAACTGCAATGTCTCTGTACAAACTTGAGAATGTCAGTAAGCGGCAGCTGGCTATTTGGAGAACAATAATCCTCGATTGCCACGGGCCATTTCACGAACCTGGTCCTGTACGGAGGGCCTCCGAGTGCGATTATGACGCTCTTCGCAAACATTTTGATAAACCCCAGGCCTCCACTCCTTACATAAAGCGTCTACTCAGTGAGGTGAAAAACAGCGTACTCGACGCTCAATTCGTCGTAACTGATAATGGTTCACTGGCCATGGTCCCCTTCGACACTCAGATGGGGGACGAGATTTATATACTGGCAGGTGGAAATATGCCCTTCGTCCTCCGACCTTCTGAAGCCACATTCTCGCCTCCAGGCTCAGTAGGGGCTCAAAATCCATGCTACACTCTGGTCGGTGAATGCTATCTTGATGAAGCGATGGACGGCCAGTTTGCGGACAAATTAAGAACTGAAGCTGTTGACATTTTCATTGTCTAGCATTCTCAACTGTCTCAAGAGGCTGGGGAGGTGTCCATACTACCCCATCTTTAAATAAGATCTGTCGATTTTGAAGCGCGGGCTTCCAAGGTGTTCTTCTTTTCCTTGTGGCCTTGAACCCTGGTATAGCTATCGTTTACATGGAGGCGACGAGACGTATGTTTTCTTTTGCTGGCGTCATCATGGATTTGTTACAGCGATATGAGGCGGGGTGTTCTGACCTTGCAGTTGCAGGCGAGCTGAGTAGGAGCAGTGTTCGATAATTCTCAGACTCGCAGTTATGGAAATTCTCGAATCATTTGTATAAAGAGGTTAGATGTACTCGCTGTTTCTTGCACCTCCTTCGGACATCTACTGCTTTCAACAAAAGGCACTTGGGAACGAAATACTGAAATGAATATCAAGTCGAGGCAATAATAAGGAGCGTTGAATGAGAAGGGGTGGTGCAGCTCCGAGGTGCAGACATACGACATAGCGAATTTGCCATTAAATTCCACTCTGAATGGAGAGACATGTTAAAGGGCAGAGCGGGCATCTGTTCTCTTTGTCTGGCGATAGAAGGACGTGGACACCTCCGCAGCCACCGCTCTCAACTCATGGTCCATCGATTCGTCTCTGACTTAGCTAGCACCATGCATATGCACAGGTATCTCTGTTTCGAAGCCTCGAATTTTCGATGTCACCGCCTCGCGCCGCCGGCCGTTTTCCATCAACCGCATTCCAATTCCTCAATCACCAACAAGATTGACTTCGCAGCGATGGCTTCACGCCACACTGGCAGGCTAGACCTTCCTGAGCGCACCTACGAGATCGCATCTCTGTCTTACAATAAGAGACCTATACGTGCCGGTGCGTTCTCCTCTTGGTCCACGTAATGTCCTCTCAGAAGCACGGCTGCAGACTGTTAGTCTCAAGGGTCTGTGCTTGGCTTCAAGGAGAAGAGAGGGTTGTACCAAACGCGTTCAGGGTGGTTATTGTAGAGGAAGAAATGCTTACGGGCGTTGAATCTGGGCATCTTGAATATTGATCGGAAAATTGTTGAGAAGAGCGAAATTGGAGGATGTTTGTTACAAATGTGGCTTTCGAGAGGGGTTTATATTCGGACATGAAGAATAATATTAGAATTGAACAGAAATTAGTTCGAGGAAGGCACTGTACTAGGCTCAGAGAGATAAGCTCAGCATTTTATCTTGTCTTTAATAAGCAAGCCATTCGCCAGCGCACCAGATATGCAAAAAGCGTAAATGCACTCAGGCTCTAAGAAGTGTACTCCCATAAATTTGATGAGAAACTCACTAATAAGAACTTTACTAAGCTTATTCATATTCCATCAGGGCTAGGCATCGAAAAATAAAAGCATCAAATATGATGGTCACGTGCCTCGTCCCCCCTTTTTTACAAGCGAGCCTCGCTAACATGGTCAATACACGCAATTATTCAACCAAGATCAACCTCTATGAAGTTACTTGATGATAAAAATGTGATAGAAGGTATGGGAGTGTTAGAAGGGCTTCCTGCAGAAATCTCCACAATGTCTGTGATTCTTAATACAGCTGCTTTTTCAACATTACACTAAATCTTTCCAAGATGTCCAGCAAGGATTCGCAGACGCGATGGAGCAGTACTGCGAAGGAGTCCTTGAGCATGTCAGCGATTACTTTGACGATGCGATCCCCCCGTTGAAGCAATATATGGATATTCGTAGACGAGGAGTCGGAGTTGCTCCAATTTTCTCTTTGCTTGAGTAAGTTCTGAGCAAGGTTTTATTCATTCCTTCCAGAGCTAACGCACTTCAAGGTGTACAGATGGGATCAAAATTCCAGATAAGGTCTATGGGAACCAACACTTCCAAGAACTGAGAAGGGTTGGCATTGATGTGGTATCGATGTATGCTTCCACGAAATCAGTCATTGGATCTGCTGCTGACCTGACCCAGCCAAAACGACATCCTGTCGTACGCCAAAGAACAGTCTGAAGGAGTCCCACACAATCTCATCACAGTCCTTCGTGCGAAGGGGTTGTTGACTCAGAGGGCCTTCGACATGGCTGGAGAGATGCTGAAGCAATGCTATCGAGACTGGTTTCTCGCTCGAGCTGAGCTCCCGAGTTTTGGTGAAGCCGTTGACAGAGACGTGGAAAAGTATGTCTTGGCAATCCAACGGGTCATGCTCGCAAGTTTGCATTGGCAGTAAGTAGCATTCTCGAGAATTGGTTTTCTGTCTGGGACACCCTGACTGAATTCCATGTTTGTAGCGTTTTTTAAGTCCGACCGATATTTCGGAAAACAGAAGGACGATGTGCGCAAGTCTCGGTTGATTACTGTTCAGGGATGATTCCTTCCTTCTAATATTAGTCGAAGCAAGACCAATAACTTTTCTTCGTTTGGGTTCGGGAGTAATTTGGCGATTGATATTTCTCGGGGTCAAGAAGGTGGGAGTACATGACTTTTGAGGCAATATTAGATACATTTATTAGTCAACATTGAACGGTCCTTCTCTGCACCCATTAGAGTGATGCATATCCTTGGTCACCTTCCGCGTCGTGGATAGATGTAACCCCTCTGCCCGATGAACATCATGGCTTATCATGGGAGGCAAAAGCTTGTAGCCATGTCTATTAAGCACATACCGAAAACCCGTCAAGCACATACCGTCAGACTCGGAGCGGCATTCCAGTTCAAGTAGAACACAACAAAAGACATAAATGGAAGGTCTCAGAAACTCTGATCCTAATACATCGGCTACAAACCGGTCCATGGTTACAGGTGTAAAGGGGTCTCGTTTCACTGACAATGAGATCAGTGCATCTGGATAGAGAGCTTGATCAAAAAGGACCATAAGCTTCTGCAATTTGTCGACTTCGATGGATGGCTCATAGATGTACCACTGGCCTCCGCTCTCGGGATCAGACTCATACTCCGACTTTTCTTTCCAGTAAACGCCGTTGAACTGCAAGCCATAGAGCGTATGCTTCAAACGAATACAAAATCGACTGTTTTCGATTTGGAAAAGCATCTTTTTCATCATGACCAGTCTTCGTATCGGCGTACAGGCTGCATAGCACGTCCTAAGTGAGAGATCGCCCTTTGAAACCCGCTTTGAAACCTCCGGCATTGATATCACCATGCTTCACTATGTCCACTGCTCAGATCACCTTCTACACTGCCTCATTTAAGACTCTGAATAAATTTCACAGCTCTTTCATCGCGCGGCTCAATCACACATGGAAACTCCTCTGGATGACTATGCGCAGAAAACCTTTAGCCGGCAAACAAACTCATGACCTCAACTCGAATAATAGAATTAGGAGCCATACCTTTCTAGGCCGGTAGTCATCCCAGGTGTGGGTGTAATCTCATTCCCATTTTTATCCAATTCTTTTGAGATCCTGAAAGTCGCAAGCATACTGGCAATTGATATCCAGACACTTGCCGTGCCAAGGTATTGACCTGGACAGACTCTGTCACCGAGTTTGTAAGCATGATCCTGTAGAACGTTGAGAAGGCAAACGCAAGAGGATATACCTTCTTCCAAAGCCAAATTGGCTTACAGGCAAAGGCTCGCCAGCCCCTCCTTCGGAAGTGGGAATGTAGCGGTCCGGATTGAATCGATCAGGTTCGGCGTATACAGAGGGATCGTGGGTAATTGCATGTGCATTTGCCATTACCAGAGACCTGCAAAGGCCGCAATATTAGCCATTGATACATAAGGATGCTTATATAAAGTAACTTACCCTTTTGGAATGAACATGTTCTTGTAAACATCATCTTTATTGCATTTGTGCGGGACGCCGAGCGGAACGACTGGGTGCCATCTATTATCATGAAGTCAGTGATCAACTAAACATGAACAAAATGGCTCTATCAACCCACCTAGACGTCTCGTACACCATCCTGTCTATGATGGGCAGTTTCCCTCGATCGGATAGTTTTGGTAAGTGGTCCCTCCCAACGACGCGATCGATCTCTTGGCGAGCTTTCTCTTGTACCTCCGGATTCAGGACCATGCAAAGTACCCAAACCACAAGCGTACTAAGGGTTGTATCTGCTCCAGCAGCATACATGGTTCCAGCTGCCCCCTTGATATCGTCCTCGGTAATACCACTTTCGTCACCAGTGCCTAATTGCATATCTTCCAACATTTTGCGAACGAAAGATATTTCTGACACCCCGCTTGCCATAGGATTCTTGGCAGCAGCGAAGGGAGCCTCGTGGAACTTCCTGATAATGGGATAGTTGTCCCGAGCAAAATTTAACGAGGGAGATACCCTTACCCACCATGGGAGACGACGAATGAATGGAAGAATGTCGACTAGTGTTGACCCCGGCGAGCCACCATTAGCAAAGTACCAAGCAATTTTTTCGGCAAGCACAAGGAAAGGATCGTTGTCGTCGGTTATCTTGACACCATACGCCACGGAAAGAACAATTGAGCTTGCGAATCTTGTAAGAAGTGGTCTCCACTGATTAGGCTTCTGAAAGATCTGTTTGACAAGGGCCTCCGCAAGATCCTCCTGTTTTCCACGGTACTGGACAATGTTTGCTGGTGAAAATGCGTTTTGGAACATCTTGCGGTGCTTGCGGAAGAACGGAGTGCCGCCATTTGAAAACGTTAGACAGTCTCTCCAGCCTGACTCTTCAAAGAAATGAAAGTCTGGCCTGTCACTGTAGATGCCGCCGCGTTTATCCCTGGAAGGTGTTTTGGTCAGAAGCTATTCCAATTTCAATGACTCATTGGTTCACAGATTTAAATTCTCGTAAAGGAAAGTTGGGGGCAATTCACATCAAGTCGACAGCCGCTTCAGCGCTGTTTAGGATTACAGCTGGCTGACCCATCAAGTTTAGGTAGATTACATCGGAGCCGTATTCTTTCCCCCATTGTTGAAAGGAGAGTTCAGGCCTGGAAGAGGGAATTATGCGAACATGTCCAATAACTGGATCTGCTGGTGGACCTGGTGGAAGTGGTGCAAGTGTGGAAGACTTCCTTGCAGTCCCGAGTCTCCATGCCACCGTTGCAATGACGAGAAGAGTAAGGAGGAGTTCGGTGGAGGAGAACATGATGACTTTGGATTAATAGTTGCCAAAAATGTAAAGATTACAGGGTGAGCACCTTCAGCCTTTATGTCTGGAGCAAGCAGATTTAGCGTTGTCAGCGTGCAGCCAAGGGCATGTACGATCAGGGATTCGGTCCAATCAGGGGGCCGTTCTTCCTCTTTGAGAGATTGCGAATACAAGCTTAACGCACGTCGTACAGGGAAGGTGATATGCCCCGTTTGGAGCCGGGAGTGACACCACGAATCAGAAAATAAGGCAGTCGTAAAATCCTGCTAAGCAAATGCCATAGTGTGCAATTCGGCATTTACTGTACCAAAACTTGAATTAGAGCAAATTTTAGCCGTGCGAGGGCTTATATGAGTTCCGGCCAGCTTAGGCTTTGTGTTTAGTATTATTTGCGTGTTTTGCATTTCGTTTAAATTTGGACAGCGGCTTATATACAGGAGGATATATTCTTGAAAAAATAATTACTCGCGGGTAAAAGGAGATTTAGAATATATTAACCTTAACGCTTAGACTTTTTTTTTTAAGGAAAATAATTTATATATATATAAATGATAATAAAGCAAAACCAAATAGACTTTATTAAAAACGAGAGTAATAAAGTAACTACTAAATTTAAAAAACTAATTACTAAACAGAATTTAAATCTAGTGGGAATTATTAATAAGTTAATGTATATTTTAATTCAAGTTGTTTATTTAGAGCTTTTATGCTTTTGGAACATAGATCATTAAGGGCCATCACAAGTGTAGGCGACATCTTCTCTAATACTTGTATTCTATCCAGCATGCGATGGCAATTATCATTGGCTACTGTAGTCGTCCAATCAAAAGCTGTAGATAGGTGCATGAGGCTACTCATAGACTTGGTCGCTTTTCTGCGGCACCCATCATGTGCGCGGAATTATTCGCGGAACTGCACACAACGTCATATCCCGACCGTCACTCAACATCACAGCGTATGATCATTTATGCAGATCATATCTGAGCCACCAAATCCGATATGGCGTTGAGGCTGGGAGTCGGCGACGTATTCACGGTGTGCAAAGGAGCCGTTGACCTTTGCAGCCGATCCATCCACGATGGTCACGAGCCCGAGGAAGTCCAATCCATCGTGGCGGAGATGAAGCTTATAAGAACACATTTGAAGGATCTGGAAAGCCAAATAGGAGATGAGAAAGCTTTTGTGACCGCACGGCCAGACATGTAAGCCAGAACCATTGTTCAACTTTGGAGAGAAGAGATCAGCTGATCAAGAGTAGAGCTCCAGTAATCAAACGCTCGCTGGAGCCACTACACAGGGACATACTAAATATGAACCAAGTTTTGCATGAGTGTAAGCGCAGACCGAGTGTGCATGTCGTGGATAAAGTGCGATATATGATTCTCTACAAGGCAAAGCTCGAAGCTTTCCGACGAAAACTTCCAGCTCACCGGGATAGCATTTGTGTTATTCAGGAGTTGATCGATGCTCAATCTCAGAGCGCGCGAAGAGCATCGACTGTGAAATTGTGTGAGCTGGTGGAAAATCAAGAGAGGCAACAGATGAAAGACGAAGAACACGATAGAGCTCAGAAGGAGGTGATGAAGATGTTTGAGAGGCGGCATTCTTCCGTTGGCAAGGACCGGCAGCTGAGCGCGACTGAAATGCTTGAGTGTTTGGAGGATGATTTGGTAGCTAAGGGTGTTCCTCGGGAACAAGCTGAACAGCAACTTCTTCCACTCACCAAAGCGCTCAATCTGCATCCATTCCCGACTGTCCTCGGCCAACCCACCGAAGTACAAAGGCCAATGTTCAAACTGGATGTTTTTGAATGCACCTCCAAATCCGGTGCTTGCACACCACAAAACGGGCCTGAGAACATATCTGAGGTAGACTGAGCACAAAAAGAAAGTATTGTGATCAAAGTGTTGAGTTACGAATCATTGAGAATGCGGAAACGAGCAATCAAGCACGAGGCTACGAGGCGTGGAGAGGTAAACTTAGGACGAAAAGGCAAACGCGTAGGTTTCCTTGTCTTGAGAAAAGCTCTAAGGGCCTTGAAATTAACTCAGATACATGGAGGTATGGCTCTTCACCTCCTCAATGAAGTTGACTAACCCCGACAGGTCGATAAGGTTACTTGAGATGAGGTAAAGAAAGAAGGAGAAGTATGATAAACGCGAGGTAGTTGAGAGGGAAAGACTGAGTTCGGGAGTAGTGCAAGGCGATGAAATTGGAGATCATGTATATGAGCCAGGATGAGATGAAAACTTTGGAATGGAGGTATGCTGTTTAGTGAGCGGACAAACAAATATAGGCTGCCATCCTTCAAACTCTGTCGATAACTCAGGTCATGGATTAAGCTTGATACCATCCACCACTTTTCTTTCCTCGTTCTTGTTTTCCATAGCATATATTCTTTAAAATGAGTTGATAGGAGGATCACGTGCCTTAGGCTCCTGCTGACTGAACTTGACAATGCTTCCATGTCGTGATATTCTGTAGTATCAATCAGATGGTTTCCATATTTTATCATAGAACATTTGATTTTAGACGCTCATTCAGGAGGAAATCCGATTAATCATTATGCACATTTTTCTCTGTTGCTCTCTTCATTCTGCTCTTCATAGTCCTCCAAGTTGGTCCCTTTGCTTCCATCAGACCATTTGCGTGAGGAGCTCTCATCCCCTTCTTTCTCAGAGAATTTGCTTCTGCAAAAGGCTGTTTTGCTTGACCTGTTTCTATCAGCAAGAATAGAGATGTTTTTCATAGTGATGAGGTGTCTCACCTAGTCCAAATGGTACAGTGTTATGGTAAATCGTCTCCCAGTTTCCAGCCGGCACGACATACGTTTCGTGTATGACACCTATAGAAAGATGTTTTCCCTTCATGTACCATTTCAATCCTTTCTGATGGAATTCTGCTAGAGCAAAAGCCTGCAGATCCTCCAAACTCCTCCAATAGGAAATCCAAGCCATGGTGTTGGTGTTATCCAAATCTGTGGAGAGGAGTGTACCGGTTTTGCCAAGGACTTTGATAGAGGGTCAGTACTTAACCACGGCAAGTAGGAATTGCCCACGTGATAGACTTACATCCCCATTTCTGGCGGTTCTCAGCCAGCTCATCCCACATGGTTCCAAACATGTCAAGAATTTCCAGAGTATCGGCGTCAAAACGCCCATCAACTGCACTGTAATGAGGTATAAGCAAGAAAGAAGTCAGTGAAGGAGGGGAATGAGCTTACTTGTTCGTACAAGAGCCTACTAGAAAAACAACAATCTCCTTATCGCATCCATTTTCAGGCACCGAGCCATCATCGTTGACGATCTGGGCTGTTGTCCTTCGCCTGTCCACTTTATCAAGGCTTGGATTGTGAAGAAAATTAAAACGGATCAGCATATTCTTCGTAACCAGACCGGCGATGGTCAGCACGACAGGCAGAGCAACAACCCGGTATGGGTAAGCGATGAAAAGGAGTGCTTGAAGGAAGGCGCCCATGTAGAGCAGTGTTGATAATTTGAAGTCATCCCGAAGGATCGAATGAGGGAACGCCGCCATGTTGATGACCCCTAAGTAGAAAAAATACCTCAAGCAATGGAACGGATCTGGAAAGTATTTGTTTAAGGTCGACGTTGGCAAATTCTCGTGAGGCTGATGGAGGTTCAGCACAGCTGCGCCACATACGGCGGGGCTGAAGCTTACTCACTTCAGACTTTAATCCAGACCTACCTCGATGCCGACGATATTGATAAGTTTCATGAGGACTCAAAGACGCCTCTTGATAATATGGTAGTCGTCGGATCTGGCTTTGGTGGGTTGATTTCTCTACTTTGTAGCTACTCACGAGGATCAGGTGCATGGAGCTGAAAAGGGGGGATGTTTAAACTTAAAAGTGGGTCTCCAATGCTTGGCCGAATCGGGCAAGTACAAGACACGACCTAAGGTATTTCTTCCCCACAGCTTTAAACACACTTCACCAAAGCTTGACAAACGATACTACCTATCACCAATCAATAACGCAATCCTATGTCACTGATAGCTGGTAAGTTTGGTAAGAATTGATAAAACTCTTTGGTGACCAAGAGAAGCCTGAGCTTCTCATCGCGACTGCAATTCTTCCTCCATCTCTCTACCTCTTCCTTCCTTCACTCCCCTCAATCCAGCGTCCACTATGGCACCGCGAGTATCAATCCGCATCAGCCTTCGCTGGTTGCCCGACGCCGCTTCCGAGCCAACAGACACACTGGTCTTCGGTGTCGGCGACTACTACATCGACCTGCGAGTCCTCAAATCCAACACGTCAATCGACTGGGCACTAGCCGGCGAACGCCAGATCATATGCACGGATCCGAGTATGGTCTCCCTCACTTCTTCTGCTTCCCCTTCTTACTACAATAACAACGCTAATCAGAGTCGAAAATCTGCAGTGAGAGTCCGCTTTGTTAGTACCCTCGACTCCCAAGGCATGAGCGAACCCGACATAGGCGACTTCACGACACTCCCAAACGGCGATGAGCTCGAAACGGGCAAGATGCCGTGTCCCGAGCGAGGGATGGAGATAACGGAATATGAGGAGGTTTGGCGAGAGATTCCCCCGTTATCGGGTTCGAAGAGGGCATGGATACTAGAGAGTGTTGGGGAGGGAAGGAAGGTGTTTTTGGGAAGGATTGGGGGTGGGTATATGGCGCTAGGTGATGGGAAGGGAGAGGCGTTTGGAGCGAGAAGGGAAGAATGGGATGAGGGAGTGAAAAGGTGGGAGGTGAGATATAAGATTGGAGAGGTTGATAATGTCCCTTCCATTGCGAATTTCGGGATTGAAGGCTTCGAAGGCGAAGAGCTTTGGAAGATGGGGGACACGGTGACTGTCCTTGGGAGAGAATACCGTGTGCGGGCGTCGGAGCTCCTCGAGTGAGAGACTCGGTCTCGACGTAATATATATTCTGCAATATTGGCATAAATACTGAGCCTGAAATATGTTTTGCGAAATACAACGTCCGTCATTGGCAGGACTATCCCTCGAATACATCATGAACTATACGATCGGAACTTACACCTCTGCTCATGCAAACCTCTTGGGTTATTGGTTTCCGTGGCAGTTCTTATCTCGCAGGTCAGAGACGTTTCAACAGGGGAAGCAGTCAAGCCCGGCTCGCACGGACCTCCCGTACTGTGACTGATCACGTGGGCCCTTGCCCGGTACTCACTTAGGTAGAATCGTCCTGAACATTGACCTCTCATGGTCTTCATGAATTGTAAGGGTTATGAACTGAGGTCTCATGCACCTATGTCTTCATGTTACTCCATACAGGTGAGTCAAGATTTCGAGCTCACTTTTACTCTGCAGTTACAGTTCTGAATGCCCCTGTTGTTGCCTTGGAAGCTCGCGCCACAATTCAAAGGCAACCCATCACCCTATATACTTCATCGAGTACAACTACCTTCGTCCCTCACTCTCCAGTTTTCAAGGCAGCATACAGCCAAGTGGCCATCTCATCAGAATGGCTCCCAGAGCTCCCGTCCGGCCGGAACCCATTCCAACATACCGCATCGACCTCTCCCTCCCTCCAGAGCAACGCTACTTCCAGGTTGCAACAGATTTCGGCCCCAAGATGCGGCACATCACGCCTCTCTTCGACGAAGTCCTCTCAACTATAATCCCATGGCGTCAACTCCGCCAATGGATCGAGTTTCTCGCCTCCATATTTTTGAGACGAGTATACTCTTCTGAAGAGACGAAGGAGTTGAAAGGAATTGCAAAGGCGAGTGGAGTCGCATTGTACATCCTTATCGCCCTGAACGTTTTGCTAGATAGCCTGCTGGGATGTACGAGCGGCGGAGTCATGACTTCCCTTGATAGGAAAGGGGGGAAGAGAGCGAGAGGGCCAGCGGAGGAGAGGATGCTGCATTTCCGGACCTTGGACTGGGGCATGGATCCATTGAGGAGTGTTTCTTGTTCAGCTCGAGTTCGTAAGGTCCAAGAGTGAGGATCCTGAGAAAGTAATTGCGAGGACAGTCACTTATGCAGGCTTTGTGGGAGCTCTGACTGGCGTCAGGTGACAAAACCCTCCAAGCAGGTAAAAGATCACATGCTGACAGGAGCAGAGAGGGACTGTCCATATCCTTGAACTTTCGACCAACTCACCGATGCTCGACCGTCAAGCTGAGATTGCACCAGCTGCTGGTTATCTTCGGTTTCCGACCTGCAATCGCCTCCCACCTCCGTAATGCCATTCTCCTAGACCCAACTGGATCACCGCCTAAGCCCATCAGAGAATTAACAGCCTTTATGGCACAACCGCCGACTTCACCCTGCTATCTCATTCTTTGCGATGGCGAGTTGACCACCGTCATTGAAAAAGAGCTTATTGGGGGCAGAATTCGGTATTCCAAGGAGTTTATTGTGCATACAAACCATGATACCAGATCCGACAACCCAGCGGAACCAGCTCAGCCAGAGAAGAGCCAATTGCTAGGAATGGAAGTCTTCCTAGAAGAGAGTGAGGATAGAAGAGCTTGTTTTCAGAAGAAATGGGATGGTTTGTTGAGAAGACACGAGAAAAAACTGAACGCGGCTTTGGAGAAAGAAGAAATTTTTGAATTGAAGCCTCCGATGGTGAGAGAGGACCGTCTGAGAGAATGGGTTAGAGCATTTCCGATTATGAACGAGTGTACCCATTTTGGTTGTCTTATGGATGCCAAGACTGGAACGATCAGATTCCTGGAAAGAGGATCTGAGGATGCTGGATGACAGGACACAGGGTCTAGAAACGTCACATGACGTTGGCATTAAAGATGTCCATTGGATTCCCACTCTGCATCCACTTCGCACTTAGAGAATAAACCCTCCAATTCAACGATGTCGCTGCGTGATTCTTACAATGCTGCATAGCTCCCCATTGCGACTTCACCTCAAAT
>Ga0302325_10017882_pt1 | contig 14956 bp, 10 predicted proteins | sample Palsa_T0_2_FD_201948 | JGI IMG/M metagenome (GOLD analysis project Ga0302325, IMG submission 201948) | Peat permafrost microbial communities from Stordalen Mire near Abisko, Sweden - Palsa_T0_2 | ecosystem: Environmental > Terrestrial > Soil > Palsa > Peat permafrost | place: Sweden: Abisko... | reverse complement strand
CTCCAGCATCGCCGGCGGGACCCTCGTCAGCCTCAACGACGCCCTGCCCGGCATCGACCGCCGCAACGCGAGCCTCGTCGTCGGCGCTGTCGCCCATGCCGCCGGGCTCACAGATCCATATCAGGAAACGGACAAACAGGAATGAAACGGCTAGTTCAGAGAAGCCTGCGAACGATGCTCCCTGCTCCGCATCGATCCCGCCCAGCGGCCCCGCCTGATCCTCATCCGCGACAGCCTGGCCGCACGGGTCACCGAAGCCACGGCGCAGGGCTGGCTCGGCGAACTCGAAGGCCTCCGGGTCTCCCTCGCGACGGTCACGGAGAAACTCCAGTCGCTCGATGCGCGGACCGCCCGCCAGCCCCCCGTGACCAACCTCGGCATGCCGGCCTTCACCCGCAGCGCCTCCGCCTCCGCCTCCGGCGCCCAGCCGGACAGCAAAGACGAAACCCCGTGAACGGCCGCCCGGCACCTCAGCACCCGCTCGCACGGTCCCTGCGCGCCTGCGCACGCGGCATCTACCCCGACGAGGCCGCCATCGAACTGCTCATCGGCCACGGCACCTTCCTCGACCGCGACGACTTCACCAGGCACATCACCACCGGCGAGCACGATCGCCCCGGTGGCGAGGCCGCGCACGCCGCGATCGACTGGACCGCCGCCGCCACCGCCCTCGACGCCGGCACCCTGCCCTGCTCCGGCGGGGAACGCAGGATCTTCCGCCTCGCAGCCAGCCTGGCCGCCGGGCTGCCGGTCAATCTCCGTGACGCCCTCACCGGCCTCGACGAGCACAACCTCACGCTCGCGATCAGCGCCTTCATGCACGCCTCAGGCCACCGTCCGCCTCACCTAGAACCATGATCATCTCTAAGTTCAGAGAAGCTACCGGGTCTGGCACCTCCCTGCCCGCCTCGTGCACCACGCTCGCCAGCGCATCCTCAAGATCAGCCCGGACTGGCCATGGAAGGAGGCATTCCTGACCTGCTGGCAGCGGCTCTGCGCCTTGCCAGCGCCAACCTGACCAGCAGAAACGTACCTTACGGAACGGAAGGAGAACCATCCCGGCGCGGTCGGAGCCGGTGCGCACCCGGGCACGCCGGGCAGCACAGGCTGCAGCCGCCCAGACAACAAAAAGACATCACACCCGAAATCGGGCAGCAGCACAATCAGTAACCGGACCCAGAGCACCCTGACCGATTGAGGCTAGTCCCCAGCCAGCCGCTTGCCACCAGCTCACATCGTGACCATAGCTGTCTAGAAGGATTCTTGCGACCTCTCCGGGGAGGCGGGATTAGGTCGTCGGGCGGACCTCGCTTATAGCGCTGGCTATGTCCCACCAGGACGATGGGCCGCGTCGCATGACGCTGGCCGAGCGCCAGCGGCCGTGTCGCATGGCCGCGAGCTCTGGCGAGCTTGGTCCGTGCAGCAAGCTGCCGGACACCCGGCGGAACTATCAGTCGGGCTGAACTCACGGCGGACCGGACCGGGTGATAACCCGCTTTATCATTCCGTCCTAGCTAGTCAGCCGCAGCTCAGCGTGGAGGTGGTGGGATTTGAACCCACAGAGGGGTTGCCCCTCACACGCTTTCGCGGCTTGCGCCCTCGGCCACTAACGTTAATCTTCCGTACATGCGTGAGATGATCGCTGCGAAGCTCGCAACAAGAGTAATTTGTTCCCTTTCGTACTATTTTATGCTGCCGCGTGTAGTTTTGCGGGTCTACCTTATCCGTAATTATGGGCGTAGCGTGGCTGAGGACCGAAGGAGAGAATAGCCGCAAAACAGTCGTAGATGTACAGCGACAGACGACAGAGGCGTCTGTTGTGGGGGAGGCAGCGCAGCTATGCACGCGTATCCGTTGTATCGGCCAAATCGATCAATCGCCGCAGTGATCATCGCGGCCGCAGCCATTATCGGGGCACTCCTAACGCCGATAACACTGGCACCGACAACTGGAGCCACCGCACCAGGCGCCTCGGTTGTGATCGCCAATCCAGCGCGCCAGGCCGATCCGGCAGCACGTGCCATTGCCGCCGAGCAGCACATCACCCTCGCCCAGGCCGAGACCCGGCTCTCGTGGCAGGAAGCTATACCGTCTCTAAATACTGCGCTGAGAAGCCAACTGCCAGCCGCTTCCTTTGGCGGAATCTGGATCGCCCAAAACGACGGTGATCGTATAAAGGTCGGCGTGGTGAGCTCCGATCCCCACGTCCGAGCCACTGTCATGCGGGCGGTGCGCGTCGCGGGCCTATCTACGGCCACGGACCTGGTACCGGTGAAGTACAGTGCCGGCCAGATAGTAGACGCGGATGCATGGCTGAACAGCCAACTGATCAAACTGCCTGCCGCTGGCCCAGGCTCAATCCACCTCGACGGCAGCTACAACATGGATCTGAACCGGGTGGAGTTGGGCGTCGCCGGATACCACTTGACCGCAGCGGAGCGGGCGTTGGTCGCCCGCGCCAAGGCCCGGTATGGCAATCTGGTCCAAGTGGTGACGCAGCCCGCCGGAAGTGCAACGGGCACGTCATTGGACTGCACTACCCTGTATGACCTTTGCTACCCGCCTCTGCGCGGCGGAATCCAGATCTACACCGTCAATAGCCAGGGCCAACCCCAGCCCGGTGTGTGTACCGGGGGTTTCATAGCGAGCAGCCGCGTTGACGGGAAGCTCTACGAATTCACCGCCGGTCACTGCGCGGCTGCAGCCGGTACCGCTACCTGGGCGACCGAATTTCCTGACGGCTCCCAGCACTTGATCGGTACCGTGCACAACTACATCTTCAGCACCAGCGGCGATGAGGCGATCCTAAACATCAATAACCCCACTGGGTGGCAACTACCGCAAGGATGGGTCTATGTCCAGGGCGGCCCTAACACAACGCTAAACGAGGAATACCCCATCTCCAGCGTTCAGTACAGCACCCAGGGTGCGCGGGTCTGCGAGACCGGCGCTTCTTCCGGCTCGATTTGCGGAACGGTTGCGGCTCTCGGGCGGACCATCTATGAGTGTGACAGCGCCGGGCTATGTTCATGGGTAGGTAATCTGGGCGAAGCTACGTTCTGCGGGCAAGAAGGAGATAGTGGCGCCCCGGTTTACGCTTCCCATCAGGCGTTCGGGCTTGTTAGCGCTGCGGGTTACGACGTTTCCCATGGTGGCTGCGTTACCTACTATCAGGGCATCGTGGGTGCCTCAAATGCGATGAACGTTAACATTGTCCTCGCCCATTGACTCAGGTCTGCGCGGCCAGCCGGGCAGCCGGAACTGTACCGAAGCTGTGTCTGGTCGGGCTGGACGCCCACCACAACTGACCGCATGCCCGATGTGACCTGCGGGTTTGCGCCGCTAGGCTCACCCTAGCTGCGCAACTGCCATAGGTTATTTGACTTTTCGGCATGAAGCGGAACCCCACCACGTCGCCGTCCCGAAGAGTTGGCTTGCCGACGTTCGGCAGGCCGACAATGCCGATAGACAGGCTCACCCGGGCTTCATACCAGCCTGCTCGGCCCGCCCAGGCGCAGCCGCCAAGCCCGGCCGCGCTACTTTGCGGCTCGCCGTAGCTGTAGGAGTTCCGTGTTCTCCGCAAGTTCAGCCGGACTGAAGGTTCCTCACGGCGAACACGCGGTGATAGCGGTCATCAGGGCCGGAATCACGTCGGGTTCGCTGTCCGGGCTGGGATTCACTCGCACTGTCCGGCGGCATGGCGGATCGCGGTGGTGACCAGTTACAGGCTCTGGCGGTCAAGGCCCGGGATGACGCCGCGGAGGCTGACTTGGTGGCCGGCGGCGAGGCTGGCCGCGATGCGCACGATGCGCTTCTCCCCGCCGGATGCGGGCAGGCGGCCGCCGTCGAGCGCGGCGATGACCGCGTCCCAGTCGATCCACGCCATCGGGGTGCCGTCGCTGATGCAGGCAGCGGTCTCGACGTGGCAGAGGAAATCCTCGCGGTGGAGGAAGGTGCCGTGGCTGATGATCAGGCCCGCTGCGGCCGCGGCCGCCCGGGTGACCGCGGCCAGGCAGCCGGGCTGCTCGACGAGGCGTCCACCATCACCAGCCGCCTCGGCATGGCCGGCCTCGAACCTGCCTTGCAGCAGACTAGGCCCTCGGAGCGGCCCGCAAGGAAACCGCAAGCGCCCTTCGCGATCGTGATGACGTTGCATCGAGTCCGGCCTAAGGAGCCCTGGCCATGTCTATCCGCCCGATCCGCCGCACCATTTTCACCACCGGGGTACTGGCGCTGGCCGCCGCGCTGGCCGCCACCCCGCTGCGAGCCGCGCCCGCCCACGCCGCCACCACCGCCCAGCCGCTCAATGTCGTCGCCATCGGAGACTCCTACGCCTCTGGGGAGGGAGACATCGGTTCGGGCTGGATCGACTCCGCCTGCCAGCGCTCCGCCGGAGCCGCCCCCGAGCAAGCGGCTAGCAAGCTTAATGCCATCCGGCCGGTCGGCTTCACTTCCTTCGCCTGTCTCGGCTCGGTCATCGATGGCGGTGGCGGCGCTCAAAGCCTGCTTGGCTCCGGTGGTCAGCTCAGCGAGGTCGACCCTAACGGGAACGACCCGGTGAACGCCCTGACCATCTCGATCGGCGGCAACGACATCGGGTTTTCCACCATCGTCCTGGCCTGCATGGTCCCCTTGAACGATTGCTCGACCGATCCGACAATCACCACGATGCTCGCTGGCGACCTGCACAACCTGGGCGGCTATCCCCAGGGCAGCCCCCGGGGGATCCCGGGCTATCTCGGCGAATTGGTTAATGCCATCAATGCGAGGTCGGATATCGACAACGTCTTCCTCACCGAGTACCCCGACCCGACCACCGGTCCCGGCGGCTTCCTTTGTGGCTCCGCCCAGGACCCGAACTTCGGAGGCATGCAAGGGATCAGCGCGACCGACGCTGAATGGGCCGCCGACGCGGTCATTGGCCCGCTCAATACGGCCCTGGAGTCCGCGGTCAGCATGGGCAACAGCCAGTCCGGAACTCACGCCGTCTGGCACTACGTGACCGGGATCTCCAACTCCTTCTTCAGCTACGGCTATTGCAACCCTGGCTCCCGATACATCAACACGTTGCAGGATTCGGAGGCCTCCCAGGGAGACCAGAACGGCACCATGCACCCCGACGCCCTGGGTCAGCAGGCAATCGCCAACGTCATGTACAACAACTACGTTTCCCTGCCCCTGATGAGCGCCTCGGTGTCGGCTTCGTCCGCTCCCGCGGCCGAAACGCCGTCGAACTTTACCGTCCAGGCCCTGACCTTCGCCAACAAGCCGATCGCCAACGCCGCGATCCTGGTTGACGGCAACCTGGTCGGCTACACCGACAGCAGCGGCGTCCTCAACGTGAACGGCTACGTGTTCTCCACCCCAGGCAGCCACACGATCGACGCGGTGGCCGCTGGCTACCCAGAGGCGCGTGCCAGCCTGGCCGTGCAGACGGGGCCCTATAACGCCACCTCGACACCCTCGCCGATCCCGCTCGGCAGCATCCCGGCGCTGACGCTGACCGCCAGCAACAGCGTGACCAGCCAAATCGTCAACGGCACCTTCACTCTGACATCCGGGTCGGGCACCCTTACCCTGCAATCAGGAGCGACCGCCTCCAACGTGACGGTCACCAAGATGTACAAGACCACTACCATCATCGGCCCCAACGGCAAGCCCATCCAGGTCAAGGTCCTGGTGTGCCCGACACTGACCTTCCAGCCCGCCAGCGTTGCTTACGCCTCCCAGTACTTCTCCAGCCTGATCAGCTGCACTGAGTAATCCGAAGTTCGGCGAGCTCTGACGACAGGGGATCCAGGTGAGGATGACGGGTTCTGAAGCCGGATGACGCTTGTGTCGTTGGCCGCGGCGTCCCCGGTCCGGCCGGCCCAGGAGCCGCCGGATACCTGATTTGCCCGCCCAGGTGCTGCCTGCTGGTCGTGGGTGGCAGCTGCCAGCGCGCCTGGGAGCACTGCGTGCCGAAGACGGCCCTGGCCGCCGGGCCGCGGATCAGCGTGCAGTTCGGTCCCGGGGGTGTCCGCTGACCGGGCGCGGCCGGAGAATGTGCTCAGGTCCGTGATGCAACCATTGGCTGGCATCTGGTGGTCTGCATGGTTGGAAGGGTGGGCCGTGAATGCGAAGCTGGACGGAGAGTTCCGGGAGTTCATGCACGCGCGGTGGCCGTTTATGGTCCGGCTCGCGTACGGGCTGACCGGGGACCAGGGTCATGCCGAGGACGTGGCGCAGGCCGCGTTCGCGCGGGCCTACGCGTCCTGGCCGAGAGTCAGCCGGGCCGGCGATCCGGATGCGTATGTCCGGCAGATCGTGGTCAACGAGAACCGGAACCGGTTCCGCAAGCACCGGGTGACCGAGCGGCTGACCGACGCGCCGCCTGAGGCCGCCGCGGCGGATGCGGTGCGGCGTTGCGACGATCGTTCGGTGCTGATCGGGGCGCTGCAGCGGCTGGGCCCGCGGCAGCGGGCGGTGATCGTGCTCCGCTACTGGATGGACCTGACCGAACATCAGACCGCGGCCAGCCTGAACTGCTCCGTCGGCACGGTCAAGAGCCAGGCCGCACGCGCCCTGGCCACGTTGCGGCAGGACACGGAACTGGTGGATGAGGGATTCCAGTGAGGATCGACGACGAGCGTGACCTGCACGGGCAGCTGGAGGCGGCCTTCGAGGCCATCACCCCGCGGCCGGCCCCGGTCGACAGGGCGGTCCGGCGAGGCCGCGCGATCAGGGTCCGGCGGCGGGTGGCCGTGGCGGCCGGTGCCGCCGCGGTGGTAGCCATCGGGGTCCTCGCCGTTCCGTCCCTGCTGCACCGCTCGGCCGCGGCCGGCCCCGTGGCGCCGGCCGGCGGCAACACCGTAACGGTCCAGGCCCCCGGCCCGCACTCGGCGCCCGGCCTGATCGCATCGGGCACCATCGACGGCCGGCGCTGGCAGCTCACCGCCGCCAAGCCGGGCACCGGTGCGGCCGGGCCCGGCGAGCAGATCTTCACCACCTCCGGGCCGGCGTTCGAGGGGCGCGGGGGCCCCCAGCCCTGGCCCGCGCTGGTCGTGAACGGCGCGTATTCTGTCCCCTTCAGGGGCGTCCTGGTCATCGGGCCCGTTCAGGTCATGTTCGGCGCGGTCCCGGCTGATGTGACGTATATCGCGGTGCGGCTCGGCAACGGCGCCGTGCTCACGCTGCATCCGGCCGCGGTGTACGGTGTCCGCGCGGTCGCGTTCGCCGTCCCGGTCGGGGCCGGGATCGTCGATGCCGCCGCGTACTCGCAGCAGGGCGAGATCGCCGCCGCGATCCCCTTCAACGAGTCGGACGGGATAGCCTACTTCGGCCTCTCGCTCACGCCCGGACAGCACGGGCTGGCCCGGGCCTCGGGCCGGATCGGCTCGGGCACCGCGAACGGGACCGCGTGGTCGGTCACCGCTTACCTGGGCCCGTGGGGCATCTGCTACCAGACCAACGCAGTCGGGACCCCGGCGGTATTCTGCCCGCCCACCCCCTCTGACCTGGACTCGGGGGGCCTCTGGGGCTACACCGAGCGCAGCCCCAGCCTGTCGGTGGCGGGCGGGCATGCGCCGGCCTCGGCGGCCTGGGTCATCGTGAGCCAGCCCAATGGCACCACGACCAAGATCTGGCCGGTCACCGTGGGAGGCCAGAAGCTCTTCGCCTTCCAGCAGCAAACCGGCCCGAATCCGCCGCGCTGGACGGCTTACGACAGCTCAGGGCACGTGGTCAGGTGGCCGGCCGGCTGACCCCCGGGCTCCGGTGGCCGGAATCGACTCGACGGCCGGGCGCGGGCGACAGTGCCTGTTCGGCTGGGCTGCTGAGAAGGTTGCGGGCGGCGTTGGCGTAGGCCATCGCGTTGGAGTGGTCGATGCTGAAGACCAGGGCAAGGTGGAGCGGGTCGGCGCCGGTGGCCAGGGCTTCGTGCAGGATGCGGTCGCGCCGGATCTGTTCGAGAGAGATGCCGTGCAGCTGGTGCTTGTCGAGGTAGTCGGGCGAGACCGGCCTGGTGCCCAGGGCGCTGATGCGCGAGACCAGCACGTGCCGGTTGGCGGTGTCCGGCCAGGTGGCACGCCGGTATCCGAGCCAGGCCAGCAGGGCGTTGCGGGTGAGGTCGCCGAGGGGCTGCCGGTGGCCGGCCAGGGTGATGCGCCGGCCGGGCAGGTCGATGTCGTCCAGGGTGAGCTCGCGGATGGCCTTGGGCCCGGCGGCGTGCACGGCCGCTAGCGCGATGGCCAGCCGCTGGGCGGGAGTCACGGCCGCCTGCCCGGCAGCCCGGATCTGCTCAGCGGTCATCGGCAGCATGGTGCGCCCCGCGCCCCGGCCGCCGCAGAGGTGCCGGGTGGGGTCGGCGAACGTCAGGCCGTGTCGTTTCGCGAACCGGAACAGCGAGCGCAGCGCGGTGATGGCGGTGTAGCGCCGGTGACCGCGCAGCGGCTCCAGGACGGCGTCGACGTCAGCGGAGGTGATCTGCCGCAGGTGGCCGCGTGTTGCTGCCCAGTCGTCGATAAAGGACCGCACGACGCCGAAGTGAACCCGCACGGTGGCGGGCGACCGGGGGGGCGAGTGCGGGCGTCACCGTCGAGCAGCACAACCAGTTCCCACCGCACGTCGTCCAGGTCGAGCATCCGGGCCTCGTTGACCCGCAGGCCGACGTTGTCTGCACAGTCCCGGCGTCGTCGTTGCCGTAGTGGCGGACTTGCCAAGCATTTCGGGATCGCAGCCGCTGCGCTTCGGTGCTCATGCGGTAAGGAAACGGCGTGTTTACGTTCGAAGCAAACGCCTGAACTGAGGCTTTGTGCCTGCGCCGTATTCGGCCGTCCTAACGCCGTCCTGACGCTGTACTCGCGCCGTCTACAGCACCTGTTGTGACCTGCGGAAACACGATGTGACATCCGCGGCGCAAGTGGCCAAAGTTTTTCGCCGGGGTGGCCGTGCCAAAATCAGCGTCAAGCTCATTTGATGCCGCACCGCGAACTGCCGGACCACCCTCCCACGTCGCGCCGCTCGACGATTGGCGGCTGGTGACGCGTTGCGTACGGACAGCACGTCGGTCTAGAAGTCAGTGCGTACGGGTGTCGGTCGGCCAGAGCGGGTGTCTAGTTCCCAGCCTTCCGGAACTGGCGCACCCTGAGTTGCTGCCGGGCGCCCGCGAGGTCGGCTATGCCGAGGCGGTCGGCGGTGGCCGACGCCTCGTCGATCAGCCCGGCCACCAGACCGTGGTCACCTGGGTCATCCCGGCGGAGCAGCAGTTCGGCGTAGCCCAGCTGAGTGCGGGCCAGGGCGGGGGCGGCGCCGATGCGGCGGTTCAGCGCTATGGCGTCGGTCAGGTGCTGCTCGGCGGGCTCCCACTGCTGCTGCAGGATCTCGAGCCGTCCCAGTGGCCCGTCAACCGCTCCGATGGCGGCGATGCCGTGACCGAGCACGGCCACCTTGCCGGAGAACGGGGCCAGGGCGGCACGCAGATCCTCCGCCTCTTCGAGCGCGCCGAGGTCGGCGCATACGTCGGCGAGAACCGTCGCGGTGGCCAGCCACAGCCAGTCCCTGGGCAGCCCTGCCACGCGGTCGGCCACCAGCGCGGCCAGGCGGCGGTGGGCAGCGGATCGCCGTCCGAGCCCATGGTCCACCACCGCCTGGGCGACCTGCCAGCTAGGAATGTGAGGTGCCTCGGCGACTTGCCTGGCCACCAGGGCGTCGATTTCCTCCAGCCGTCCCTGGTCACGGCGCAGGAGCAGGAGTTGCGCCCCGTAGGCAGCGATGAAGTCGGGGCTTTCGGAGCCGGCGGCCAGCATGCGGCCCGCGTCGTCTTCGGCGTCCTGGTAACGGCCCTCGAGCAGGGCCCGCTCGGCTCGCCGCATGCAGGCCAGCCCGGTGAAGAACGGGCGGCGGGATTCAGCGGCCCAGTGCTCGACAGTAGCCTGGTCGGCGTCGGCCTGCCCGAAGTCGGTGAGCTCCTCGAGCATTGCTGATCGCAGGTTGCGGGCATCCATGGCGAGCTCGACCCAGCCGAGCTTGTCGGCCAAGGCGATCACTTCGTCGGTGGCTGCCTGCCGGCTGTCCAGGTTGTCGGGAGTCCAGGTGACGAGCACCGCCGCCGACAGGACCCACGCCAGCGTCGCCGGCTGGCTCACTCGGCGGGCCATGCCGACAGCCGAACGGGCCAGGCTGGCAGCCTCGGGATCTCCGGAGGGCAGAACCTTGGCCAGCCCTGCGGTCAGCCGGGCTCGCAGCGACCCGTCCGCCGTGTCGAAGGCCGCGAGGGCGCGGCGGAAGAGCGCGACCGATTCATCGTCCGTGGTGGTGAACTCCGCGCTCACCATGAGACCCCACGCCGCATCGGCCAGGGTCTCGCTGTCGGCCTGCGAGACCGCCAGTTCCCCGGCACGGCGGAACGCCACCATGGCCTCGGATCGCTGGTAAGCGGCCTGATGGGCCCGGCCGAGGGCGACCAGGATCCTCGATTCGAGGCGCGGGTCGGGGTCGCCGAAGCCGCGCAGGGATCCCAGCGCGCTCCGGTACAGCGCAACGGCATCTTCGAAGGCCAGCAGCGACATCGCGTGCTCCCCTGCCTGCACCGCGTAGGTGACGGCCTGCCGGGCGTGGAAACGGGCCGCCTGCGCGAAGTGGTGGGCGACCACGGCCGGGGCGGTACCGGCGGGAGCGTCCGGTCCGATCAGGATGTGGGCGAGCTCACCCTGGAGCCGGGCCTGGGTCGGTGCGCCGACCCGTTCGAGCAGTGCCCGCTGGACCAGCTGGTGGGCGAAGCGGTACTGCTCCGCCGCCGCGTCGTAATGGATCAGCCCGGCCGCTACCGCGGCCTCGAGCTGGCCGACGACAGCAGATTCGGGCTGGCGGCACAGGGCAGCCAGGACGCCCGCTTCGAAGGTGGCGCCGATGACCGAGGCCGTGGCCAGAAGGCCGGTTACGAACGGGGCAACCCGGCTCAGGCGCCGTTCCAGGATGGCCTGGATCCGCTCCGGTACGGGCATGTCGGCGGCCAGCGCCTGCGCCTGGCGGGTGTCCAGCTCGGTGAGGCCTTTGCCCATCTCGATGACGAAGAGCGGGACACCGGCCGTGAGCTCGGCGACCGCCCCGGACAATTCCACCGGCGTGCCGCCGTTCCGGCCCGCCACGATCGCGAGCAGCTGATCGACCTCCTCGCCGCAGAGCCCGTCTAGGGTGATCTGGTCGGCCAGACCGCTGACGGCCAGATCCAGCAGAACCCCCGCCACCGGCGGGGGAGTGGTGATCGTTCCGATGATGAGCAGACGGGCCGGGCTTTGATGGCGCGCCACGTGCTCAAGCAGCTGCATCGTCGACGGATCCGCCTGGTGAAGGTCGTCGAGGATCAGCAGGGCACCTGCCGGCGCGGCGACGGCGTTCAGCAGCGCAACTACCGCCTCGAACATCAGGTACCTGTGGGAGCTGGCCTGGGCTTCGCCGGGCCGGCCGTGGCGCTCGAGGGTCGACATGCCGGGCAGCAGCTGGGCCAGATAGGGCGCACCAGGGCCGGCGATCGACTGGAGCCGGTCCGGGCCCAGCTGAGCCGCGTGAGAGCTGAGCGCCTCTACAAAGGGGAAAAAGGGTATCAGGGCGTCCCCGACCGTCCTTCCGAGAAGGATCTCACCGCCTTCGGCTCCGGCGGCCGCCGCCGCCTCGGTGGCCAGCCGGGTTTTGCCGATGCCGGACTCGCCCTCCACGATGACCAGCTGGCGCTCGCCGCCTCTGGCCCGGCGCCACGCCCCCTCCAGCACCTGCCGTGGGCGCTTGCGGCCCACGAACGGGAGGCGGCTGCGGGCTGCCGGGCCGGCTTCAGGATCGGGTGGCGCATAGTCGATGGCCGGGTCCTGATGCAGGATGGCCGCTTCCATGCTGCGCAGGCCAGGCCCCGGTACCAGGCCCAGCTCCTCGGCCAGCACCCGGTGAGCGTCCTGGTAGGCGGCAAGGGCGTCGGCCTGGCGGCCGGACCGGTACAAGGCGAGCATGAGCTGTTCCCGGAACCGCTCGTGCAGCGGGTGAGCAGCCACCAGACCCTCGACCTCACCGACCAGCGCGGCGTGGCAGCCCAGGGACAGGTCAGCATCGACCCGCCGTTCCACGGCTTGCACCTCCATGGCCTCGAGCCGGGCCACCTCGGCTTGGGCGAAGGCCTCGTCGTGGCACTCCCCGAGCACCGGTCCGCGCCGGAGCATGAGCGCGTCGCGCAGAGACGACGACGCGCTGGCGTAACGCCTGTCCCGTAGGGCTTCCTCGGCCACCGCCAGCATCCGCTCGAAACGATCGGCGTCCACCTCGCCGTCGAGCGTCAGCAGCTCGTAACCGGGCGGCTTCCGCTTGATCCGCTCGCCGCCCGCCAGGGGGCCCGCCGCGGCCAGCGCGCCGCGAAGCCGGGAGACATAGGCGTGCAGGGAACTCTTGGCGCTTAATGGCTGGCCCCGCGGCCACAGCCCGTCGATGAGAGCATCCAGGCTCACGGTCTGATTGCGCCACACAAGCAGCATGGCCAGCAGGACCCGGGTCCGCCGATCTCCGACCGCCACCCGGTGCCCGCCGCTGAGCACCTCGACAGGCCCGAGGATGCGAAAGTCCACCATCGGGCTGACTACGGCTTCTAGCCGATACATGCGTCGAATCAGCCGTCCCGACAGACGCTCCACACGCTGCTTGGCGGCGCATCGCCAACCAGTACCCACATTACGCCGGGGCCACTGCTAACGCGAGGCTGGATTCGCTGGTGCCCGGTGAGCATGGAGTACCCGAGAAAGGCCGGGCGAGGCTCGCTGGGCGACTTTGCATTAGTGTCGGCCGTTCGAATTACGGGTCCGGGACTGACCGGGCCGCGGAGGGCGGCCCGGTCAGTCCGGCGTGAACGCTGCTCGCTTACCCCAGATTGGGCGAGATCGCGTTGTAAATGATGCTCGCCATCTGGAGCTGACCGGTCCGGTTGGCGTGCCAGGATCCATTGAAGTCGCCCTGCTCAGCAAGCGAGTCGAAGACCGAATTGATCCAGCGGTTGGCTGCGGCCTGGCAGACGCCGTGTCCTTGGAAGGCCTGCTGGATCCCCCCGATGAAGTTCCAGCCGTAAAGGGCCGTCGCGGATCGCACGTCGGCCTGCAGTGGATTCAGGATCGCTGACACAGCCCAGTTACGCATATCCTCGCCCGCCAAGGGCTCACCCACGCACACCAGCGGCTGCGCAGAAAGCGAGTCGACCGGATCGAAGTACTGGGTCAGATAGATGTCGAAGGGGGTCAGCTGACCGGGATACGCGACCATGAGCTGGGCGAGCGCATACGCCAGCAGATCGAAGTGAAAGGGCAGCGCGGCTACGGCGGCAGTGACCTGCCCGGCGTAGCCGTTAATGCAGTTGTCCTGCACGATATAGAACGCCAAGGGGTCGGTGACGCCGGCGATCACGGATTGGATCAGGCACGTCTCCATGACGTTGGCCCAGCCGGTGTCGTTGGCCCCGGCGGTAATCAGCAGCCGGCTGACCGGGAGTTTGGTCTCGGACATGAGCTCTCCGAGCCGAGTGACCTGGGGCTGCAGCGACTGCTCGCCGCGGGTGCCGGTGGAGGCATTCAGCAAACCGCCGCCGCCGCCGGATATCGTCGCTCCCGAGCACGCGAGGTGCCAGAAGTGCACGGTGGTGTCTGGCATCGACTGCTGCACTCGCAGCGCCGCCTGGGCGCTGGCCGCCCATCCGGATCGATCGCAGTTTTCGCTGGCGTCGAACGCTGGCGAGGTCTGGTTCTCGGCCGCGCCCTCGCCCGAGGCCGCGGAGTCACCCAGCGACGCGATCACGAGATCGCGGTATTGCTGGGCGTGCGTGACGGAGAACGATGAGCCGGACTTGGGCACGATGGAGAGGGTGACGTCCACGTCGTGATAAGTCGCGCTCAGCGGCCGGTACCAGGTGAATTCGCAATCCGAGGTGGAGATCGGCGGTGTGCCGTCGCTGAACGACCACGCGTAGCCCTGGATGCCGCTCACGGCCGTGGACCCGCAGGCGTCGAGAGTCACTGGGCTGACTGACGACTCGTCCTGGACGGCATAGTCGACGGGCTCCTCGACGGCGCCGTTGGAGTCGGCCTGCAGCTGCTGGAGGGTGAAGGTGAACTCTGCCAGGTTCTTCGGAGGAGGAGGAGGCGGTGGAGGAGGACCGCCGTGGCAGGTCTCACAGATATCGGCCGAAGCAGCCGTTGCGGGTGCCATCAGCAGGCCCAGGCCGGCTGTGAGCGTGATCGTGATAACGGGCAGGACTGCCGCGAGGAACCGTCGACTACGGGTTGATGGTACAGGCATGATTGGCCCCTTTGTTGTTCGACGTGATCAGGATCGCGAGGGGTCCTTGCGGTTTTCTTGTGGGCGCTTATAAGGCCCTGGCCTCGGTCTTTCGTGCGCCCAACAGAGCAGGAGGTGACACCGTGACGTAATTCCATGCTGGATCTTCATGCAGCGGCCTAACTGGGGCGGTCGATGGTGACGAGGGGCATAAACAGGTCGTCCACGATCGCGAGGATCCGCTCTGGCGGGATCGGCTGGTGGGTCATCAGCACGTCGTGGCGGATCAAGTCGGACGGCATGGTCAGGACGGCCGGGGGGATGCGGGGGTGATGTAGCAACGGAACGGCCTGCACCGTTAGCAACCCCTCGAAGGCGCGTTCCTAGCGGTGCAGGCCGTTCCAGATCTACCGAGCATCCACTAGTCGCCGTTTGGCTACTTTCGGCTAGCTATCGGCCAACTGGGTCTATGTTGCGGTCATGCACGGCCCACCAGGACAGGAGAGGAGGTCAACAGCTCACCTGACGAGTTCGGCGGCGTCGGCGCGTGATCGCGAACCCAGGCTCCGCCACCAGGCCTGCCCCGGTTCCGGCAGCATGTAGATCGGGTCGTAGTACGGGTACTCGCGGCTGAGCGCCAGCTCGTCGTCCACCTCGATGGCGGTGTGGTAGTTCTTCG
>Ga0302325_10017881_pt1 | contig 14957 bp, 13 predicted proteins | sample Palsa_T0_2_FD_201948 | JGI IMG/M metagenome (GOLD analysis project Ga0302325, IMG submission 201948) | Peat permafrost microbial communities from Stordalen Mire near Abisko, Sweden - Palsa_T0_2 | ecosystem: Environmental > Terrestrial > Soil > Palsa > Peat permafrost | place: Sweden: Abisko... | reverse complement strand
CGATAACGCCTGCGCTAGCCGCACCCGGGTGGCCGCCTACCGGGCCAATCGAACCGGCGGCACCGTAAAGAAGGCCGCAACGCCGCGACCGGCCGGGTGAGGACAGGGCCGGCCATACTGTTGCTGGCGGTGCCCTACCGGCGAGAGGCGGAGCATGACCGAAATCAGCAGTGCGGAGACTGGCCAGGGCGGCGGTGCGAGGCAGACGGCCGGGGTCAACCAGCGGGCGCAGATCACCCTCGGCGCGGATGAGATCGCCCAGATGCTGTCCGGGGTCCGCTCGATAACCGTCGCCTCAATCGGTCCTGGCGGGCAGCCGCACCTGGTGGCGATGTGGTTCGCGGTGCTCGACGGCGACATCTGGTTCGAGACCAAGGCGAAGTCGCAGAAGGCGGTAAACCTGCGCCGGGACCCGCGGATCTCCTGCCTGGCCGAGGACGGCGAGACCTACGAGGACCTGCGCGGCGTGGCCATCGAAGGCCAGGCGGAGGTGAGCGACGACCCGGAACTGCTGTGGCGGGTCGGCGTCGCCGTCTGGGAGCGTTACCACGGCCCGTACAGCGACGACGTGCGCCCGCTGGTCGAAGAGATGCTGCGTAAGCGGGTGGCCGTGCGGGTCCGCCCCGACCGGATCCGGTCCTGGGATCACCGCAAGCTCGGCCTGCCGTCCTCGGGGGCAGCGACCGGCGCGACGGTAACCGCGCCGGGACGCCGCCCGCGCTGACGCAGGGAAGTGGCCGGCCCGCTACTGGCGGGTGGGAAGCCAGCCGCCCGCGTCACTGCGTGCGGCCGATCTTGGCGGCGCAGTCGAGCAGGACGGGCAGGAAATCCTGGCGCAGCCTGTCTAGGTCCAGCCGGGCGCCGGCGCCGTTGACGCTGAGGGCCGCCACGGTGCTGCCGCGGCTGTCGATGACCGGGACGGCGAGGGTGCGGATGCCCAAGTCGACTTCCCCGTCGACAATGGAATAGCCGTCGCGCCGGACCCCGGCGACGGCCGCGATGATAGCCGCGTGGTCGGTGAGGGTGAGAGCGGTGAGCTGCTGGGGCGGGAGCCGGTTGAGCACGGCGGCGACCTCGCCGTCGGAGAGCGGCGCCATCAGCACGCGCCCCGTCGCGGTGCAGTAGGCGGGGAGCCGTGCGCCGATGCGCACGCCCCCGGCCAGCATCCAGCCGGACTCCGCGCGGTCCACGAATACCGACCAGCCGTCGTCCCAGACCGTCAGCGAAACCGACTCGCTGAGCGCGTCGCGCGCCTGCTCCAGGTAAGGGTGGGAGAGAACGGGAAGCCGTGAGATCCCCAGGTACGCGCCGCCCAGGCGCAGCATGCGCAGGGTCGGCCGGAAGTACTTGCCGTCGTACGTCAGGTAGCCGAGCTCGGTCAGGGTGAGCAGGCAGCGGCGGGCGGCGGCCCGGGTGATGCCCGTCAACCGGGCCGCGTCCGACACCGTGAGCGGCGACGATGCCGTCTCGAAGGCCTCGATGACCGCGAGGCCCTTGGCCAGCCCGGCCATGCCCTCCGGCGCACGGGACGGCTTGACATTCTCCGGCTCACTGGGCTTTACTGTTCGAAATTCAGTCACCCGTTCGTTATACGAACAAATTGGCTTTATGTCAAGAGGAGAGACCATGACGCCAGACGGCCCCGACGACGAGGTGCGCGACCCGGTCTTCACCGCTCCAGGGACCCTCGCCGGACAGCTCATGCGCAGCTTCTGGCAGCCGGTCAAGTTGTCGGCCGACGTGAAGCCCGGCGAGTCGATGCCGCTGACCGTGATGTCCGAGCAGTTTACGCTCTACCGGGGCGAAGAGGGCACGGCGGTGCTGATGGCGCCCCGCTGCGCGCACCGGCTGACGGTGCTGTCGGTCGGCACGGTCGAGGGCGACGCCATCCGCTGCATGTTCCACGGCTGGAAATACGCGGCCAACGGCCGGTGCGTGGAAGCGCCGGGGGAAAGCGACCGGCTCGTCTCCCGGGTGTCGGTCCGTACCTACCCGGTGCGAGAGGAACGCGGGCTGATCTTCGCCTACCTCGGCGAGGGCGAGCCGCCGCCGTTCCCGGACCTGGCCGGCTTCTCCCGCGAGCACGGCCGGGACATCACCTCGGCGCCTGTTGTGGAGGCCGACACCTACCTGCGCCGCTGCAACTTCTTCACCAACGTGGAGAACGGGCTCGATCACGCGCACGTGCCCTACACGCACCGCTTCTCCGCCGACCCGACCCGTACCAGGATCGGGTTCGACCCGAGCGCGCGGCACCAGAAGCCGATCGAGGTCCGGCGATCGCCCGGCGCGGTCTTCGTGCGCGAGCAGGGCGACACGAGCCCCTACCAGGCCACCTTCCTGATGCCCAACGCGCTGCACCTGGTCGTCGCCGCGCGCGACGGGCTTATGGAGCAGTTCGCCTGGCGGGTCCCCATCGACGACGACAAGCACGTCAGCTACCAGGTCGCGGCGCGGTACCTGTCAGCCGACGCAGCCCGCCGCTACCTGGCCATGAAGTCCTCCGCCGCTCCGGCTGACCCGCCCGCGGACGAGTGCGCCGAGCAGATCCTGCGGGGCGAGAAGAAGCTCGCGGACTTCGTGGACCACCCGGACCTGGTGAACATCGAGGACCACGTCGCCCAGGTGGGCATGGGCCGCCTGGCCGACCGCACGCACGAGCGGCTGGCCGAATCCGACAAGGGCGTCGTCCAGCTGCGCCGGATGTGGCGCACTGGCCTGGATGCCTTCGCGCGGGGCGAGGCCGTCAACACGCTTCCCTGGTGAACTCGCAGGCGGCACTGCGGAAAGGAGGACCCGTGACCACCGAGGGGCCGTCCCCCCGCGTCACCGTGCGCGAGCCCGCTGGCCCGTATCCGCTGCGGGTGGCCACGGTCACGCGTGAGGCCGACGCCGTCATCTCGGTCACGCTACGGGACCCGGAAGGCCGCGACCTGCCCGTGTGGGCGCCCGGGGCGCACGTTGACCTGTACCTGCCCAGCGGCCGGATCCGCCAGTACTCCCTGTGCGGCCGCCCGGACAACCGCGCGGAGTACCGCATCGCCGTGCTGCGCGAGCAGGCCGGGCGCGGCGGGTCAGCGGAGATCCACGACCTGCCGCTCACCGGGAAGCAGCTCCAAGTCCGCGGGCCGCGGAACCACTTCCCGCTCAGGGACAGCCCCCGTTACCTGTTCATCGCGGGCGGGATCGGCGTGACCCCGCTGCTGCCGATGATCGCGGAACTGGGCAACAGCCGGCCGTGGGCGATGTACTACGCCGGGCGCACCCGCGCGAGCATGGCTTTCGCTGCCGACACGGTCCGAATGGGCGGGGACCGCGTTCACCTGCGGCCGAAGGACGAGGCCGGCCGGCTCAACCTGGACGGGATCGCGGCGACGGCCGATGCCGGGACCGCCGTTTACTGCTGCGGCCCGCCGGGCCTGCTGCGCGCCGCGGAAGACGCCTGCCGGCGACTGGCACCCGCAGCCTCGTTCCACGCCGAGCGCTTCGTCCCGGGCGAACCGGTGCCCGAGAAAGCCCCGCGCGGCGAGGAGGACCGCCCGTTCCAGGTTGAACTGCGGCGATCCGGGCTCACGCTCCAGGTGCCCGCCGGGCGGACGCTGCTTGGGGTCGTCCGGGAGGCGATCCCGGACATGCCCTATTCGTGTGAAGAGGGCTACTGCGGAACCTGCGAGACCACAGTGCTCGGCGGCCAGCCCGACCACCGCGACGAGATCCTTTCCCCCGAGGAACGCGCCGAGGGCAAGACGATGATGATCTGCATCAGCCGGGCCCGGTCGGAAACCCTCGTCCTGGACCTCTGACAGAACCGGGCCGCCAATGACTTCAACATCGTTCAAGGAGGAACCATGGTCGACCTCGATACCCGGCGCGAGCTGGTGGCGGCGAACAGGATTCTGGGGCACGAGGGCATCCTCGACGCCTTCGGGCACGTCAGCGTCCGCGATCGCGACCACCCCGGGCACTTCCTGCTGTGCCGGGCCCGGTCACCCGAGAACGTCGAGCTATCGGACGTGCTCGAGTTCGACGCGGTCGGCACCCTGATCGGCGGCGACGGCGCCATCCCCTACGTTGAGCGGTTCATCCACGCGGCCGTCTACGAGGCCCGCCCCGAGGTCACCGCGATATGCCACAACCACGCCCTGTCGGTCCTGCCGTTCAGCGTCTCCCGGACCGTCCGGCTGCGCTCGACGATCAACCGGTCGCTGATGTTCGGCGACGGCGTCCCCGTCTGGGACATCGCCGACCAGTTCGGCGAGAGCACCGACATGCTCGTGCGGGACATGGCCCAGGGCCGCTCGCTCGCCGCCACGCTCGGCCCGGAAGTCATCACGCTGATGCGCGGCCACGGCAGCGTCGTCACCGCCACCGGGGTGCGGCAGGTCGTGACCCGGTCACTGAACATGGACCTCGGCGCCCGCGCCCAGCTCGCCGTCATGACCCTCGGCGAACAGCGCACCTTCACCGACGCCGAACTGCGGCCGCACCCCGTCCTCCCGGCCGGCGCGACCAGCGACGACCGGGACTGGGAGTACTACCTGCACCGAGCCGGGCTCGACCGTGACTAGCACCTCGAGCGATGCGATGACGCACAGCACCCCGGCGATCGTCCGCGAACTAGCCGACGCCAACCGGATCCTCGGCCACGAGGGCATCCTCGACGCCTACGGCCACGTCAGCACCCGCGCCCCCGGCGCCGACGGCAGCGGGGCGTTCCTGCTGTCGCGGGCGCGGGCACCGGAGTTGGTCGAGGAGAGCGACATCCTCGAATTCACCCCCCAGGGAGAACTCGTCACGCCGGCCACCGCGCCGCTCTACATCGAACGCTATATTCACGCCGCCATCTACGCCGTCCGGCCCGACGTCGGCGCCGTCTGCCACAGCCACACCCCCGCCATCCTCCCCTTCAGCGTCTCCGCCACTGCGCTGCGGTCGGTCATCCACACCGCCCGCTTCATCGGCCCGGCCGCTCCCGTCTGGGACATCGCCCGCGAGTTCCCGGGCGAATGGAGTCCCCTGGTCCGCACCTACGCCTACGGCGCCTCCCTGGCCGCGGCCCTCGGCGACGGCGCCATCGCGCTCCTGCGCGGGCACGGCTGCGTCGTCGTCGGCCGCACCCCCCAGGAAGTCGTCACGCGCTGCACCGCCATGGCCAAGAACGCGCACGTCCAGGAGACCGCCCACCGCCTCGGTGAGTACACCCCGCTGCACCCCGGTGAGTGCGAAGACATCCGCAACCCAGGCCCGCCGCAGGCAGCCGACAACCGCGCCTGGGAGTACTACCTACGCCGGGCCGGAGGAATACCGTGACCAGAACCCTGCTACGAAGACTCGCCCTCTCGATCCCGTTGCTGTTTGTCGTCACCATCCTCACCTTTGTCGTGACCGGGCTGACCCCCGGCGGCGCCGCGGAGACCATTCTCGGAACGAGCGCCACGTCCGCGAAGATCGCCGCTCTGAACCAGCAGCTCGGCCTTAACCAGCCTGTCTACCTTCAGTACGGGCACTGGCTCGAGCACGCCGTGCACGGGAATCTCGGCACGTCGGTCCTCACGGGCGAGAGCGTCACCACCATCCTCGGCCATGCCCTGCCGGTCACGCTCTCGCTGATCGTCGGCGCGGTCATCGTCGCCGTGGTCATCGGCATCCCGCTTGGGGTGTTCAGTGCCCGGCGGGCGAGATCCGGCGGCCAAGTCGTGGACGCCGTCTCGCTCGTGGGGTTCGCCCTCCCCAACTTCTTCCTCGGCCTGATGCTCGGGTACGTGTTCTCCAACGTACTCAACTGGTTCCCGGCGTCCGGGTTCACCCCGCTGACCCAGTCGTTCACGGGCTGGCTCAGCTCGATCGCCTTGCCCGTCGTCACCATCGCCCTCCCCGGGGCGGCGATGATCGCCCGCCAGACCCGGCAGGGCATGCTCGACGTGCTCGGCCGCGACTACATCCGGTCGCTGCGGGCCCGCGGGCTGCCCGAGCGGTCCGTCATCTACAAGCACGCGCTGCGCAACGCTCTCGGCAATGTGGTCACGCAGCTCGGCATCTACATTGTCGGGCTCCTGCTGGCGACCACCCTGGTCGAGAACGTCTTCGCGATGCAGGGTGTCGGCACCGTCGCCGTGAGCGCGACCTCCGAGCACGATCTGCCCGTGCTTGAGGGCGCCGCCCTGTACTTCACGGTCGTCGTCGTCATCGCCTTCGTGCTGGTCGACCTGGCCCGGGCGTGGTTGAACCCGAAGCTGAGAAGGAGCCATTAGCCATGACGGTCCCACTGGCCGCGGCCGGGAAGCCGCACGCCCGCCCCCGCCTGTCCCCGCTCGCCATCGTCGCGATGGTCGTGCTGGCGGTGCTGATCCTGGCCGCGATCTTCGCCCCGCTGATCGCCCCGTACAATCCCATCGCCGAGAACCTGTCCGCCGCCTACCAGGGCCCGAGCGCGCATCACCTGCTTGGAACCGATGAGTTCGGCCGCGACCTGCTCAGCCGGATCATCTACGGCGGCCGGGTCAGCCTTCTCGGCGTCGCGGAGGCGACGGGGCTCTTCGTCCTCATCGGGTTGCCACTCGGACTGCTGGCCGGCTATTTCGGTGGCGTCCTCGAAAGCGCCATCTCCCTGATCGCCGAGGTTTCCTTCGCCCTGCCCCAGATCATCGTCGTGCTGGCCGTGCTCGCGCTCGTGCCCGACAGCACGGCGTCGGCGATGATCGTCCTCGGCGTACTGGGCGCGCCCGCCCTCGCGGTGTTTATCAGCGGCGCGGTCAAATCGGTGCGGGCCGAGCTCTACATCTCGGCCGCCCGGGTGACCGGCCTGCGGCCCGGGCGGATCATCGTTCGCCATGTCGTCCCCGCGATCGTCTCTCCGCTCATCGTCCAGGTCTCGCTGTTCGCCGGCGTGGCCCTGCTGTTCCAGACGGGACTCGATTTCCTCGGCCTCGGCACGCAGCCGCCGCAGCCAAGCTGGGGCTCGATGGTCGCCGACGGGGCCACCTACCTGGGCCGCGACCTGTGGATGGTGCTGCCGCCTGGCCTCGTCATCATCCTCGCGGTGATGTCCTTCGGCCTGATCGGGGACGCGCTCCAGGACGCGCGCGCCGACCGCAGGCGGACCACCACCGCGGGTGCCAGGCGGCGGGCCCCGGCTATACGCCCCCTTTCGTCAGCGCGAGACCAGCTGACCGTGCCCGCAGACGCCGCACTCACGGTGCGCGGGCTGTCGGCCGAAACGACGGGCGCCAGCCCGGCGGCGATCGTGGAGGACGTCAGCTTCAGCGTCCGCGCGGGAGGGTGCCTCGGCATCGTCGGCGAGTCGGGCTGCGGCAAGACGATGACCGTGATGGCCATGATGGGGCTCCTGCCGGAGGGGGTGCGGACGACCGCCGGCCAGATCCTGTTTCAGGGCCAGGACCTGCGGACCTGCACGCCCCGGCAGTACTCGCAGGTGCGGGGCTCGGGCATCGCGATGATCTCGCAGGAGCCGGTCGCCAACCTTGACCCCTCGTTCACGGTGGGCCATCAGATCACCGAGGTAGTCCGGCATCACGGCGGGCTAAGCCGCCGCCAGGCCCGCGCGCGCATGATCGAACTGCTGGAGCAGGTGCAGCTCCCCGACCCGGGCGCGACCGCCAGGCGCTATCCGCACCAACTGTCCGGCGGCATGGCCCAGCGGGCGCTCATCGCCATCGCGCTCGCCGCGAACCCCGCGGTCCTCATCGCCGACGAGCCCACCACCGCACTTGACGTGACGGTCCAGGCCGAGATCCTCGACCTGCTGCGGCGCCTGCGGGAGCAGACGGGTCTGGCGGTCATCCTGGTCTCCCACGACTGGGGGGTCATCGCCGACGCCTGCGACGCCGCCATCGTGATGTACGCGGGAGAGGTCGTGGAGGAAGCCGGGATCGACGATGTCTTCGACCAGCCCCGCCATCCCTACAGCTACGAGCTCATGGCAGCCAACCCGCGGTACGCGAACCAGCCCCGCACCCCGCTGCCCTCCATCAAGGGCACGGTCCCGGCGGTCGGCGAATGGCCCGACGGCTGCCGCTTCGCCGAGCGCTGCCGCTTCGCCGCCGCTGAGTGCCGGGCCGCGGAGATCAGCCTCGACCCGGTCGCCGACGGCCACTGGAGCCGCTGCCTGCGCAACACGGAAGTCCCGCAGCTCAAGCTGGAGAACGCATGATGACCACGTCCCGGCCCGCCGACGGCCCGTCGGCCGCTGACCCGCCCGCCGCGTCGCCGCTGCTCGAGTTCAAAGCGCTGACCGTCGACTACCGCGGGCCGGACCGCAAGCCGCACCGCGCGGTCGATAACGTGAGCTTCTCAATCGGGCGCGGGGAGACGGTCGGGCTGGTCGGCGAGTCCGGCTCGGGCAAGACCACCATCGGCGCCACCGCGGTCGGCCTGGCCCCCGCCGCCGGCGGCGTCATCCGGTTCGACGGCGAGGACATTACCCGGACCAGCACGGCGCGCCGGCGTCAGCTCAGCGCCCGGCTCCAGATCATCTTCCAGGACCCCTACAGTTCCCTTGACCCGCTCCGGACGGTCGGGCGGACCCTGATGGAGCCCCTGCTCCTGCACCGGGGGAACAGCCGCGGGGAGGCCGGCACCGGAGTATCGGCGATGCTGCGGCGAGTGGGACTCGACCCGAGCGCCGCGTCCCGTTACCCGGCCGCGTTCTCCGGCGGCCAGCGACAGCGGATCGCCATTGCCCGCGCGCTGATGGTCTCCCCTGAGCTGGTCATCTGCGACGAGGCGGTCAGCGCGCTCGACCTGTCCGTCCAGGCCCAGGTCCTCAACCTCCTCCTCGGCCTCCAGGAGGAGTACCGGATCAGCTACCTGTTCATCTCCCACGACCTGTCCGTCGTCCGGCACATGTCCGACCGCATCGTGGTCCTGTACCGCGGGCAGACGATGGAGATCGGAGACAGCGAGTCGGTCCACGACCATCCCTCCCACCCCTACACGCAGGCGCTGCTCTCGGCCTCGCCGATCCCCAGCCCGCGGGCGCAGGCGCGTCAGCGTGAGCGGCTCAAACTCGCCCTGCGGCCGGCGCGGCCTGCCGCGACGACGGCATTCTGCCGTTTCGCCAGCCGCTGCCCGTTCGCGACCGAGATCTGCGAGCAGCAGGCGCCCGCTCTCGTGCCGGGGCCTACGGGCGCCGACGTGGCCTGCCATCACGTAGCGGAGGCAGTGGCCCGGGCAACCGTCTGAGCGACCGCGCGGTCCCGACAGCGAGGGTCAGGCCAGGGTCAGCCGCCCTCGTCCGGCGGCGCCAGGAATTACCGCTCGCGAACGGGGGTGACCTCGTCCGGCGGTCGGGGGCCCCGGCCGGCGCCGCGGGTGGGGCAGGCGACGGCGTTCGCCGCGCTCACGGCGACCTCCAGCCGGCCGATCCGGCTGATCTCCACGGCAACCCGGTCGCCGTCGCGTACCTGGCCTATCCCGGCCGGCGTGCCGGTCGTCACCACGTCGCCGGCCTGGAGTGTCATGACGGAGGAGACGTAGGCCAGGAGCTCGGGAACACCCCAGATCAGGTCGGCGATGTCGGCGTCCTGGCGCAGCTCGTTGTTGACCCAGGTGCGGAGGCGCAACGCGCTCACGTCGCCGACCTCGTCGGGTGTGACCAGGTAAGGGCCAAGCGGGGTGAAGGTGTCGAACGACTTACGGGTCGAGCGGTCCTCCCCTCCCCGCATGGTCATGTCGAGGAGGCAGGTGTAGCCGGCAATATAGGCACCCGCATGCTGCGGTGCGACATCCCTGGCGGTACGGCCGACGACGAAGGCGAGTTCGCCCTCTTGGTCGAATCGCCGGTCGGTGTAGGGCAGTCGCACGGTCTCGCCGGCGGCGAGTACCGATGAGGGCGCCTTGAGGAAGACCCCGAGGGAGTCTATGTGGGCGTCTTCGTTCATCTCGGTCTTATGGTCGAAGTAGTTCACTGGTGCTGCCACGACCTTGGTTGGGTCGGGTACCAGTGGCAGCACCGTGATCTCCTCGAGGTCGAAGCTGCGAAGACCCGGTACGTCGTCCGGGGCCGTGGGCAGGACCCCGGCGCGGGCGAGAAGCAGCCGGCGGATGGGGCTCAATCCAGAGGTCTCGTCGGGCAGCATGGCGGCGAGATCCACGATGTGCCCGTCGACGATCGCACCGACGGACTCGTAGGCCGTGGCTGTCCGGAAGCTGAGGTACCTCATGAGGCGTCCTGCCAGGCGGTGGCTCGCGGGTCTCCGCCAACCGAGTGCCCGGTGCTCCACGTCGGTAGTGGCGGGCGGTCGTAGACCGGCCAGTGCCGCGAGGTGTCGATCAAGGAGACCGAGCGCTGGACGGCGTCGCAAGCCCGGGAGAATGTCGCGTCGAGTTCAGCGAGGTCGCCAGTCGGCTCTTTACGGCCAGGCGGCCGTTCGTCGACGGCGCCGGCCGCGCCGCTCACGCGGTCACCACCCGACGGAACAGCCCGAGCGCGTCGAGGACCGGGGCGTCACTGGTGGTGAAAATGTCGAGCGTCGTACCGGCTTCCAGCTGATGCTGGCACCACGAAGGCACGACGAAGACGTCGCCTGACGAGAGCGGGAACTCCTGGGTACCGAGCCGCACGTTGCCCGTCCCTTCGAGGACGGCGCACACACGGCTACCGGTCTGCCGGTCAGCCGCTGTGGTGACGCCCCCGCTGATTCGCCGCATCTCGCAGCGCAGGGTGGGCAGCACGTCCCGGTCGCGGCTAGGGTCCCGGTAACGGAGCTCCGCCTCCCGGCCGTCGCCGAGCTCGAGCAGCGCGTTGAGCGCGGCGTCGGTTTCTGACCAGCGGTAGACCATCAGCGGTGAATGCGGGTGGTCGTGTTCGACCGCGCTGGCACCAGCGGGCGCCAGGCCCGCGCCCTGGCCGAAGCGGCGCTCGGAAGCCGACCGCGGCGCGACCCGCTCACCGGCCTCCGCTACCGGTCCTTCTTCGAAGAAGACCGCGTCGAGCGCCGCGACGATCGGCAGGTCAAGCACGTCAAGCCACATCATGGGCGTGCTGCCCGGGTTGCGGTGCTCGTGGTAGACCCACGAGGGAGTGAGCACCAGGTCGCCCCGGCTCATGGCAACCGGGTCGCCGTCAAGAAACGTATACACACCATCCCCGTCAAGCACGAACCGCAAGGCCCCGGGGGTGTGCCGGTGGGCGGGAGCGACCTCGCGTGCCCCCAGGAACTGGACGCCGGCCCACAGCGTCCCTGAGATGAACGGGGCACCGTCGAGTCCCGGGTTGCTCATCGCCAAGACGCGGCGGTCGCCCCCCTTGTCAACCGGCACCAACTGGCCGGCCTGCGCTGCGAGATTCTGCAGTTCACTGGCGCTCCAGCGATACGGGACCGCCTTCACGACCGGTGTCGGAGTCAGGATCCCCCGCATCTCCCACAGGGGCTGTAGGTGGGCCTTGGCGATGTCGCCGTAGTAGGCATCCAGGTCTGGTTCGTCGGCGTGGTAGCGCAACGGCTTCCTCCCTCTCCTCAGCAGCGGCTCTCTGCGGCGGGAACATGATGACTGTTGCTAGATTAGTACGTATACAAACCATCTGCAATGGAGGGCGGAACCCTGGCGGCCCGGCCGCTGGCTTCTAGACTGATCCGGTCGGCGACTGTAGGGAGAGGAACGGGTGGACCTAGCGGATGTCGTCGACCAGACGCACGCACCGGGCTATCTGCTGCGGCGGGCGCAGCAGGCGCATACCCAGGTCTGGACGCGCACGGTTGCCCGCGTCACCGGTCCTCAGTACGGCGTCTTGGCAGCTGTGGCGGGCTGGCCCCGTTTGGACCAGAAGCGCGCGGGCGAGCTCGCTTCGCTCGACAAGGCGACGGCCGCCGGGATCGTCGGCCGGCTGGTGGCCGGCGGCTGGCTTGAGCGCATCGCGGATCCTGCCGACGGTCGCCGGCGACTGCTTGACCTCACCGTCCGGGGACGGCGTGACCTGCCGCGGATCACCGGTGATGCGCGGCAGGTCCAGGTGCACCTGCTCGCGAGTTTGCCGGAGCACGAGCGGCAGCCATTCGTTGACGCGCTCGGCCGGGTGGCGCGGCTGGAGGGCTCGGGCATTCTCGAGCAGCACACCGAGGAGCGGGTTCTTGTCATGGCGCGCACTCCCGGGTACCTGATCCGCCGCGCGCAGCAACTGCATACCGCCTACTGGAGCGACACGGTCCGGGACATCACCGGTCCGCAGTACGCCGTTCTCGCGGCAACGTTGCGCGGTGGCGTGGCCACCTACGCGGAGATCGGGGCCAGTGCCTCGCTCGATTCTTCCAGCACTCGGGACATCGTCGAGCGCCTCATGGAAAAGGGATGGCTTGAACCGGTCGACAACGTGCTCGATCGGCGAAGCCGGCCCGTGCGCGCCACGCCCCCGGCGGCGGCGGCGGTGCGTCTGTTGCGTGACCGCGTCCTCGGTGTGCAGCGGCAGCTGCTGGATCCGCTGCCCGCCGCCGACCGAGACCAGTTCATCGCGAGGTTGCGTCTGGTCGCTGCCATTGACCGAGCCGCCGAGCCGTCGCCCAGGTGACGCTGCCCCCGGCAGCGTCACCACGGCACCCAGCGCGGAGGTACGGTCAAAGAGCCGAACGGGGGCTCAGCTTTTCGTAAGCCAGGCGCACGGTCCGTTCCGGGTCCAGCACGACGCACGATTCACGGTCGAGGATCATCACCGCCCGGTTATCGGCCTGGTACCGGGGCCATTTGAGGCTGTCGGTGGAAGGGTCTCCCGTTCGCATGAATGCGGCCAGGGCTGAGCTCATTGTTTCGGCCAGGGCCCGGGCTTCGTTGTTGTCCCTGGTGAATGCGACGAGCTGCTCGTTGGCGAGGAACGGGGCGATATCCGCGGCGTGCGGGGCGCCGAGCGGGGACATCACCGGGCTCGCCCACTCGAATCGGTAGAGGTAGGTAGCGCTCCCGGCGGCATCGCGGGCCAGCGCCGCGCGCTCCGCCGGGTAGCGGAACTGGACGTCGCTCACCAGCCGCCGGGCGAGGACGGTGTCGGATTCGCCGGGGAACAGTGCCCGCCACGCCGCGATGGCGCCGGAGGCGTCGCCGCCGGCCCACGACGAGACCGCGCCGAGCCCCCCGTCGGCCGACACGTCAACGCCCCCTTCCAGCTCCTTGGGCTGCTCCGGCCCGAGCACTCCCCGAACCGGGATGTCGGCGTCGATGTCCTGCCGGCTGAACGTGGCAACCTCGTCGAGTGTCCACCCGGCCAGCAGCGGAACGGCGGACCCGTGACCGCTGTGCCAGGCCTGCTCGGGGGCCTGCGAGAACACCACTCCGTCGAGAACGGGACCGATATACATCGGCGAGGGGTCTCGGTCCTTGACCGCGATCCGCTCTTGCGCGTCGAGGAGGTCTTGCATCGACGCCGACACCGCGGCGCTCACGTCGCCGCCGAGCTCGGCGATCAGCCTGGCCGCGTACCGCTCGGCGGTCTCCGGCGCCTTGACGGAGAACGCGAAACCGCTCTCGCACACGGCCCGGTGGAAGAGCCCCTTCGCCTGTTCCATCACCATCAGGAGGGAGACCTGCATGGCACCGCCCGACTGTCCGGCGATGGTCACGTTGCCGGGGTCACCGCCGAAGGCGGCGATGTTGTCGCGGACCCACTCCAGCGCCGCGACCAGGTCGAGCAGGCCGGCGTTGCCCGAGCCGCGGTAGTCGGCTCCGCCGATCGAGTCCAGGTAGAGGAAGCCGAAGGCGTTCAGGCGGTGGGTAACCGAGACGAAGACAACATCGTGCCGCCGCGCCAGAGACTCCCCGTCTTGGGCCGGCTGCCCGGCCTGGCCGAGCGCGTAGGCTCCCCCGTGGATGAAGAAAAGGACCGGCCGGCGACCCTCGTCGCCGCTCGAGGGTGTCCAGACGTTAACGGTGAGGCTGTCCTCCGCCATCCCGGCGGCATAGGGTTCGCCGAGCATCGCCGCGTACTTCTTGGGTGTGCGGAGCTGGCTGCGGGCGGGCCGCTGAGGTGTCCGGTACCGCCAGCGGTCGGCCGGACGGACCTCGGCCCACGGGAACAGGGGCTGCGGCGGCTTGAATCTCAGCGGCCCGACTGGCGCCGCGGCGTAGGGCACCTCGACGAAGTTCTCGATGCCGTCGCGGCAGCGTCCCCGCACCGGGCCCGCCTGGGTGGAAACGATCGGCGCGCTCATCTGGCGTGTTCTCCTCCTGGTGAGAAGGCTTAGAAGTGGAACTCGACCGGATCGGGCGAGGAGTTCTCCGCGGAGATGTCGACACCCTGAAGGCTCTTAGCCCCGTAGAACTGCTCAGCGCCGACCGCGACGGGTACGAACCACCCGAGGTCGACAACGCGCTGCTCGACCGCGGCCCAGTCGGAGGACTCGGCGGCCGGCGTGGTGGCGGCGCGAGCGGTGGCCAGCAGCCGGGAGAGTTCGGGATCGGTGCTGCCAAAGGCATTGAACAGGCCCCCGCCCTGGTCAAGGAGGTCCGTGGACTCTAGGAACATCGGCTGGACGCCGTAGTCGAAGGCGAGCGCCGGGACCTTCTTCGCCACCAGCAGCCCTACGTAGACCGAGCTGTCTGGCGTGTCGTCAATCTGGGCCTTGACCCCGATGGCGGCCCAGTAGGAGGCGATGGCCTGGGAGACTTCGACCCCGTCGCCAAAGGTGGCGGCGGCGTCGATGGTGAGGGTGAAGCCGTTGGGGTAGCCGGCCTGGGCGAGCAGTTGCTTGGCCTTGGCGGGGTCGTAGGTGTAGTGGGCGGTGTAGGAGGGGTCGTAGCCCTCGCCGGCGTAGGCGGAGTCGGAGATCTCGTCGGTGGGGGTGCCGTAGCCGTCGAATAGCGTCTGGGTGACGGCGGCGCGGTTGACGGCGTAGTTGAGGGCCTCGCGGACTTGCTGCTTGGCCAGCGCGGGAACCAGCGCCCCGCTCCGGTCGATGAGGTCGACGCCGTACCAGGCGGCCGGCGCGGAGTACACGGTCAGCGACGACTTCCCC
>Ga0302325_10017880_pt1 | contig 14958 bp, 9 predicted proteins | sample Palsa_T0_2_FD_201948 | JGI IMG/M metagenome (GOLD analysis project Ga0302325, IMG submission 201948) | Peat permafrost microbial communities from Stordalen Mire near Abisko, Sweden - Palsa_T0_2 | ecosystem: Environmental > Terrestrial > Soil > Palsa > Peat permafrost | place: Sweden: Abisko... | reverse complement strand
ATCCTGTGCGGCGCCCTGCCGTCCCAGATGGTGCGGGTGCCGAGCACCGCGTCGGAGTTGCCGACGAGGTGATAGATCGCCAGGCCGTCGAGCTGGCGGTAGAAGCCCTGCTCGCTTTCGCTGGTCGCCACCAGGTCAAGGCCCAGGGTGCTGATGAGCTCGAAGAGGTCTCCGCGGTTATCCTCATCGACTCCGGCGAACACCTCGTCCAGCAGGATGAGCCGGGGTGAGCCCGGTACCTGCCTTCCGTCGGACTCTGCTGCGCGCACTCCGGCCGAGTCGCAGTAGGCGGCGGCGGCGGCGAACAGGGGCAGGTGCAGGCAGACTGCCTTCTCGCCCCCGGACAGCGAGCCGTGCGCCTTGCTGGTGAGCGTCTCGTAGGGCTGGTCGGGGCCGCGCCTGAAGCTGATGGTGAAGCGCCACCACTGGCGGTAGTCCAGGAGCCTCCTCATCTGCTCTGTGTAGTCGGCGTCGGGCGTCGCGCGTACGGCCGCGAGGTGGGACCGGAAGAATTCCTGCAGGCGTGTCCGCTCGGATTCCAGGGGCGCGTCCTTGGCCATGAGCGTCACGATGTCCTGCATCCCGGACGCGTTCTTCTCGTCGGGGACCCAGTTGAGCCGGACCTGGATGCCACTGCCGGTGGGGTGGGCGGATATGAGCGCGGACATCGCCTTGATGGCCGTGCGGGCATCGCGCACCTTGGTCGTGACCTCGCGGCGCGTGGAGTCGGCGAGGAACTTCCGGAAGAGCTCGGCTTCATGCTGGGCCAGGAGCTGCTCGGCCGCGACGTGCTCCTCGGCGATTACCGAGAGCATGTCCGCGAGCGGCAGGGAGCGCGTTCCGCGAGCGGCCTGGAGGACCAGCATGCCGTCCCGGTGCTCGTCCCGGACGCTGACCTTCCCGGCGAGGTCGGGCTCAAGCTGGTAGCGGATCTCGTTGACGCGGTTGGCTGCGGTCTCGACCGCCGCAGCGTCCCTGCGCACCTTGTCGCCGACGGTGTCGCGGATCGCGCGGGCCCAGTCGCGCGCCGCCCGGACGCCGACCGCCGCCACGCCAGCGGATGGTGCGGTCTGGTCTTCCGGGCTGCCGCTGGGAGGCGAGTCGGGCAGCCCGGCTATCGCGAACAGGCCGAGGCGGTGGGCAGCCAGGAACGCGGCAGTGGCGCCTGCTCGCACGTCGTCGGCGGCGGTCCGCTGTTCTTCCAGCGTGCGGAGGTCGGCGTTCGCAGTCGCAAGGGCGGCGTTGTGCTCACGTTCCCGGGTCGCCAGCCCGTCCTTTTCCTGGCCCAGTCGCTCCTGGTCTGCCGCGAGGTGCTCCAGTTCGGCGACGATCTGCTGGTAGTCGCTGCCGTAGGCGCTGGCGAGCTCCGACAGCTCGGTTTCCTTCTCGATCAGCTGCCGTTGCTGCCGGTCTGCCTCAGCGCGCTCCTTGCTGGCGGTCTCAGCGTTGGAAATGGACCGGGCATGGGCGCGTTGCGCGGCGGCGACCGTTCTGAGCTGGTCGATGCCAGCGCGCAGCCAGCGGTCGGCGGCTGACCGGTAGCCTCTTACGGCGGTGGCCAGCGCTCCGGTGTCGCAGTCATCGGGGAGGCTGGAGGCAAGCAGGCCGGCCCGTAGCACGCTAGCGCTGGCACTGGCATGCTCGCGGGCTGCTGTCTCCTCTTCTTCCCGGGTTGCGAGCCTGGCTCGCGCGCGGGCAAGCCCGGTGGTGGCCGCCGTGACGTTGGCCCGGGCTTCCCGCACGGCTGACGCGTCGGGGATCGCCGTGCGCTCTTGCTCGGCGGTAGCGCAAAGCGCCTGGCACTCGCCGGCGCTTGCGCGCAGTGATTCCGCGGCGCCCGTCCAGGCGGAGGCCAGGCCGTCCGCCTGGACGGCCTGGGCGCGCATCGGCATGGCGAGTGATGCTGCCGAGGGCGTGGCGGCTGCCTGGCCGGCCAGCTGGGCGAGCGAGGTAGCGAGCGCGGCCGCGCTTGCGCGGTGGGGCGTCTCGTCCGGGCTGATGCCTGGGGGTGAGGTCAGTGTGCCGCGGGCGAGGCTGTCGCGTAGCTCGGAGGCAGCGAGGGACATGCGGTCGGCGGCGTCCTGCGCCTGTGCGCGGCGCTGGCGGGCATCTTCGTCCCCGGGCAGGCTATCCCGCTCCCTGTCGAGGCGGGCGAGCGAGGTGATGATCTGGGTCTTATTCTCGTCAAGCTGGCGCAGTTGCTCACGCTGGTCGTCTAGCTGGCGCCGCACGTCGGCGAGCGCGGCCAGGCGGGCTGCTTCCCTGTTGCTCGCGCCGATCAGGGTGACCGCGTCGACCTGGTGGGCCCCGGCGAGGGCACCGGCACGCCAGGATCCGTCCTTCCCGAGGACCAGGCTGCCGTCCGGCGCACCCCGCTGGGCTGATGCGGCGCACGCGATGCGGCCGAGCACTGCTGCGACGACGTGGGGCGGCACGCCAGCAGACGCGCTGCCGCTGTCGGCCACCAGGACGTCGGAGAGGGCTCCGCCTGCGGGCGGAGCAGCGAGCGCGTCGAGTTGTGTGTCCAGAAGCGGCTTGCTGTCGTCACCTGACAGCAGCCGCCCATCGGGGCTGAGCCAGGCATCGGCCACGCCGCTACCCAGGGCCGCTGCCTCGATGCCCAGCCGGTCGGCGTCGATGACGGATGCGGCGAAGTCGACGAGCATGTAGAGCGGGGCGCCGGCGCGCCCGTGACGGCTGGCCTGCCTGGCCGGCGGGGACTCAGGCTCGGGCAGGCCGCCTTCGGCGAGATGCTGCTCCCTGGCCGTAAGGGTGCCGATGATGTCGGCGACGCGGCTGATGCACGCGTCAACGGTGGCCTGCTCGGCGAGGAGCGCGCGGGAGCGGACGGCGGCGGCATGGCCTGCCCAGTCGCTGGCGGCCTGGCGGATCGCCTTGCCGGGCACCTCGGTGAGGTCTGGGGCGGGCGCGCCCGCGCAGAGCTCGAGTGCCGTTGCGGCCCACGCCGTGGCTGCTTCCCGGTAGGCCGCCACGGACGTCGTGTACGCGGCAGCGGCAGCGTCCGCCGCGTCGAGCAGCCCGGCGATGTGCCGTGCCCGCCGTGCGGTGTCGGTGGCGGCGGTCGCCGCCTGATCGCGCGCCCCTGCCGCGATGAGGTGCGCTTGCTGCCGGGCGAGCAGCGCTCTGGTGCGGGCCGCTGCCGCCTCTGCCGCCCATCGCGGTGCGCGTTCCAGCGCGGTCGCCGGGTCCCAGGGCAACGGCGGCGCCTGGCCTTCCCTGAGCTGTGTGCTCGATTCCGCCCACTGGGCGAGCTGGGCTACCCACGTCAGGGTGACCCTGGTGTCCTCCTCTAGCGCCTCGTTGAGGGCCTGCTCCGCGTCGTCAGCCTCTCCCTGGGCCCGCCGGGTCTCGCCGCTGGCGGTCGCAGCCGCGTGCGCGTGCTGCCGGGCGGTGCTGGCGAGGGTGCGCAGCGCATCGACCTCGCCTGCCCATGCGCTGACCCTGGCATCGAGCCGGCTTATGAGCGCTCGCGCCTGGCCGAGCAGGGCGTCGAGATCGCCAGCGGCGTCCACGTCGGCGCGCGCCAGGGCGTCGAGCGCTGCCGCGAGCTCGTTATCCAGCGCCTGGGTACGGGCGGGCCCGGCGCAGGCGGATGCCTGATCGCGCTCGAAGGCGGTGTTGTCGCGGGCGGTGATGGCGTCGTCGGTGGCGCGCTCGGCCGATGCGGCGTCGTCGCTCGCGGCTCGCTCGGCGCGGCGGGCGGTCTCGGCTGCGTGGCCGGCGGTGGTGCGCAGGGACTTCACCAGCTCGCGCAGGGGCTCAACCTCCTGGCCCTTCGTGTAGGCCTCCAGCCGGGTCAGCGTGGTGGTCCGGCCGCGGATCCGCGCCTCTTCCTCCCCGATCCCGCTGCGGCGTGCTTCTATGCCGTCCAGCGCGGACTGTGCCGCATCACGGGCGGACAGGGTCGCGGTGGTCTTCTCCCCTATGGTGCTGATCGCTGATTCGGCGGCTGCGACGGCGTCGGCTCGCGCGGCGCTTGCCGTGCGCGCGTAGGCGCGGTAGGCATCGCGGATCCGGCGCAGGTCACGCATGGTCTTCTCGAGTTCCTCCACCGCGCCGGAATGGCGGTCGAGCCGTTCGAAGCCCTCGGCGAGGTCCTCGACGATCGCGTCCGACACCGGCGGGAGGCTGTCGCGCAGGATGTCGTTCAGCCCCTTCTCGTCCAGCTTGTCCGAGAGCTTCGGGCGCCGCAGCTGCAGCAGGGTCCGCCGCAGGGCGGCGTACCGCGCAGGGCTCAGGCGGTAGAGGGCGTCGTTGACCGCCGCGCGGTGGTCGTCGCCGTCGGGGTGCAGGCTTCCGGGCCTGCCGGCGGCTGCCTGCGCGGCGAGCTCCGCGGCCAACTGCTGGGCGCTCAGCGGCTCGGCGCCGGGCCGTCCCACGGAGAAGTGGACGCCCAGGCGGGCGGCGGTGGTGAAGTAGCGGGCTTTGACGGGACCCTCGCGGGTGCCCTCGAGCAGCGCGCCGACGGTGAAGTACTCGCTGCTGCCATCGGGGAGGCGCCTGCCGAATTCCGCCCACGTGCAGCCGCGCTCGCTGGTGCGGGCACCGGACTTGTCGAAGCCGATGAGCCACAGGTGCATGTTCCGGTCGCGGCCGCCGAAGGTTGACAGCCGGGACGGCGTCAGGTCGGCGTCCAGCAGGTAGGGAAGGAGCACCTCGAGCGCCATCGACTTGCCGGTGCCGTTGTTGCCGCGCAGCAGCAGGCGACCATGGTGGAACGCGAAGACCTGCTCGTCGTACAGGTAGAGGTTGAGGATCCCTGCCCGCAGCGGCTGCCACCGGCCCCGGTCAGGCTCGGGCATGCCGAGGACGACGTCTATCGGCAGCGCGGAGGTCATCGTCACGGGCTGGGCTCCTGACCTGCGGGGAAAGGCGACGCTTGCCCGGGGCGGGGATCGTCAGCGCGGCCCTGGGCGGGTACCAGGGCGGCGGAGTCTGCGGGAGTGATGTCGGCGATGCGGGGGCGGTAGCGGCCCGCTGCCGGGAGCAGCGTGAATCCTGCCTGGTCCACGGCGGCCAGGCCGAGGTCGGCCAGCTGGTCGAGGGCGAGGTTGGCCAGGCGCGCGGGGCCGTCGGCGGCCTGGTAGGCACGCGCCCACGTCGGGTTGGCCCGCAGCCGCTCGGCTATCACGCGCTCGGCGGCGTGGCGCGGGTACCGGACTGGCCCGTCCGGGACGTCGCCGGGCTGGAGTGCGCCGAGCAGCAGGAGCGCCGCGAACTTCACCAGGTCGTTCCCCTCCGGGAACCGCGTGTCCGTCGCGATGTCGTCGGGGTCGATGAGCGCCCAGCCCTCCGCCCTGCGCTCCAGGACCATTCCCGCGTCGGCTGCCCAGTTCGCGATCCCCCCGGTGGCCTGCTGCAGGTAGGCCCTCTCCCCCGCGCTGAGCAAGTCGAGGTAGAGCACGGGGTTATCGAGCAGGATCCGCATGATGCGGTGGCGGGCCCTGCGGCGGAGCTGCTCGTCTGTGGCGGCCGGCGTGCCCGAGGCGGCGAGGATCCGCGCTTCCTCGATGGCGGGGATGGCGCTCATGACCCCGTCGTCGGGGGCCTCATCGCCGGTCGCGGGCTGCCGGTCCCAGGCGGACGGCGGTACCCATGGCCCGTAGCGGCTCTCGTGGAGCATGTGCTCGACCGAGGATGCGAGGCTCGGCGGGTACGGGGCCGCGATCAGGTGCCCGAGGCGGCGGTCATCGATGTCGTAAAGAGCGTTCGCGTCCTCATCACTGGCGTAATCTCCGCGAGCCTCGACGACGCTGAGGACGCCCAGACCGACGAGGAGCGTCACGACGTCGGCAAGCGCGATCCGCTCGTCCCGGCGGGGGGCGTAACTGGCGATGCCGGGGGCGTCCGCGGTCACGGCCTGGACGCGATCGGCCAGGTCCCGCAGGCTGATCTGCGGCCGAGCCGTATCGGATAGCACCGCGGCTATCACCGCGAGCAGGCTGTACCGGCGCCGCGTGAACGGCCTGGGGGTCGACCGGTCAGTGAGAGCGCCCCGGCGGCTGCTGGGCCGCGCCGGGACCTTGCGCAGCCGGGCGAACCCGTGCCGGGCGTCAACCACGAGGACCCAGCCGCACTTGTCGTCGAACCACCGCTGGAGCCATGAGGCGTGCGCCACGATGGCGGTGAAGTCAGCGCCGGCGCGCCGGTCGATCAGCGGGCGGGCGAGCAGGACCCGGATCGCCCTGGCCCGCACCGCCGCGACCTCCTGCGCGCTCACAGTCGTCATGGCGTCTCCTGCAGGGAGAGGAGACCGGCAGGGGGCGTAGCGAGGGTCGCCTCGGCAGCGGAGCGCTCCGCAGTGCGCACGTTCTCCCGCCATTCCACGCAGACCCGGCAGTCCGGGAGCGTCCAGGTGCCGGTGGTCGCCTCCAGGCGCGCCGCTTGCGGGGGAAGCACGTCGGCGACGTCGATCTGCAGGGTGCCGTCCACGCTGATTGCGTGCCGGGTACCGTCGCGCCGCCGCGCTCCTCGGAGTGCCCGGTACAGGAGCGAGGCCAGCAGCCGCAGCGTGACCTCGTCGACTGGCCCGCCGATCCGGTCACTGATCTCGCTGAGGCTGACGGCACCGAGCCTGGTCAGCGTCTCCGCAGCCCAGGCGGCCTTTTCCTGAGCGGCTTGCGCCCTAGCCGCAAGGGCCTGCTTGGCCGCGGACCTGTCCGCGACGTTCCTGGCGCGGCGGACATAGTCGGTGTGGCCACTCGACCGGAGCTGGCGCGATACCGTAACGGCGGCGCGCGGCTCCCACCAGCTGGCGGTGGCGGGCACGGTGCCGTCGTCCAGGACGCTCCCCAGGTGCCGGGCCGACGCCAGGCCGAATGCCGCGTGCCAGAGCCGGTGGCCTTCCTCGTCGCTGTCGGCCGCCTCGAACCGGGCGGCAAGGTTCAGCAGGTCAGCCGACCGGCTGGACGGGCTGGAGGACGACTCCCGGATGCGCTCCGCGGCACGCGCGATCCCCAGCACGGCCGCGCGCGTCTTCTCATGCAGGGCGCCGGCGCCGGCGCGGGCGTCGGCGTCAGCTCGGAACCATTCAGCCAGGCCCGTCAGGTGCATCCGCGCCTGGCGGGCCCAGGTCAGCGCGTCCGCATCGCCGTCCAGGACGATCTGGCCGGACACCGCCTCTGCTGTCGCGAGCGCGGCCGCAACTGCCGCGGGATCGACCTGGTCCAGGTCCTTCAGGCGCTGCCGGATCCGGACGGCCAGGATGTCAAGGTCAGCGATGAAGTCATTCAGGTAGGTAATGGTGTCCGCCTTGAACAGGGCGAAATCCCGGGCGTCGAGCACCGGGGCGGCCAGCAGCCGGTTCACCTTCTGCATGAACAGCGCCGCGTTGGCAGTCAGGCCCTTGAACCTCCCGTGCAGGTCCTCGCATAGCCCGAAGACCCGCTCCGCGTCCGGCGGCGTCGCGCGCAGCGCGCCGACGAGCTGGCCGAGCATTTCCTCGATCTGGCGCAGCGCGACCGCCTGCAGGCCGCCCACTCGCCGCAGGGCCTCATCGAGGGCCGCGAGCGCCTCGAAGGCGGCCTCGCCGCCCGGCGTGAGGTCATAGACATAGGCCGTGCGCTCGTAGCTTTCCAGGCTCGTCGCCCGGGCGGTGTCGAAGTCCTGGGACAGGTTCCCCCACCGCCACAACTGCTCAAGCCGCTCCTTTACCTGGGCAATCCCGGGCATGTCATCGGCGGGCTCGCCGGTGCCGGGGGCCAAGCGCGCCAGGAGCGCCGCATGAACGTCCTCGGGCGAGAGTCGGGCGGCGTAGCCGGCCGCAGCCTGGGCGAAGACCTCCATGATCTCGCGGTAGAGCGGTGCCTCGGCCACGGTGGCGTACCGCAGCAGCGGCTGCGCGTCATAGCGCCAGCGGGCCATAGCGACCTCCGGTTCCCTTATGCGGCTCTCCGCACAGTAAACGGTGCCACCGACATTCCAGCCGCGCCGGAAGGCGGACATCGGATTCAGCTAAATTGCCTTTCCTTGCCCGTCTTGCAAGTTGCGGCGAAGCCTTCGCAGCCGGACGTCTACTGACGTAGGCGGTCTTCGCGATCAATGAGCGGAATGCGTGCACATCGAAGCTGTGGTGGCTGCTGGCAAGGGCGGGATGGCTTCCGATGCCCCAGACGATCAGATCGTCTTGCCGCTGCACAGCGGCACGCGACTCACCGAGTGAGCGTGTGGCCGCGAAGATCACAGCGCGCAGGCCGTGAAGCTGAGTGGCAGGCACCGCCACGTCCATGTGGGCGTGCAGATCTTGTGGGGTTCCAAAACGGGGTATAGGTAGCTGACCTGCGAGTATGTCAGCCGTGGTGTCCGCTGGGCTGGCAGGATCGCGGGCTTGTGACCCTACGCATGCTCTACCTGATGTTCGCCCGCCTGGCCGGGTGGATGGTGCTGCTCGCGCGTTCTGCGGCCTCGAAGGACGCCGAGCTGCTGGTGCTGCGCTAGGAGGTTGCGGTGCTGCGGCGGCAGAGCCCCAGGCCCAAGCTGGACCGGGCCGACCGGTCGAAGAATGCCTGGATATCGGCGGGCCCGAGCCGCTCGCAGATGCCGGTGGCGAGGAGAGCACGGGACAGCGGGCGATCGCTGCCCCCGAGGCTGACCTCGGCGGTCACGGGCCCTGCCAGCTCGGCTTGGCCGCCCAGGTTTCCCGGAAGTAGTCGGCCAGGGCGAGCTTGGCTGCGCCAGCTTCGTCGACCACGACCGTGGCGTGGGGGTGCAACTGCAGCGCGGAGGCGGGGACCATCTACCTCGCGTATACCGGGCCGTCATCGGTGTGCGCTACGGGGATGAGAGACCGTGCGGCTGCACGCGAGGCGGGATCCCTCGGTAGGCCGAAGGACAGGCTCGGCGGCCTCATCCACGGATATGAGCAGGTCACATGAGGTGACAGAGTTTCCAGCACCCGCAGGTTCTTGCGGACCACCGAGAAGAAAGATGAGAAGTGGCGGGCGCCCCGGCCGACACGCCTCGCGAAGCCATGAGCCGTTCATCGCGTAGGCCGCATCGGAAAAAGCCCTGCAAACCAACTTCATAGGGCGCGCGCATGTGCCGCAAAATAGACAACTGCGCCCAGTAGGGAAGGCTGACGCGATGGACCTGCCAGGGACGTCAGGAGCTTCGTTACCTGCCAGCCACACGAGATGGAAAGTTATTGATCCGTTACTTTTCTTTAGTTTTGCGAGTATTATTCTTCGATCGACCGGATGCACCAGTCTGATCGCCAGTTTTCCGGACTGCCAGGGAAGATTTAACTTGATTAGGACATTTAAGGCACTTTGGGACATTCGAGGAAGGGCAACTCCTCTGTGCGGGGAGTTGCGTACGTGATGAGGGGGATCATGCACACTCAGGCTGTCGCCTGGTATAGCCAAGGCGCACTGACAGGCATGCGCCTGCAGACTGCCATCAATGATGCGATGAGCACGCTATCGGGCGATGATGTTGACCTTCCGGGGCTGGGGCTCGGCGAAGCGGATCTGCGCGAAGCTCGCTTCACGGTTCAGGAGGAGGGCGGCTTTATCGTCGAGGGGATCCTCTTGGCGATCGCGATCGGCGCGGGCGGGAATATCACCGCAGACGCAGCCAAAGCGCTATGGGGCATCGTCTTGAGGCGCGTAAGGGACAAGTACGGCGACGACGCGGTCGGGCCGGAGCAGGCAGCGCGAAACTCCGACAGTGCTGCCCCTGAATGACGTCCGGCGGGTGCATGCCGCACTCGCCCATCAGTTGCTTGGTACGTGGGCGACATGCCCCAAAGCTCAGGAGGCAGTTCACACCGAGTTGCTGACCTCCAATGCGCGCACGGAGGAATCCGCGAACGTAGAGGACTATTTGCAGCTCCTCAGCACACGGCTGCGCACAGCCGGTGCCGAGCAACTTGTCGTTGACAAGCTAGACGATGTCGCCGCCGAGTATCAGCGGGTAGATAATCATATCCAATACATGTTCGAAAAAATTCTCGCCCTGGCGCGCGAATGTTATGAGCTCTATGCCAGTTGGACGGTCTCCGATGTCCGCCTTGAGGTTAGGTCGGTTACGAATCGCGTTTACCCAGATCGCGAGAATTTCGGTGAGCTAGGCGCCGTTGCCTGCGTGCCGCCGCGGCAGGAAACCGATGATCCCGCGATCGTCAAGCTGACGTTCATCCCGTCGCTGCTGGGGCCGCCCTCGTGGGCCTCGGTGCCGTACCTGCTGTGCCACGAGATCGTCTGCCACGTCAATCAGGCGGCTCCGATGAGCAGCGACGATGCGTTCGGGGAGGGATGGATGGATATGGTCGCGCTGCAGTTGCATGATCGGTGGGCAGATCAGATATTCCCGTGGGCACCGGCGCTGGCGCGCAGCGCGGCAAACCGCCTGTCCGACACGGTTCTCCGGCGCTGGACGGGAATGCACAAGCAGGACCTGGACGCCCGAGCGGCGCGGTCAGTGGGACGCGAGGCGGCACGGTCGGTCGGGGACATGCTGGGGCCATTCCTGGGGAATAGCCAGGATACTTCGGGGCTAATTCAGCTTTCATTGCAGCTGAACCGGGCCACGCCCACTGTGGCAGGCCGCCTGGCGTTTGTCTCTAAGATCAACAGCATTGAGAGCGGTCTGAACCTGGATCCAGGGCTGAAGGCCGCGCTGCTCGCTCGCCTGCGCCTGTGGCTCCAGGGCACTGCGCAGGCGGAAACGATATTGTCATTCGAGTGAATGATAATGTATTATGCCGGTATGGGGAAGTCGGTAGCTGAAGTCACCGGCATCGAGACGATCAAGACGCTGGTAGCGAGCCTTGCGATGCCGGACTTTACCGTTGATGAGCTGGCGCGGCAGGCCGACGTTTCCCGCAGGACCGTGGACACTATCTTGCGCCGATACAAACAGGCGTTCGAGAAAATGTCAGCTCCGCGACACACAGGCCGCGGCCGTCCCCCCGTTCGGTGGAGACTGCGGCCAGAGCACCTGGATGCCGTTGTCGCGGCAGTTAAGTCACACCAGTCGGCACTGAGCAAGGCGGGGCAGGCGATAGGCAGTAGTACGCCCAGCAGCGACAGGGCGGAAGCATCGATGATCATGGCGGCTGTCGCCATTTCACGGACATCCGATGACGCCGAAGAGCTAGCCCAGCTTGTGGTGGCGGCAAGGTACTCGCTTGCCGCTGCGGGATTCAGCGCTGACGGACTGCCCTTGTCGGGTCAGCCGAGCCAGGAACTAGCGGGTAAGGCTCTCTTGGTCGCCGCCGTCACCGACGTGGTGGATGCCTGCGCGAGCAACGACCAGGAACGAATCGACGAGGCCCAGGCACGTGCCATGCCCCGCGTTATAGAGGCAACGGAATACTTGGCTGCCTCTGAGTGGCTTCCCCTCGCGCAACGAGTGGTGCTTGCTCCAGGAACCGTGCTGTCCGCACCGGTGCTCGTTGGGAAAGACTCCGTCGGTTACTTCAACCAGCTGTTTCCAAACCTGGAGGCCATCGCCACACAGGATGATGTTCCTGCGGGTTTCGTCCGGATGAGCGATACCCGCGTCGAGCCGTCACTGAAGTCGGGCCCGGCCACGTTCCTGCTTCGCTCGCAGAGCCCGGCGTGCGTCGTTGTCAGTAACCAGCCAGACATTCCCAGGCCCTTCACGGCGGCAGGGGCATTGCCAGTGCTTCCGCACGGGGTGCCAGGGTTCTATGGAACTGCAACCGCAGACGCTCTCCCGGTGCCAGGGATCTTTGCCGGGCACGCGATCGGGATCGCTGCCGCGCACGCGGTGACCGGAATCGCTGCTGCGCACGCGGTGACGGGAATCGCTGCCGCGCACGCGGTGACCGGAATCGCGCATGCGGTCAACTGGCACGCGTGCGGGCTTGCCCTGCCCGGCAGCTCTGGCTTGAGCAACTTCGGCGGTGGAGCCACGTTTGTCGTAGGCGAGTCAGCGGCATTCGTCGCCAACAGTCCTCTGGACATCACGTCACAAACAAAGAGCTCATAGTTCATTTGCCCTTATGCCGGGTGGATAGTTGGTTGCTTGTAACGCTTCAGAACTCGGTGCAGGGGCTCCGAGCTGCAGTTGGTGTCCGTGGGGGAGCTGAGGCATGACCGCGGTCCGTGTCATTCCGTCTGCCGTGCTTGATCCTGGTCCGGTCGTGGACCTCGCGGCGCAGCTGACAGGCAGGATCACGTGCAATCTTCGCAGCGTCAGGAAAGTCAGCAGGCTGCCGACCAGAAGGGCATATCCGGCTGCACGCCAGTTCCGCCGCTTCGTTCCTCAGGTTCCCGGGTTGGCGGGAATCACACCGAGGGTCAGTTCCTCGGCTGCATCAAATTCCTGGATGTTGAGCTGCACCGTGCGGCGTATCGCCGTCTCTGTTGTTGTCGTGGTGTTCCAGAGGTTGGCGAATGGGTCGTGGACCGTGCGGATGAACGGTTGCGCGTTCGGCAGGTCTGCCCGGAGGTTGCCGACCAGGTACAGATAGAAGTACGGGCGTATCTGGCTATGCTGGGCAGTCTTCCACTCGTTCCAGGTCATCTCCTGGACGCGGGCGTTCACTCCCGAGGACTTGAGCTCGATCATTCGTTCTGGCCAGATGCTGTTGCCTGGAGCGAGGGTCATGACATCGAATCCCGGGAAGTCCGGCGCGACATCGCAGGAGACCAGGTGCGCTAGCACCGCTTTGAAGCGCGGTGACGCAGTCGAGGCGGCAGTGATCGCGGCTGCCGTTGACACGTCGAAGACGAGAGTTTCATCGTTTACTAGATCGCGGGGGTCGAGTACCCGGGCAGCGGAGCCCTTCCGGCGCAGGCGGATGGCCTCGTAGGCCAGGGTGATGTCCATGCCCAACTGATTCAGCATGGTCAGGTCGGTTCCAGACGTCGTGCGGCCGCTCGGACGAGTTTTCCTGTCTGAGGACGGGGCAGGCCGTTGTGGTTTCCCCTGGCTTGCCGCGCCCCGGATGAGTACGGGCGTGCCGTCAAGGGTCAGCTGGGACAGCGACAGGAGGGGGATGGCGGGGGGCGGGGCGGGTTGCTTCCACGGTGGTGTGGGGCCTGCCGCGGGGGTTTGGGCGGCTGGTGCTGGTGTCGGTCCGGCGGTGGTCTGCGGGCCAGGTGTCTCATCTTGCGGCTCCTGGATCTCACCGCTGAGCGCTCGCCGGGCGGCATCGAGCTCGGCGCTGGCCCCTACCAGGCTGAGCAGGCGGATCCGGGCGCCGTCATCCGTGCTGAGAAGCGCAAGAAATGATTCGAGGTAGCTCACCTGGAGCAGGTCAGTTATCGCGAGCGCGAGGGCTTCCTGCTCTTGAGGGCTGGGTGGCCACGGGTGCTCGCCCCACCGGATGACCGCGTGAGGGTTGATGGTGCCGGGCCGGACGAGTGCCCGTCGTTCGGTTTCGATGGCGATCGCGGCGCCGTCGAGGGTGGCCGTTACCTCTAGATCAGTAACTGGTTCAACGTGGCCGATGAACCACCGGAGTCGCCTGGCGTCTTGCTCCGCGAGCCGTTCGTCGGCCCGGATGATGCGAAGGCGGGCCAGCAGGTACGGGGCCACTTCACCCAGGCCAGCGCGGAAGGTTGTCATGCCTGCGTCATCAAGCGCGCCTTCGCCGAGTTCTAGGTGCCATTCGAGCGCCTCGCCGAGAATCTCGGCACCGAACAGGGCCTGGAGGGGACGGCGGACAGCCGGTTCGCCTTCGAGTACGAATGTCCAGACATCAGGTCCGACGCCGAGGACCTCTCGCAGCCCCGCGCGGTCGGCCATCAGTACCTCGTGTCCGGAACGGAACCGGTACCTGCCATGCCCGCTGGTGACGAGCAATGGGGCATGCTTCAGCGGCGGGTCATCGCCCGCGCCTGCCGAGGCGCCGCTGAGCAGCTCGAACATCTCGCGGTACGCCGGCCGGATCACCTGGCGTAGATCCGCGTCGGTGAGCTTGCCGGTTTCTGCGCGGGCCAGATATATCTGGGCGAGACGCTGGCACAGGGCAAGCGCGTCCGTGATCTCAAACGTCGTGGGCGTGAGCGTGCTGCGGATTCCGAGCAGATGGGCAAACGCTCGGGGAACCTCGTCGGCTGCTGGACCCGTGTCAAGGAGCGGTAGGAGGTCACCAGCGCCGCGTCCGCCGCGGTTGCGCCCGAACCGCCGGTCCGCCTCCGCGGAAGGAAGCCAGGTGCGGGCTGGCTGATGGGGTCCCTGGGTCGTCGGGCAGAATCTTCGACCTTTGAGCCGGGCGACCCACAGGTCATCGCCGACGGTGTGTCGTTCATCGTCGTAGGCGCGCCGCGGATTTCGCATCCCTGGCGATTTGTCTGGGGCGACCAGCGCGACCTCTGCCTGCGTGAACGGGGCAAGCTGCGGCCAGTTGAGGGCCAGGTGGCGGTAAAGGGCTCCTGCCACGCGGCCTGCGCCGTCACCCTCGGCTGCTGTGAGCAGCCACCACAGGTGCTCGATGTCATGAAGCCGGTAGAAGTACCAGACATTGTGGCGCTGCGGGTCAAGCCCGGAGACCTGTTCGGCCACCCGGGCCTGGAACGCCGTCCAGAGATCCCCTAGATCCCGGAACGCCCAGCCGTTGGGCCTAGTGAGCGTGCGTGTGGAGAGCCAGCCGCCTCCCCTGTCCTCGGCGTCATGAAAGTGCACAGGCCGCAGCACCCGGTTGACGCCGATCCAGGTCAGGAACCGCAGCCACCGGTTGCGTTCATCGACGTCGAGGGGCGACTCCTCATCCTCGTCGAGTGCCACTTCATCCTCGGCGTCAGCAGCCAGTGGTGTGGGGTCGTCAAGCCCCTGATAGCGGTCGAGCAGGCCTTGAAGCTCAGCTGGCTCCACCAAGACCGGCAGTTCCGCGCCGTCCATCGGCAGCCCGGCCGCCCTCAGGGTGTCGAGAATATGGGTGACCGATGCGCTACCGATCCAGCCGGGACCAAGGTAAGACCGGTAAGCGGGAACCCATTCGACAGGCCCGGAGCCATTGATCAG
>Ga0302325_10017877_pt1 | contig 14958 bp, 10 predicted proteins | sample Palsa_T0_2_FD_201948 | JGI IMG/M metagenome (GOLD analysis project Ga0302325, IMG submission 201948) | Peat permafrost microbial communities from Stordalen Mire near Abisko, Sweden - Palsa_T0_2 | ecosystem: Environmental > Terrestrial > Soil > Palsa > Peat permafrost | place: Sweden: Abisko... | reverse complement strand
AGAGGTGTCTCCACTGACTGCTTGGAGACATCGAGGCCGACGACGGCCTCGACGACCCCAAGTCCGATAGCTGTCAGGAACGCGACTGGCAGAGACTCCATACGAGCGACTACGGCCGCGGCTAGCGGAGCGAGAAGGATGGTCGGTCCCGCGGCGGCGTCGAGCGGCACGCCCGCCGTGGGGGCTTGGATGATCACGGCCAGGGCCGCCACTAGGCCCGCCAGCGCCCATACCACGTACAGCAGTCGTCGAGCCGGGATCCCCAGCAGGCGAGCCCGATCGGGATTGTCGGCGATGGCCCGCACGGCCCGCCCTGCGTCGGTCCGGAGCAAGAACCACGCGACACCCGCTACGGCCAGCGGAACGGCCACGAGCACCACCAGGTCGTTTCCGTCGAACAGGACGGGATTGATCTGGGCGTGGATCGAGCTCAGACCCGTCTTGAAGCTCGTGATCAGCGACGGGGCGTGGAGGTACTTCGGCACCTCGAACGCCAGTCCGCCGAGCAACTGGGCCAGACCGATCGTCGCTACCGTGAGGATCAGATCAGGCGCCTTGGAGAACCGCCAGTCGATAAGCGCACCGACTCCCAGTCCCACCAGTCCTCCGAGCGTCAGGGAGAGCGCGACCACGGCTGCCCACGGCCATCCATGGGCCACGTACAGGGACACACCGATGCCGGCAGGCAGGCCACCCATCGCACCCAGGGCGAAGTTGATCGAACGGGTCACCCGGTAGGTGAGCACTAGACCCACCGCCAGCAGACCGTTGACCCCGCCGTACAACACTCCGTATAGGACCGTTCCGAGCGGCATGCGGTGCTGGAACACCTGGGTCCCGACCAGGACGGCGCCCGCAGCGACAGCCGACACCTGGTAGGAGCGCGGTAGCTCGCGGAGCCTCATGCTACGGCTGGCTCGTTCGTGAGCCTTGGTGGGCCGCCGTCACTGCGGCCCGTTCGGGAACACCGGCAGGGCTCCACTGGGCACCCTCGCAGCTGTATACCAGGTCGATCCTGACATCCACGTTCCCTTGTCGCCGTCCTCAGCCGAGATTGCGCTCGGGTCCCACCACTCGTAGCGGAACTCGTACTGGGGCGTCCAGGACGGGGTTCCATTGATATTGAAGCTCCACGGTCCGTACTGGCCCTCTCCGCCCGGGTAGCTGAAGAGGCCCTTCTCGAAGTTCACCGGCGTCAGGTCCGGCCCGGCCAGTTGGATCCCGAGGGCCAGTATGTACAGGTCCTCGTAGAAGACGTCGACATCGTTGACCGGCGGGTTGCTGGGGTCGATGGACTTCGCCGCGAAGTACCCGAGGGAGGAGCCGTAGGCGGGCGGAGCGCCGTTGTTGGTGATACCTGCGGCCGTCGCCCAGGCGGTCTGGTCCTCCAGTTGCGAGATCGTGTCCTCGTCCGAGAACGCCGCCCCCCAATTCAGCCACTCCGGCACGTAGTGGGCGTTGTCCAGATCGCCAGTCAAGAAGACCAGAGTCACTGGATCACCGGCCCAGATAACCGTGGTGATCTTGTCGTTGACAATCTGCTGCTCGATACTGCTGGCCTCCTGGGATATCTGCGTGATGTCCAAGGTGTAGGAGAGATTGAGGGCCGCAGGGTGCCCGGATGATTTGAGGCCATTGGATATCAACGAGGCACACTGCTGGTAGACCGGATTGTCGGGGGCGACGATGGCTATCTTGCGCGGCTGGCCGTCGGCCACTCCTTCCCCTCCCCACGTCACGTTCTGGCCCACAAGCTGCTTCTCTGCTACCGCAGCTGTCTCATTCGCTAGTCCCGTGCAGTTGGGGAAGAAGCTGTAGGCGTAGGGGGCGTTCTGCTCGTAGTACTGCCGGGACATGTAGGGCGAACCGATATTGACCACATGATCCGTGGACAGCGCCTGCGAGTAGGGCTGCGAGAGAGCACTGACGTCGGCAAAGGCGTGATACTGCCGGGAGACCGTCAGGGCGTCGGCGTTGGCCTGAGCCTGTCCCGAGTCCGTGAACTCTGACGTCAGCGACCCTTGCCCGTGATAAACCTGGAGCACGAGCTTGCGGCCGTAGAACTGAAAATGCTGGTTGAAGTAGCTAACGAGGTCGCCGAGCGTGCGGACCACCTGAGCGGGCGTGTCACCCAGAGTCTGCTGGTTATAGTTGGTAATCAGAGCGCGAAGAGCGCTATCGGTGTCGTAGACACCTCCGGTCGGGAGCCGGAAGGTGATAGTGATCGTGGAGCCGGTCACCCCCGGGCTCGTCGCCCCACCGTTGCTGCCGGAAAACGATAAGCAGGGAGGCGAGTACGGGTCCCCTGGGACCTGGCTGCCCGTGCACCGGGCCGCGCTTCCAGCCGGCGACTGGCCCGATCCACCCGATGTACCGCCAGTCGAACCTGCCCCGCTGCCGGATGGGCTGGACCCTTTGGTCGAACCTGCCCCGCTCCCCGACGAGCTGGACCCCCCAGTCGAACCTGCCCCGCTCCCCGACGGGCCGGACCCCCCGCTCGAACCGGACCCGGAAGGGGACGTGCCTCCTGCCGTGCCGCCTGCGGGGACAGTGGAACTCGTTCCCCCCAGGCCGGAAACGGGGAGCCCGTTGCTCGCGATTGCTCCCGGATTCACCGAAGACCCCGATGCGGCAGTGGAAACGTCGTGCTCAGGATCGATTGTCGGCACCAGGAGCGTTATCAGCAGGAAGGCGGCGGCTAGAACCACGGCCGGCCCATAGCCGCGCAGGAGGAACTTCTGTGCGGGGCGCAGCGGGGAGCGGCCCCGCGAGGTCATAGATACACCTTTCTCACGCGTCTCTTTCTGTTCGCTCTTTGGTTGCGCCAGAGATCGGCCGCGAGCATCCCGCCGGCCAGGACGACCACGGTGCCGCCGACTAGCGATCCGAGCCCCTTCCAGCATGCGGGTCGGCCGGATGGACTGGTCGTCGCACAAAACACCGAGGACGTCAACTCTGTCCGGCTGGCAGGAGTCGTCGTCGGGCCGGAGGATGCGGAAATCGTTGCCACCGAAGGACTAGCCGCGGGTGATCCCATCGTGGCCGGGGCAGACGAGATCGAGGATCCAGTCGGCGTAGTCGCAGCAGCCGCCGAGCCGGGTGACATGACGGGCGGCCCCGAGGGGGTGGACCCGACCCGAGTTGTCGCGGGGGTCGTTCCCGGCGTCGGCGGGACCTCGCCCGCTGTGGGGCTCCCGTTGCCGAACGGATCCGTGAAGTCGGGCGCCGGCTCCGTACTCGTACCCGCCCCGCCCAGGTATACCGACCCGGACCCTGCACCCTCGGCGATCGCCGCGACCAAGTTGGCCACTGTCTCCGATGGGTTGGCGAGGTTGCCGATCAGGTTCTGGATCTGAGCACAGTCCGTGCCGTTGCTCGAGTAACCGGCCAGGGCCCGGTCCAAGTCGGTTAGGCCTGCCGCCAGGGGCGAGACGACCTTGCTCTCTAGCGAGGATCCCCGGAAGGTGATCGTGAGCGGTCCGACGTTGGCGGATCCGCCGGAGGTGTCGTCGGTCGAGGTGGGGAGGGTCAGCGAGATTCCTACAGGCGAGAGGGCCAGGTTGATCAAATTCACTAACGTCGCCGTCGAATCGGACCCAGGGAGCTGGACCGGTATCCCCAAAACCTTGGTCGTGACTGTCCCGAACGTGAAGTTCGCTGTCGCTGCAGAGGTCGCACCGCTGATCGTCGACGCCGTCCAGCGCATGCCGGAGACCTCCACCAAGCCGCCAGCAAGCACCAAGTTGTCCGTGACCGAGGAGAACGCCTCCTGCTCGGTGTCAGCGACATAGCGCACCGCGGCTGAAGACGTCCCCGTTATAGAAAGCAACCCAGCCACCGAGGCGCTAACGGGGCTCGTGGTAGCCATGGCGATCTCAGGCAAGGGCGAAACGGATACCGACTCTGTCCCTGGTAGACCTCCGGGGAGGTTCCCTCCGGTTGTCTTGCTGGAAGCCCCGTCAGCGGAGTCGGCCGTCAGGGCTTGGGGTTGCTCGTTGGCCGGCAAAGGAACGGTACCGCACACCGACGTGTTGGCCCCGAGGGCCCCCAATCCCCCAAGGTTCACCGACGCGGACGACGCTGTGGCTTCGGACTGGTTGTACGCCGCCTGAGATTGCCCGCTGTAGGTCGTGAGCGCCAGCCCGGACAGCCCCAAACCCACCCCTAATACCGAGGTGTACGCCCCTGCCTGACCGGCTGCGACGGAGGGGGCGCCCGATGCCTGGGCCGGTCCACCACCGATCGGCAGCAGAGCTAGGCAAAGCCAGCCCGCGGTGATCGTCCCGAACACCGCCGAACGCCTCAGCGACTTGCTGTCACCCAGCCACATCCGGACCATAACACTCCCTCTCAGGTTCAGCGTCAGATGTCACGGCTGTGCGCTCTCGCTCTGCTCCCCCAGGCCCAACCGCAGCTTGCCCAGAATCCCAGCACCGTCCTCGGATCTCACATTATCTAACTGACTGTACAGTATGCAAGCCGCTCGGGCCAGACTGCCAGATGGGGTTCAATGCCATCGGGCCTCCCTTGTCCAGGCAGGTGGCGTTCAACCGCCCGGTCAACTGTATGTACTCAGACTATACTGAGGAAATCGGGAGATTCAAGGCAGGGACAAACGGAGGTAGGGCCATCAGCATCGACCGGGCAGTTGACATATTGGACCTCGTGGATGGCGAGCGCTATGCGTCGCATGGCTACCCCCATGAGACCTGGGCCTGGCTGCGGAGAAACGAGCCGGTGGCGTGGTGCGAACCGGACGGCTGGCGGCCGTTCTGGGCGATCACCAAGTACGAGGACGTCCGCACGATCTCGACGGACCCGGCCACCTTTTCGTCGGAGCCGCGAAACATGCTGACGCCGATCGTCGATGAGGAACGGCTCGCTGCGGCCTTCCCCGGCTCGCGCCCCGGTGGATTCCCACTTCGACTGCTCGTCAATATGGACCCGCCGGATCACCGGGCTTTTCGGGGGGTCGCGGCCCCGTATTTTTTCCCGAAATACCTTCGCGGCCTCGAGGAGAAGCTGGTCTCGATCACCGACGACCTCCTCGATGACCTCTCCGGAGAGCGAACCTTCGACGCCGTGGAGGACCTTGCCGCGTGGCACCCGTTGCGCATGATCTGCGAGATCATCGGCGTCGGCCTCGAGCACGAAGAGCTCATCCTCACCGTCACCCAGCAGGCGTTCGGCGCCTCCGAGCCGCCCGAGGGCGTCCGCAACCTGGCCGAGATCGTCGGGCCGATGATGGAGCTGTTCGGCGGCCTCGCCGCGGCCCGGCGCGCCGAGCCGCAAGCCGACCTGGCCTCCGTGCTCGCCAACGCCCGGATCGATGGCGAGGCGATGTCCGAGCTGGACCTCCTCGCCTACTTCTTGCTGATCGCCACCGCCGGCCACGACACGACCCGCAACGCCATCGCGGGGGGCCTGCTGGCGCTCGCGGAGCACCCAGAGCAGCTCCACCGGCTCCGCAACGACATCGGTCTCATCCCTTCCGCCGCCGACGAGATAGTCCGCTGGACCAGCCCGGTGACCCATTTCATACGTACGCCACTCCACGACGTCGAGATCCGGGGGCAGAAGGTCAGAGCCGGCGACAGCCTCGTGCTGTTCTATCCGTCGGCCAACCGCGACGAGGACGTGTTCGAGGATCCCGACGTGTTCCGGATCGACCGCAGCCCCAACCCCCACCTCGGTTTCGGGTTCGGCGAGCATTTCTGCCTAGGGGCGAAGCTGGCCCGCATGGAGATCCAGGTCTTGCTGGAACGCATACTCCCAAGGCTGGAGAGCCTCGAAGCCGCCGGCGAACCGGTGTACACGCCAAGCGCGTTCGTCACCGGCGTCAAGCATGTCCCGCTGCGCTGGAACCTGACCGCAAGCCGCCCGGCCATCCCAACGCGCTGACCACGAGGAGCCCACCACCTCATGTATCCCGGAGCTCACAGCCAGACCCGTCCTGACCACCCGGCCGCAGTCATGGCCAGTACCGGCGAAACGCTGACGTACCGGCAGCTCGACGATCGCTCCATCCAACTCGTACGAGTCCTGCACGCAGCGGGGCTCGGCACGGGCGATCACGTCGCCATCCTTATGGAGAACCAGCTCGCCTACTTCGAAGTGCTCTGGGCTGCTCTACGTTCGGGCCTGTACCTCACCCCTATCAACAGATACCTGAAACCAGCCGAGGCCGCCTACATCCTCAACGACTGCGGCGCCAAGGCACTGGTGACGTCAGCGGCCCTGGCCGACACCGCCGCGGCCGCAGCGGCTGACGCCCCAGACTGCACGACGCGGTTGGTCGCGGGCGGCAAGACCGAGACCTTCGACAACTACGAAGCCGCCCTCGCCGCTCATTCGACCACCCCACTGCCAGTGCAGCCACGGGGTGACATCATGCTCTACAGCTCCGGGACCACCGGCCAACCGAAGGGGATCAAACGACCGCTCAGCGGCGCCTCGGTCGAGGAGCCACTGGCGCTGATGGCGCTACTCAAGATGCTCTTCGGGTTCGACGGCGACTCGGTATACCTCTCGACCGCGCCGCTCTACCACACCGCGGCGCTTGGGTTCTGCATGGCAACGCAAGCGATCGGGGCGACGGTGGTGTGCCTGGAACACTTCGATCCCGAGGAGGCCCTCGCCGCGATCCCGCGCTACCACGTGACGTGCAGCCAGTGGGTACCGACCATGTTCGTGCGGATGCTCAAAGCACCAGCAGAGATCCGCGACCGGTACGACCTGTCGTCGTTGAAGTTCGCCATCCACGCCGCCGCCCCCTGCCCACGACCGGTCAAGGAGCAGATGCTCGACTGGTGGGGCCCGATCATCCACGAGTACTACGGCGGCACCGAAGGCAACGGCATGACCTACGCGTCGCCACCGGACTGGCTCGCCCATCCCGGCACCGTCGGCCGTGCCATCCACGGCACGGTCCACATCTGCGATCCCGACGGCCACCAGCAGCCGACCGGCGAGGCCGGCACCGTCTACTTCGCGCAGCCGACCGTCCCCTTCGAGTACCACAACGACGCGGAACAAACCCGCTCGGGCCAGCACCCGGACCATCCCACCTGGTCCACCCTCGGCGACATCGGCTACCTCGACAACGACGGCTTCCTGTTCCTGACCGACCGCAAGGCCTTCATGATCATCTCCGGAGGAGTCAACATCTACCCCCAGGAAATCGAGGACTGCCTGGTGGGCCACGACGCCGTCGCCGACGTTGCCGTCATCGGGGTTCCCGACCCCGACATGGGCGAAGCCGTCAAAGCCATCGTCCAACCCGCAGCCGGCATCGACGCGACCGACGACCTCGCCGCCGCGCTCATCGCCCACTGCCGGGCCCACCTCGCCGGCTACAAGATCCCCCGATCGGTCGACTTCGAAGCAGAACTACCCCGCCTACCAACCGGCAAGCTCTACAAGAAAGACCTGAGGGCCCGCTACTGGCCCGACTGAGATCGAGCCCTCCACTACCCGGAGACCGGCTTCGTCTACAACGCTCTCTCCGGGTCGAAGACCGGCTTACGCTTCTCCTTGAAAGCCGAGATCGCTTCTCGGAAATCGGCGGTCGTGGCGGCGAGGGCTTGGGCTCGGGCCTCCATCTCCCGCGCGGCGGCGAAGCTCGCCTCCTGGTTGGCCCAGACCACCTGCTTTGTGAGCCATACAGCCGTCGGGCTGTTGGCGCAGATCTGCTCAGCGAGCGCGAGCGCCGCCGCCACGCACTCATCGTCTTCCGCCACGGCCGACACCAGCCCTATCTCGAAGGCCTCTTCGGCACCGAGTGGCCTCCCGGTGACCAGGATCTCCATGGCGCGCGACACGCCGATGTACCTCGGGAGCAGCCAGCTGAGCCCGGCCTCGCCACCACTCAAGCCGACCTTCACGGTCCCGACTCGAAACGTCGCCGATCGAGCCATCACCCGGGCGTCGGCCGCGACCGCCAGCGCCATGCCCGCCCCGACGGCGACCCCGTTGACCGCCGCGATGACCGGGGCACGGCAGGTCCGCATGGCTCTCACCACCCCGAGGAACTCGTCGAGCATCCCGCCCGTCTCGCCGCGCCGCCCGCTGACGGCTGCCGGAGCACCCGGCTGGGCTCCTCTGTCCCGAGACGATTGGAACAAAGCGAAGTCGGCACCCGCACAGAAGGCGCTGCCCACCCCGGTCACGACCACCACCCGGCACGAAGGGTTGACCCCCACGGCTCGAAGCGTCTCGGCCAGTTGGCGGACGGCCGGGATCGTCAGAGCGTTCAAGGATTTCGGGCGCTCGATCGTGACCAGCGCCACCCCGTTGGCGGCCCACGAGAGCGCCACCAAGGGCTCATCGTCAGGATTCATCCACCGATTGTATAGTGTCAGTATATAAACTCACGGGAGTTGACGCATGAGCATGATCGCACCCGTCCAGCCGGCGGAGGCCCCCACCGGGGCGGTCCCGGGTTCTGGGTGGCTCTCGGGGTCGATTCAGGCTCTGCACGACCAAGGCAGATGGGGATGGCTCAGGGAGAACCGGGAGCAGCTCCCGGTGGCTGTCGACGAGCTGATCCGCTTCGTATCGCCAGTGATGCATTTCCGCCGCACGGCGACGCAGGACACCGAGCTGCAAGGGCAGCACATCCGGGCAGGCGACAAGGTGGTCATGTGGTACAGCGCGGCGAACCGGGATCCCGCCGTTTTCGCCGATCCGCACTCGCTCGACCTGACCCGCAATCCGAACCCGCGTCTCGCTTTCGGCGTGGGACCCCATATCTGTCTCGGTTCTCACCTCGCGAAGCTGGAAATGCGGGTAATGCTCGACGATATGTTGTCGAGGTTCTCGTCTGTCGAGGTGACCGGAGACGTCGAGCGGATGGGCTCGAACTTCATCAACGGGATCCACCACCTTCCCGTCCGGGTCGCTGCCTAACAGGTTCGCAGAATTGCCTGCGGGCGGTCATGGCCCGCAGCCGCGGCGACCTGGCGCGCCCACGAATAGTTAGGTTTGCCGACGGCGGTGCGCTCGATGGCGCTCACGGTGACGAAGTCCTTCGGAAGCTTGTAGCGGGCCAAGTGCCGCTCCGCCTCGGCCAGGATAGAGTCGCGGTCGAACGCCCGGTCGGGCTCGAGGATGATCAGCGCCACTACTTCCTGGCCCCAACGATCCGAAGGACGGCCCACCACGAGGGCTTCGCGGACATCGGGGTGGCTCGCCAGTGCACGCTCCACCTCGTCGGAGAACACCTTCTCGCCACCTGTGTTGATGGTGGTGGCCTCGCGCCCGAGCATCTGGATGGTGCCGTCCTCGAGCCACTTGGCCCGGTCACCGGGGACAGTGCACCGTCGGCCCGCAATGGTGGGAAAGGTCGCTTCGGTCTTGGCCTGATCACCGAGATAGCCGAGCGGTAGCCGGCCGTAACCAGCCAACCACCCAACACTGCCGTCAGAGGGGTCGAGGAAGCGATCCACCTCCGCCGAGACCACGCCGGTGGAGGGGCTTGGGTGGAACACCCCGGGGCGTGCCTCGCCTCCGCGTACAGCGCGCGCCAGCACCCCCGATTCCGACGATCCGATCGCGTCGGTGATCCGCACGTGCCCGCCGAGCGCTTCTCCAAGAGCTTGCTTGGTGCCAGCCGACATCGCGGCCGCACCGTTCATCACGATTCTGAGCGATGAGGTGTCGTAAGACTTCCTCTTCAATTCGGCGAGGAGCGGACGCCCGTAAGCGTCACCGACCACCACGGCTATCTCGACCCTGTCACGTTCGACCGCTTCCCAGAACTTCACTGGATCGAGGCCCATCGGAGGGTCGGGAAATACGGTAGTGCCTCCTGACATGCACAGCAGGAGAGCGAGCCCGATACCGGTCAGGTGCATCATCGGCGGAGCGACGAGGGCACGGAGCTCACTCTCACGGGCGCCGACGAGCAGATCGTCGATGGTCTGAAGCGGCTTTCCGGTACCAAGGTGCCGATCGCCGACGATCTGGGCCAGCAGGTCGCCTTGGCGCCACAAGACCCCTTTCGGAAGTCCGGTCGTGCCGCCGGTACAGATCATGAGCAGGTCGTCGGGCTCCGACTCAGGCAACGCCGTCCCGGCGTATCGACTTTCGACGTCCAGGATCTCACTGTAGAGGACCGCCCCCAGCAGAGCCGGTTCCGTTCCGCCGACCTGTATCAGGGCCTTCATCGGCGGCAGCGACAGCAAGGTCTGGCCAAGGGTCTCAGCGAAGCTGACGTCGTACACGATCGCGTTCACACCAGTCGAGCTGAGCAAACTCACGAGCTCTGCGGCGACGTAACGGTAGTTGACATTAACCGGCACCGCCCGGGCCGCGAGAGCGGCCAGCATCGACTCGATGTACGGCTCGCCGTTGCCGAGATACAGCGCCAGGTGGTCCTGCCCCGACTCCCAGTTCGAGAGCGACTGTCTCGGCGTGTGACATCCAAGGCCGCGGGACCTCAGAAAGTGGGCTACAGCCAAGGAACGCCGCCTGACCTCGCGAAAGTTGGACGTTCGCGACGGAGTGATGACGCAGGGCCGGGCCGGAAACTCGTCTGCGACACGATCGAACGCATCCCAGAAGGTCGGATCTTCGAGCATGCTGCTTTCAGGCTCCCCCGCCGGCGAGGCCGGCGATCGCTTGCAGGGTGTACTCGTCTGCGGTGCCGAGCATGAGGATGTCAACGCCTTGGTAACGCCGGGCCCGCTCGGCGATCCGTTCCGGCGGGCCAACCAGGCTGTAGGCATCCAGCATCTCGTCCGGGACAGCGGCGACGGCTTCGTCTCGCCGGCCGGCCAGGTAGAGCTCCTGTACCTTGGCGGCTTCGCTGGCCCACCCGGACCGGCTGACCTGGTCAAGGTAGAAGTTGCGTCCTCTGGCCCCGTACCCGCCGATGGTCCTGGCGAAGAAGGGTCTGATCCGGTCGAAGCAAGCGGCGACGTCATCGCCTCTGACGACCGACACGTGCGCCACCAGCGTGAAGTCCTCCCGGCGCCGTCCCGAGACAGCAAATCCTCGGTCCAGGGCCGCCTCGACGTCAGCGAGCCGGTTGGCGTCGACCAACGTGGCTATCACACCGTCTCCGATCTCAGCACCTGTCGCCAGCGCGGCCGGACCCATCGCAGAGGTGTAGATGGGAACGGCGTGCTCGGGCTTGGTGTTCAATCGGAGCGCCTTGCCGAGTCCACTTGCGCCCGGCCCGTCGTAGGGAAGGTGGTAGTACTCGCCGTCGGCTGTAAGAGGAGCCCTTCGGGCCAGCGCCGACCTGACAATACTGACGTACTCCCGCAGCCTGGTCAGGGGCTTCCCGTAGGCAACACCGTGCCAGCCCTCTACGACCTGAGGCCCCGACGGCCCGAGCCCGAGTACGAACCGACCGCCCGAAAGATTGCTGAGCGTCGCCGCCGTCATGGCCGTCAGCGCCGGCGAGCGCGCCGGCAGCTGCATGATAGAGGTGCCCAGGATCAGGGAACTGGTATGCGAGCCCACCCAGGCCAGCTGCGAGACCGCGTCGCTGCCCCAGTCCTCTGCGGTCCAAAGCGAGTGGTAACCCCACTGCTCCAGCGACTGCGCTAACTGTACGGACGGGAGCCCCGAAGCGGTCCCCAATGTGACGGCGAGCTTCATGTGGCTACGCCCCAACAACTCGACTCGCGACCGCGGTCGACCTCGCCCACGAGTAGTCGACCTTCCCGACAGGTGTGCGGCCGATGCTTTCCACCACGATCACGTCCTTGGGAAGCTTGTAGCGAGCCAGCAAAGTGCCGGCGCAAGCCATCATGGCGTCAAGGTCGAACGCCTCACCGGGCACCACGAGTGCGACCACCTCGCTCCCCCAACGCTCCGACGGGCGGCCGACCACAACCACCTCGGATACGCCGCTGTGCTGGCGCAGGGCGTGCTCGACCTCATCTGCGTAGATCTTCTCGCCCCCCGAGTTGATGGTCGTCGCGGCGCGGCCGAGGAGCTGTACTCTCCCGTCAGGACGCCACCTCGCGAGGTCGCCCGGTATCGAGTATCTCCGGCCTTCGATGCTCGGGAACGTCCGCGAAGTGAGATCTAGCTGACCGAGGTAGCCGAGCGGAACCCGGCCGGCGGTGGCGAGCCAGCCGATGATGTTCTCGGTCGGCTGCAACTCTCGCGAGCGGTCTTCGGAGACGATGCGCGTCGTCGAGTCCGGTATGAACACCCCGGCGTCTGCGTCCTCGGAGGAGTAAGAGCGAGCTTGCAGACCGGCTTCGGAGGATCCCAGTCCCTCGGAGACGACCACCTTCCCGCCGAGAGCTTCCTTCAAGTCACGCTTCACTCGTGCGGACAGCACCGAACCGCCGCTCTGGATCAACCTCAGCGACGACGTGTCGTAGGTCTTGCCGCCAAGCTCGGCCAGCAGGGGCTTGGCGAAAGCGTCGCCAACGATCGACATCGTCTGGACCCGCTCGGACTCGATGGCGAGCAGGGCACTGGCGGCGTTGAACCCGCGGGGCGGGTCGGCCAAGACGATCGTCGCGCCTGCTGAAGCCAGCAGCATCGCCGTCCCCACGCCCGCGAAGTGCATTAGTGGTGAGGCGATCAATGCCACGACCGGGGTATCCGCGAGGTTGTTGGCCAGATCCGACAGCTGGTCTACCGCCGCGCCGGTCACCAGGTGGCGGTCGCCGATGAGCTGGGCCAGAAGATCGCACTGCCTCCAGAGCACCCCCTTCGGGAGCCCGGTCGTGCCTCCGGTACAAATAACGCACAGGTCCTCGCCGAGAGGCGTGTCCGGCAACGGCCGCACGGCGCCGGACCCGGCGATCTCCTCATAGGAAAACGCTCCGGCGACCGCCGGAGACCCCTCGCCACCGACCTCGATCAACACTTTGAAAGAACCGACCCGGGCCGCGACATCCGCTACAGCGGGCGCCGACTCGGCCTCGTAGACCAACCCGGTGAGTCCGCACTCCCTAACCAGCTGCTCGAGCTCGGCTGCGACGTAACGATGGTTGACGTTCGCCGGTGCCGCCCTGGCCGCCACGATGCCGAACAATGATTCGACGTACTCGGCCCGGTTGCCCATGTAGATGCCCACGTGATCCTGGCCTGATTCGTGAGAAGCAAGCCGGGCGCGGGGGACTTGGCAGCCGACGCCTCTATCGGAGAGGAAACTGGCGAGGCGCAAGGCTCGCTCCCGGACCTCCCGGTAGGTCCGGCGTGCGGTCGGAGCCACCAGGTATTCACGCTCGGGGACGACCCCGGATACCGCCTCGAACACGTGCCAGAAACTGAGATCCTCCACGTCCGCCATTATATATCTCAACTATATAGAAGGCCAACCTGATGGTTACCCATCCAGTTCGACTGAGAGGATGCATCCCGTCCCAGGCGGCGTCACCGCCGGGTCGTGGCCGTCCGCCACTCCCGCGAACAACGTGGTCCCCTCGTGGCCCCCGAGAGCGCACGAGTACACCGGGGCGGGCGTCGCAATCTCCATCTCTACGATCCCGCCCCGCTGGACTTTCATCACCCTCGATCCCACCGGATCAGCCACCCAGATCGCCCCGTCTCCAGCGGAGCAGATGCCGTCCGGTGATGCACCCGGCAGCTTCGCCCAAGGAGCACGCCCAGAGAGCTTTCCGCCCTCATCTCGGTCGAATCGGGTCAGACCCCCAGCGAAGGTCTCGGCCACCACCAGCTCGGTCCGGTCGGGGGAGACGATGCAGCCGTTCGGCACGGCCAGACCGTCAGCCGCCACCTCGACATACCCGTCCGGCGATACGTGCAATAGTTCGGCGGTACGGAACCTTTCGCCACCGAAGAAGTCGAAGCCGAGGTGCCCGACGTAGGCGTCTCCGTCGCTCGTGACCACGAGGTCGTTGGCCAGGCCGGTGCAGAAGTCCGACAGGTCGGCGTGCAACTGCACCTGTTGGTCTCGCTCGACGCGCAAGACGCGCTTGCCGTGCATGTCCACGACCAGCAGGCGACCATCGGGGAGCCAACCGAGGCCAGAAGGCTGTCCAAGGACGGGCAGCACGGTCTCACATGAACCTCCCACGACCCGAAGGACGCGACGCTGGTAGAAGTCGGAACACCACAGGGCGCCCTGATGCCAGCGCAGCGACTCCGGGTAGTCGAGGCCGTCAGTGACGAGAGTCCATTCGTCCCTTGGCGACATTGTGTAGTCATGCTATACTATGAGGCATGCCGACCGCTGGAACCGTTATCTACGATGCCGACAGCCACATCATGGAGCCACCTGACTGGATGGACGAGTTCGCCACCCCGGAAGTGCGCGAAGCCTTCGTGAGGATGCCGATCGACAAGCTGGGCGGCAAGCTGGCCGAGTGGGCCGCCTTGGCCGAAGGGGGCGCGCAGCCAGCCGACCGCATCCCTGAGCTGGAGGCGAACGTGCTCGGCGGCCCGAAGGGGTACGAAGCCCTTGGCGCGTTCAACTCCAAGGAGCGGTCCCGTGTGCTCGACATCATCGGCGTCAGCAGCCAGCTCGTGTTCTCCACCTTCTCTGCCCTGCAATTCACCGGAATCCGTGACCCCGAGCTCCTCTATGGGGGCGCTCTCGCGCACAATAGGGCAATGGCGAACTGGTGCTCCGAAGACCCCCGCCTGCTCGGCGTGGCGGTCGTCCCCCTTTTCCATCCGGATCGCGCCGCTAAGGCTGCGGCCGACGCCATCGACGCCGGGTGCGCAGCCGTCGGCGTGCCACCTCGGCCTGCCGGCGACAAGTCGCCCGGCCACCCGGACCTCGATCCATTCTGGAGGACCCTCGAAGAGCGGAACGTGCCCTTCATGCTGCACATCGGACCCTTCCACGTGAAGCCGGCCTACATGAACAACGGGCGGCCCCCGGCGGTCGACTTCATCGGAAGTGGCGAGGGCGTAATGGCGAAGGACTATCCCAACGTCCATCACATGGTGGAGGAGTTCTTGACGACGATCTGCTTCGACGGTGTGTTCGAGCGCTTCCCCAACCTCAAGGGCGGGGTC
>Ga0302325_10017876_pt1 | contig 14959 bp, 16 predicted proteins | sample Palsa_T0_2_FD_201948 | JGI IMG/M metagenome (GOLD analysis project Ga0302325, IMG submission 201948) | Peat permafrost microbial communities from Stordalen Mire near Abisko, Sweden - Palsa_T0_2 | ecosystem: Environmental > Terrestrial > Soil > Palsa > Peat permafrost | place: Sweden: Abisko... | reverse complement strand
CTCACGCAAGCCTCTTGCGAGCCCATCGTGCATGAGAGCAAGTTTCAGAACACCTTTCAAAGCATCGAGAACGGACATTTGGCCCTTCGAAGTCGCGTCGCCTGCCACCTCAACTTCATCGGCTTCCGCCACAACGGGGGACGTAGGTTCTTCTCCGTCAGACTAAAAAAACATCATGATTAGCAGAATGTCCCAAAAGGTCTCGAGAGTAGCTCTTCGTGGAAAGCTTATGGCGCAAAATAATCTTCTCAGGTCTGCGAAAGAGCTTTATATTGTGAAGAGAATATCAATTAGTAACATACCATCTTGATTGTTGTCTTGATTTCCTAGAAGAGATTTGTATTTTGTAAGAGAGAGAGAGTTGCAAGGGCATCGCTATTTCTCGATCCGAAATGTGCTCGCCAAAAGTTCCAGCGTGGGTCACGTGCCAGGAGAAACCTGCGCTAAATCTGAAGCGCGCACCAGGCGCACACACTCAAAATATCTGGAAATTGAAAAGTTCCCAGCACGACATTTCTTCGCACGAACACCACGCAAAGCGCAAATCGAGGTACGTATTGTCCAAACGAAAATCGAACAATCGAGGGTCCTTCATGATAGGCAGAGGGAGAAATCGACATCTACTCAATATGCGACCGGGACCTGAGGATGCGACCACAGCAATTGAAAGATGTCGACACTACTCTTCTCTATACGACGAGCTGAAGAACCCCTTGTCAATCATGAGGGCACTCTCCATGCTCAGAGCCCATGAAGGCTAACGTCCAGCTCCCACAGATACCTCATTTCTAATTTCACGATCTGAGAATCTCAATCCGTCACCATGAAGACTTCCGTTCTCAACGATGCGCTCAATGCCATCAACAACGCCGAGAAGTCCGGAAAGCGACAAGTCCTGATCCGACCCTCCTCCAAGGTTATCGTCAAGTTCCTCAGTGTCATGCAGAAGCACGGTATGTGGGCGACAAATTTCGTTTCCATTCGGCATGATAACTAGATGACGGTCTCAATACAACACGACCATAGTCCTTTAAGTTGCCGATAGATCATATGCGAGGATCTTACACGTTCTCTGAATTCTTTCCTGACGTTATACGTTTAATTTTTCGCAACATACTGACATTCTTTTCTTCAGGCTACATTGGCGAATTTGAGTCGGTTGATGACCACCGATCCGGCAAGATTGTCATTCAACTGAACGGCCGGTAAGAATTTGAAACGGTCTTCATGCTAAGCGTTTGCTGATTCGATATAATAGTCTCAACAAGACTGGTGTCATTTCCCCAAGATACAACGTTCGTCTCACTGATCTCGAGAAGTGGGTTGTCAAGCTCCTGCCATCCCGTCAATTCGGATACATTGTCCTCACAACCTCTGCCGGTATCATGGACCATGAGGAGGCAAGACGCAAGCACGTGGCAGGAAAGATTATTGGTTTCTTCTACTAGATGGCATTTGGCTGGGGCGTATGGAGTACCATGAGCATGTACCTGTCTAGAACTGGACTTGGAGTAACATCCAAAGTATCTAGCTGTTGATACCCTATTTCGTTCTTGCTCCGTGCATGATTCGAGATCTTCGCAAGAAGAATAGATAGCTCTACATCCAAAGTTAATTAAACTCATGCACTCCCAACATATTTTCAAAGTGGTTGTTGCTGTGATCACACTTTATATTTTCTCCAGTTACTCAAAACAAGGACTTGGCGTCTTCAAGTGAAGAAACAGAAATTATATTTCACTTTCGCAGAGGCTCTGACTAATTAGACCGACCCCCTTATAGCTTCGAGTCTCATCTTCGGTACTAGTTATATACTAATATTAGGGAGACATGCACTAGCACTAGGTATGCGAATTCGAGCGGGTTTCCCACTTTTCTCGGGAAAGGGAGCATTCTCAAGGAGCTCATGGTGTGGAAAGCACAACATACAGGGCTGATGAAAGTGCAAGAAAGCGGAACGTGTTAGTGAGAAGGAAAGGAGAATACGGTGTATAAATATTACAGTGCATACCCTTGGATGGTTGCGATGATTCGAATCAGGGGCTGATCGAATATGTGCTATTGGCCTGCTGTCTGTTTGAGTCACCCTATCAGACATTTACAGCTTGGAAAGGATGCCTCTTTGTTGGAGCGTACTAACAGGACGCAATAATAGTAAATTGGCAGCTGAGTAGTGAAAAAATTTTATTCGAAGGAGAAATTTATTGATGCTGGTTTTCCATAAATACATGCCTGGCAAGCCGTTCTGTCCTTCTGTAGCACGAATTGATTTCTTCCGAAGATTAGATGAATAAAGTTTACGCGAACCGTTTTGACAGATCAACCGTTTTTCTTGGAAGGTGCTGTGGAACTTGAACTACTGTAGCACCCGTATCGTCCAAAGTTAAAATTCGGCTGCTAAGTCTTTAGAGACGGTTTTCAGAAAACTCCCCTTTTTATCTTGTCGTGGGCGCATGCACCCAACCGAGACATCTTTCAGGAGGCATGCCGGAACGCCACCAACAAGGATCATTCTGACAGGGGCGATTGATCCAATACAATCCTCTCGAAATGTCGAGCCACGCACGGCGCCTCTCAAGTTCGAGCGTGCAATACCAGAACTATTGCGTCGGACACAGCAATCCCATACTGGGAGATCATGACGATACGAAGATACCCTCAATCAACACGCTGCTGCTGAGAGCGAAGAGAAGAATGCGATCTCGACAATTCCTTTTGTTCTTTGGTCTCCTCACATTCGTTTCTTTCACGATATGGTTCCTGCGAACACCTCCTGTGGGAGGATTGATACCTCCTGGTACAGTACGACGGCCGCCTAAGAAAACGCCTGAAGATACTTCTGCAGCAGATCCCCTGAAGCTAGGAAGACCGTCGGCAGGGCCTACTCACCCAATATGGCAACTTGTCAAGGACGCGGAGCAGAACTTCGAGAAAAAATTGGAGACCCAGTCGAAATCGTTGGCGGAGGCAGTCACAGAATACAGGCGGCGATATGGCATACATCCTCCACCGAACTTCGATAAGTGGTACGAGTTTGCAAAGGCGAGGAACGTTCAGATGATTGATGAGTACGATTTGATACACCATTCCTTAAGGCCATTCTGGGGACTGAAGCCTTCAACGATAAGGAGCAGGGCACAAGAAGCGTTGGGCTTTGATTCGAATAACTTGATAGGAGTGCTAGTAAGGAGGGGGAAGATCGCCAAGGTTGACGGAGGGGGAGAATGGCAGATGGAAGCTACAAGGGGTATGATGAAGGATTTCCTCAAATACCTACCCGACATGGACCTCTGTTTCAATATCCATGATGAACCTCGGGTTGTTCTGCCATATGATGATTTGTCACGACTGGTGGCTACGGCAAACCATATCAATATGCCGGCAGCGGCTGCTGTCGTGAAGCCACGGAATTCGTTTTCCAAAGGACCAGCGACCCTCGGCGATGGGACCAGATTCGAAGACGTGAGGACCACCCGTTTCAATGTTTTTCCTCACCAGCCTACATGGACAAACTCGAGGTTGTCATGTCCACCAGACAGTCCAGCTAGAGTACTTGAGGAAGGACCAAAAGAGGACAACTTTGATAGTTATGCGTTTACCGAATTAGGATTCATCTACAACCAAACGGCTTTCTCTGACATTTGCCAATCTCCCTCCTTCGGCGAGACATTCGGATTTTTCGACCGACCTAACGCGTTTAATATTGTTCACGACCTCTTCCCAATTTTTTCCCAATCAAAAATCTCCTCTTTCTCCGACATTATATATCCTTCTCCTTGGTACTGGTACGGAAAGGTTCCCTACGAGGAAGAGGCTGATATTCAATGGAGGGAGAAAGAAGACAAAATCTGGTGGCGTGGGTCCACGACGGGAGGTTTCAGCAGAGGCGGGGGATGGAGACGCCAACATCGACAGCGAATTGTCCAAAAACTCAATGGAGCCGACAGAGCTAAAATTTTAATCAACCGAGCAGAATCAGATCAGAAAGAAGACTGGCAAGTCAAAGAGGTTCCACGGAGCGACTACAAGGGAATCTTCGACATCTTCTTCTCCCATGTTGGCCAATGTGATGAAACGGACTGTAATGCCCAAAGGGAGTTCTTCGATATCAAAGAGACGGCTAAGCAGCAGGATGCGTGGAAGTATAAGTACTTACTTGATATGGACGGGAATGCTTTCAGTGGGAGATTCTATGCATTTTTGAAGAGTAGGAGCTTGGTGTATAAAATGGCTATTTTTAGGGAGTGGCATGAGGAATGGTTGAAGCCTTGGGTGCATTATATTCCATTGAGTTTGGGAGGTAGTGAGTGGGTGGAGGCTGTAAGATGGTTTGCTGGGGAGCCGACTGGGAAGAAAGAGGCTGAACGGTTGGCTCTTCAAGGGAGAGATTGGGCGGATAAGGTGCTGAGGAATGAGGACTTAGAGGTGTGGTTTTTCAGGTTGCTATTAGAGTAAGTTTTCCTCCTTGACCTCCCTCTCGAATGAAACTTACTAATTGTTATTACAGATACGGCAGATTAGTCGATGATGACAGGGAGACCATTGGATATTCCAGCTAATGAAAAGGAAGGATCAGTATTGTATAGTACGGGGCATTTGAGTGATGCATGCATTAGTCTTCCTCTGAAATATGAGAAAGAGGGAGACCTGGAGTTGGTATCGAGCGAGGATTCTCGTTCTTTGGAAATATGTAAGACTAATATACCCAAATACTTGTTTTATATTTTCCCTACCAACGCTTTCTAAGTGACCTCTGGTGCTTGCACGAAGGTAGAGAAAAGGTTAAATGCTGAGTGTCAAAGATCCATTTTGGTACCATAAATTCAGCTGTTCTACAATTCCTGATAGGTAACGCCTTGCTATGCTCCCTGGAATCCTTTTTCTCCAGTGAAAAGGAACTCATCGCATTCATCGACTCTCTGCATCATTCCTCCGTTCCGTCGTCCCACCGCCCTGGCTAGTCCCTTCAGCCTCCATCTCATCTTCCTCTTCCTCGTCATCCTCCTTCCCATACGGTGCCGTCCTATACTGATCTCTCTCCGCCTTGTTCTCCTCGGTTGGGTCCGCAACTCTCATATCCAGGAAATCCGTCTGTCTCTTCGCCTCCTCCTGCGCAAACCTCATTTTCTTAATATTAATATTCTTCGTCCGTTGAGGCCGAATCCCAATCTTCTGCACGATAGGGTAATAGTACGCTCCCTTCTGCCTCAATCCGTCTTTGCCATCATGAACAGCGATGATGACTTCGTCGTCGTATTTCTCTGCTCCTGAACCAGTGAACCATGCGCTCTCGTAGGCACGGACCCGCTTGAAGCGGATACAGCCTTCGCCTGCGCCATTCTTCTGCGTATACGTCTCCTCGTTATCTTTGTCTGAGTTGAAGACGTCGAATTTGCGCTTGAAGGTTAGAGCTTCGGAGGGAGCTTCGGTCATGAAGAACTCGTATTCTATGGTGTTGTCTGGGACCGGGTAGCGCTCGGGATCTTTCTCGTATAATTCTTGTGCTGCAATCTTCGCGGCTTCTTCTTCCGCGGTTCCTTCTATGGGCTTTAACAAGCTGTTCTCGAGGCGAACGTCGTAGGTTGTGCTGGGAGGGACGGGGTTGGTCATGAATTTTATGGTCACGTAACCACCGGCGTCGGGGAATGCGTCGAGATCGGGGAGGAGGGGATTGGCGTCCACGAGCTTGAGGTTGCGTTTGGTGGGATGTCGGACTTGGGTGGGATTCTTGAGGTAGTTTGCGGCTATTTGGAAGCTCTTCTCTACTTGATTCTTGATGTATTCCGGTGATTCCTTGTCAATATTCCCCGCAGGCCTCTTGGTCCGATTTCCAGTATTATCAATTAAAGATCTCGATGTTGTAGATTCGAAACGCGATTTGGAGGTGTAGGATGAGATATATTCTGTTCGTCGCAGGAAAGAGACTCCAGAATCCGAGAACTTGGGTTTGCCAAGTGTCGACAAGGGTCGAAGGAGAGGTCGATCATGAGGGTGAGGCGCTGGTGGATGTAATGGTGCTTGGATAGCTGAAAGTTGAAGATGAGCATTTGCGCATGTACCCAAAATACACTTAACTTACAACTCTCGTCTCCATCGAAAATACCTGGCATTCCCACCAGATCTAATGGCATACCAAGCTCGGCATCAGCTTCAATATTGAGAGGTTGATCTCGCGCAAGCCGTGATGCAAAGCCAGGCGTTGTGTATTGTCCGCTGGCAAGGCCAGTATTAGGGATGTCGAGGAGCTTTGGGGGATTTGGCGGTGGTGGTAAGGCATTGGAGTATCGTATTCTAGCAATATAATCCTGATGGATCATACGCTGTGAAGATGATGACGCCATAATGTCGGTAGCAAAGAGGATGTTGTGGAGCCGGTTATGTTGGCTTTGACTTCAATATTTTCGAGAAGTCGAGATCTGGGGTCGCGTTTGCTAGCGTGGTTTTTCAGACGAGGCTGAGCATTCCCTGGATGTTCAACTTCAACCTTCCGCACTTCGAGCCAAGCGACTCTTCAATACTTTATCAGCAACCGCACCTTGACATTTGGTATTAAACTGCAACTAACAACTCTTTGCGTTAAATGTTCCATTTTCCTGGGAACATTAAAACAGAAAGGCTTTGGAACTTTCCCTCGGTTCTAATGCCAATTCTCAACCTAGTTGCAAGCAATTAGCGCAGGTTAGCGGGACCTCGTCCAGCTACAAAATGGAAGACAATTGCAGCGGAAGGACCCTCTCTCCACCGTCTTCGCCTATATCTTTGCTCTTGCACTGAGAACTGAGATGCCTGTTCAAATCATTACCCTTGGTATGATCGCATCCTTCGCCAGCAACACTGTTGCACTTTATAAGTGCGTTCACAGTACAAACATCTCCAAACATATTAAAATTTCCAACAAACTCCCAATTTCATTATTCCCCAATCGTCCGTTCTATTCACTTCCGATGATTACTTGCCAGATGCCCCGAAAATAGTCTCCTTTTAGCGAATCTAGCTTAAACAAGAAAGTTATAAAAGCTTAAGAAATGTACAAAATAATCTGTAGCATTCAGAATGAGCATACTGCAAAGGATGACAGGGTCTGGCAGTCTGGAGTCTAGGATAACCTTCATGTACCCTTCGACGTAGTGCTTTCAAGCTGATGGGGAAAAAGTCAGGATCTAGTATTATGGAGGATTAGAGCAGTGGATGGAGAAGGAGGTATATCTCGTCTGAAAAACGAGGACGATGGATTCTTGGACAGCTGTACGATTTGAGACTGAACGGGCTAGATAAAACAGAGAGATTGTTAAATGTCCCAGGAGTGTTGGGACATTGAGAAAATACCAATGCTCTAGCCAGTCTCGGACCATGTGAATCCCAGTTCTTTAATACATATTGTGCACAGAAGGACAAAGCCAAACATCTCTGATTGTATCATATTCTATCTTCAGTCAAGCATATAGCCCAACCCCAACCTTTATGCCCTTAGACCCTAAGTATGGAGAGACAGAGAAGGCATTATTAAAAGGCACTAGAGTCTCTCTCCACGCAAACTCCTTGCATTTAACATAGACACTTTTGTACAACTGATGATCTCTCAATACATCAACAAATCATCAACTCTCCATCTTCCCACTCAAATAATCATCAAGAGCTGTTCTTATTGTACTTCGCCTTTCCGATCGAGAAGGGTACATATCTGTACTTGATCATGTGTTGGATCTGTCTCCGCACTGTCTCTACATTAGCAATGCCCCTCCCCCACTCCTGATAAGGGAACGTACTCGTTAACGCAAATAGAATCAACCAATAAACCACCAGAACCGGCCAGAAAACAGGGACATCGAATATCGAGAACCACGTGCACAAAAAGCCAATGGAGATAGCTCTCGTTGCTGAATACCAGAACTTGAATTCCGGGAGGCGGCGGATGAAGGGACGGAACTCCTCGTCTTGTTTCGTGGGAAGGCCGCCGGCGGAGCCGTCTTCCATATCGTTGTCTATGGCTTCGTTCGATGGGTCAAATTTAGGTTGTAGGAAGGCGAGGAAGAGGTTCAGGAGATAGATGCCCAGCGAGTATGCCACTATCCACCATCATTAGTTACCAACACCTGGTGAAATAGGTGGGAAAGAGGAGCGTACCTATGTACCATCCTTGCGCGACAAATATTCTCAGGAAAAAGACCATGAGGAGGCCTGCTGTTCCCAACCATCGGTATGGAACGTAAGGCGTTGATTTGTCCAGCCATGCTTGGTATTGCTATTCCCATCCATTATCAGCGATTGTCCCTAATTCCCAAACAAAAGTCCAAGTCCAGATAGATCGGTCTGCAACTTACACGTTGGAGCCTCGAGGTGTGCGCGCTCACAGCCGCGAAAGGGGTCTGCTCAGGCTCCATTGAATCCATTTTCCCACTTTTCCTTTCTCTCTGCACAAAGCACTGCGCAGAAGCTATCGCAAGTGAGCAAGAGTGTCGCGGATGGTGATTGTGAGGGTTGTTGGCTGTGGCGCAAAGGGGCAGAGAAGGAGTCGTAATTTGGTTGAATCGACACCTGTTCGCGTCCAAATTTGTCTTTTCAAAAGTTCCAGTAGGCGCGGCCCGCCTTCTGCGGAATCAGTAATTTCACGTGATATGACAGGGGTAGGTACGCACAGGGGTAGCTGCGTCCGATTGCGTCGGTAAATCGGATGTTCTGATGGTGGGTTGATCTTCTCTCCATGAACTTCAAGCTGGTCTTGAACTTAAACATCATCGACTTTTCAGTGAGCCAACAAAAAGAGGAATTGGATTGGAAAAGGCACTGAGTGTGCAAGCGATTATAAGATGGCTACTTTCATGAGTATGAGGCCAATTGCCTCTCGATTCAGAGCTTCAACCTCTGCTCTCCCTGCCATAGCTCGTACTTACTCTGCCTGGTCAGTGAAATCTTATGAATTCATTCAAACGACCGAGCCTCGACCAGGAGTAGGACAAAGTACTCCCTCTTCCTTCCCAATTTCCAATTCTTCACCAACTAACTCGGAATAGTAACACTCAACCGCCCCAAAGCCCTTAATGCCCTCTCCACGCCCCTCATCACCGAATTAAACCACGCCCTCCAATCCTTCGACCAATCCCCAGATATCTCCGCAATCCTCCTAACCGGCTCGCAGAAAGCCTTTGCAGCAGGTGCAGACATCAAGGAAATGAGCACTCTCACCTTTTCCGAAGCCTACACAACCTCCTTCATAGAATCCTGGTCCTCGCTCACCACCACCATCAAAAAGCCCATCATAGCCGCAGTTTCAGGCCACGCTCTCGGTGGAGGCTGCGAACTCGCTCTCATGTGTGATATTCTCTACTGTACGAATACGGCGAATTTCGGACAGCCGGAGATTAAGTTGGGCACGATTCCTGGTGCGGGAGGTAGTCAGAGGCTGACGAGAGCGATTGGGAAGGCGAGGGCTATGGAGATTATTTTGACGGGGAAGAGTTTCAGTGGGAAAGAGGCGTTTGAGTGGGGTGTTGCTGCTAGGGCGTTTGGGAGTTGGGAGGAGTTGATTGAGGGGAGTTTATCGACGGCGGAGACGATTGCGGGGTACAGTAAGGTGGCGGTTATGGCTGCTAAGGAGGTTGTGAATAAGAGTCAAGACTTGCCGTTGAGGGATGGAGTAGAGTACGAGAGGAGAGTTTTCCATAGTTTGTTTGGAAGTGAGGATCAGAAGATTGGGATGAAGGCCTTTGCGGAGAAAACGAAGGCCGAGTGGGTTCATAAGTAGAAAAGTACGGTGTATGCGGTATCATTGTTCGTAATTCCTAGATGCATGCACGTATGCTAAAACCGACCAATCTGCAACCTGCGATTGACAAAGCATGAAACGCCCGTTTGTGCTCCGCCCAATGACTGGATGCTGATATCTCCCTTCTAAATCACTAAATACAGTCTAAATTTCGTCTCTCCATTCATAAGTCGTGGACCATTCTTTGCAGAATCCAAACCAGTTTCTCCTGACACAATAGGTAGGCGGAGAATCTGGTTTCGATGGTTGAGTTAGGGTCGACATAGCTGACCATTCTTTGCAGAACCCAAACCAATTCCGCCTCATACAGTGCGATTCATGGCTAGGCGGAGAATCTGGCTTCGATGAAGGCGTCGGCGTCGGCGTCGGCACAGCTGGTGGAGAGGTAATGCTGTGTGATTGTGTTGTGGTAATCACATCTTTGCATCCCCAGATATATCCTGGCGTACTGCAATCGGTGGAACTTGAAGGGGCTGAGGCTGATGTTGAAGTGGGGTCATTGCAACCAAACCAGCCAGGCGTTTTACACGGAGATGTAGATGTCTTCGTAGAGGTTGGCGTGGAAGTACTTGTACTGGTCCTGCTTGCAGTTGTCGATGTTTCATCATTACAGCCAAACCATCCAGGGGTCTTGCAAGTCGAAGTTGTGGTAGTGACAGGACCAGTCGTGGTTGTCTCATCCAAGCAACCCCACCAGCCAGGCGTTTGACAAGTTGATGTTCTCGTTCTGGGTTTCGTCGAAGTAGATGAGGATAAACTCGAAGTTTTGGTATCGTTTCCAGTGACTTCTTTCCAAAGTGGACAGTCGTAGCATTCCGGTGTAAAATTACAATCAGGCGCTTTGATCCACTTCTTAATCACGTTTTCGATAACCCATATGATTCTGTGCGTAATGATCGATACTCTTGTTCCATTCTGATTGACAACATCCCAGACACATTCTCGGCCACTGTGGCAAGCGCTCTCAAGTGCGTAACCGGCATAGGAACAGCTAGCCGTAGCTCCATTGCAGGTCCCCATATAGATAGGATCAGCGTTATGGCCGAAATGATAAGCGCCGGTGAATTCTCGTTGCCCAGGTCTATCTGGATTCACTCCCGGCGGAACAGGAAGCCCGAGTCGACTTACTGGCAGAGCATCCGGAATCGCTTGAAATGTGAGAGTAGGTACTCCATAGGTGAGGCCTATCATAGCACTGACAGCACCTCCTAGAGAATGGCCAGCCATCCATACGTTCGAGTCCGGGTATAGAGATGTTACATTGTTGTATAAGTGTCGAGCGGCAGCATAATATCGATTCTCCTTCTTTAGACTCTTCTTCAAACAAGTCAGATTGCATGTGTATGTGCCCGTAGCACAGTCACAGACTTGACGGTAGAAAGTGTTTCCCTGTTGACCACAACAACAGCTGAAGTAGAGGTTGTCGTTCTCCTTGTCGTTTGTCGTTGTTCCATCTCCATCCCATATAGCAAGGGTCGTTCCCTTGACCCCGATGACGATTGTGGAATTCGTCTCGTCAGCATATAAATAACCTCGAAGACCATCACTATCCCATCCAAAACCATAGTCATCGGTCCTGTTGAATCCTCCCTCAACATCTTTCCAGTCTCCTTCTTCGGGCATCGGTACGTACGCATTTGCCGCCATTTGAGCAAACGTTAAAACTGTGTCAACGTTCGACACATCGGGACCAGCCACCTGGTCGAAGGACCAAGCATCGGGGGATGATGCCCACACTTGAGAATACTCTCGGGCCGCGGCCACCATAGGATCAATAACTGAGGGGCGACGATCCTTCAATCGGTGTATTTCCATCGGGCTGCTTCGTGCTACCAACGGTTCCGCTGCTTCTTCTATAACCCCCCCTTCTGACTCTATCCATAAGGGTGATTCATGTTTTGGAACATCGTGCCTCCTATGCACTGCGGGACGGCTAAGGTCCCCATGATGGAAAACATGTCGTAATGTCTGTTTATCAAAGTCAGTGACCCAGGTTAACTGAAAACAAGTCCACCCGTAACTTACAAAGACGTGTTCCTTGCCCGAGTGACTCGGGGCTTCTGGTTGTGAGAGAAATGGCGGAAGTATGTGGTTGGGCTCTCGTTGTTGACGTGACGAGTCAGGGAAGGCACCAATCGGTGTTGACAAGGCGAGGAATGAAAGCAGCAGTCGCGCCGTGACTCTGCCCGCAGAAGTGCACTTTGGATGGGGATGCCGATGCACAGGCATATTGAAGGGAAATGTCGAAGAGAGGTGAAAAGAAATGGGGGGAAGAAGTGGAGGAGGGAGCGTCGTTGTTGATGTGCCTCGTTGGTGGCTCCATCTCCGCATGCAGGCGAAGGCGATCGTCACCGGCGCCGTTGACTGCGTCAGGTGCCTGTGATGATGCAGGGGTATACCTAGGTACTGTAAGAAGCCTACCGTATTCTAGGCATCCTCTATGCGTCGCTGAGTGCTCAGATCTACGCGTTCCCATGACTAAGGATGCGCAGCATGTATGATAGCGGAAGTTCCGCGTCATATCAGTCAGTCGGTCAGTCAGTCAGTCAGTCAGTCTCTCAGCTCACCCCTACCACAGTCAAAACTGCTCGGTATCCGCGGACACATCGCAGAATCAATGCTCTCCACGTGGATGAACCCTAGATTGGTGGCGATGTAATAGACGGCAATATCAATTTGTTTCCTTCTTCACCGCAATTCGTCTTCATTTCCTTGCTACACCTTCGTTTATCCAGTAATCCCCCGGCTTGATCAGAGTTTCAGGCGTATACAATTCATGCAGCTTCGTTGGCAAAGACCTCATAAGGTAAAGACATCCTCCTGGAATTTGCCAACAGCATCCAAAATACAGGCCATCGCTGATAACAGCCCGTTCAGCCTGCCGCATTTTATGGCATCTTCGAACTGGAGAAAGAGCGACAGCCAACGTCCTCCCGCGCTGCATTTATCCAAATCCTTCACGAGAGTCGAATCACCCCCTAGCCAAGACCGTTCGACGCGAAATCAACGTGCAAGCACAATACAGAATGGAGTGATGCCTGAGAATGTAATGGCCAAAATCTCGAGAGAAAATCAGAAGCCTCGAGCTCAACCCGATGCGTTTGAAACTCACTCAGAGGACAATGAGGACACGGGGACCCCTATAGACGGACCGGGGAAACTGCCTGATGACTTCGATGAACTCCCCATAGAGCTTGCGAGCTTAAGTGACAGGTCAGTGGATTGCAGAAATGGTTTTGTAGAAATTCTGACCACTTCTTTAGTTTCATAGATTCCCTTTCGGCCAAAGTCCACCCTACCCCACCGTCCGTCGACAAGCTATCGGCGCTGTTCCAAGACTTTTACGCAGTGGCCGCTACCCACATCAGCACCCATATCTCTGCCTTGTCCTCTCGTCAGCATCGGGAGAGCTCTCCAGCGCCCTCTGTCTCGTCACTCTCCTCGACGGCAAGCAAATTACGGGCAAAGGCGGTATCCATCAGTAATAAGGATCGACCAAAGGTTCCACCTGAGAAGAGAGATTCCGAGCAGCAGATGTTGACCGCTGAAGAAATCGCTGGCCGGAAACGAGCACGGAAAGTTCTTGAACATAAAAGAGTAGCTTTGGAAGAAGCTGTTGAAAGAAGGGTATGTGAACGCATATACGATCGAATATGGAGGCACAGGAGCACACAAGACGAAGCACAAGATGAAAAACTACGGTCCAAGACGGCAGCACTATCAGTTGTTGGGATTGGCCTGGCAGATTTGGGAGTAGATGTGGGTCAAGAATCTAGTGAAGATCCGGATGCCACGGAAAACAAGAAGAGTGAAGTCCGCGAATGGCTAGAAGGAGCCAGAGAAGAGTTATTGGCCATGAGCGACAAAAAGTATCCTCTTGGCAAGCTTCAACACTTGAAAGCCGCCCACAGATGTATCGTTGATACCTTGGCCCATTTCCACCCGTCTTCATCAGCAGATGAGATTATGCCGATGTTGATTTATGCCTTGATCACTTCTCGACCAGAAGGTATCGACGTCGTCAGTAACCTGTACTTCATCCAGAGATTTCGAAATGAGAACAAGATTGATGGGGAAGCTGCGTATTGTTTGACCAATCTGGAAGCAGCTGTTACGTTTCTTGAGACGGTCGATCTTGCAAGTCTTCGAGCGGACGAAGTTCCATCAGGTCCTCCAAAACCAAGTAGTCCAAGATTAGAGAAGCCTGATCCGATGGATCTGGCACTTACTCCTTCGCTAGGAGTAGCGGCTCCTGAAGTCACCGACACAAATGCCAGCCCCACACTCACGAAAGCGCAGCCATCCCCATCTGGCCTCCGTCCGTCTCTTCAGACCCACAGTCGACGAATCAGCGACATGTTCCAACCCCCAGCTGTTTTAGGCGCTGCTGGAGATGCAGTTCTTAACAGTGCAGATCAGGGTTTCAAGACTATAGGCAACAGTCTCGGTGACAGCTATAAGTTCCTGCTCGGCAAGCTCAAAGAACCCCAAGATGAATCTACAGGAGAAAAGACGGAAATTATCGTTCCTAAAACCCTCGACGATGCTCGGAAACTTATCAGCACACCTCCACCTGAGGATGATGGATCTGCTAGTGGGGGTAGTTCACTCAACACCCCAGAGCCGAGTGTGAGAAACCGCAGTGACTCGGGTGCCAAGCCAGATGACAAGGTCCTGAGCATGATCGGTGGGCGTGGATTGGCTCGAGACAGGAGCTCTGATAGTGTACGAAGCGCTGGAAGCAGCAGCAAAAAGGTTGCCTTTCAAGAAGCTGGAGAGAAATCTCCTTCCCCGCTTCACAACCCGACTCCAACTCCATCAGCGAATCCCGCGATCGTGGAGTCTATGCGGAACCTTGGAAACTCTCTGAATCCTATGAATCGGATCGCTGGAATGGGAATGATGCGTGGCTTTGGGCGTACAACGCCAACTTCTGCTCCAGTGACACCCAAACCATCAATCGCCGATGGAGGCGTCGCTGATTTGACAACTGTAAGCCCATTATCTCCCTTTCAATATGTACTTAGAACTAACAACCCTAGGCATTCCCTGACCTAGCTCCAGCACTACCACCAAAAGAAGTGCCTAAGATCGCACCACCCATCAAGAAATTCTTGGACTTACAAAATCCAGGTGATCTGAAGATTAACGAGGTTCTAGAGTTGCTGAGGGATTATAGACGGCTGGCTGGAGCGT
>Ga0302325_10017873_pt1 | contig 14962 bp, 14 predicted proteins | sample Palsa_T0_2_FD_201948 | JGI IMG/M metagenome (GOLD analysis project Ga0302325, IMG submission 201948) | Peat permafrost microbial communities from Stordalen Mire near Abisko, Sweden - Palsa_T0_2 | ecosystem: Environmental > Terrestrial > Soil > Palsa > Peat permafrost | place: Sweden: Abisko... | reverse complement strand
GCCATGCTCTTGCGCAGGCTGCGGCGGGCGTCGAACAGGTTCTTGTAGATCGCGTTTCGATTCGATCCGAGCTCGAGCGCCAAGACGTCGATCGAGACATCATTGAGAGCGACCGCCACGAACACCTCGCGCTGGCGGGCGGTGAGCTGATCAACGGCTTTCGCGAGCAGGGCGAGCTGCTCGCGTCGCTCCACACGTTGCGCGGGATCCGCCGCAAAGGAGTCTGCGGGTAGCTTCCACGCATGCTCAGCGTGCGGCGGCTCGCGCTGCCAGGCGTGCCTGCTCACCAGGCGTGAGATCTCGAAGATGACGAACTTGTATGTCCAGGTGGTGAAGCGGCTGAGCCCGGCGAACTGCTCGAGCTTGGCCAAGATCTTCATCAGAGCGTCGTCGGCGGCGTGCTGAGCAAGATCGTCGAATTCCGGCCCGCTCACCGATCCGAGCTGAGCGCGGCGTCGAGATAGCTCGTGGCGGGCGCTTTTCAGCAGGAGCACGTGCAAAGCGGCGACCGTCTCCTCGCGCCTCGGATGGCCCATCCGCAGCTGCTCGGTCCAGCGTCTTGACGCCTGATCGCGTGCCGCAGGCGGCGTCTGGTGAGCGCTTATCGCATCACGTGAGTCTGCGCTCATACGCGGGATCGTAACTCCCGCGCGCGGCCTCCGGGCGTGACCGAGACTAGGCAGCAGGAGGGCCTCCGAGCTTGGTAGCGAGGAAACCGCGTGTGAGATCTGCGATCTCGTCGGCCTGTTCCTCGAGGGCGAAGTGGCCGGCGTCGAGCAGGTGCACCTCGGCGTCGGGCACGTCGCGCTTGTAGGCGTCGGCCTCGGCGGCCTCGAAGGACGGGTCGTAGCGGCCCCAGGTCACCAACAGCGGCGGCTGGTGAGCACGAAGCCATTCCTGCCAGGCAGGGTAGCTCGCGACGTTCGTCTGGTAGTCGAAGAACAGGTCGGTCTGGATGTCGGCCTGGCCGGGGCGCTGCAGAAACGCGAGCTCATCGGTCCACAGATCCGGGTCGTAGGTTTCTGGCGTGGGGCTCTTTCCGATGTGACGCACGCGGGTCGCGGCGGGCGAGAGGAAGTTCTCGCGCAGCGCCGCCTCATGTTCGGCGCGGTGAGCCCAGAATTGACGGCGGGCCTCCCACAGCGGCCCCAGCCCGTCCTCGTGGGCGACGGCGTTCTGCACGATCAGCGCCTGGATCCGGTCGGGGTGCGCCAGCGCCAGCCTGAACCCGATCGGTCCGCCGTAGTCCTGCAGAAACAGGACGTACCGTGTGAGACCGAGCTTGGTGGTGAAGCCGTCGATGACCTCGGCGAGGTGATCGAACGTGTAGTCGAAGACTGCCGGGTCTGGCGTGTCGCTGTGCCCAAATCCGGGATAGTCCGGCGCGACCAGGTGGAAGGTATCCGCCAGCCGGATCAGGAGCGGTTCCCACATGCGCGACGAGGACGGGAAGCCGTGGAGCAGCAGGATCGTCGGTGCATCGGGATCGCCAGCCTCGCGGTAGAAGACCTCGATCCCATCGACCTCAACCGCGCGATATGTCGTCATCTGACCTCACTTTCAGTCGGGCCGATCGTTGAACAGCCTTTTGAGCATGAGAGCAGCGCGACGGCTGATTCTTACCGGCTCCTGCTCAGGCCAGGCCACTGCCGGACCCGAGCGACCGTGGCGGCGCCGGAGGAGATCGCCGCCGCGGTTACCTGAGTCAGAGCGGCCGTTCGCGCCCCGTAAGTCCCCCCGGCAGGCGACGTCGGCGTCGTCCTGAAGGGCGATGAGTCGTGAGAGGAATCGCTGGTCGTTGAGGCGCACCACCATCCGCGATAGATGTGCAACACCAATGGGTCGCCGCCGACCGATCACTCAGACGCCGGACACGTCCGGCGTCATCGGGCAGCTCGAGTTCGGGAAACGTTGCGCCGTGGATGAGATCGGGGCTGTTCAATGCTGCTCTGTAAACAATCGCCACGCCCAGAGCGTCCTCGATCGTGCAGGTGGTGGGCTCATTGGCCGACCGTGGGATCGAAGTCCGTCCGGGTGCTCTGTAGCACCGCGCGGAGATCTCGCCCGAGGTCATCGCGCGGAGGTCGGCCCCAGAATCGGTAGCCGCAATACACCGAGTGGACGACCAGCTCCGGGGCGAGCACGAGCGTGTGGGGCACCATCGGGTGTGGTGCGGGTCGCTGGATTCGGCGATGCGCAGATTCTGTTGCACGGTGCGGGCGGGATCAGACAGGAAGGGCCAGGTCGCGCCCGTCGCCTTCTTCATGTCCCAGCAGCCTGCGGGCTCGTCGGTCGTGATGGTGACCACGCTCGTGTAAGCGACGTCGATGCGCGGAAGCAGCTCGACGATTTCGCGGTGCTGCTGGTGGTCCTTCGGGCAAAGTGCCCACGGGTGAGCACCAGGACCATCGGCTGCCCGGCCTGCAGCTCGGATAGGCGCCGCGGGTGTCCGTCTTGATCGGGGAGCTCGTAGTCGGGGAACCTTCCGCCACGAATGATGTCCGAGCGCATCTCAGTGGCCAGCGTGATCGTGTGTCGGGAGGAGGGCGGCGATGCGCTCCGCGATCTCGGCGCTGGGGGTGGCGGTCGCCATGTATCCCGTATCAAGCAGGTGCAGCTCTGCTTCGAGAAGGTCCGCCAGCGACGCGCTGGAACCGTCGGCGATTAAGTACTGCTCGTTGCGGCCCCAGGTGATCCCGACAGGGACCGAGGGGCAGTAAATCATCGTGAGATCGACTCCTTGGACGTGGCTTTCCGGTCGGCCAGTTCGTCACGTCCGCCGCGCATGTCTGACCGCCAAGGTGGTGAGAAGCGCTTCGCGCCAGACACTCATAGGGCATGCACGTCGCCTCAATCTGGCGCTACCCCGTGAAGTCGCTGGCCGGAGAACGCCTGCCGACAGCCGTGCTCACTCGAGACGGCGTCCCCGGAGACCGGCTCGTGCACGTTCGCAACGACCACGGGCCGCTCACCGGACGCAGCCGTCACGGTCTCCTGACCCTTCGCGCTATCACCAGTGCGGCCGGCGTGCCGCTCGTCGGCGGCGCACGCTGGGACTCGGCGGCGGCTGCCGATGCAATCTGCCGGCATGCGGGACCCGACGCGCGGCTCGCGGCGTTCGACGGATCGGAGCGCTTCGACGTGCTGAACCTTCTGGTCGCCACGGACAGCGCCATTGCCGAGCTAGGCACCGACGTGCGACGGCTGCGCCCCAATATCCTGCTCGCCGACGTCCCAGCTGGTGCGGAGCGCGGCTGGGAGGGCAAGGCGCTCCGCGTCGGCGAGGCGCTGATCGGCCTGTACACGCTGCGTCAGCGCTGCGTCGTGACCACGATTGACCCCGACACCGGGGAGCAAGATGTCGGCGTGCTCCTCCGAATCCGCGATCGATTTGGAACTCGGATCGCCCTTGACAGCTGGGTTATCGATCCGGGCCGCATCACCGTCGGCGATATCGCAACCATCGAACCCACCAGCGCTGAGCCCGCTCATGTCGGCGGCTGGATCGTCGGTGCGCCCTCCCGCGGCTGAGCGGCGGCGGTAGGGCGCACGAGAGGAGCCACGAGGAGTGTCTGGGGGCGGTCAGGCTGAACCGCCCGATCCTTCGTGCTTGGTGGCCACGATCCGCGTGGGCTGAACCTGCGGCGGCTCGGACAGAAGGTCGGGCGCGACCTGCCCAATCGCCTGGGCGAGCTCCCCCGCATGATGGGCCTCGCGGGCGTCCTCGCTTGCAAACGTGTCGAAGATGCCGTACTCGGTCTCACTGATCTGAAACGCGTACCACTCCAATGTTCCCTGCTCCTGCGCGACGAGCGCTTGCCGCGCTCAAGCAGCGTCCCTAGCTCGGGCCCCCTGCCCGGCTTTGCAGTGAGGCGCAGAAGGAAACCGCTCGTGGGTGTCACTGTCATGTGATTGCTCCTGTGTCGTGGTGAGTTCAGCGGCGTGAAAGCACGGCTTCGCGAGTCCGAGGTTGAACAGCGGCAAAGCGTGTTCCACCGAGGCCTTGACGGCGCCGTCTTCAGGCGGCAGTGGTCCGGGAGGGCGTTGTCAGGTCGACCGAGACCTTCCAGAGCCGGCTCGCGCGGCGACGGTTCCGGCTCCCGGGGGGGCTGGGGACGCGACGACCCAGCATGAAGTGCCGGCCTGTTGTGCCCGCCAGCTTCTCGTCAAGCGCAGCCCGAGCCACCCACCGCGCCGGTCGGGCCGGACGGACCATCACTGGGCGCGCGAGCTTGAACAGCAGGGGAACCTGCTTCGCGTGCGTCAGACCGGTCTTCACGAGGAACGGATCGATCACGTTTGCACTCACCCCGCTGCCCGAGCCACGCTCGCGTTGCGCTAGCTCCAGGGTGTACATCGCAAGCGCCTTTTTCGATTGGGAGTACGCGCGCAGCCCGCCGAAATGATGCTCCCGCTGAAGGTCCTTGAACGGGAGGCGGCCGATCGGCTCAACCGCCGCTGTCAGACACAGGACGCGCGAGGGTGCCGAGGCCCGCAGGAGCGGCAACAACGCGTTGGTGAGAGCGAATGGCGCGAGGTAGTTCACGGCGAATGTCCGCTCGAAACCGTCCACCGTCTGGACGCGCTCGGTGGTGATAATGCCCGCGTTGTTGATCAGTACATCGAGGTGGTCGATTCGCTCCGTGATCGTCGCGGCTAGCGCCCGAACATCCTGCAGCGAAGCGAGATCGGCCCGGACGAAGGTCGCCTGGCCGCTGCCGACGGCTGCCGTGTTGAGGGTCTGCTCTGCCGCGGCGCCCTTGGCCTGATCGGATCCGACCACGAGGACGTCGCCCCCAGCGGCGACCAGCAGCCGAGCTGTCTCTAAGCCGCGCCCGGAAGTGCCTCCGGTGATGACGATGTGCTTGCCGGCTGCTGGATAGTCTGGCATGACTCTCCTTATTGCGCCGCCGTGGGGTCAGGCGCGGTCGAGCGGTTGTCAGGGGCGTTACGTTCGGCGCCAAGCCCCGCGCGGGGCCGTTGTCCCCTGTCACGCGGGCTGCAGCCGACTTTTGTTCTCTTCCGGGTTCGTCACTCCCGCGGCGTCGTTCTTACTTCGCTTCAGCAAAGCCAACAGCGCGCTCTACCGAGCTGTGATCGTCCCCATGCGCTATCGCCCCGGCCAGCGCCGCCTGCGTCAGGCGCCGCACCGAGGAAGGCAAGACCAACCGCGAGATCATCCGCTGCCTCAAGCGCTACCTCGCCCGCGAGATCTACCGGTACCTACTCCGCGGCCAGATCCCGCCGCCGTCCCGTCCCGAGCCACTCCACCGACCGAGAACCGAGACAACGTCAATGGCCAAAGGGGCTATTCGACGCACAAACGGGCGTCAACGCCGTCGCTGAGACGTTCGTCGCGACGCGAAAGAAAGAGCTCATCCACCGCCGCTCCTCGCCCGGACGCGAGGAGCTCCGCCGCGAGGTCCTCGACTGTATCGAGCTGTTCTACCACCTGTGTGTCGCCATCGAGGCTGAGGATGCTGGCCCACGGCAAACGACGAGGCTTTCGCCTCGTCTCTGCCACCCAACCAGCACCATTGCCACCCACGAGACCCACCTCAGCTGTCCACCAGAACCGGGGAAGTCCACCAACGCCGTTGCGTGAGATCTGTCCGCAGTCGATAGCTCCACGGTCCGGCCGGCACTTCCGGATGTCGCGGGCGGCGCTCTCCCAAAAGTTCGGCGCGCGGGTAAGAACACATCACGCCCGGTGCACAGAAGACACAGTGCCCAGCGCCACAGAGCGCCGAGCCCCACGAAGCCATTTGCCGACGAGCCAACGGCTCCTGATGTCCAGGGGCGCGACGGTCGCCTTCGTCAGCACGCACCAAGCATCTCAGAAAGGGAGTCTGCACATGGCGAGGAACGACACACAGATCCGCCACCGTACGACCGAGGTTTCGGGCGTTGAGGGCTTTTATCGTGAGGCCGGCGATCCCGAGGCGGGCGCGATCGTGCTGCTTCCTGGGCATCCCAGCGGCGCGCATGCCTACGACGGCCTGACCGACCCGGGCAGTCGGCGTCCAGTATCGATCTGGAGGCTGCGTACTTGTTCCGCGGCGGGTTGAGCGGGACTCCCTGTATGAGCCGGCCAGGCTTCTACAGTCAAGTCGCGTTTTGTGGTGTAGCTCGGTGATCGTCGGTGGGACGGTGGGTGCTCAGGCGGGGTTGAGCTCGATCACTTCCTTTTGGGTGTTGTTGTTTCTGTCTGGCTCGTCACCGGGTAGCGGCGTGAGCACTTGGCGGATGGAGTGGTCTGAGAGGTAGCGGCGTTGGACGAGCCACTCGTCTCTTTGAAGGCGGCGTGGATGTCAAGGGGTTGGAGGCTGCTCGTTGGGGTCCTTTCTGGTGTCCGGGCAGCGGGTTGCTGAGGTCTCTTTCGGCGCTTGGCTGCGCACGTGGTCGGGTTGCAGCTGCCCCGGCTTCTCAGATCGTTTGTGGGCCTTTAGGCGGCCAGACGAATGGAGGAGCTTGCCGGGACAGGATCGGTGGCGCTTGAGGCGCTCGGCTTGAACGGTTGTTCGCGCGAGAGGACGTGCCAGCACGCGATCAGTACCTTCCGTGCGACGGCGGCCTTGGCGGGGTTTGACTTGCCGTGGCGACCCTTCGTTTCGGTGTAGAGGCGATGCCAGGGGCTGGATGGTCGCCAGGCTGATTGGGCGGCCTCGACGGCGGCCCATCGCAGCGTGTTGGGTCCGGCCTTGGACAGCCGGCCGGTGCGGGAGCTCTGGCCTGACTGCTTGATCGTGGGTGTCAGGCCCGAGTAGCCGACGAGCTTGCGGTCGCTGGGGAACCTGGAGATATCGCCGATCTCAGCGACGAGCGTCAGCCCGAGCAGTTCGGCGACCCCAGGGATGGTCATCAGCAGCTTGACGCGGTCATCGCCGTGGGCGAGCGGCCGGAGCTCTTGGTTGATCGGGGCGATCTGGCGGTCGAGGTCGTCGATGACCGACAGCAGCGTCACGATCGATTGACGCCAGACCGGGGGAACACCGTGCTCGGCGAGCCGCTCGAGCGCGTCAGGCTTCCGCAACGCTGTGAGGTTGTCCCGCAGACCCCACTGCGTCATCAGCCCGAAGGTCCGGTTCATCGCGGAAGTGCGCAGCCGGATGAGGTGCGAGCGCCGCCGCAGCCGCTCGCGGAGCGCCCGCTCGGCGAGCGACGGAACCCACACCTCGGGCACGAGGTCGCGCCGGACAAGCTCGGCGAGGACGCGCGCGTCGACGCGGTCGGTCTTGCACGCCAGCGGCGCGATCGCCTTGACCTTCCGCGCGTCCGCCAGCTGGATCTCCCAGCCTGCCGTCGCGAGCCGGTCACGGACCCAGACCGCCCCGCTCATCATCTCGATGCACCCACGGACCTCCGTACCGAGCGTGAGCACAAGCCGCGCCAGGCCGTCTTCCGCGTCCGGCATCATCCCCTCCGTCATCTGACCGTGATCGTCAAGCGCACACCACGCCGCTCTGCGGGTGCCCCAATCGATACCGAGATGCTGCACTTGGGCCTCCTTCGATAGTCGCTCTGCCGGAGCTCGAATTCTTCGGGAGAGGCCCGACGTCACGACCCGCGCGAGCTTCCGCCTTCATGACAGTCGTTTTGTTCGACGAGGAGCATTCCTGCGAGGCGGATCAGGGCTTGGTCGTTTGGGTAGATCCCGACGACATCTGAGCGTCGGCCGATTTCTCTGTTGACGCGCTCGAGCGGGTTCGTGGACCGCAGCTTGGGCCAATGCTCCCGCGGGAAGCTGTAGAACCCGAGGAGGTCCTCGGTCGCCTCCTCGAGCAGGCGGGCGACCTTCGGTGCCGGCGCTGCGAGGCGGTCGACGACCTCGCCGAGCCGTTCTCGTGCCTGCTCGCTGCTGTCGGCGTTGAAGATCTGGCGGATCGCGGTCGCGATCATCGGCTGCTGAGCGCGGCCGCAGTGCCCGAGCATGTCGCGGAGGAAGTGCACCGTGCACCGCTGCCACCGGCACCCCAGAACCCTGGCGATCGCGGCCCGGAGTCCCTGGTGCGCGTCAGAGACGCACAACCGCACACCGCTCAGGCCGCGGGCCTTCATTGAGAACAGGAACTCGGTCCAGAATGCCTCGGTCTCGGCCTCCCCGACATCGAGTCCCAGCACCTCCCGAACCCCGGTTTCGTGGACCGCGTAGGCGATCACCAGCGCCTTCTGGCGCACCCCGCCACGCTCGCGGACGCGTTCCACCTTCGCGTCGAGCCACAGATAGGGGTAGGCGCCCTGCAGTGGGCGCTCGCGGAACGCCTGGACCTGTTCATCGAGGCCGCGGCACATCCGGCTCACCTGATCCTTCGAGAGGCCACGCAACCCCATCTGCTCCACCAGCCGGTCGACCTTCCGAGTGCTCACGCCGTTCACGTACGCCTCCTGAACCACCGACACGAGCGCCTGCTCAGCCCGGCGCCGCGGCTCCAGAAACGACGGGAGATAGCTCCCAGTCCTCAGCCTCGGGATCGCGAGCTCGATCTCACCGACCCGCGTGTCCCACCGCCGGTCGCGATACCCGTTGCGCTGCGCTTGGCGGCGACCCGGAGCGCGCTCCCCGAGCTCCGCGCCGGCGAGCTGGGAAACCTCAAGATCCATGATCTCCCGGACCATCACCGCCACCGACTCGCGCAGCACATCCGCGTGCTCGGACGCAAGCACGCCCTCAACTGCCTCACGGGTAGTCAGACTTCTGTCCTCGGCCATCGTGGTGTTCTCCTTCTCGTCGAACTTCGCAGGTCCGACGATCATGAGCACCGCGGTGGCCGGAAACAAACCAGCCCCGCAGCGCAGCTACACCACAACTACCGACTCAACCGCTTCTACACGCAGGCTCCTTCAGGAGTTGTGCAACTTCTACAGTTGCCACGACCGAGAGTTCACCTGCGGCTACCCGGCGGTAAGATCGCGCGCCCGAGCGCGGCTAATGTGCGCGATGCCCCGAGAATGGTTCAGGCGACGCGGCGGGTTTCGAGGACTCGGGCGGCCGAGAGCATCTAGGTTGAGTAAGCCAGGGGTCGGCTACCCCGGATCGCCGAGCGCTGTCTTACCGGAAGCGGCTAGTCCTGCTGCCCGGGACGCTGGCGATCCTGGGGCTGTTCGTTGGTTGGGTCATCGAGGGACCTTTCGGCTTGAGCCGCCACGCCTTCGCACTGTCGCCGACCCAGCGGAGGACCGGCACGCCACTTGGTTCGAGCTTTACTTCGATCTCGTCTTCGCAGCAGCGTTGAGCCAGCTTGGTACCGCACTTGCGCGACACCCCTCGGCGCCGGTTTTCGCTCGATTTGCTGCCATGTTCATCGTGGTCGTGTGGCCTTGGGCGCTCTACACCATGTACGCCAACCGTTTCGATACCGATGACCTCATCTTTCGCCTCTCGAAGGCGGCGGGGATGCTCGCGATCGTAGCGCTTGCGGTGAATCTTCCGCGTGTGATGGTTGGCCACGGCGGAGCGGTTGGGTTCGCGGTCGGGTACGTCGTGCTGCGCGTAATCCTGATCGCGTTATACGGCCGTGCCCGGGCCCACGTCCTTGGGGATGGTCGCCGGCTATGCAATGTTCTTATCGCGGGGTACGGGTGCACGACCTTGCTGTGGCTTGGTTCGGTTTTTGTGCCCGCCCCCGTTCGTTACCTGCTCTGGTGTGCGGCGATGCTGGTCGATTTCGCGATCCCGGTGCGCGCGTGGGCGGCTCTTAAGGGAGCGGCGGTCGTGGTCTCGCACTTGACTGAGCGGTACGGCACGTTCTTCATCATTGTGCTCGGCGAAGCCGTGATCGCCTCGGTCACAGGCCTGAGCGGGTTGACGTTCACCTTCGAGTCCTGGGCAGTCGCGGCAGGATGCCTTGTGGTCGCACTTGGCATGTGGTGGATCTACTTCGACCTGGCAGATACCTCTGTGGTGGGCCGTGGAGTGCTGGGCCTTATCTTCGTCTACGGCCAATTCCCGCTGCTGGCGGGCGTGGCGGCGTTCGGCGAGGGCACAAAGTTAGCGATCCTCGAGGCCGGGCATAACGGCCTCAGCGCCGGGGCGCGCTGGGCATTAGGTGGTGGCGTTTCGGCGTTTGCGCTGTCTCTGGCGCTTTTCCACCTCGGCGCCGATTCAACGTCGGTTCGTGACCGCACCCTCCGCGGCCGGATCGCTCTGGGATCAGCTGCATTGGCGCTCGCGGCAGCGGGGGGCTCACTGCCGCCTTTGGCATTCGTAGTGGTCATCGCTTGTGCCGTCCTCGGGCAACTACTGCTCGAAGCAAGGACCCCGAGAGCGGGCTTGCTCGACCCGGAGCCACAGGGCGACACTGCAACTACCTAACTCGGGGCCGAGCAGATCTCACGCTATGCCCTGCTCCACACCTCCAAAGCGTCGTGCGGGACACAGCGCCAAGGGAGTAAGAGCCGCTACTTGACCTTCGCGTGCTCCAGGCGCGGGGGTGCCTTCGCCGAGAAAGGGCTCTACACGTGCTCAAGGCGTCGAGACGCTGGACCCAGCAGCTCCGGCCACGGCATCCCAGGCGCGATACGACCGTGGCCGAACTGCACGCGATTCTGCTGCGGATCTCCTACCACGAGTTGTCACGTCGCCGCGCTCAGCTCGGGTCGGTGAGCGGGCCGGTGCATGAGCGCTGACTCACGCGAAGCGATAGGCCCCCTTCGAGCGCCGCCTTCGGCAGGCGATCAGCGGCGTAGCGCACGGCGTTCACCGAGGAAGTTTGCGCAAGCCGGTAAGACCCGATCGTGCTCGGTGTCAAAAGACACCAGGACCAGCGCCACGAAATTCGAACCGCGGGGACGTCATGAGACGGCCAGCTTGCGGCCCAGGGCACGCGGCGACTGCCTTCATCAGCATGCACCTCAGGAAAGGAACCTGTACATGGCAACGAACGACACCCGGATCCGCCACCATTGGACCGAGGTCTCGGGCGTCGAGATCTTCTACCGCGAGGCTGGTGATCCCGAGGCGGGCGCGATCGTGCTGCTTCCGGGTCATCCCAGCGGCGCTCACGCCTACGACGGCCTGACCGAGCGCCTGGCCGCAAGCTGGCACGTGATCGCTCCGGACTACCCCGGCTATGGGTTCAGCGCTGCGCCCGCGGACGCGCCGTGGACGTTCGACTGGCTCGCGGAGATCACCAGCGGGCTGCTTGAGCAACTGGGCCTCAATCGCTACGCGCTGTACATGTTCGACTTCGGGGCGCCGGTCGGGTTCCGCATCGCGGTCGCCGAGCCCGATCGGGTCGTCGGCATCGTCACCCAGAACGGCAATATCTACACCGACGGCCTCGGTCCCGGCGTCGCTGCGCTGACGAGCTGGTGGCAGGACCGGGCCAAGGGCCAGGCGGACGTCGACGGGTTCTTGACGCTGGCGGGCACCCGCCTGCAATGGGAGGCCGGCGCCCGCGATATCTCGGCAGTTGACCCGGCGATGTGGACGCTGGATCAGGCGCTGCTGGACCAGCCTGGCCATAAGGAGGCCGCTGAAGCGCTGCTCTGGGACTACCAGAACAATCCCGGGCGCTATCCGGAGTTTCAGGCATACCTGCGGGAGCACCAGCCGCCGCTGACCGCTGTGTGGGGCAAGAACGATCCGTTCTTCATCCCGCCGGGCGCGGAGGCCTACAAGCGGGACGTCCCCGATGCTGAGGTCGTCTTGCTCGACACCGGCCATTTCGCTCTCGCCGAGGAAACCGCCGCGATCGCCGCTCACGTTGACGCCCTCCTGCGGCGGGCCTACGCCTGACCATTGCCAGCTTCCGCCAGCGCCCTGTGCGGCTGCCGGATGAGAGACCACGTACCCAATCACTCAGATCAGGAGACCTCGTGTCCAAGCTGCTGTACATGTCTGCCTCGCCCCGCGGCGAGGCATCGGAGTCCATCGCCCTGGCAAACACGTTCCTCGCGGAGTACCGCGGCCGGCATCCCGACCTCGAGGTCGATCGTCTCGACTTGTGGGATGGAAGCCTGCCGGTGTACGGCGGCAAGGGCGCGGACGCCAAGATGGTCGCCTTCGGCGGACAGGCGCCGACGGGGAAGCTCGGCGAGGCGTGGGCGCAGGTGCAAACGGTCTTCGACCGCTTCAACGCCGCTGACATCTACCTGTTTGCGGTCCCGATGTGGAATGCCGGTGTGCCGTGGGTGCTCAAGCACCTCATCGACACGATCACCCAGCCCGGAATGTGCTTTGGCTTTGACCCCAGCTCGGGCTACCTGCCGTTGGTAACGGGCCGGGCGGTGGTCGTCTACACCAGCGGCGTCTATCAGCCGGGCGCGGCGCTGTCCTTCGGCGCCGACTTTCATTCCAGCTTCTTCAACGACTGGCTGCGTTTCATCGGGATCACCGACATCGCCGAGATCCGCTTCCAGCCCACGGTGCTTACGCAGGACCACGACGGCGACCGTGCCGCCGCGCTCGAGCGCGCGCGTCAGACGGCCGCGCAGTTCGAGTAGGAATGACCGCCTGTCGCCTGGCGTCGATGACGCCGGGCCGGACATGACCACGCACTTCGAGGAAAGGACAATCATGGGTTTGGCATGGCAGCAGGGCCCGCTCGCGAGGGGGGCGATCGGAATGTTCCTGGTCCCGAAACCGCTTCCCGAGCGGCTGCTGTACGCGGAGCCGCTGCGGCGTCGGATGAGGGTGATGCTCGGGGGTCAATCGATCGTCGAGAGCGACGACGTGATCGTGCTTCACGAACCCGCGCGCTATCCGGTGGCGTACTTTCCCAAGAGCTCGATCCTGCAGGACGCCCTCGTCGTCACCGACCGGCGGACTGATCACCCCGATCTGGGTGAGACAACCTGGTTTGAGGTGAAGGGCGGGGACAAGAGCGCGCCGCGCGGCGCGTGGGAGCACACCGCGCTCGCACCGTTTGCCTCGATGCTCGAGAACCGCGTCGCGTTCGCGTGGGCCGCGATGGACGGCTTCTATGAAGAGGACGAGCGGATCATCGGGCACGCGGCCGATGCCTACCACCGCATCGACATCCGCCAGAGCGCCCGCCACCTGGCGGTGAGCAGCCACGGAACGCAGCTGGTCGAGACCGACCGGGCGATCGTGCTGTATGAGTCGGGCTTCGCGCCCCGGTGGTATCTGCCGCGCGGCGACATCGCGGACGGGCTGCTCACCCCCGTCGAGCGCACGACGTTCTGCCCGTTTAAGGGGATCTGCAGCTACTACGACGTGGGTGGCGCCCACCAGGCGGCCTGGGCCTATCTGCAGCCCTATCGGGAGGTCGACCGCATCGACGGCTACGTGTCCATTGAGCCGGACAAGCTCGAGGTGACCATCGACGGGCAGCGCCTGGAGCCCGAGCCCGGTCAACATGTCGTCGCCCACGGGCCCGACCGCAACCTGACGACCGACGAAGTCGGGGTACAGGCGGGCGGCCGCACGTGATCGAAGTCCACCGTTCTCACGACGATGTGACACCCGTCGGGGATGCGGTCGTGGCTGGCCGGCTGGTATCGGTCAACGTCGGACGACCGCGCGATATCCAATGGGAGGGACGGACCGTTCGCACCGCGGTGTGGAAGAACCCGGTGACGGGTCCGGTCATGGTCCGTCACGGCAACATCGACGGGGATGACCAGGCCGACAAGAACGGTCACGGGGGCGAGCATCGCGCCGTGTTCGTCTACCAACTGGACTCCTACAGATATTGGGCCGACCATTTGGGGCGCGACAATTTCGAGCACGGCCAGTTCGGCGAGAATTTCACCGTCGAGGGGCTGAGCGATGACGAGGTCTGCATCGGTGATCGCTACCGGATCGGCGAGGCGGTCTTCGAGGTCACGCAACCGCGAGTGACGTGCTTTCGCGTCGGGATCCGCATGAACGAGCCCGACATGCCGTCCCTGCTCGTCGCCCACCACCGCCCAGGCTTCTATCTCCGCGTGCTGACCGAAGGCACGGTCCAGAGCGGCCAGGCGATCGAACGGGTCGCCGTGGGGCCTGAGCAGGTGAGCGTCGCTGACTGCGACGCGCTTCTCTATCTCCCGCACAAGTCGACGCAGACCCTCCAGCGCGTTTTGCGGATCCCCGCGCTCAGCGCGGGCTGGCGAGGCTCGTTCGAGGCGATGGCCGCCACGCCGGCCGTCCCACCCGCCGCCGCGTGGGAAGGCTTCACGCCGCTGCGCGTAGCCCGTGTCCAACCAGAGAGCGACACCATCACCTCGTTCGTCCTGCGACCGCTCGATGAGCAAGCGCCCACACCACGCAGTCAGGCCGGCCAATACCTCACGCTTCGGCTGCAACCCGAGGGAGAGAGCGGACCCCCGGTAATCCGCAGCTACTCGATGTCGAGCGTGGCGGGAGATGACGGGTATCGAATCAGCGTTCGCCGCGTCCGCGACGGTGCCGGCAGCAGCTACCTGCACCAGCAAATCCACGAGGGCGACATCGTCGCGGTCGCGGCCCCTCGAGGCAGCTTCGTGCTGCGCGACGGTCAGCGTCCGGTCGTGCTGCTGAGCGCCGGGGTCGGAGCCACCCCGGTGCTGGCGATGCTCCAGGCGCTGGTCGCGGGCATGGATCAGCGGGAGGTCTGGTGGGTACACGGAGCTCACGATCGCTCCGAGCACGCCTTCGGCTCTGAGGTGGACGAGTTGCTCCGGGCGCTCCCGCGCTCGCACCGTCTGGTGAGCTACAGCAACCCCCATGCGCAGGAAACAGACAGCCCGCACGTCGACATCGTCGGGCGCATCTCGGGCGAGAGCCTGCGCCAGGCGGGGGTCCCGGTCGACGCGGACTACTACCTGTGCGGACCGGACGCGTTCATGAAAACGCTCTCCGCCGCGATCGCGGCCCAAGGCGCCCCGCCCCAGCAGATCGCCACGGAGCTCTTCGGCGCACGCTCGACCGGGCTGCCGCCCGGAATGACGCGCGGACCAGCCCCGCATCAACCAAACTCTGACCACGGGACAGGTCCCACGGTGAGCTTCACGCGCAGCAACCTGACCGTGCGATGGG
>Ga0302325_10017871_pt1 | contig 14962 bp, 10 predicted proteins | sample Palsa_T0_2_FD_201948 | JGI IMG/M metagenome (GOLD analysis project Ga0302325, IMG submission 201948) | Peat permafrost microbial communities from Stordalen Mire near Abisko, Sweden - Palsa_T0_2 | ecosystem: Environmental > Terrestrial > Soil > Palsa > Peat permafrost | place: Sweden: Abisko... | reverse complement strand
GACATCGCCGGCCACCTCCGCGCCTACGCATCGGCTTCGGTCCCCGTGGTTTGCATCGACCGCGTGCCGGATGGATGGAAGGGCGATGCCGTGCTGGTGGCCAATGCGGAGGGCGCTTATCAGGCCACGCGCCATTTGATTGAGATGGGGCACCGGCGTTTGGCGGTGATCGCCGGTCCTCTCAAATTGACCAATGCGGCGGAGCGCTTGAAAGGTTTTACTCGTGCGCTGAAAGAAGCCCGCATCGAAATTCAGCCGGAGTATGTGCAGGAAGCGCGCTTCGACACGGCGAGCGGATATCAGTCCGCGCTTCGACTCCTGCGAATGCTCCCGCGCCCGACCGCCATTTTCGCCTGCAACGACCTCATGGCCTTTGGTGTTCTCGAGGCGGCTCGCGAACTGGGCCTGCATTGTCCCGAAGACCTCTCGATTGCCGGTTTCGACAGCCTCGAGTTCACCAAGTTCACCGATCCTTCCCTAACCTCTGTGTATCAGCCAGGGTACCAGGTGGGCGCCACCGCCGCCCGGCTTCTCCTGCAGAGGGTCGACGGAATGCGTTCCGCGGCCAAAAAAGTCCTCCTGCCGACGGAACTGAAAAGGCGTAATTCTGTTGCCGCGCCGCGGGTTGCGGTGGCGGCGACGGCAGGGTTGACCCGGGCAGCTAGGCTCGGCAAACGTGGCGCACTGGCGCGCAAGTAGGAGCATTGCTCTCAGATTTTCCGCGCCGGTCTGGTTTTAAAGGTTGACAGTGGAAAGGAAGCTGGAGTAAATTTTTTCAGTTCAAGCATTTGAAACGTTTCAAATTATGGGCTGCCCCGCCGTCGCGGCGCCTGCGCACCCCAAGGAGACGCGTTATGCGAACCCCCTCGTCGCGGTTCATGATTCTGTTGTCCACGCTGTGTGTCTTATCCCTGGCCTCGTTCGCACAACTCTCTCAGCGCGGCAGCATCGCCGGTGCGGTAACCGAAGCATCCGGGGCACTTGTGCCCAACGCTTCGGTGAAGCTCCTCGACCTACAGCGCCATCAAACTTCTTCCGCGGTCACCGATGCGGGTGGGCACTACGAGTTTTCCCAGCTTCTGCCGGGAACTTATCAGGTTTCGGTCGAATCTGCGGGATTCAAGAAGTCGGTCTCGGAACCTCTACAGGTTTCGCCCCAATCCGCCGTCCGATACGACTTCCAACTGCAGGTGGGCGCAGTCTCGGAGACGGTGCAGGTGACTTCGGCTGCGCCGTTGCTCCAAACTGAGTCTGCGGATTTCGATCAACGCATCAACGAGGAAACAATAGCGAGCGTGCCGATGAACGGCCGGAACTGGACGTCGCTGACGGAATTGACCCCCGGAGTCAGCACTTCTCCCCGCGTGAACATCAATCTGGGCGGCACGTTCGAAGTCGGAGCATCGTACACATCCGGCGGCGCGGATTACACGGCTGGCGGCAACTCGGAGGGATCCCGCGACAATGGATACTACATCAATGGCGTGAACGCGAACGATAATTACTTAGGTGGATCCAGCTTCCAGCCATCTGCTGAAGCCATTGGCGAGGTGAAAGTCGGAGTGGCAGATTTCTCCGCTGAATATGGCCGCGACCTTACTAACCTCAGCGCGACCACCAAAGGAGGAACCAACACTTTCCATGGGGAAGTCTACGATTTCTTCGAAAACGATGCCCTGAATGCGTTGGTTCCGATCAACAGGGCGCAGGGCTTGTTTACCAAGAGCGCATTTCGTTTCAACATGTACGGCGGTGGCCTGGGAGGCCCTGTCTACATCCCGAAGATTCTCAATCTGAAGGACCGTGCCTTTTTCTTCGTCAACTACGAGCGCAATCCGCATTCACTCGCCGGAGGGAATAACCTCGCCATCGTTCCCTCCGACGCGCAACGAGGGGGGAATTTTGGAGAAGACTGCACCGGCCCCGTCAATGCTGGCAACTTCAATAGCGCAGGAGTGTGTTCCAACCCGGCGGGGCAGCTTTACAACCCCTATACCGGCAATGCCATCCCCCTCAACAACCTGGTCACCGCTGGGCTTTACAATCCCGCGACTGCGAGCGCACAGACCATCGGCATCGTCAACCTCTTTCCTCATGCGAATGTGGCTCCGACCCTGGCCAATGCCGGCGCCAATTACCAGTTCTTGACGACGCAGAGTGTCGACCCCTATCACTGGGATAGCCGCTTCGATGTCCGCATCTCATCGAAAGACAGCGTGTTTGTCGCCTGGTCCCAATACAACGGGGTACCTAACAATACCGGTGGTGTGGTCCCAAACCTGAATGCTAACAACGCGGACGTAAGCGACAAATCCCACATCGTGACTGTCGATGAAGCTCATGTTTTCAGCTCGAATTTGACCAACGAGTTCATCTTTGCCACGGGGAGCGGTGCGTTACTGACGTTGGGCCCGTCGGAACTGTCCTACATCAATGGCTCCTCCAACCCCTTTAACTCGATCTTCAAGAATACGGGCACGGGCAGCGGCGGCAACACCGGGATCCTTGGCTTGAGTATCTTCAACTACGGCCTGCTTTTTAACCAGCCGACCGTGGGTTATGACGAATACTTTCTCGCTTCCAATAACACCCAGCAATTCTCCGACAGCATGAACTGGATTCGTGGCCGTCACACAATGACTTTCGGCTTTACCTACATTCGCAAAGGGGAAGAGGACTTCGACAGTGTCCGGTACGTTGCCTACGGCTGTGCACCCGCCGTGGCCGCATACTGTGCCGCAGGTCCGCAGCTGTTTACTGCGAATCAGGGAGTCGGCGGCGACGCTTTCGCAGAAGTCTTACTAGGCTTGCCGTCGGTGATCCATCAGCGCTTCAATTACACTTCCGGAGGGCCGTTCGCTCCGGAACCGAATGTGGTCATCCCATACTACGGAGCCTACTTCAATGACAAGTTGAAGGTTACTCAGAGGCTGACGGTCTCCTATGGGCTGCGCTACGAACTGCCCATTCCTGTCTTCGCCACAAACAACTCTTGCTGTGCCCTCTACGAGGCGTCGACCGATACTCTCTCCATACCCGGAATCACGCCCGGTCTTCCGCAGCACTACGCCTCGGCCCCCAAGCACGACTTTGCTCCGAGACTGAGCCTGGCGATGCAGGTCAAGCCTACGCTTGTGGTCCGTGCGGGATACGGCCTTTACTACAACTCCGGCGCGAACCAGATCTCGAATCTTCTGCTTGGAGCCCTTTACGGGGGCGTGCCCGGCGGCTTTGACGGATACGAAATTGATAACTCTACGCCACAGGCAGCCAGTGTCTCTCAAGTTTTCCCGGCTTCGCCGCAAATCCCTCTGGGTACATTTCCTGTGTCTACCGGTCCGGGGCAAGGCTATTTCGGATCCGGCGTTGAGCAAACGATATTTTACGCTGATCGGCAACAATCGTTTCGTACGCCTTACATCCACCGTTACCTGCTTGATATCCAAAAGGGACTTTCCCACAATTCGGCGATCACCTTCTCCTACATCGGGGCGGAAGGCAGGAACGGTTGGTACTTTGTAGACCAGAACGCTGCGCCCTATCAGACGGGATGGGCTTCCAGTGACGCCTATAACGCCGCCCGGCCCTACAACTCCGGAAGGTTTGGCGACATTTACCTGCAGCGGGCCGGCCTGAACAGCAACTACAACGCCGGCATTGTAAAATTCACGCGCCAGATGTCCCACGGGCTGCAGATTCTCACCCACTACACCTATTCAAAGACCCTCGGGGATCGAGGCATCATCGGACAGGGCACGCAAGACACTGGTTATAACTATCCGCAAAGCATCATCCGATCGTACGGCGAAGAAACCTTCTCCCACCGCCATCGTTTCCTGTTCCAGACCACCTATGAACCCAAGTACGCGCAGAGTCTGCCGGCCTACTTGAGGCCCGCCCTCGGCGACTGGCACATCTCGGCAATTGCAACCTTCGAATCGGGCGATGCTCTGACCGTCTTTAACGGAGCCGGAAACCAGGCAAACGACTTTGCACCTTATAACGGGCTCGGTAACCTTGATATGGTGCAAAACCCGAATTTCTCACACGGCAAACGTTCTTTTGGAGAGTATTTCGACACCAGCGCCTTCGTCGTTCCGCCAAACAACGTTCAAGGCACTGCCGCCCCGGGCGTGGTTCGGGGACCCGGGCAGAACAATTGGGATATCTCGTTCGGAAAGAATATTGCTTTCCACGAACGTCTACACGCCGAGCTTCGCGCGGATATGTACAACGCCTTCAATCACACGCAGTGGAACGCCGTAAGCACCCAATTGAACGGCTCCACGGGTCCGTTTGGGCAAGTTACAGGCAGTCGCGAAGGGCGAATCATCCAACTTGCCGCCAAGGTGGTGTTTTAGAGATCGCGGCGCCTCACAAATCGCGCCGCAAGATTTTCCCCCACGCCCGTCGCGTCCTCTTGCGGGTAGAATACTCGCAAGGGGACGCGACGAGACCGGAAGAACAATGTATCAACCAGAAGCTTACGGAATTGCGCTGCTGTTCATGATCGCCAGCATGTTGTGCTGGGGATCGTGGGCCAACACGATGAAACTTACTCTCGGATATGCCTTCCAGCTTTTTTATTGGGATTATGTGATCGGCATTGTCGTTGGCAGCCTCATCTGGGGCTTCACCCTGGGCAGCTGGGGTGGAGGCGATCTCTCTTTTCTGAACAATATTAGTCAGGCGGACTCCCGGCATATTTTGTTCGCCGTTGCCGGTGGTGCGGTGTTCAATGTGGCCAACCTGCTTCTGGTTGCCGCGATTGACATCGCTGGCCTGGCTGTCGCCTTCCCGATCGGCATCGGCCTGGCGCTGGTCGTGGGTGTGCTTCTAAATTACGCGATCGCCCCAAAGGGAAATCCTATTCTACTTTTTGGAGGCATGTTCCTCGTGGTGCTGGCGATCATTTTTGATGCGCTCGCCTATCGCCGCAGAGAAAGCGGGCAACGTTCCGTGAGCGCGCGTGGGATCTGGATTAGCATCGCTTGCGGAGTGCTGATGGGCATTTTCTATCCGCTGGTCACAAAGGCGGTGACCGGCGAGCGTTCCCTCGGGCCTTACTCGGTCGCGTTTTTCTTCGCACTCGGAGTCGTTGTTTGCGCCATCCCGGTAAACTTTCTGTTCATGAAAAAGCCTCTCACCGGCGCTGACCCCGTCAACATGTCGCAATACTTCCGGGCGAAACCGGGATGGCATTTCTGGGGCGTCGTGGGCGGATTCATCTGGTGCACGGGAACGGTGTTCAACTTCGTTGCCTCCCACGCGCAGATGGTCGGTCCGGCCGTTTCCTACGCGATCGGACAGGGCGCGACCATGGTGTCGGTCGTCTGGGGCGTATTCATCTGGAAAGAGTTTGCCAGTGCTCCGCCGGCCTCCCGCAAACTGCTTCCCGCCATGTTCATCTTCTTTTTGCTTGGGCTGGGCTCGATCGCGATCGCCCCCACGCTGGCCAGGTAGTTACACTCGGATTTTGCTTATGCAGAAGCCCATCGTGGTCGTGGGGAGCATCAATCTCGACTTGGTCGTCGGGGCCGATCGTATTCCTCAAGTTGGAGAGACGATCATTGGCAATAGCTTTCGTTCTTATTGCGGCGGCAAGGGCGCAAACCAGGCGGTCGCAGCCGCGAAGCTCGGCTTCCCTGTCGCCATGGTAGGAAATGTCGGCGCCGACCCTTTTGGGACGCAGTTGCGCGCGGGACTGAAAAATGCCGGAGTGGATACGGCGCATGTGAACACAGTCGAGGGAGCATCGGGCGTCGCTTTGATCACGACCGGACTACGCGGCGAGAACAACATCGTGGTCGTGCCGGGAGCCAATGGGAACCTCACGCCGAAACTGCTGGAAGAAGCGGCGCCCCTTCTGGCCGGTGCTGGATTTCTTTTAGCGCAGCTTGAGATTCCTTTGGAAACGGTCGACTACCTGGCCCAGTTCGCCGGACGGCATGAGATCCCGCTCATGCTCGACCCCGCCCCCGCGCGCGAGCTTTCCAAAACTCTGCTGCGCAACCTGTGCTGGATCACACCGAACGAAACCGAAACTCAGGAAATGCTCAAGATCGCACTTGAAAACGCCGATCAGGATTACTACAGAGCAGCAGATCGCTTTTTGGCTTTGGGTGCCAAGAACGTGTTGCTGAAGTTAGGGTCCCGCGGATGCGTGATTGCCCAGGGGAATTCTCCGAAAGAGCGGGTTCCGGCATTTTCGGTCAACGCCGTGGATACGACCGGTGCGGGCGACGCATTCAACGCCGGGTTTGCAGTCGCACTGATGCGCGGCTCGACCATCACACGCAGCGCCGTTTTTGCTTCTGCCGTCGCCGCCATTTCGGTGACGCGGCCGGGGGCGCAATCTTCCATGCCGAGCGGCCCCGAGGTGGAAGCTTTCCTGCAAGAACAGGCCGCTCCGCACCTCGCAACAACAGAAGCGTCTTCGTGAAATTTCTGGAGGACTTCGAACACCGATGAACCGCAGAACAAGTGTTTCTACTCTCTTTTTGCTGCTGGTGGCCGCCGCCGCGATGGCGCAAGATCTGCCCGCCGCCAAGCCGGAGGCGGTTGGGTTGTCGTCGGAACGTCTCGAGCGAATCAGCACAGCGGTCCAGCGCGACATCGACGACAAGCGCATCGCGGGCGCGGTCACAATGGTGATTCGCCGCGGCCATGTGGCGTGGTTCAAGGCGCAGGGAGCGATGGACCGAGAGGCCAATAAGCCGATGCGTACTGATGCGATGTTCCGCATCTGCTCGATGACCAAGCCGATCACCAGCGCCGCGGTCATGATGCTCTATGAACAAGGCCACTTCCTTCTTGACGACCCGATATCGAAATATCTGCCCGAATTTAAGAATCCGAAAATTCTGGTAAAGCCAGCGGCCGGCGAACCCTACACCATCCCCGCAACCAAGGAGATCACCATCCGTGATCTGTTGCGGCATACCTCGGGGCTTACTTACAACTGGAACCCAGATTTGGGCCCCCTGTATCACGACGCAAACGTTGCCTCCGGGCTGTTGCAATACGACGGAACGATAGAAGACAACGTGAAGCGGCTGGCCGCTCTCCCCCTGCTCTTTAATCCGGGGGATCGGTGGGAATACAGCCTGAGCGTCGACGTTCTTGGAAGATTGGTGGAAGTCGTGTCTGGTAAGCCTCTCGACGAATTCTTTCGTACGCAGATTTTCGAGCCCCTCGGCATGAAAGACACTTATTTCTATCCCCCCGACAACAAACTGGATCGGCTCGCGACCGCGTATACGTATTATCCCGAGAAAGGCCTGAACCGATTTCCGGATACTCCCATCGTTGAAGGGCCGATGGTCTATTCCGCCGACTATCCGTATCGCGGTCCCAAGAGACTTTTTGCCGGCGGTGCCGGCCTGGTCTCCACAGCTGTCGACTACGCCCGCTTCTCTCAGATGATGCTGGACGGCGGTAGATCAGGAAACACGCGCCTGTTGAGCCGAAAGTCAGTCGAACTCATGACCAACGATCAGTTAGGCAAAATCAGCCCCGACCAGAACTTCGGCTTCGGACTCGGCTTCGGTATCGACGGCGTAAAATCTCCGCTGCGTGAACTCGGATCGCCGGGCGAATATCAGTGGGGCGGCTTCTTCTACACCGGATTCGTGATCGACCCGAAAGAACAGATGATCGTAATCTTCATGGCGCAACTGCACCCCACGGGCGGGTTGCGGCTCGATCAGGAAATACGGGTGCTCGCCTATCAGGCGATCAACGACTGAGAGTGATCCGTCGTAATGCGAATCGGAAACTTGTTCACCGACATACAGATTTCGAGTTCCAAATATCCATCTTCAGAACCCGCGCGCGGCCGAACTGCGTGTGCAAACGTGTCGCCGTGAGCATCACGGTCAACAGAGATAAGGATCAAAGAGGTTTTGCGCCGCTCGCGCGCACCAGAATCGCCGACTCCGCCTCGCACTTTGTCGGCGCACCCGATCCCGGTTCTATTTCACTCTTCCCGCACCTTCTGAGACGATGCCGGGCAGAGGCGCTACACATCAACGGGCATACAACCGACACATTAAGTGTAAAACTACGAGTAGCTGCCCTGACATTTCTATAACCTTATGAAATGTAACCTGGTCTCCTTTAGTACCCTAGATCCTCTTTTCCATTGGATCTTCATCCAAACGATAGCGCAACACGAAAATCAGAAAATCTCGGCGTTGTGTTTCGCTACGGCGACCAAAGTAAAAGGTGACACAAGTTTTCGGATGGAGACAGGGCTATGCAGCCCATGAGGCTGACCGGATTCTGCTGCGTAGGTTTTATGTGCATTCTGCTAGTTGGCTGTATCCGAGCAATCCAAGATGGCGACGTGCCGGGCAACTACAAAGCAGTTGCAGATTGGGGAAGTTCGGCACTCGCTCTTTCCAAAGACCATACCTTTCGGCAAACCGTGCGCCTGAATAGTGGAGAAATCAAACGTATTGAAGGGCGGTGGACCCTTGTGGGTGCCTCAGGGAACTCGCGGAATGCGAGCATCACACTTGCTCCTTATTTGAGCGTAACACACGACAAGCAAGGCGAGTATGCCCCTTGGTCATTCTTTTCAATCGATCATACGGGTTTCCGAGGGATGGAAATTGCAGCCGATCCCGGCTGGGGAATTGCGCATCGCAAGTAAAAGACCTCGACGCGGTATGCCCATGGGCTCAATAGTCCACTGAACGCCATCGACCCGCTGGACCTCTTCCCGTTCGGCGCAACTCCTGCGGTACCCGAACCGGCGGGTGGCCCGGCCTTTGAGCCCGCCAGCATCAGCAACACGGTGGGTGCCCCGTCCTTCGCGCACTTTGCAAAGGACGAGAATCGCGAGATGTCGCGGAGAATTGAGTACTTCATTGCCGACGCCTCATCGCTTGACTATTCGCCGAAAATGCGAGAGCCTGTCGCGCAAAGTAGTGGGCGTCACCACGGGGTGCGTAGACCATGACCGGCACCAATGATTCCACTATTGCATCGCTGGCTGAAGCGACCGAGCGGGGAGACCGTTCTGCTGCAGACGCGCTTTTTGCAGCGCTCTATTCGGAATTGCACCGGCTAGCTCGTCGCGAACTGGCAAGGCAAGGTGTGCCCCTGGGTTTGAGCGCCACAACGCTCCTCCACCAGGCTTATCTTGATATGGCCGAGCGCGAGGGCCCTGCCTTTCCCGACCGTGCCCGCTTCATGGGTTACGCGGCGCGGGTAATGCGAGGTCTGATTATCGACCACGCGCGGAATCGGCAGGCGCAGAAGCGCGGTGGCTTATTCGAGATTACCTCGTTGACCACTGACGTGCTGGAGAATCCTGTCGAGTATCTCGAACTGCAGCGCATCGGTGAGGCGCTTGACCAACTCGGCAAGACGGAGCCTTCTCTAGCCGAGATCGTGGACTTGAAGTTTTTCTGCGGCTTCTCCTTTTCAGAAATCGCTGCTATGCGCGCCGTCTCGGAGCGAACGGTGCAGCGCAACTGGGAGAAGGCTCGGATTTATCTGCATCGCAACCTTCGCGAGAGTAGGTCCCTATGAGGAGCCCATGCACGCGCCCAATCCCGACCGATGGCAGGAAGTAAGTCCTTACCTTGATGAGGTTCTGGCCGTGCCGCTCGAGGAACGGGGTGTCTGGCTGGCCTCGCTGCGCGAGAGCAACCCAGAGTTGGCAAGCCTGGTGGAAGCCTTGCTGGTCGAGCACCGCTTTCTGGAGGAAGAGCACTTTCTCGAACATTCCCCTGCTCAACTGCCAGAGCCGGTGCTGGCTGGGCAAAGCTTCGGCACTTATACGCTGATCTCCGCCATCGGCCACGGTGGCATGGGCAGCGTCTGGCTGGCCCGTCGCAACGATGGACGTTTCGAACGCAAGGCAGCGGTCAAGTTGCTGAATCTGGCGCTCATGGGGCGAGGCGGCGAGCAACGCTTCAAACGGGAGGGCCGGATACTCGGCCAGCTGAATCATCCGCATATCGCGGAACTGCTGGACGCCGGCGTGTCATCCGGCGGGCAACCGTACCTTGTTCTTGAATATGTCGACGGCCAACACATCGATGTCTATTGTGACGAGCACACTCGGAACATCGAGGCGAGAATCCGTCTGTTTCTTGACGTGTTGGCCGCAGTCGCCCACGCTCACACCAACCTAGTGGTTCACCGTGACATCAAGCCCTCCAATGTGCTGGTCAACAGCGACGGTCAGGTGAAGCTGCTGGACTTTGGCATCGCCAAGCTCCTGGAAGATGAAGCTCAGCCGGGACAAGCAACCCTGCTCACCCGCGAAGCGGGATCAGCCTTGACCCCTCAATATGCGGCGCCGGAACAAATCACCGGCGAACCAGTCACCACCGCAACCGATGTTTATGCTCTAGGCGTGCTTCTGTTCGTGCTGCTGACGGGACAGCATCCAGCCGGCCCCGGTCCGCATTCCACCGCGAAGTTGCTCAAGGTCATAGTGGAGACTGAACCGCCGCGCATGTCTGCTATCGTCCCGCGCGGCGGCACTGAAGCCGAGCTGATCGTCTCGAGCGCTTCGAGGCGGGGCGCGACGCCTGAGCGCCTTCGACGCCGCTTGCGGGGTGACCTCGATACCATCGTGGCTAAAGCCCTGAAGAAGAATCCACGGGAGCGCTACGCCTCTGTGAATTCCATGGCTGAAGACCTGGGCCGCTACCTTCGGCATGAGCCCATTCGGGCCCGCCCTGACGCGGTGGCCTATCGGGCGGCCAAATTCTTGCGGCGGTACTGGCTTCCGGTGTCGGCGGCTGCGCTCGTAATCGCCAGCCTTTCGGCCGGCCTTTATACGGCGAGCCATGAGCGCGCGATTGCGGAACGGCGATTCAGCCAGCTCCGCCAACTGTCCAATAAAATCTTTGATCTCGACGAGGACATTCGTGACCTTCCCGGTTCAACCCAGGCCCGGCAGCGTCTGGTTTCGGCTGCTCTGGAATACCTGGATGGCCTAGCTCCCGCCGCCCATGGCGATCTGGAACTCAGCCAGGACATCGCCGACGGCTACTGGCGCGTGGCGGGCATTCAAGGTGTTCCTACTCAGCTGAATCTCGGCGAGCCGGAGAAGGCCGAGGCGAGCATGAAACGGGCGGATGAATTGACAGAAGCGGTACTTGCGTCGCGGCCCAGAGACCGGCGCGCGCTGCTGCGCGCGGCGGGGATAGCACAGGAACGCATGATCCTCGCGCAGGAAGAGCACCGCGACGCGGATGCACTCGCATATGCCGGCAAGGCAGCCCATCGCCTTGATGAGTTTCTTCGGTTAGGCGATGCTACGGATTCAGAACGCATCCAAATTTCCGGGGAGTACGGGAACCTCGCTCTGGCGCACCTCAACATGCACATGTACTCGGAGGCGGTTCCCTACGCGCAACGAACCGTCGAAGTAATCCGGCCAATAGCGTCTGCCCAATATCTCGTGGCCCAGGGGCTGAGTTTGCTGGCCAGCGCGCTGCGCTATCAGGGTAATTTAGAAGGCGCCCTGCAAGCCATTCAGGAAGCGAGAAAGATTTCCGAGCAGGCGGTGTATCCGAATCCCACCACGCGTATGCTGGATGAGTATGGAATATTCTTGCGCCAGGGTTTGATTCTGGGAGAGGACGGCGATGTCAATCTGGGCCGGCCTGCGGATGCAATCGAGCCCCTCGACAAAGCATTCCACACCACCGAAGAGTTCGCCGCCAAAGACCCGAATGACGCCGTCAGCCGTATGCGTGTCGCCCACTCAGGAATAGCACTGGGCAACATCCTGCGCCAGCGCGATCCACGGGGAGCGCTGGCCGTGTATGACCTGGCCCTGAGCCGGGTCGGTGAGATCCGGAACAGTTTAGCTGCGAGGCGCTCCCAGGCGACGCTGCTCGCGAGCTCTTCCTACGCACTGCTGGGCCTGCATCGGGGCGCGGAGGCGAGGCGCCGGCTTGAAAGCGCATCTTCAATTCTCCACGAAACGAAAGATATTCCCGCAGAAGGGATCAAGCCCGACAGCGACGTGTACGTCGTTTCCTGTGCCTGGGCGGACTATCACGCGGCAGTGGGAAATCTTGATCGAGCCGTTGCTCTCTACGAGCAATTGCTGGGCAGAATCATGTCCGCCAACCCGCAAGAATTCGACGACTTGCGAAACGGGCTCAAGCTCTCTCTTCTGTATGAAAAACTGGCTGGTGTTTATCGGCGCACTGGCGCGACTGCGAAGGCGAGCACCATGGAAGCACGCCGGTTCGACCTTTGGCAGCGCTGGGACAAAAAACTGCCCCATAACACCTTTATTCGCCGGGAACTTGAAGCCACAAGGCTTGAATCCGAATCGAAACCCACCACATCTGGGGCGGAGTGACCGAATCCGCGCCGAAATTTTCCGCAAATTCCCTGAAATTCCCTGTTTTGCCTGTCGTCTTTTGCTCTTCGTTTTCGATATCCCAGTAGAAGCCATTCTGAATCAGCCCAACTGTCGGGCTTTCGGATGAGGCTTCGTCCAGCTGCCCAAGGCAGGCGGACGAAGTAGAGCCTAAGGTGGCCAAGGCAATTCAGCATCTTCCAGGAGGCATTCTATGAGCACCATGAAGTTGTTTGTTCTTGCGGTCGTTCTCACGCTGGCGGCGGCCGCATATGGCCAGGACCAGCAAAAAAGCAAGCGCGCCGAAACGAGTTCACCCGATGCTACGAGCGACTGCCAATCCACTTTCACCTCGGGCAGCGGCCAGACTTTTTTTCAATTTTGTGTGACCGTCAATGGCAATATCACGGAACTCCAGAGTCCGGCGGGATATGAGCACATCCGGGAAGGCCTCTACCAGGAGGGCTATGCCATATGCGACTTCGGAACGACGACTGGAGTGGAAACCGAGTATTTCGATTACGCCGATGGTGGAGACTCGGGCAATTGGCAAGCTCCAGTAACCACTCAACCCGGAGGCGTCAATACCTTCCCGCTCAAGATCGTGCGTACGACCTCGGACGGCGTCTACACCCTGACCCAAACGTTTACTCGGGACACGGTGGAACCGACCGTCAAGATCGCGATGACGCTCAAGAACAACACCAAAGCAGCCCGGGATTTCGCTTTGGTGCGTTACGCCGATATCGACGCCAATAACGGCATCAACGATTACACTGACTGGTTCGATTTCTCACACGATGCGGCGTGGGGATACAACAACGGGTTCAACCTATACGGCGTGATGCTCTTCACCGTTCCAACAAACCTGCCGCACTTTGCGTTCGTCCAGGACACGGCCGCAGGGCCCGATCCTTGCGGCCCGGTCAACAACCTGCCTGCCGCAACTCCTTGGTCGGGCGACGGGAGCGTCGGATTTGAGTGGAACAACACACTCAATAACGCCAAATCGATCACAGCCACTGCGGAGTACAGACGGTTCTAGCAGGTTGCGGAAAACTCGATCCCGGCGCTGTTGCGCAGAATAAGGCGCGGCATAGCGGTCCGGGAAGACTGATGCAGCGGGTAAAGCAACTTCGGAACGAGGCCGCGGAGACACGTCGCCGGTTCGTGTCGTAACACGGGGGTGAGTCGAGCTCGGAGTTGTGGTTTCATGCGGCCCATGCGTAAGGAAGGGGCGGACAACGGAGTTGGATCTGGTCGGCGGTGAGCCTCTCGATCACCCGCATGGGTCCGCCGCAGAGAGGACACATCCAGAGAGCGAGGGCCCGGCGGATCGCTTGCAGCCAGAGCTGGAACGAGGAGTGATTCTGGTGCAGCGTGCAGCAGGCGAGGACAGAGTGGCAGGAATGCGGCACGACGCCGGTTGGCGAGGAAACCGATGGCCTACCAGCCAGCAATCCTGAAAGTTGCAACCCATCCAACGAGAGTATCGAACGGTCTCTTGAGTGGGCGTGAGTGGGCGTAGCCCACTTGACATATACTCCCACCAGTGTTTTACTTTGTCCCTATGCCCACTTTCGTAGTCATCAAAAACGACGATTTCCAGTTGATCTCAGAGTTCGTGCAGCCCGATGCGAAAAAGCGCCTGTCGCTGGGAGAGGCTCTCAGTGGCGTCACGGCGTACAACATCTACCGGAATAGCCTCGGCCAACTCATTCTCGATCCGGTAAAGGCCGTTCCTGCTTCTGAAATGTGGCTTTACGAGAACCCGCAGGCCCTCGCCAGTGTGAAACGAGGGTTGAGGGAGTCCGCGGAAGGGAAGAGCGCCTATCGCGGCTCGTTTGCCAAGCACGCCAGGGAATAGGCGTGCAACGGAAAATCAAATTCACTCCCACGGCAGATGAGCAGTACAAGGCAGCGCTCGAACATGCGAAAGCTGCGATCTTCGTGCAGGTTCGGAAGGCCATCGGTTACTTGGAGATCGACCCACACCATCCAAGCCTCAATACACACCAGTTCACCTCCCTGACTGGTGCCAATGGCGAGAAAGTGTTCGAAGCGTACGCTCAAAAAAACACCCCCGGCGCTTACCGCATTTTTTGGCACTACGGTCCCGATGAAGCCAAGGGCAAGAAACGAACTCCCGTTATCACCATCGTTGCGATCACACCCCATCCGTAGCACACACAGCTGGCACGTTCCAATTCACGTTCCAAAACGTTCCAAATCAACTGAGTTTTCGATGGCGGCTAACGGCGAAAAATACGTGCAAGTCGATGAAAAGATTGGTGGAGCTAGTCGGGATCGAACCGACGGCCTCGTCGTTGCGAACGACGCGCTCTCCCAGCTGAGCTATAGCCCCACGATCGGATGTTGCGCGGGTTTGCCAGACCATTTTACCAGCGTTCTTCCATCCGCACCACGCTTCCGAAGCACGATTTCGATGCAAACGCGGCCCTTCTAGTTACACCCCATGCGAAAAACAGAATCGCCATTGCGAAGAATCTTGACGAATCCCCCCTCCGTCCGTCTAACCTGATACTTGACTTGGAAATGTTCGGGCAATTACATCCCGCGTCGTCAACTCAGCGCAACCTGCTCGCTGCATCATTGGCG
>Ga0302325_10017870_pt1 | contig 14962 bp, 11 predicted proteins | sample Palsa_T0_2_FD_201948 | JGI IMG/M metagenome (GOLD analysis project Ga0302325, IMG submission 201948) | Peat permafrost microbial communities from Stordalen Mire near Abisko, Sweden - Palsa_T0_2 | ecosystem: Environmental > Terrestrial > Soil > Palsa > Peat permafrost | place: Sweden: Abisko... | reverse complement strand
TCCTCCCAGCCGCTCACGGATTAGGACAATCAGATCGCGAGGAATAAGCAGGCTGTCGTTCCAGCTGAGAGAGTCGAGCGAACAGGTGATGATCCAATCTACCAGCTTATCCGGTATTGCGTGCCCCCGCCTTACCGCGTGAGCCTGACCGGCCTTGGCGAGTTTGCGCGCCTCGATAATTCTCTCCATAAGCTGGAGAGATATTTCGCTTATCGCGTCGGGATCAGCGTCCATCGTTCCGGCGACCAACTGTGGATCGATCCCGAATCGGCGCAATACCCGCTGCGTGTACATGAGCTGTTTCACGCCGCCGACGACGGCCACCTCAATCTCGGCCCTCGGATTTCCCCTCCGCAGCTTTACGTAGTTTTCTATGGAAGGGTCGTCCTTGTACGCCTTCGAAAGTTCGTTGAAGCCGTCCTCATCGCAGCCGAGTTCCCGCTTCGCCATCGCTGACCTACAGATGGTGCCGAATGCGCGCCGTGCTTCCCCGGTGCTACCCCACGCCCGTGCGGCAACGACATGGGCTAAACCGCTACCAAAATATCCCGCGATATCAGAGGCTTATTTGGCGGGAGCGACCGGGCTCGAACCGGCGACCTCTAGCGTGACAGGCTAGCGCTCTAACCAACTGAGCTACGCCCCCGTAAATCCGCGCAATTCCTGCACGTCTTCGGGACCGGTGGGATACGACCGGGTCGGATCGAAGTCAAGCATACGAGGCCGCACGACGCCGCACGACGAAATCGGCCCTTCGCGGCCGGGGCGGCCGCGAAAATGTACCCCCCGAAAAGACCGGGTTTTGCGGGCAAAATCGCGTTTTGGCCGCGCTCGGGTTGCTTAAGAGCCGATGAATCGGCCTTTTCTTGCAAAGAAGGCGTAGAATCCCCACAAAATTCAGGGTTTTTACGATTTCGGCATGGTCAAACCCGGTCAGAATCAACTATGTGTCGCCACGTGGCGCCGGGATTCGGCGTGTTTTTGGCCCGTACAAGGAGGAGCTTTCATGGCAAAGGCCGCAGCAGCACAGACTACCGTCACGTTGAAGCATCTCGCGGCTGCCCTCGCCGCCAGCCACGAGATGGCGAAGAAGCAATCCGAACTCATCCTCAACGACCTCGTCGGCCTGGTGGTCAAGCATCTGAAAAAGGGTGACCGCATCCGCATCGGCGGCCTGGGAATCCTTCAGGTGCGCAAGCGCGCCGCGCGCATGGGCCGCAATCCCGCGACCGGTGAGCCGATCAAGATCAAGGCGAGCAAGAAGGTCGCCTTCCGCGCCGCCAAGGAGCTCAAGGAAGCCGTCTGATGTCCTGAAGGGATGGGAACGCAGCCAGGGTTGTCCGGACTTTCCGGACAGCCTTGCTGTTATCCGTCACCGGCGTGCGGCCGGTTTTGCATGAAAGTCAGATGGTCCGCTTCTCGCGCAATCCCAAGCGCTCGAGACGCGGGATCACCTCGTCGAGGAAGAACGGCAGTTCGTCGGCATAATTGACCAGCGAGACGCCGACGCCGCGCAGGCCGGCCTTGCTGAGATCGGCGAGCTGGCGCGCCACCCGGTCGGGGTCGCCCACCACCGCGATGCCGCCCATGCCGTTGGCGTAGTTGGTGCGCTCCTGCTGGAATTTTTCCTCGCCCACGGTCTGCCGGCTGATGTTCTTCTTGGCGAGGATGAGATCGACCGCCGACCAGTCGGCGTGCTCGACGATGCAGTGCTGATAATACGCCTCGGCGTCGTGCTGCGTCGGCCTGCAGGTGACGACGCCGACGGCATAGACGTCGATCTCGCGGCCATAGCCCGCGGCTTGCGTCTTGACCGCCTGCACGCGTTCGGCGGTCTCCGCCATCGAGGCGCGCGATGCCTGGGTGAAGAACGCGTCGCAATTGCGTAGCGCGAAGGCGCGCCCGGTGGGCGACAGCCCGGCATTCATGATCAGCGGGCGCGTGCCGCCGTAAGGTTTCGGCTTGGCGCGGATATTGGCGAGCTTGATGAAGGCGCCGTCGAAATCGAAATCCTCCGCGGGGCTCCAGGCGAGCTTGACCGCGTCGAGCCATTCCTGCGCGAATTCGTAGCGCGTCTCGTGATCGCGCTGCTTGACGCCGAACATCTCAAACTCGTCCTCGTTCCAGCCGACCACGAGATTGAGGCCGAAACGGCCCTCCCCGATATGGTCGGCGGTGACGAATTCCTTGGCGGCGATCAGCGGATTGAACAGCGGTGCGTGCACGGTCCCGAATACCGTGATCTGCCGCGTCGAGGCGAGCAGCCCGCACGCCCAGGTGATGGTCTCCAAGGTCGCGCCCTGGTAGTCGGTGTCGCCGCCATAGCCCTTCCAGCGCGCGATCGGCAGCAGGAAGTCGAGGCCGGCCTCGTCGGCCATCTTCGCGAGCCGAAGATTGTCCGGCCAGTTGCCCGACCAGCGTTCCGCCACCCGCGTCACCGCGCGGCCGGACGAGCAATTGGCGCCGAACAGGCCGATCTTCAGGGTGTTGGAATTGTACATCGCCATGCGGTCATGCATGGAAGCGGTTCGAGCGAGCACGCCTTTCCCCTTCTGGGTCGCACCATTGGAGCATTTTCGATCAGGCTGACCCTATTGGTGTCATTGCCCGGCTTGACCGGGCAATCCAGTACTCGCGGTCGGTGTTTACCGGATCGCCCGGTCAAGCCGGGCGATGACAGCGAAATGTGTATCAACCTGACCAACGACGTTCTTGGCGTACCTCAATGAAGCACCGTCCGGAAGAGATCAACAGGCGGGACCGGCCGGCGCCGTGGTATATGCTGGCGGCCATGAGAGGGAGGAGATCGAGATGAGCGGCGCGCCCCAGCTGCGGCGGACCGATCGCATGATGCCGGATGAGCGGATGCGCGAGATGCTGTCGAAGGGCTTCCACGGCCGGCTCGCCACCGTCGGCGCGGACGGCTCGCCCTATTGCGTGCCGCTCCTCTATGTGTGGGACGATGGCCAGGTGTTCCTGCACAACACGCTCGCCCGCGGCCACCTGCGGACCAATGTCGACCACGAGCCGCGCGTCTGCTTCGAAATCGATGAGGCCGGAGAAGTGTTCGACTACGGACGCTTCGAATGCGATTCCTCCGTGGCGTATCGCAGCGTGATCGTGTTCGGGCGGATCCGGGTCGTGACCGAGGCGAACGCCAAGCAACGGTTCTGCGAAGCGCTGATGGCGAAATACGGCAAGCCCGGCACCGACCGGCCGAAGGGCTTCTTTCCGCGCCTGGACCAGATCACGGTCTACGCCATCGCGGTGGAGCGGATGACGGGCAAGGAACTGGCATTGCCGGAGGTGTCCCAGCGGTGGCCGGCGGTCGACATGACCAAGACGCCGCATGCGCGCGTGCCGGGATAGCGGGAGGTCCGCAGCGGTCATCGGTGGCCCGATTGAACCGCGTTAGAAAGAGGCAAGCGGGGCCGCTGGCGATCGGGCTTTCGTAGCGTCGTAATAATCCCAGGCCTTTTCATGCACGTAGTAAACGAAGGGGCTGATCACGATGCTGAAGGCGGTGAGTCCCGCGGCGGTCGCGAGATCACGGACGAAGAGATAATTAACGCCGAATTCCGACACCGCGGTCACGCACTCGTAGGTCACCGTCTTGGCAAAAGCCCGACTCACCTTGACGCTCGCGAAGCGCGTCCGCCCATCTTCCTCGCCCTCCGCCGCGCCTGGAATCGGCACATGCACCGTGACCTCGAGCGGATCACGCTGTCGCGCCGAGGTGGGGCCGTAATAGTGCCAAGCCGCTTCATGAGCGAAATAGAAGATGGGGCCGGCGACAAGCGACAAGCTCGACAACCCCGCCGCAGTCGCCAACCCGCCGATCACGAAATAATTCGCGCCGAAGTCAACGGTCGTGACAATCGCGCGATAGGTGAAGGTCTTGACGACCGCCCGCCACGTGTCGAAGCCCGCGGGCTCGCCGGAAGCCGGCGCCTCCGCGGAATGCGCTGTTGGCGCGGAGGGGACCGGCACCGGGGACGGCACGATCCGCCGTAGTCTATCCCCCAAGCCGCTCAACATGTCACGGGGAAGCAGGCGCGGCGCCAACACCGCGGCGCCGCCAATCAATAACCCGGGAATGAGCGCCGCCTCGACGATCGCCGCGCCCGCCGCGACAGCCCCGAGAGTCGCGACCGTCCCGACGACGCCCGGCCCAAAAACCGAGCTGGGAACCCAACCCCTCGCGTGCATGAAAGACGTCGTCAAAGAAGTTTCTCCGTCATCGAGGTCGCTGGCGATACGAGCGGCGCGAGAGTGCCGCCGTCAAGTGACGGCGGAATGACCGCGCGGGCCTGCTAAACCGCACGGACTTCACCGAACCGCCTGCCGAGCCCGCACGTAACGCTATAGCCGCCGCTTCGCTCGGTCCGACTGCGCGAGGCTGCGCCGAAGCCGCCGGGGCATCTAGGCGTTGTTTCCTGGTGGGCGGTGACGGACTCGAACCGCCGACCCTCTCGGTGTAAACGAGATGCTCTACCAACTGAGCTAACCGCCCGTGCCCAAGCTTTAGCGCTGCGACGCGCCCGATGGCAAGATGGGACCCCGACGCCACGCCGTAACGAAAACGGCGGCCCAAAGGCCGCCGCTCATGTATCGATGTTTTTCGAGTCAGTGCGCGGTGAGCGCGGACGCGGCGTCGTCTTCGATCGCCGCCGCCTCGGGCTTCGGCTTTACCACCGGCTCTTCCCAGACGATCGGCTCCGGCTTGCGGGTCAACGCCCGCGACAGGACCTCGTCCATCCGCGACACCGGGATGATCTCGAGCCCGCTCTTCACGGAATCCGGGATCTCGACGAGATCCTTGGCATTTTCCTCCGGGATCAGGACCGTCTTCATGCCGCCGCGCAGCGCCGCGAGCAGCTTCTCCTTGAGGCCGCCGATCGGCAAGACCCGCCCGCGCAGGGTGATTTCGCCGGTCATCGCGAGGTCGCGCCGGACCGGAATGCCGGCCATCACCGAGACGATGGCGGTGGCCATGGCGACGCCCGCCGACGGGCCGTCCTTCGGGGTCGCCCCTTCCGGAACATGCACGTGGATGTCGCGCCGGTCGAACAGCGGCGGCTCGATGCCGAAGGCGACCGCCCGCGAGCGCACATAGGACGCCGCGGCCGAGATCGACTCCTTCATCACCTCGCGCAGATTGCCCGTCACCGTCATCTTGCCCTTGCCGGGCATCATGACGCCTTCGATGGTGAGCAGCTCGCCGCCCACGTCGGTCCACGCCAAGCCGGTGACGACGCCGATCTGGTCTTCGGCCTCGACCTCGCCGTAGCGGTGCTTGGGTACGCCGACATATTCGCCGAGATTCTCCGCCGTCACCCGCACCGACTTCTTCTTCGAAGTCATCAGCTCCTTCACCGCCTTGCGCGACAGCGTCGAGAGCTCACGCTCGAGGTTGCGCACACCCGCCTCGCGGGTATAGCGCCGGATCAGGGTGAGCAGGGCATCGTCGTCGATCGCCCATTCCTTGGCGTCGAGGCCATGCTTGGTGATCGCGTTGGGGATCAGGTGCCGCCGCGCGATCTCCAGCTTTTCGTCCTCGGTGTAGCCGGCGATCCGGATGATCTCCATGCGGTCCATCAGGGGCGGCGGGATGTTGAGCGTGTTCGCCGTGGTGATGAACATGACGTTGGAGAGATCGTAGTCGACCTCGAGATAGTGGTCGTTGAAGGTGTGGTTCTGCTCGGGATCGAGCACTTCCAGCAGCGCCGAGGACGGATCGCCGCGGAAGTCCGAACCCATCTTGTCGACCTCGTCGAGGAGGAACAGCGGGTTGGAGGTCTTCGCCTTGCGCATCGACTGGATGATCTTGCCGGGCATCGAGCCGATGTAGGTGCGGCGATGGCCGCGGATCTCGGCCTCGTCGCGCACGCCGCCGAGCGAGACGCGCACGAACTCGCGCCCCGTCGCCCGCGCGATCGACTTGCCGAGCGAGGTCTTGCCGACGCCGGGCGGACCGACGAGGCACAGGATCGGCCCGGTCAGCTTGTTGGCGCGGGTCTGCACGGCGAGATATTCGACGATGCGCTCCTTGACCTTGTCGAGGCCGTAGTGATCGTGATCGAGGATCTCCTCGGCGTGAGCGAGATCCTTCTTGATCTTCGACTTCTTGCCCCATGGAATCGACAGCAGCCAGTCGAGGTAGTTGCGCACCACGGTGGCTTCCGCCGACATCGGCGACATCTGGCGCAGCTTCTTGAGCTCGTGGCTGGCCTTGTCGCGGGCCTCCTTCGAGAGCTTGGTCTTCTTGATCTTGTCCTCGAGCTCGGCGAGCTCGTCGCGGCCCTCTTCGTCGCCCAGCTCCTTCTGGATCGCCTTCATCTGCTCGTTGAGGTAGTACTCGCGCTGGGTCTTCTCCATCTGGCGCTTGACGCGCGTGCGGATGCGCTTCTCCACCTGGAGAACGGAGATCTCGCTGTCCATCAGGCGCAGCACGTGTTCCAGCCGTCCGGCGACCGATGCGGTCTCCAGGATCGCCTGCTTGTCCGGAATCTTGATCGCGAGGTGGGACGCGACGGTATCGGCGAGCTTGGCGTAGTCCTCGATCTGATGAACGACGCCGACGACTTCCGGCGACACCTTCTTGTTGAGCTTGACGTAGCTTTCGAACTCGTTGACGACCGAGCGCGCCATCGCCTCGGCCTCGACCTTTTCGCCGGCCTGGTCGACGATGACCTCGGCTTCGGCCTCGTAATATTCGGTGCGGCCGCCGTATCGCAGGACGCGCGCGCGCTCGCCGCCCTCGACCAGCACCTTCACGGTGCCGTCGGGCAGTTTGAGCAGTTGAAGCACGCTCGCCAGGGTGCCGACGTCATAGATCGCATCGGTGGCGGGATCGTCGTCGGAGGCGTTCTTCTGGGTCGCCAGCAGAATGAACGTGTCCGAGCGCATGACCTCTTCCAGCGCCTTGATCGACTTTTCACGGCCGACGAACAGCGGAACGATCATGTGCGGGAACACCACGATGTCGCGCAGCGGCAACACCGGGTAGGTACGAACTTCGCCCGGTTTCGGCAGAACCCGAGGCTTGGATGAGGTGGTCATGACCCGTGTCCTTTTCTTGTTACGCCCCTCCGCCCCTGCCCGCTTACGCAGCACAGGCCCGAAGTGCTTTTATTCCTGACAGGGAGCGCCAGCTCGACCGCAACCCCAACGCGGCCGCGAGATCCTGCCCGGGAATGGTACTGGGAACGCCTTACTCGACAATAGAACGCCCCGCACACCATTAGGTGGAGACGCGGGGGTAGCGTGTCAAGCAACCTGCGAACGCTCGCAAAGGTGCGACGCCGCGCCCGGGGCTGCGGCGGCAAAGGTAGCAGATTCGGGGAGCGGTCAGGCGCTCGCTCCGGCGTCGCCGGCGCGATCGGCGTAGATGTAGAGCGGCCGTGCGGTGCCCTCCACAACTTCCTTGGAGATCACCACTTCCTCGACGCCTTCGAGGCTCGGCAGATCGAACATGGTGTCGAGCAGGATGCTCTCCATGATGGAGCGCAGGCCGCGCGCGCCGGTCTTGCGCTCGATCGCCTTGCGGGCGATGGCGCCGAGCGCCTCCTCGGCGAGGCTGAGATCGATACTCTCCATCTCGAACAGCCGCTGGTACTGCTTGACCAGGGCGTTCTTCGGCTCCAGCAGGATGCGCTTGAGCGCGGGCTCGTCGAGGTCCTCCAAGGTCGCGACCACCGGCAGGCGGCCGACGAATTCGGGGATCAGGCCGTATTTGAGCAGATCCTCCGGCTCGACGTCGCGGAAGATTTCGCCGGCCTTGCGGTCCTCCGGCGCCGCCACCTTGGCGCCGAAGCCGATCGAGGTGGAGCGGCCGCGCGCCGAAATGATCTTCTCGAGGCCGGCAAAGGCGCCACCGCACACGAACAGGATGTTGGTGGTGTCGACCTGCAGGAACTCCTGCTGGGGATGCTTGCGGCCGCCCTGCGGAGGCACCGAGGCGATGGTGCCTTCCATGATCTTGAGGAGGGCCTGCTGCACGCCCTCGCCGGAGACGTCGCGGGTGATCGAGGGATTGTCGGACTTGCGGCTGATCTTGTCGATCTCGTCGATATAGACGATGCCGCGCTGGGCCCGCTCCACATTGTAGTCGGCCGATTGCAGCAGCTTGAGGATGATGTTCTCGACGTCCTCGCCGACATAGCCGGCCTCGGTCAGGGTGGTCGCATCGGCCATGGTGAAGGGCACGTCGAGGATGCGCGCCAGCGTCTGCGCCAGCAGCGTCTTGCCCGACCCGGTCGGGCCGATCAGCAGGATGTTCGACTTGGCGAGCTCGACGTCGTTGTGCTTGGTCTGGTGGTTGAGGCGCTTGTAGTGATTGTGGACGGCGACCGAGAGCACCTTCTTGGCATGGTCCTGCCCGATGACGTAGTCGTCGAGCACCTTGCGGATTTCCTTGGGCGTGGGGATGCCGTCGCGCGACTTCACCAGCGAGGACTTGTTCTCCTCGCGGATGATGTCCATGCACAATTCGACGCATTCATCGCAGATGAACACCGTCGGCCCGGCGATGAGCTTGCGCACCTCGTGCTGGCTCTTGCCGCAGAACGAGCAGTAAAGCGTATTCTTCGAATCGCTTGCGCCGACCTTGCTCATTCCCTTCTCCGCGGATCCATCGCCCGTTTGCGCACTGCGAAGCCGCAAGCCGAACTGCCGTCACTCTTCATGCACACGCTTATATACAATGCCAATTTCAGCCACTGCCGCCAATCCCAACGTCAAACGTGATCACCTGATCGCTAACGAAGCACGCTACCGGCATTATAATCAAGAATTTGTTAACGCTGACAATTCGACAATCGGCGCGGTCGCCTCCCCTTCGAACGCCGGTCCGATCCGCAATTTGCGGTGAACTTTGTGGCGGAAACGAAGCGGTGCGCAGGAAATAACTCCTAACTCCCGCTCACCCAGGCAAGATTCGCCTGTCCAAACGCCCCGACCCGGATCAAACCTTCTCCGGATTCTCGAATCGCTTGTCGATGACCTTGTCGACGAGTCCGAAATCACGCGCCCCATCGGCGGTGAAGAACTGATCGCGCTCCAGGGCATCCTCGATCTTCTTGATCGATTGCCCCGTGTGCTTCACGTAGATCTCATTGAGCCGCTTGCGGATGCTCAGGATTTCCTGGGCGTGGATCATGATGTCGGAGGCCTGGCCCTGGAAGCCGCCGGACGGCTGGTGGACCATCACCCGGGCATTGGGCAGCGCAAACCGCATGTCCTTGTGGCCGGAGGCGAGCAGCAGCGACCCCATCGAGGCGGCCTGGCCGACGCACAGCGTGGAGACCGCCGGGCGGACAAATTGCATGGTGTCGTAGATCGCAAGTCCCGATGTAACAACGCCTCCCGGCGAATTGATATACATCGAAATTTCTTTCTTGGGATTCTCCGCCTCCAGGAACAGCAGCTGTGCCACGATCAGCGCGGACATGCCGTCCTCGACCGGTCCCGTGATGAAGATGATGCGTTCCTTCAACAGGCGGGAATAGATGTCATAGGCTCGTTCGCCCCGGTTGGTCTGCTCGACCACCATGGGAACGAGGTAATTCATGTAGGTGTCCGACGGATCTCGCATGGTCCAACCTGTTCTGTCCGGTTTCTGTCCGGTTCGCCGGGCCCCCTCAGTCGGGTGGCGCCGGGCCCCCTCAGTCCGCCACGTCCTGGAACGCCTAAGCCCGGAACATCAAATCCCACCCGAGGCACATCGCATGGCGGCAACGCATATATAGCTTGCTGCCGCGCCGACAAGGTCAGGGGCCGCCACCGAAGCCGCGGCGTCCGCCCGTCAGGCGGGCGGCGCTTCGGTGTCGTCTTCCTTGTAGAGTTCCTCCTTGGTCACGGGCTTTTCCGTGACCTCGGCCAACTCGACCAGGAAGTCGACCACCTTTTCCTCATAGAGCGGCGCCCGCACGCTCGCCAGCGCATTAGGGTTCTTCTGGTAGAAGTCCCACACTTCCTTCTCGCGCCCGGGATATTGCCGCACCCGCTCCACGATCGCGCGCGACATCTCGTCCTCGGTCACCCTGATGTTGTTCTTTTCGCCGATTTCCGCAAGGACGAGGCCGAGCCGGACGCGCCGGTCGGCGATGCTGCGGTACTCGACGCTGGCCTTTTCCTCGGTCGTCCCTTCGTCTTCGAAGGTCCGGTTTTGCGACTTGAGGTCGGCAACGACCGTATTCCAGACGTTCTTGAACTCTTCCTCGACCAGGGTCGGAGGCGCCTCGAACTTGTGCGAGGCATCCAGCCTGTCCAGCAATGCGCGCTTGAGCTTCTGGCGGCTCGCCCCCGCATGCTCCTGGGCAATCCGCGCTTTGACCGCCTCGCGCAGCTTGTCGAGCGACTCGATTCCGAGCGAGGTGGCGAACGCATCGTCGATTGTGAGCGTGCCCGGACTCTCGACGGATTTGGCGGTGACCGCGAATGCCGCGGCCTTTCCGGCCAGCTGCTCGGAGGCATAGTTTTCGGGGAATGTGACGTTCACCGTCCGGTTCTCCCCGGGCGCGATGCCGATGAGCTGGTCCTCGAACCCCGGAATGAACGTGTTCGATCCGATGGTCACGGGGACGTCCTCGCCGGTGCCGCCTTCGAACGGCACGCCGTCGATGGTTCCCGTGAAGGAGATCGTCACGCGGTCGCCGTTCTCGGCCTTGCTTCCCTCGGTCTTGGCCGCATACGGCCGGTTCTGGTCGGCAATCTTCTTGAGGGCGTCGTCGAGGTCGTCCTCGGACACCTCCGTAGTGAGCTTCTCCAGCTTGATCGACGAGAAGTCGGCAAGCGCGATCTGGGGCACCACCTCCAGCGCCACCGTATAGGCGAGGTCGGTCTTGCCCTCGATCACCCCCTCGATCTCGTCCTTGTCCTCGGTCATGGTGATCTTGGGGTCCATCGCCAGCTTGAACCCGCGATCGGTCACGATCTTGGCGTTGGTCTCGCGCATCATCTGGTCGATGGTTTCAGCCATCACGGCGCGGCCATAGACCCGCTTGAGATGGGCGACCGGCACCTTGCCCGGCCGGAAGCCGTTGATCTTGACCTGATCTTTCATCTGGGTCAGGCGGTCATTGACACGGGTCGAGAGATCGCTCGCCGGAACGACGACGCGGAACTCCCGCTTGAGGCCTTCGGTGGTGGTTTCGGTGACTTGCATATGCGGGACCGTGTTGGCTTGAGCCTTGGATAACAAAAGCGGCAGCGGATCGGGCGCCAGTGCGGCCGGAGCGAGTGGCCTGACCCCAACCCGATGTTGGGACGAGTCAGACCCACGAACCTATAGAAGCGGGGCGACCGATCCAAACAGATGGACACCATCCGTTGGGGTCGCACCACCGCCGGGCGTGGTGCGGGCGGAGGGATTTGAACCCCCACGACTTTCGTCACTGGAACCTAAATCCAGCGCGTCTACCAGTTCCGCCACGCCCGCAATGGGCCGCGCCCGGCGTGAGCCGATCCGCCGAGCGGCGCGGCTTATATCATGGCAAGGCACGCCGCCGCATCAGAAAAAAAGAGCCCCGCCGGCGGTTCGTCATTTCCGGGGTCCTGCCACCCTGCCCGGCCGCCGCAGCTGGGATCGCGGGCGGGGGTCCCCGATCATGGTTTCTCCGCTGTGCGCAGCCTCGATAGCCGCCCGCAGTGCCGCCAAATTGTTCTCGGCCGCAATGCGATTGATCATGTCGACCACATTGCCGATCCGGCTGGCCGGCTCGGCCGTCTCCGGCGCGATTGCCCCGCTGGAAGCCTCCTCACCGAGCCGGGCATCCCAGCGTAGGGCGACGACGGCGGGCGACAGGCGGGACGCCCCGGCCTGTCCGTCACGCCCGGCATCGCGCCGCCTGCGTTCGGAGATATCGATGGCGAAAGCGATGACCTTGAACGGCTTTCCGCTGCGTTTGAGGATGGGACTGTAGGTCGCCTGGACCCACACGTCCCGCCCGTGCTTTCCGATGTGTTGGTATTCGCCGGCCTGGAACTCGCCCCGGTTCAAACCATCCCAGAACCGCCGATAGGCGTCGCCGTGGCGCTCCTTCGCGGCGACAAAAATACCGTGGGGCCGCCCGCGAATGTCGGCAAGACGGTATCCCGTCACCGCAAGAAAATTCTCGTTGGCGGTGACGATGGTGCCGTCCATCTTGAACTCGATGACGGCGTGGGAGCGATTCAAGGCCGCGAGCGTTGCCATGACCACGCGAGTCTTCGAAACAAACATCAGCACTCATCCTGGTAATCGACACAAGGGCAGCGACTCGAACCGCCGGCCAGCCGGCAGCGGCGCAACATGGATCGGAAAAACTAAATTTTAAGTATAACGGGCCGCGCGGCTTCCCCCGCCGGAGTTCGCGCGCGGCCCCCCGTGCCGGCCGCGCCTGCCAGCCCTTCAGGTACCCCCGATGGACCAGAACCTCGACACCAGCGCCGTGACCCTGACCAAGACGCTGTGCGGCCACCTGGCCGGCGCCCGTTTCAGCGATCTCACGCCGGCCGCCACGAACGAGGCGCGCCGCGGCGTGCTCGACTGGATCGGCTGTGCGCTGGCCGGAAGCGGCCATTCCACCATCACCAGGCTGGTCGCGGTGCTCCAGGAGGCCGGCGGCCGGCCGCAGGCGCGCGTGCTCGGCCGCAACCTGCGGCTCGGGCTGCTCGACGCGCCGCTCGCCAACGGCCAGATGGGGCACATCCTCGATTTCGACGATACCCATATGGGCGGCGTCGTCCTCCATGCGAGTTCACCGGTGCTCGCCGCCCTGTTCGCGCTCGCCGAACGCGCACCGGTGAGCGGCGCCGACCTCATGCTCGCCTATGCGGTGGGGTTCGAAGCCGGCGTGCGCAGCGGCCGCGCCGCGCCGGGCCACCACAAGGGCGGCTGGCACCTCACCGGCACCCTGGGCAGCATCGCCGCGGGCGTTGCCGCCGGGAAGCTCATCGGGCTCGATGGCCAGCGGATCACTTACACGATGGGTATCGCCGCCACCCAGGCCGGCGGCATGCAGCAGAACCGCGGCACCTCCTGCAAGTCCCTCCATGCCGGCAAGGCCGCCGCGAACGGCGTGCTGGCGGCGCTGCTGGCGGAGCGCGGTTTCGACAGCACCCAGGAGATCATCGAGGGCCGCAAGGGCTTTTCCCGCATCTACAGCGACGTCGCCGCCCCCGATCAATTGACCGCCGGGCTGGGCGACGGCTGGGTGATCGAGACCAACGGCCACAAGCCCTATGCCTGCGGCGTGGTGCTCCATCCCCTGATCGACGCCATGATCGCGCTGCGCAACCGCGACCACATCGCCCCGGAAGCCGTGACCGAGATCAGGCTGCGGGTGCACCCCTTCGTGCTTTCCATCACCGACGTGGTCGAGCCGTCCAGCGGCCTGCAATCGAAGTTCAGCACCGTCCACTCGGCGGCCATCGCCCTTGTCGACGGCGCCGCTGGCATCGCCCAATACTCCGACGCCAGGGCAAAAGACCCTTTCGTGGCCGCGCTGCGCAGAAAAGTGACGGCAGCCGCTGACGAAACGCTCGGCAAGGACGAGGCCTATGCCAGCGTCATCACGGCCGGCGGGTGTCACGACATTCATATCGCCCACGCGAGCGGCACCGCAGCCAATCCTATGAGCAATGCCGCCATCGAGGCGAAATTCCTCGCCAATGCCGCCCCGGTGATCTCCACGGATCGCGCGGCCCGCGCCGCCGCCTATGTGTGGGCACTGGAACGGCAGGCGGATATCCGCGATCTCCTGGAGCTGGTGGCCTGACTGTCCGTGTCCTCGCAGTGTCCCCTCTCTCTCGCTTGCGGGTCGCCTGCGGAGGGAGGGCTGGGAAGGCTTTGGCGTTAGACGATCCCTGCGGGGCTTGTTCTTGATCGTGCGAGAGAAAAGCAGCGCGCCGTATGAGCTGCCAACGCGTCCTCCCCGACCCTCCCCCGCGAGCGGGAGAGGGAAAAACGCCGCGCCCCACGCAAAAAGACCGCCCCGGCGGGGGCGGCCCTCAGCTTGTGGTGGCCCGTTATGGACCGAAAGGTGGTCAGCCGATGAAAACGGCCCGCTTCTGGGCTTCCGCCTCGACCGCGTTCGTCGGTTGTGCCGGAAGTTGCAGCACGGTCGCTTCCTGGCCTTCGCAAAGCTCGGTCAGGAGGACGATCTGGCCGTCCGGGAATTCCAACGAATCATGGTGGACGTGCGGCGTCTCCTTATTGACTTGACGGAAGATCGCCGTGGTGTGGGTCAGGCTCTTGACGCTGCGGCCGAAGAAACGAGGAGATTCGACCGCAATTTCCTTCGCGAACGCGATTTCAGTCCCCGGCAGCAGACACACTGCCGTGGTGCGTTCCTCCGGTGCCGAGAAACCGCGTGTCCCGGTGCCGAAATTCCGCGTGGTGAGCTTGTCGCCTACTTTTGCAGGACGCGATGCAACGCCGTGAAGGCTGTAGTCACACATGGCAAGGAACTCCTCTGTTAAGCCCCTTAGTGCCCCCTGTGCTCGCAACGAGCAAAATGGATGCCACATGGGGCGAAAGTTGGGCTTCCGCGCTACGGCATCCACTGAAATTCGCAGCGGATTTGGCGACAGTTTTCACGAGAGGCCGGAAAGGGCCATTGACTGCCCGCGCCGGCGTCGTATGTGTCGGCGATGCAAACCCCCGCCGACACCGCAAAACCGTTGTTTTCCTACCGCCAGCATTGGGCGCACCGCTTCGGCACGGCGCCGTTCCTGCCGATGTCGCGCGAGGAGATGGACACGCTCGGCTGGGACCAGTGCGACATCGTGCTGGTCACCGGGGACGCCTATGTGGACCACCCCAGCTTCGGCATGGCCATCATAGGCAGGTTGCTGGAAGCGCATGGCTTCCGGGTCGGCATCATCGCGCAGCCGGATTGGCAGAGCGCGGAGCCGTTCGGCGCGCTGGGCCGGCCGGTGCTGTTCTTCGGCGTCACCGGCGGCAACATGGATTCCATGG
>Ga0302325_10017869_pt1 | contig 14963 bp, 16 predicted proteins | sample Palsa_T0_2_FD_201948 | JGI IMG/M metagenome (GOLD analysis project Ga0302325, IMG submission 201948) | Peat permafrost microbial communities from Stordalen Mire near Abisko, Sweden - Palsa_T0_2 | ecosystem: Environmental > Terrestrial > Soil > Palsa > Peat permafrost | place: Sweden: Abisko... | reverse complement strand
GAAATTCCTGTAGAAGCATCCAACGCCCTTCCCCTCCGCCGGGAGAGCTCGGGCGAGTCGGTACGAGATCTGCAGGGCCGTCTGGTTGCTCTGGGCTACGCCTGTCGTGAGGCCGGCAGCCTTGATGACATGGATGGGCCAGGAGCACGTGCGCTCTTCGGCCCCGCCACGGAGCAGGCGGTGCGGGAGTTTCAGACGGCGCGCGGGTTGCGGTGCGACGGGGTGTGCGGCGAGCAGACGTGGAGCGTCTTGGTCGAAGCGGGCCACGGGTTGGGAGACCGACTGCTGTACTACAAGCGGCCCATGCTGCGAGGCGACGACGTGGCCCATGTCCAACGACGCCTCGGTGCCCTCGGGTTCGACGCGGGACGGGTCGACGGCATCTTCGGCCCCAAGACCAACCTGGCGTTGAAGGATTTTCAACGCAACGTCGGATTGACAGTGACCGACGGCATCGTCGGCCCGGAGACACTCAGGGTGCTGTTGAGCGTCAGTGGACGAGCCAATGGCAGCGCCGTGGTCAATGATGTCCGTGAGCGTCAACGGCTGCTCGAGGCCCCGCGGACGTTGATCGGGCGCCGCATCGTGGTGGGCGAGACCGGCGGCCTGGGGGCCTTGGCCGAGAGTGTGCGCCGGGCCCTCAACCGCTCGGGTTGCTCGGTGCAGCCCTTGCACGACCCCGATGAGTCGTTGCAGGCCGGCCAGGCCAACCGGCTGGGGGGCGAGGTATACCTGGGCCTCCGGCTGGAGCCGGAGATTCCGGGTTGTGGGACCGATTACTTCCTCGGCTACAACGGCATCGGTTCCGAGGGCGGCCGGCGCCTGGCCGAGACGGTCCAGTCGGTTCTGCCGACGGCCTTGGGCATCCCCGACCGGGGGGTACGGGGCATGCGCATCCCGTTGCTCCGGGAGACCCGCATGCCCGCCGTGCTGGTCGAGTTGGGGCCACCGGCGGTGGTGGTCGAACATGGGGTGGCGGTCGCCTCGGCCCTGTCTCGAGCGCTGGCCCTATGGGTTTCGTCGCCTTGCGACGAGGCGGAGACCTTGCCGGTCGCTCCGGGCCGCTGAAGCTCGTTCACTGGATTGGGCCGATGGGCGTCAACTATCCACACTGTCATGCACAGGTTGTGGATCACGAGAGCGTTGATTGACCCTCAGTGCTGCACGTTTGACCGTTGTGCCGGAACTGGCCATCCCTCTGGAAGTGCTGGTCAGACGGGTGGGTACTCCGTCATGGCCCGGTAGATGCGCTCCAGGTCCTCGAGGGAGGCGAACTCGATGACGACCCGGCCCTTGCGCGAACCCATGTCGACCTTCACCCTCGTGTCGAGGTGCTGGGAGAGAAGATTCTCCAGTTCGACCACGCCCGGAGGGCGTAGCCGACCCGGTTGATGAAGGGCTCCGTTGCCCGCGGTGGGCCCATTGCTTGCAGTGGGATCGGTGCGCAGGCGCACTGCTTCCTCCACTGCCCGCACCGAGAGGTCATCGGAGACAACCCGCTGCGCCAGGGCCTCCTGGAAGTTTCGATCGGGTGTGCCCAACAGGGCCCGGGCGTGACCGGCCGACAGCTGTCCCTCGATCACCAGGCGTTGGATGCTCGGCGGCAACTGGAACAAACGAAGGGTGTTGGTGACGGCGGCCCGGCTTTTGCTCACCCTCGATGCCACCTGCTCATGCGTCAGGCCGAAGTCCTCGATGAGTTGTTGAAAGGCGGCCGCCTCTTCCATCGGGTTGAGGTCGACCCGATGGAGGTTCTCGATCAGCGCCTGCTCGACACTGCCCAGGTCATCAACGGTGCGCACAAGGGCCGGGATGTTGTGCAGCCCGGCTCGGCGTGCCGCCCGCCACCGGCGTTCCCCCGCGATCAGCTCGTATTGGTCGTCGGTGGTGGCCCGCAGCAGGACGGGCTGGAGGACGCCCACCGCCCGGATCGACGCCGTGAGCGTGGCGATGTCCTCTTCGTCGAAGTGACTCCGAGGTTGATTGGGGTTGGGGCGGATGCTGTTGATGGGAACGTCGAGCAACGCCGAGGATCGGTCGCCCATCAGATCATTGGGGATGAGCGCCTCTAACCCTCTACCCAACCCGCTGCGTCGCGCCACCACTCACCTCCTTGGCCAACTCTCGATACGCCGTGGCGCCCCGAGAGGAGGAGTCGAACAGGATGATGGGCTGACCGAACGAGGGTGCCTCGGACAGGCGAACGGTGCGAGGGACCACGTGGCGGCACACCTTGGCCCCGAAATGCTTGCGTACCTCGCTGACGACCTGCTCGGCCAGTCGGGTGCGGGCGTCGAACATGGTCAGCACGATGGTGCTCACCTCTAGCTTTGGGTTGAGGTTGGTTTGCACCAGGTTGACATTGCGCAACAGCTGTCCCAGGCCTTCGAGGGCGTAGTACTCGCACTGGATGGGGACGATGACCTCGGTGGCGGCGGCCAGCCCGTTCACCGTGAGCAGGCCCAGCGATGGGGGACAGTCGATCAGGATGTAGTCGAAGTCGTCGGTGACCTGCTCGATGGCTCGGCGCAGGCGCAGCTCCCGGCTGAACACGGGCACCAGCTCGATCTCGGCGCCCGCCAGGTCGATGGTGGCCGGGACGACGAAGAGATTGCGCAGGCTGGTGGGCTCGATGGCATCTTCCATCGGAACATCATGGAGTAGCACGTCGTATATCGTTGCCTCCAGGTTGCGACTGTTGATCCCCAGGCCGGTGGTGGCGTTGCCTTGGGGGTCGAGATCGACGACCAGGACGCGGTACCCCAACTCGGCCAGGGCCGCTGCCAGGTTGACCGCCGTCGTAGTCTTACCGACGCCGCCTTTTTGGTTGGCCACCGCCATGACCCGAGGCAAGCTGGGACGGCGAGTCTCGTGGTCCTCGTCAGGTGCATCGGTCGACGTGGGCGGCTCGGGTGCGTTCGGTGGTTCGGCCGAGTCGCGTAGTTGGTCAAAGACTGCCGCCGCGCGGCTGCGGAGCTGATCTGGATCGATCACGGTCAAATTCCCCTCCCCCTCGGCCAGCAGTCAAGGTCAAGTAGTACTTCGTATTGAGCTTAAACCTTCTTGCCGTGGTGCCGCGCGCTTCACGTGAAACATTCTGGGGAAGATCTTGGGGGCGGCCGTGCCGTTGCTCCGCACGGCAGGAACTGGGCGCGTCCGTTCGCAGGTGCGTCCGGCCGTTCGCCCGCGGCCCGCGGCCCGCCCGTGGGCGGCTGTCTTCCTCCGCTCTAGCCGTAATACCGGGCCCAATATCGGGGCTTACCGGCCGCCGGCCGCCGGTCGTCGTTCGTCGTTCGTCGTTCGTCGTTCGTCGTTCGTCGTTCGTCGTTCGGATGTTCGGTCAGCGTCAGAACCGGTGGGCGCGCCGATTTAAGGAGCCAACATGCGGTCCCAGCAACAAGTTGGCTCCTTAAATCCGTCGGGCGACCGGTGACACGGGCATCGTGGGTGCCACCCCCTGGGCCTGGGAGAGGGAACACCTTCATGGTGGAGTTTCACATGGAGCGTGACCAGGGCATCGAGCGTCGCCCGTCCGGGGGAGGCGGTGTCTTAGCCTGCCCCGTGGAGGTGGTGCCTTGGTGGGCGAGGGGTTCTATGTGGAAAATCGGCTGCGTCGGGGGAGCTGGTCCGGGGGGGCGTTCCACATGGAGCGGGCGAGGGGTTCTATGTGAGCGGCTGAGTCGGGGGAGCTGGTGCATTCGGGGGGCGAGCGTTCCACGTGAAACGTGGCTGTCTCAGGGAGGTGGTGTCTTAGCGGCGGGCGAGGGGTTCTAAGTGGAATCGGCTGCGTCGGGGGCGCTGGTGCATTCGGGGGGGGGCGAGCGTTCCACGTGAAACGTCGCTGTGCCCGCGGACGTGCTGCCTCAACGGGCTGGTGTGGGTTCTATGTGGAACGTGGCTAGCCCCTGGATGCCCCGTGCCCCGGTAGGCGGGCGAGGGTTTCACGTGGAACGCCGACTGCCACGGGAATGCTGCCCCGGGGAGGCGGTGTGGGTTCGACCTGGAGTGTGGCTACCCGGACGAGGTCCTGCCTTAGCGGGGCAATGACGGTTTCACGTGGAACGCAGCCTTCCCCAGCGGGCGGGCGCCCAAGCGCGGTGAGGGTTTCAGGTGCGAGCTGGCGTCCCGGGGGGTCAGCGATTCAGGTGGCGCTTGGTTACCAGAGCGGTCGCTTGAGGGGGATGCCCACTCGGCGGGGGTAACGGTCGGGGCAGGGGGCGATCTGCCGGAGTCGTTGCAGAGCGACCGGCTCGACGGTGCTGGCATCCCGGGACAGGCCGAGAGCCGCCAAGCCCTCCGGGGGCCAGCGGTCGGGGGCGCCACCTGGAGGCTCAGCCACGATGAGCGCACCGCCCGCTCGTAGCAAGGGGGCGGCACATTCCGCCACCACAGCCGGGGGACCGAAGCCTCGGGCCACCACCAGGTCGGCCGCCGCCCGGCGGTGCGCCTCGTGGCCGATGACCTCGGCCCGAGCTACAACCACCTCGACCCGGTCAGCCAAGCCGAGGCCGGCCACGGCCTCTCGGACGAAGTCAGTACGGCGAACATTGGCGTCCACCAGGGCCCACCGGGACTCGGGCCACAGCAGAGCGAGCACCAGGCCCGGAATCCCCGCACCGCTGCCCAGGTCGACGGCCACGCCGGGCGGCATGGAGACCAGGCCGGCGAACGCTTCGCTGTGCTCGAGGTGCAGGCTGACGTCCCCCGGACCCAGGAAGTGCTCCTCACGGGCAGCTGCCAGCACAGTCAGCAGCTGCCGACGGAGCGCCCCAGGCCGAAGCCTCCGGCCTGAGGCGGGCGTCGGGATCAGCTGTTGGCGGACTCAGGCAGGATGACCACCCGACGCTGTGGGTCCTCACCCTCGGAGATTGTCATCACACCGTCGATCTGGTTGACGGTGTCATGCACGACTTTTCGGTCGGCCGCGCTCATCGGTTCGAGTACCCGGCGACTGCCGCTGGCCTGAACCTCCTCTGCCACCTGGCGGGAGAACCGGGCGAGAGCGTCGCGACGCTTGCGTCGGTAGCCGGACACGTCGACCAGGATGCGCCCGTTGGCCGCACTGGTCTTGCGTTGGACGACGGTCCGGGTCAAATCCTGGATGGCCAGCAGGGTTGCTCCCTTGGGGCCGATCAAGAGCCCAAGGTCCTCACCTTGCAGGTTGAGCTCGATGGTCTCGTCCTCAGGCTGGGTGATCACGACCTCAGCCTCCAGGCTCATGCGGTCAACGAGCCCGTCCAGGAACTCCTTGGCCACTATTCCCTGCTCGTCCAGTGATACGTCCATCCCGCCTCCCGGGGTCATGTCGTCATCAGAATTGCGATCGGGTGCCCGGCCACTTCTGGCTCGCGGCGCTGATCGAGGTACCGCGGCCTCGGCGTGGGCGATGTCCGCCGCAGCGGAGGTTGTAGGTCCGCTTCCTCGGCCGGAGCGGGAGCGCCGAGGTGTTCGGTCGCTGTCAGCATCGTTGGAGCCGGCAGCGGAGGCTGCCGACCCCGCTCGCGCCGGGCTGGATGCGCTGGCCGCAGTTGGCTGCGACCGTTCTGTCGGGGGCTTGGCGTCAGCCCCGGTGGAGGATTCCTCGTCTCCCGCAGCCACCGAACCGTTGGCACCGGGGGCCTTGCGGCGACCTCGTCGTTCGCGGCGCTCATCCTTCGGTCGAGGCTTGGTCGGGCGAACCCTGGCCCGTACCCGAGCTTCGGACCGCAAGCGGCCGAACAGGCCGAACCGCGGTTCCTCGACGATCTCGAACTCGGCGTCCTGCGCATCAACGCCGAGCTGATCCAGCGCCGCTTCCTTGGCCTCTTCGATGGTGCGGCCGGTGGTCTCTACCCATTCCACGACGATCTACCTGCCCTTGCGCCGACGACGGCTGCTCACGGTGTGAGCGCTTCCGCCACCGGTTCGACCCTTGACCGGCGCGCTGCCCGCACCGACAGCGTCCGCGCCATCGTCGACCCCGTTGGTTGAGGCTTTGGCCGCGCCGTTGGTCAGCGGCGCGCCCGATGTCTCGTCCCCCGAACCGTTGGTGCCATTGCTGGGCTCGGAAGCTGCGGCGGGCACCGTGACGGCGGGCGATCCATTGGTTGCTGCCGGGGCGGTGGCCGGCGTGGCGTCAGAACCCTCACTCGACGCGGGATCGTTCGCTGGCTTCGCAGGTACCGCCTTGGGGGTCGCGGCCTTCGGCGTTCCCGCCTTGGCTACCTCGGCCTTGGCTAGCCCGGCCTTGGGTGCGCCCGACTTCACGGGTCCGGCCTTGGATGCGACTCCCTTGGACGGAACTGCCTTGGACGGAACTGCCTTGGAACCGGCCGGCCGAGCCACGCCGGATCTCGGTGTGCCCACCGCGCCGCCAGCCTTCGTCGCCCCCGGTTTGGCCGTGCCCGGCTTCACTGCGCCGCCCTTGGCGACAGCAGGCCTCGGGGCGCCGGGTTTCACCGCTCCGGGCTTGCCCCCGGAACCTTTTTGAGGGGTCGCCTTCTGCGCTCCGGCGGCCTTTGCGTCGCCGGTCGGGCGCCGCGACTTGGCGACCCCCTGGGCGCCGCTTCCCCGCCCGCCTGCTTGGGCCTTGTCCCCTGTGCCTCTGGCACCCGGCTTGGTGTCACCGTTGCCCGTCGCGCCCGCCCGATCGCCCGCCGCAGCGGACCCGAGCATGTCGCGGAAGCGGGGACGGGCCGCCTTGGCCTCTTCTGCGTCGATCTCACGGGTCTTGGCTTCGACCTCTTTGACATCCTTGGAGACGAGCGCCTTGACCTTGGGGTCATAACGGTACAGGGCCCATTGCTGTCCGATCCGGATGATATTGCTCACGGTCCAATAGAGGACGACGCCGGCCGGGAATGCGAGAGAAATCACGCCGAACACCAGCGGGATGAGTTTCATCATCATCGCCTGGCCGGGTTGGCTCTTGATGGCCGGGTTCTTCGAGGTGAGCTGATATTGCTGATAGAACTGCGTGCCCACCATCACCAGGAGCAAGACGAAGAACGGCAGGGAATGAGCGAAACCGCCGCCCGCACTTCGTGCCGACTTCGCCAGGTCCATTCCGAAAGCGTCAAGTTTCCCACCCGCCTTGACGATGTCCATATACATCTTGGTGTGCGACGTGAGGTACTTGGGGATCGATACCGTCTTGGCCGTGGCGCCCTTGCCGGTGTGATACACCCTGCTCAGGCCCTCGAGCACCTTGAGCAGGGCGATGAACAGGGGAAAGGGAAGGAGCATGGGGAGGCAGCCGCCCAAGGGGCTGGCGTTGTGCTCCTTGTAAAGCGCCATAATTGCTTCGTTGAGTGCCTGGCGGTCGTTCTTGTGCTGCTCCTGCAGCTTCTTCATTTCCGGCTGCAGCTTTTGCATGACCAACATCGAGCGCGTCTGCTTGATGGTCAGCGGCGTCAGCACGATCATCATGACGATGGTCAGAAGCACGATGGCGACGCCATAATTGGGGACGTACTTGTAAAAGAAGGCGAGAACATCCGCCAACGGATTGGCGATAGGCGCCCAAAAGCCCCCGCCGCCAGCCTTGATCACAGAAACGATCATCACGAGTTCCTTGCTACGGGATGGTCCGGAACGGGGTCGGCACCAAAGCCGCCCCATGGATGACAGCGGCACAGCCGGCGCACGGCCAGCCAACTGCCGCGGGCCGCACCGTGGCGGTGCAGGGCGACGGCGGCGTACTCAGAGCAGCTCGGGAGATACCGGCAAGGCGACGGCCGACCTCGGCGCGCCACCTGGTACAGGCGGACGAGCCCGATCAGAAGTCGGGCTGGTCCGGCGGGCTGGGCCGACCCGGTTGCTTGGCCGGGTGCCGGCTGCGATGGGTGAGCCTCGGCCCGCTGGCCCCCGGCGGCGACGGTGGTTGCCATTACGACGAGTAGGTGGTCTGGCTCAAACCGACCCGCGCCGGATGTCGTCGGGACTCCTGCTGCCAGATGGCGTCGAGCGCTTGCATCACGGTGAGTCGAAGTTCTTCAAAGCCTGGAAACTCTCCACAACTGCCTGGGGTTGACGGACGTGGGGTTGGTGGGGGGGCAATTCCGATCAGGTACATGCCAGGCCGCAAGTGCGGTGCCAGCTCCCGGACGATTGCCCGTAGCTGGCGGCGGATCCGGTTTCGCTCGACGGCGTTGCCCACCTTGCGGCCGATGGCATACGCCACACGGGGGGGCTCAGAGAGAACGCCGTCGACAAAGGATACCGTCACCAGCCCGCTATGAGCTCTGGTCGGTCGCCGTGAGGACGGAGTTCCCCTCGGCGGGTGAAAGTCACGGAAGGCTGCTCGCCCGCGTACCCGCCAGATCAGGCCGACAGCCGCTTGCGACCCTTGAGACGACGCGACTTCAAGATCGCACGTCCGGCTCGGGTCTCCATCCGATGGCGAAACCCGTGCTTCTTGGCTCGCTTGCGGTTGTTTGGCTGAAATGTACGCTTCACTCATGGCCTCCTCGGTCCCGGCTGCACTTGCCTGCCGCCGCGGATCGACGACGGCGCCGCGCGTCAGCCCGACGGCCCGCTGGGAGCAGTTTATCCTACGGGCGCCCGGTGCGGGCCGCCAGTAGCGGGCAAGGCCCCGACGGTCTCCGGTACCCTCCAAGCGGGGCTGCGGCGCGGAGGCTGAGGATATGGGGTACGACCCGCAAGCAGAAGGTTCGGACGCCGTGCCGGGCGCTCCCCGGCCGTCTGCCCCCTACACGCCACCCAACTACTCGCCTCCCGAGTACCCGCCTCCGTCCCCCGGGTACGGCGCCCCCCCGCCGCCGGGATACAGCGGCGGCTACGGCGGTGGTTACGGCGCGCCCGGATATGGCGGCTACGGCGGATACCCGAACGGTTACGGCTACCCCGGCGGCGTCGCCCCCCGCACCGATGGCACTGCCATCGCCGCCCTCGTGCTCGCCATCGTGTCCTTCGTGTTGTGCCCCCTCATCCCGGCGGTGGTGGCACTGGCCCTGATCCCAGGCTCCCGCCGCACCATCAAGGCATCGGGCGGGACACTCAGCGGTGACAGCATCCTCACCGCGGCCAAGTGGATCGCCTGGATCAACGTTGTTCTCGCCGGGCTGTTCGTCATCCTTATCTTCATCGGCGTGATTGCCGACCTGACTTCTCCGTCCACCAACAGCCTGGGCCGCCTCGTCGTGCACTGATCGCCGGACCCTGTACATAAGAATTCCGACACCACTCATACACTCGACCGGCATGGGCCGCCGGTACCTGCTGCTCGGGGTGGTGACGGCGGGCTGGGGGACGATTCCCGTGCTGGCCGGCTGGTCGCACCTCCCGGCCGGGCTGGTCGTGGCGTTCCGCCTGTGGACAGCCGCCCTCTGCTTGGCCGTCGTCCTTCTGGTCGAGCGCCGACGGTCTCGGCGGGGTCGGGACCGAGTCGTGGGGGCGTCGAACGCAGCGCCGTCGAACGCAGCGCCGAAGCTGCTGTCGATCGCGCCTGGGCGGTGCTGCCTCACTGCCGCCGTTCTCGGCCTTCATTGGCTGGCGTTGTTTGCCGCCTACCAGCGGGCACCGGCGGGGACCGTCATCCTCATCGTCTACCTGGCACCGATAGGCGTGGCTGCGCTGGCCCCGCACATGCTGGGCGAGAGGCTGGGACGCCGGACGGTGCTTGCGCTCGGGGCTGCGCTGGCCGGATTCGCGCTGCTGGCCGGCCCGACAGTGCGATCGGCCGGGGCCACCGGGCTGACGTACTCCTTGGTCGCCGCGGTCCTCTTCGTCGCTCTCATCGTCTTGTCGAAGCCGTTGGCCACGTCCTACGGCGGCCTCCGCCTGGCCTTCATGGAGTTGGCCGGGGCCGGTGTGCTCGTGATACCCGTGGCACTGACCACGCACTGGCCCCCCATCGCCGTGTCGTGGCTCTGGATCGTCGTGATCGGGGTGGTGCACACCGCCCTCGGTATCACCCTCTACTTGAGTGTCCTGGCGGACATCCCGGCCACCCATGTCGCCATCTTGAGCTACCTCGAACCGGTCGTCGTCGTGCTGGCCGCGTGGCTGTGGTTGGGCCAACAGCCCGGGCCCGCGACAGTGGCGGGCGGCGTGCTGGTGGTGGCGGCCGGGGTGGCTCTGGCGGTGTCGGCGGCTGCGCCCGGTGGACCCGCCTGCCATCGGAAGCCGTCTGGGGCGGGCGCTGGTTGCGCCGACCCCGCGATACCGTCGCTGTGATGCTGGCATCACTTGTGGCCCTGGTGACCGGCGGGTCGACGGCGGCCGCGACGGGCACGACCCTTCCTTCTGCCAGCAGCGACTTGTTCGGCGGGACCACGGACCTGTTGCAGCTCCTGGTGCTTGCCTTTGCCGGTGCCCTGGTGGTGGGCAATGTCCTGGCTCTGGTGCGGCCACCGGTACGGCGGGTGCCGGGGGACAAAAAGGGACCTCCGACCAAACCGCCGGTCACCCGCAGCGTGGTGATGATCACCATTGGCATGGTGGTCGTCATCTGGGCAATCGCCTCGCTGACTTCCTAAATCGGACAGCACATTTGGTAGCGTGCTCGGCGCTTCGCGAGGCAGAACATCAGCGCCCCAAGCTGAGGTGACGGCCTTGCCGACATGCTTGCAGTTCGCGAAACCGCAGGTCAGGGCATACGTCGGATGTCAGCTGGTATCGGCCAATACCGCGGAATGTCACCTCGTTAGGTCACGCCAAGGTCACGCCCCACTTCGACAAACGGCTACATCAGGAGGTGGGCGGCACAGCGGCCCACCGTCGTTGGAACCGCGGGGTCCAGCGGTCGGAGCGCCATGGTGATCCTCGATGCCCTCTCGGTCCGATACACGGTCTGATTTGGGCCATCCTTGTAACCGAGGGAGGTTGCATGAGTCAGTCAGGCGACGAGGAGCGCGATGCCGCCCGATCACGCGCAAGGCAAGAACTGGATGCAGCAGGGGTCCCGCGATGGGCGCAACAGGGGAGCCCTCAGCAGAACGAAGCCGGATCGGGCCGCTACTACGTCTGGGTGGAAAACGGCAGTATGCACGGTTGCCTCATGATCCGCCCCGATTCTGATGAGGCCACTGCAGTAAACGATCTGCTCACTCAGTGCGACCACACGCTTGCCCAAGATGAATCCGCCTGGCCCCCGCCGACCGACGACCTCACCCGCCTTGTTGCCATGCTCATCGTTCGGGCGAACGGCATGGGGTCGGGTCGCCTCTGGCGCCCGGAGACCGATCTCCAGCCCCTACAAAACCTAATCAACCACGCCAGAACGGAACTCGCCGATTTGGTAGGGTGCTCGACGCTTCGCGAGCGTAGTTCAGCGGCAGAACATCAGCTTCCCAAGCTGAGAACGCGGGTTCGATTCCCGTCGCTCGCTCTCGAATAGTGGCTGGTCAGGGGGCTATCGCTGCCCGTCGGAGAGTGCCAGAAGCTGCCGGGCGTGCCACAAACTCGCCATGTCAACGTCGGAAACTACGGCTGGACACGTTTGGCCTCCAAAGAGTTGCGCTTCCCACGTATCGCCACGACGACGGCGATGCCAACCCCTGAGACCTACTCCCCGTAGCCGCCTCTCTCATCGGTTGGGCGGTTCGCGGTCGAAGAGGCCGATGACGGTGGCGTGCAGCGGCCGCACCCGATCGACCATACGCTGCCGGAAGGATCGAAATCGGCCATGGTGGCCTCCTACGCACAGCGATCCCATATAGCTTGGTTAGCCCTGCAACACCGCGGTGCGAAGGAAACCAAGTTGCTCGATGGCCGTGCGTACACCGATCCAGAGATTGCTGAACTTCGGGCGGTGACCGGTGACGAAGCGCCCGTTCTTGCCGTGGCCGACTTCTCGCCCGGACCATGGTGGGGATTCAACGGCGTGCAAACGCTTGTACTCACAGGGGACAAGGTCTCCGTCGTGCAGCGTGGACTCGCGTTCACAAGTGGCCGACTGCGTCGGAGCATCCCGACCACAAGCGTTCGGACCTTTCATTGGCACATCAGTCAACGGCTTGGACGGGAAGCCGTTCACATGACGCTGAGCACCGGATACCGGACTCGACGTTACGCCTCAAAATACCGTCAGGGTGCTCACCTTGCTGAGCAGCTTGCTGACTTAGTGGAGCTTCTCTAGCTGATAGAGGCCGAGTCCGCGGCCACTTCGCTGCGGATTGGGATGATCGATGCCATCCAGATGGGGCGGTCGGCCCGGATCTGTGCTGCGTGCCGATAGAGAAGCGCGGCACAAGATGTCCTCTTGGTTCTCGTCGATGCCGAGTAGCGTCCCTGGGCACGCCTGTCTCGACCAATTCGCCGCGCAGGTCCCGTCGCCGCCGGTTGGCTGCGACGCTGGTACCGGTCGCGGGCTTGGCCTCGCTCGCCCTCACCCTGAGCCTTCCGTCGATCGCCCAGGCGGCGCCTTACCAGAGCCCGGTCATCGCCCGGGCCATTGTGGCCACCGCCGGGCAAGCCCCCGTCGTGCTGCCCCAATTCGCCTCATCGCGTGCGTTGCCCTTCACGGGCCTCGATTTCCCCCATGGCATGGCGGTCGGGAGCACGGGCAGCCTGTTCGTGACCGACACCGGCCGCAACGTCGTGATCGAGTGGCCCAAGGGCGGTTCGCAAACGACGGTGCCCTTTACCGGGCTCAACGATCCCGAGTCCGTAGCCGTGGACCCCGCGGGCGACGTGTTCGTCACCGACACCAACAACAACCGGATCGTCGAACACTCGATCAGCGGTTCACAGCGCGTCTTGCCGTTCTCGGGCCTCAACCAACCCGAGTCCATCGCGGTGGACCCCGCGGGCGACGTGTTCGTGGCCGACACCAACAACAACCAGATCCTGGAGAGCGCACCGGGACAGGCGACGGTCCGCATGGGGTTCCACAACCTGAGCGGCCCCTACGGCGTGACCGTCGACTCGGGCGGGGACGTATTCGTAGCCGACACGGGCAACAACCGGGTGGTCGAGCTTCCCAAGGGTCAACCTCAAGTCACGCTTCCGCTTAGCGGTCTCAAGCAACCGCAAGGCGTGGCGGTTGACGGTTCCGGCGATGTCTACGTGACCGACACCAGCAACCAGCGAGTGGTCGCCCTGCCCTACGGCGGGACGCAGGTCACGCTCGGCTTCACCGGCCTCAACAACCCCAACTCGATCGCAGTCAACGCCGGCGGCTCGGTCTTCGTGGCCGATGGGATGAGCGACCAAGTCCTGCAACTCCCGGTGGGGCCGCAACTGACCGTGGCCACGACCTCCGTTCCCAGCGTCAAACTCGGGGCTTCCTACCCCGTGACGACCCTCATGGCCACCGGTGGCACGCCTCCCTACACCTGGTCGGTGACCTCGGGGAGCTGGCCCGCCGGACTGACGATCACGCCATCGGGCGTCATCAGCGGGACGGCCACCGAGTCGGGCACGGACACCTTCACCGTGCAGGTGACCGACGCCCAGTTCCCACCCGCCACCGACATCGAGGCGTTGTCGCTGCAGGTCCAGCCCAAGTCGCTGCCATTTGTCGCCGTGGCGCGGATCGCTGTACCGGACCGGGCAGTGCGCACCTCAGCGGCCGCGCCCCGCGCCGTTATAGGGCAAATGGTCCCGGCCCAACTGGTGACGCGATCGACGCCCCTGACGACCACCGCCACCACCATGGTGAATGCCGACGTCGGACTGGTCATCCCGGCCATGCCCAACGCCAGCGCCAATGGGCTCCCGTCGGTGAAAGGCCCGTTCAACCCCGTGGCCGTTTCTATCCCGGCTCGCGTGATCGTCCAAGCGGCGCGCAACAGCGTCGGTCCCACGGTTGCCAATTCGGCCCAAACGATCGTGGCCGCGGCCCGGGCTTCCACCGCGGCTGCTCTTTTGAAAGCCCGAGCCGGTCCTGGGGGGACGACGAGCCCGACGCCAACTTGACATAAGATTGTAGCGACGCGCCCAAAACCGGTGCCACGCAGGGGCTTTACCCCTCTTGACGCGTTTGCGGGCGAGGCCGGCGGGTCGGTGGTGAGAGCTATAGGGGCGGCTACGGCTGGTCCCGGCACGGGTCCTTTTTCCCCCCGAGGGTGGAAGCGAGGCATGCTGACGAGATGGCGTTCAAGGACCTGAGCCACTGGGTGCGGGGGAGCGGGCTGCTGATCCTGCTGTTCGGGATCGGCGCACTTCTGTTCGGACGGTTTATCCATTGGCTGGGCGAGCGTTACCGCCACTATCTGGACGACGATGTTCGCGCCCAGATCAAATCGACCGGGGTGATCTCCGAGCACGCCAAGCGGGCCCGGACGGTGGCCCAGGTGGCGGAGTGGGCGTGCGAGGTCCTGATGTACTTCCTGGCCAGCCTTTTGATATTGAACAAAGCCGGAATTCCCTTTTCTGGGCTGGTTGCCCCGGCCACGGTGGCGGCGGCGGCCATCGGCTTCGGGGCTCAACAAATAGTGCAGGACCTGCTTTCGGGGTTTTTCCTCTTTGCCGAGCGCCAATTCAGTATTGGCGATCTGATTCGGCTGGCCCAGCCGGGGCAGGCGATCGGGATCTCGGGGACGGTAGAAGATCTTTCGTTGCGGGTGACCCGCCTGCGCACGGTACAGGGTGAGTTGGTCTTTATCCCGAATGGGGCACTCCGTCAGGTGACCAACCTGTCCAAGGAATGGTCGCGGGTGGTGATCGATGTCCCTATTCCGGCTGATCAGGACCTGGAAAAGGCGGTCGAGGTGCTGCGGGACGTGACGGCCAAGATGGGCCAGGATCCCGCTTTCAAGGACCAGTTACTGGGTGAGCCGACACTGGCCGGGGTGGAGACTATTGAGGTTGGTTACCTACAACTCCGAATGATCGCCCGCACCCTGCCGGGCAAACAGTTTGACGTGGGACGAGAATTGCGGTTGCGGGCCGCGCTGGCTTTGCAGGAAGCAGGCGTCGTTCCTCCTGCGATAAACGTCCGCCGACCCGACAGCTAAACGACCGTGCCCCGAATTCGACGACATCTCAAACTTCCTTTCGGCCTGCGGGTGCGACATTCC
>Ga0302325_10017868_pt1 | contig 14963 bp, 16 predicted proteins | sample Palsa_T0_2_FD_201948 | JGI IMG/M metagenome (GOLD analysis project Ga0302325, IMG submission 201948) | Peat permafrost microbial communities from Stordalen Mire near Abisko, Sweden - Palsa_T0_2 | ecosystem: Environmental > Terrestrial > Soil > Palsa > Peat permafrost | place: Sweden: Abisko... | reverse complement strand
ACCAACGGATCTGACATTTCTCGGGATAACGGCAAGACTTGGCAGCGCCTGGACGATGGCAACTGGAACGCGGTGTCGCCGCCGTTCATCGTGGGGCCGAAAGCACGCATTGGAAAACTGCGGGCCGACGCCGTCAAACCGTAAGGGAAGTCTTTTGCGGATTTGTCGGTGGCGCCGCTCTGCGGCTGGTACTCTGTCCCACTCCGCCCGGGCCTCACCAAGCTGTTACGAAACCCTGTCGTCCCTACGGGACTCGTCGAGTTTTTTCCACTCTACTCCAGCACTACGCCTCCGCCTTGTGCTGGGCTAGACTATTTCGCGCCTACGGCGCTCTTTTCGTTGCTGTTTGCCCCGCCGATTCGATAGCCAAGCGAGTTTGGTAACAGGCTCTCACGGCCACGGCTGACGTCATTCCGCCGCTTTGCGGCTAGTAAAAGGTCGTCCCTTTCAAGAGCGCAGCTTGATCAAGCATCCCTACCGGCATTCCATGCTGGATTCGCCGGCGACAATTCCGTTGGCGGCGTCGGTGAATCGCAGGGTGCAAGTAGTCACGGCTGATGGCAGCTCGCGGAGCAGGACTACCGAAGTATCCTGATAACGGCAACGCATAAAGACCTTGAGAGACCGGTAGTCTTTCACATTCCAGGTCTGCGTAATCTTCTTGCCTTTTTCTTTCTGATCGTCGGGAGCAAGGTCGAATTCCTGGCCGTCGGCTCCCACGTTGTAAACCGAGATTCGCTCAAAGTTGTGCTCGGACTTAGCCGGGGCGACACTCCAGTTGGGCGCCGGCGCGGTGGTTTCTTCTACTGTGATGCTGGCCGGGCAAACTGCCGGAGTCGAAATTTGCTTTTGTTGCGCATGTCCAGCCGCGGAAGCGGAGAACGCCAGTGAGCACCCGAGCAACCCTAGCCGCAGGCAGCGCTCAATCGATGACATAGAATGCGTCTCCATCGTTCACCGGGTGTACTCCGGGAGCTCCTCCTTGAAATCGAATGGTGCGCTGATGGACCGGCTGCCCCTTCCATTGATCCCACACTTGCAGTCCAGCGCCGTTCTGGCCCATATAGATTGCCGCGTGGGAGCTTCCATCGGTGCTGTTGGTATAGGTGCCTTGTGGCCCAAAGGTAGCAATCGCGGTGCCCGGCTGGATGGCCGCATTGCCCCGCACCAGCGCGCCCTGCGACCAGTTGGCGGTTAACGGAGCCCCACTCGCCGTCTGCACATAGGCTACGCACTGTCCGCTGCCAACGACCTGGCCCTGGTAACTTTCTGGAGCAGTCGCAATATAAGCCATGTTCCGCGTCTCCTTTGGCACGACGATGGTCAGCCGGTAGTTTGCCAATTTCCTGATGCAATTGCACGCCAATTTTTTGCTTTGCCTTTGCGTCGTCAGTCTGGTATTGTCCGCGGCAACGCAAAGCCTGGGTGGCCGCGCCAACGATTTGAGTCGGTCACGAAGGTTCCGCTTGCTTTATCTCAGGGAGGGCTGGCATGGCTTTCTGTCCGAATTGCGGTACGCAAATCGCCGATAATGTGGCGTTCTGTCCCAGTTGCGGCAAAGCCGTCGGGCAGGCCGGAACCGGGGCAGCTGCGGCTGCGCCGGCGTCAACCCGAACGCCCGCGCCTGAGGCCGGCTATAACTCGACGGCAGCTCCGGTTGCACCTGCCGCGCCGCTGGCGGAGAACGTTGCGGGCATGCTGGCGTATTTCACCATCATTCCGGCGATCATTTTTCTGCTGATCGAGCCCTACAACCGCAATCGATTCGTGCGCTTTCACTCGTTCCAGTGTCTGTTCGTCGCGGCAGCGCTGGTGGTCATCGACGTCGTGCTGATGATTCTGTCCCAGATTCTGCATCTGGTGCCGGTGATCGGATGGATGGTGACAGCGCTGATTTGGCCTCTCTACAGCCTCGCCGTGCTTGCACTCTGGGCCTTGGTGGTGATTAAGGCTTATCAGCACCAGGTCTACAAACTGCCCATCGTCGGCGATCTAGCGGAGAAGCAGGCCGGAGCGTAGAGCTTCTCACCGATATACTGATCGGCGAGAATTCTCCGGGATGGCACGCTCTGCCTCACTCATGACGCTGGTCCAACACCTGCTGTTTCTATTTCTATTGGTGGTGGCTCCGGCCTGGGACTTCTACGACACCAGCCGGCTGAAGAAGACCCCTGGCTCGCCGCAGAAAATCCGCTACTACAAAACGCTTATGGCGTGGCTGTGGATTTCCAGCATTGTGGCCTTGATTGTCGTGGGCTGGCGTCCGCTGTTCACCATCAGCCCCGCGCCCAGCGAGATTCCGTGGCTGCTGGAGCATGCCTGGGTCTTCTATCTGGTGGAAGTGGCGATTGCGCTTTTTGTCGCCATCATGCTGCTGCCGCTTGTGATCGTCGTTCGGAAAAAGCTAAAGAAGGAGCCGCGCAAGTATTCGCAAGCTGACGCGCTGAAATCATTCGATTACTTCTTTCCCGCGACTTGGACGGAACGGCGCTGGTGGGTGTTTATCTGCATCACGGCGGGGGTCTGCGAGGAAACGCTCTTTCGCGGATTCCTGCTGCATTATCTGCGTGTTTTCCCCTGGACGGTGAACCTCACCGTGGCGCTGGTGAGTTCGTCGGTGATCTTTGGACTTAACCACCTCTATGGCGGCATCAGCGGAGTTGTGTCCAGCGCTGTCACCGGCTTCGTGTTCGGCTTGCTCTTTCTGCTGACCGGAAATCTGCTGCTTCCCATGGTTTTGCATGCGGTGACGGATTTGCGGATGCTGGCGATCTTGCGGCCTCCGGCGGAGTAATCCACCACAGAGACACAGGGGTTTCCAGGACTCATCTCATAAATACCGCAGCGGCGAAGGCCGAACTACCGCGGGGGCTAAAGCCCACGATTTGACAGCAGCTTTCGGCCCGGCTAAAGCCGTGCCCTGACACAATGCATCTATGAGATGGCTTCTAGTTTCTCTGTGTCTCGGTGTCTCTGTGGCGAACGGCCGTTCAGTGCTGGCCGCTTGACATCCAACCCTGGAAATGTCATTTCTATTTACTTTTCATTTCCTGTGACCGATGAGACGGGAGCATTTCTTCTATACTGAACAGCTTTACTGCGGTGGAAAGGGTTTGTGAGGATCAAGGTCTTCTATCACGACAAGTGTTTTGACGGGGCCTGCTCGGCGGCGCTGTTCACGCGGTTCTACCGCGAGCGCATACGAGAGCACGCCGAGTTCGAGTATCAGGGACTGGTGCACCGTGCGGGCGCGCTGTTCGACGAAGCGGATTTCACCGGCGACGAGAATGCCATCGTCGATTTCAAGTATTCGTCGTCGCCACGGGTGACGTGGTGGTTCGATCATCATCAGAGCGCGTTTCTGACGCCTGAGGACGCCTCGCACTTTGAGCATGAGCAGAGCACCACCAAGTTCTACGATCCCAGCTTCCGCTCCTGCACCAAATTCATTGCCGTGGTGACGGAACAGCGCTTCGGCTTCAATCCCGCGCCGGCCGCGGAGATGATCGAGTGGGCCGACATCATCGACGGAGCGCTGTACGACAGTCCGCAGGCGGCGGTGGAGATGAAAACGCCGGCCACCAGGCTGACCATGCTGATCGAGTCCAACCAGGACCCGCAATTCATTCCCAGCCTGATTGCGCAGCTTGCCTATAAGCCGCTGGCGGAGATCGTGGCGGAGCCGGCGATCGCGGCACGGCTTCCGCAATTGATGGAACGGCATCGCCGCTCCATTGAAATCCTGCGCGAGCGCGCCGAGTGCAAGGACGGCACCGTCTACTTCGACATCACCGATTACGAGCTCGAGGGCTACAACAAATTCATCCCGTACTACCTGCATCCGGAGTGCGTGTACAGCGTGGGGCTGAGCAAAAGCAGCTTCCGGACGAAGGTCTCGGTAGGATCGAATCCCTGGACAACGGCGACGCACATGGAGAACCTGGCGAAGATTTGCGAACGCTACGGCGGAGGCGGACACGCGCGGGTGGGAGCAATCTCGTTTCCGCCAAACATGTTCGAGCAGGGACGGCGGGCCGGGGAAGAAATTGTGCAGGAATTGCGGGCCAGCTATCGGGCGAATGAGGGTCGTTAGAAGAGTGCCGGGAGTTCGGAAAAGCAGACCCCTCGCCGACTGGAGTCGCCTGGTGATGACCAGAACAAATAAATGACCGCAACGGCGCAGCTAGAGCTGCGCCCCTTCACAGGCCAAACCGGCTCGGACGGGCACTCTGGACTACGGGCGCGAGGCGCGGCTGGCGATTACGGAGTGTGTGGCAGGCGCCGGCATGGCGTCCTCGGCGCGCTGCAACAAGTCCCAATCGGATTGGAATTGAGGCGACAACTCGCGGTGATTGGACCTCACAGACAGCAGGACCTCGGTGCGGGCCAACAACAACTGTAACGCCAGGCGGGAATCCGATTGCGGACTGACAATGTTGTTGTCGCCTAAGCCCACGCGGAGCAAATGGCCGCCGTCTTCCGCTTCCAGCCAGGGTTGGCCGGCGGCGTCCACATAGACACGTCCGCGCGCCTGAAGGCCGCGGAAGAGATTGTGCAGCTCGCGGCGGTTGGAGACGATGCCGTCGTCGATGGCGCTTTTCAGCACTTCCTCGAAGCGTTCACGATAGGCCTTCCATTGCTGGGCATCGCCAACCTGCTGGACGCGCTCGGCGTGCAAGTCGCGCTGTAGTTCCTGCGCCTGCGGCTGGTCGCCGGACTGTTTCGCGTCGGCCAGTTCATCCAGCAGGACGGCAGAACTCTCGGAAGGACGATTGCGCAGCTCGTGATCGGGACTGAAATGTCCGGTGAAGAAATAGGAGGCAGCCAGCACGGGGACGGCCTGCGCCTCCACGAGCATGATCGGCACCAGCCACTTGAGGGAGCGCACCGTCTGCTCGGTGCCTTCATGGCAGTCGGAGCTGCGTTTGTAGGTGCCGGGCACCTGCTCCACACGGAGCACATGCAGGTCGAGTTCGGGATGATGCTCGGCGTAGTGGGTAAAGCTGCGGGCGATGGCCTTGGGGCCAGTCATGGCAAAGTCGTTGAGGATATCGCGGTGGGCCGAGTGGGGGAAGTAGGTATTCACCACCAGCTTGGCGAAGTCGGCGCAATTGCGCGAGAAGCCGTTGTAGTGATTAACGTTGGCGCGGGCGTTGAATTCGCGGACGAACTGCTCATCCTGCTCCACCGAGGTGTGGACCTGGAAGATGTAGATCTCGCGTACGAAGGCGGCAGCCACCGAGTCGCGCCAGTTGGCTTCAGGATTATTGATGCAACGCCGCGTAGTACACAACTGCTGAAGATGATTCTGGCGATATTGGTCCTGCAAAACCTGGCGCAGCTCCGGAGAACCGAACAGCGGCCGGTCGCGCACGTCGTCGACGCCATAGAGATAAAGGCTGAGAGGAACGATGTTCCACTCGTAGGGTTGATTCTCCATGTAGTCTTCGTAGTTCTGAATGACGGCGCCCAACTCGCCGGGCTCGCACATCCTGAGAGTAACGGGGGTGGCCGCGCAGATTCGCGACAGGTAGACAGCCGAATGTCCTTCGCCGGTGATCTCCGCGGTCAAAGGCAAGGGATGGGCGTTGGCCTTGGCATTGAGGAGCAAGCCGATGTCAGCCCGCGCTGCCGGGGGAACGGCCGCGAGAGCGAAAAGTACAAGGAGGACTTTCAGACAAAGCCGCATGTGCTCATCAGGCCCGCGCGGGTTATGCACCTGCGGACTCCCTACTGGTCTTAGACGAGGCCAGGCTGAAATGGGTTTGCCCCCGGGAATCAGCCTACCTGCTGTCGGTGTTTCTATCATACCGATAGAACTGCGATTACGGCATTAACTGATTGTGAACCCGGGTTCCGCCGCGTTTGTTTTGCCAGGGATTCATAGAGGAATAGACTCTGTCTGCAAGGCAATCCGCAGGTGGACCGAGAGGGATGCGGAGATGAGGGAGTGGCCGAGGGCGGAATCGCGGCTTGGCACCCGCGAACCGGACCTCCGGCCGAAGGTGCAGTGGATGAGCGGCGGACCAGCGAAGGGCCTGTTCAATTCAGGAGATCGAAAATGAAGCGAGTTCTTTTCATGATGGGGCTATATCTTTGCGCCATGACCATGCTGGCGGTTGCCAAAGACCAGAGTTGGGAGGGATGGATCAGCGACGCCAAGTGCGGCGCCCAGGGCGCGAACGCCTCCCACGCCGCCTGTGCTAAGAAGTGCATTGGCGCCGGCGAAAAGCCAGTATTCGTCAGCGACAAAGACCAGAAGGTGATTGCCGTGGCCAATCCGGATGCGGTCAAAGACCACGTGGGACAACACGTGGAGATCAGCGGCAACCTGACCAGCGACGGTTCGCTGCAAGTAGCCAGCGTCAAGACGCTTTCGCAGTCCGGGGGGACGGGCGGCGGCATGAACGACATGCACTGAGCAGTGACGCAGATCATGCTTCTTTCCACGTAACCGCGGGCCCAGGCCCGCGGTCATCCTGGCTTGCGCCTTCCCGTTGACGATTGCGCACGGGTCGGCGTGTTTACGCAAACAATCCTAGAACGGGGCTACGATTCCCTATACACTGCTGCTGGGATCTGACCATGGTTCATGGTTAATGGTGAATTCAGAACGGAGAATGAGATCATGAAGAAGAGCGTCGTAGCAGTTATGTTTGTAGTCAGCGCGCTGCTTTTGGGCAGCGTATCCGTCATGGGGCAGGCCGCGGCGCAGAGTGCTCCGGGCGCAGGCGCGCAAGCGAGCCCGATCAAGGACCAGGACATCGAGATGCTGCGGGCGGACCTTCGCCAGCAGCGCAAGCAGATCATGGCGGAGAACATGACTCTGACCGCCGACGAGGCCACCAAGTTCTGGCCTATTTTTGACCAGTATCGTAAGGAAGCCATCAAACCCAATGACGAGCGGTGGGCGGTGATTAAGGACTACGCCGCGAACTACGCCACCATGACCGACGCGCAGGCACAGGATTACATGAAGAGATCGACGGCGGTCGATCAGCAACTGCTGGCCTTGCGCATGAGGTATGTTCCGATAGTCGAGCAGGTCATCTCGGCCAAAAAAACTGCGTTGTGGTACCAGATCGATCGCCGAATCGACCTGCTGATCAATCTGCAGTTGTCGGCGACGATTCCCATGGTCAATACGAAGTAAGCAGCCAACCGCACCGAGCCATGATCGCCCAGAGGCGCGGCGTTCATGGCTTCGTTGGGTTGCTTGGTGGGGAGACGAAGGAATTCATCAGCCGTCAAGGTTTCCCGCATGAATGAGGGTGCGATACTGTTGCATCTCTCGCAAGTGGTCCTGGTCCGATCGCAGGCCGACGTATCCGTCGGGACGCATGGCCAGCAGCGTAACACCATCGATGCCGAGCTGATCGGCTTCTAAAGGCCTGCTCTTGATGACAAATTTAATGGCCTTGTGATGGCGCACCCTTCGGCACGCTCAGGGCGGGCTCTAAAGGTGCGTCCCTTCAAGACTCGCCGGAACCGACTTCATCAGCAGCCGGTCAAGTCGCACCTAACCAAGCGCTCCAAAAGCGACCACCAGCGAACCTATTCCACCTCGTGCTTCGCGGTGTAGCCGTCGCGGGCGACGATGGTGTACTTGATGTCCTTGTTCTTTTCGTCCCTGAGGAGGAACGGCTTGTCGTCGGGACCAACCAGTTCGACCTTCAGCTTGCGATAGCTGCCGTCCTGCTTCACGTTGGTGGGCTTATAGGTGATGGTGTACTGATCGCGAATGGCTTGCGCGACTTCGCGAAAGATGTCAGGCAATTCGCCCATCTGGCGCGGAGAGTAGCTGCGACCACCGGTGATGCGAGCAAACGCCGCCATCTGATTCTTGGCCTGGAGATAATCCATCATGGGGGAGTTTCGTTCGGGATTGGGTCCCATCGCCTGCACGCGCTCCAGGAAGGCTTCGCCGGTGCAGATGGTGTAAATGGTGACGTTGGGCGTGGTCTTGATCTTCTTCAGGGTCTGGTCCAGGGTGAGTTTGCTGAAGGTGTCGCGGCCGCTGGCGACCACTACCAGTTCCTTGCGTCCGGGCACGCGATCCAGGCGGTCGAGCGTGTCATAGATCGCGTCGAAAATGTTAGTCTCGGCGAACCCTGGGATGCGCAGCGAGTTTAGCGCGCCGAAGATGGCCTGCTTGTCCTGGGTGAAGTCCACCAGAACGTGGGTCTTCATGTCGAACTCGACCACAGCCACCCAATCCTGCGGCTGCAAGGTGGAGGCGAACACATAGGAGGAGTTGAGCGCGTCGTACATGAAGTTGTAGTTGGTGGCGGCGAACTCCACCAGCAGCACCGCCGTAATCGGCGCCTTACTTTTGGTAACGGAGATGATCTTCTGGGGCACGCCGTCTTCGAAAACCTTGAAGTGCTGCTCGGCAATGTCGAGCGGCAAGGCCAGAGGACGGCCATCCTTGGATATGAGATGCGCGTCGACGGTGACCACGGGAACGTCAACGTGCAGCGAGAATTCAGGATTGTCAGCGGGCTTGGGCCTGGGGGGTGGAGGCGGCTCTTCGGAAGAACTCTTCTTGGGCACCGCGATGGAGCCGGATTCGCCACCGGGACCACCGGCTTCGGCCGGCATCTGGTCCTGCTGTTTTTGGCTGGGCTGCGATTGGCCGCTTTGGTCGCTGCTGCCGGATTGGGCATAGCCCGGCGTGGCGCCTAACCAGATGACTACCAACACGGCAATAAGCGCGACGCGACCGGCGCCAATAACGTTGGGTGAATTACGCGGAATCTTAAGGGAAAGTCTGATCCCGTCCAGGCGAAGCCCCTCAACGGCTGAAGCCGCATTGGTATTGCGGTATTTGCGGAGGGCCTGACGGCCGTCCCCTTCAAAACCCGACTTAACCAGAGCTTCCTTAAGGTGTTTTTTAGAATACATCGGAGTGCCTCATCGGCCTGTCTGTCTGCTAGTATAAATCCACTTTTACACCATCGGTTTCGTGGGGACAGCAGAAACCTGCTTCCGGTTAGACGGACATGTCTCCGTATTGGTATTGGCAGAGCCGCGATTGCCGGTTTCTGGGGCCGGATCGAGGCAAGGAAAGAAGGAACAAAGAAGTATGCTTCGCCACAGGTTGGTGTCATTCGCCGTCTGCCTGATCTCCCTCGCCGCCTTTGCCGCTGAACCCAAAGTCCAGATCATGCCCGAGGAGCAGGTGAAAACCGGCATGCGTGGAGTGGCCTACACCGTCTTTGAAGGCGTGACGCCGGAGCCGCTGGAGGTGGAAATTCTGGGCGTGCTGCGCGATATGGCGGGGCCGCAGGCCGACGTGATCCTGGCGCGTCTGCACGGCAAGAAGGTGGAATATACCGGGGTGGTGGCGGGCATGAGCGGCAGTCCGGTCTACATTGACGGCAAGCTGGTGGGCGCCATCGCGTATCGCATCGGGGAATTCTCCAAGGAGCCGATCTGCGGCATCACCCCGGCCGCGTCGATGCTGGAGATCGACTCCCTGGACAAAACGCCGCTGACCGACGTGTCCCACAATGTGAGACATGAAGAAAAGCTGGTTAACCGGACTTCAGGGCCGGGCTTGGCGAGCGCGGAGGATGCGCAATCGGGATACGCCAATCTGCTGAAGCCGATCGAAACGCCTCTGGTGTTCAGCGGATTCAGTCCTGATACGCTGCGCCTGTTCGCCAAGGACTTTGCGTCGGCAGGAGTGGTGCCGGTGATGGGCGCGGGCTCGGTAAGCAACGACAAGCAGCCGGAACCGCTGCAGCCGGGTTCGGCGGTCAGTGCGATTCTGGTGCGCGGCGACATGAACATCGCCGGAACCTGCACCGTCACCTATCTGGACGACACTCACCTGCTGGCTTGCGGACATCCGTTTCTACAGTCGGGCAACATCGATATGCCGATGACGAAGGCGACGGTGCTGGCGACGCTGCCCTCGCCGCAGAACTCCTTCAAGATCGTGAACACGACAGAAACGGTTGGAACGTTCGTGCAGGACCGGCGTGCGGGAATCATGGGACGCTTCGATCGGCAGCCGCAGATGATTCCGGTTACGCTGACCTTCCAGGGAGTTTCGCATCCTAAGCAATTTCACTACGAGGTGCTGAACAACGCGAAGATCACTCCCGCGGCGATGATGGCGACGGTGTTCAATGCCATTCAGGGGATGAACGAATACGGCGAGGACACGACCTATCGGCTGAAGGGCGACATCACCGTGCTGGGCTATCCCCAGCTGAGCGTGAAGAACATGTTCGCTCCGGCGGACGGCTCGACGCCGACGGCCTACGGAATTGCGCTGTCCATCGGCGAGCACTTCAGCCGCATCTTCGAGAATCCCTACGAGACGCCGAAGATCGAAGGCGTCGAGCTGAACTTCGATCTGGTGCCCGATCGCCGTTCGGCGCGGCTGGAGACGGCGCGCACCGATGTCACCGAAGCTCGACCCGGCGATGAGATCACCATCGAAGCGCTGCTGAAGCCCTATCGCGGCGAGAGCATTCTGCGCAACATTGCGGTGAAGATTCCCACCTCGACGCCGCGCGGCACTTTGCACATTCTGGTCAGCGACGGCGACACTCTCGACAAAATGCATCGCGTCTCCGGCCCTATGAGCCATCACCTCGATCTCGGCTCGACCATCGCGCTGCTCAACAAGGAGCACACCAACTCCGAGGTCTACGTCTCGCTCCTGGAAGCCAACCCCCAAGCGATGGTCGAAGATAAAGTGATGCCGACGCTCCCGCTCTCCGTGATGAACGTGATGGACGGCCTTCGCGGCTCCCAGGACATGATCGTCGTCGGAGAGTCCGCCGTCGACGAGGCCGCGACTCCCGTCGACTACGTCGTCTCCGGCTCCCAGATCATCACCCTGAGAATCAAGTAGCAAGCTGTCCCGTCAGGCTATTCACCCAAAAGGGGCGTAGCCTTACAGGTGACGTGCAGAAGGCCAATCCAGGTGGAGATGGTCCCTTCAGGCTCGCGTCCAGAAGGGCTTCCTATGCCAATTTCTACGGGAGGCCCCGGCATTAATATACTTGACAAGTCATGTGCGATTGGGTAAACTGTCTTTGCGTCACCGGGTAAACCGCTATGGATAAAGAGTTTCTACTGGCTCTGGTGGACAAGGTCGAAAGTCTCCATTTTGAAAACACGGTTCTGTGGATATACGTCAGGAAGTACCAGCGGGGTTTGCCGCCGGAGCACGAGATACGCGAGATTATCGACGCCGCGAAGGCTGACCCGGCCATTGCAACCCGCGTTCGCGAGCAATTCGAGCCAGTGCGCGCTCGTATTCGCGCAAACGAGACTTTGGAACAGGTGCTTCAAGAATTTTTACGAGTAGTTCCGCCACAGAAGGATATGAACTAGCCATGACAAACCCTCAGCCCATGACTTTGCAAGAAGCAATGCACTACTTCTCGAACCCTGAAAACTGCGTCACATGGCTTGTAGCCAAACGCTGGCCCGATGGCGTCGTAACCTGCCCCACTTGTGGCCGGACTGACGCAACCCTGATCTCCGATCAAGCCAAGTTCCGCTGCAAGAGCGCCCACAAATCGCGCGAGTTTTCGGCCAAGGTGGGAACCATATTTGAGGACTCCCACATACCGCTGGAGAAATGGCTTGTCGTGGTCTGGATGGTCTGCAACTGCAAGAATGGGGTTAGTAGCTGGGAGATCAAGCGGACTGTTGGCGTCACTCAAAAGAGTGCATGGTTCATGCTTCAGCGCATCCGGCTCGGCTTGTCTACTAAGCGTAGCTTCGGAGCGCCAAGCAAGCTCGGTGGGCCCGAGAGCGAAGTCGAGTGCGATGAGGCTTGGGTTGGCGGTCGCGCTTCCAATATGCACAAGGAGCGCCGTGCGCGGTATCAGAGCGCCGACACGAATTGGGGCAAGGTCATCGTCATGGGTATGCTTGACCGCACTGCTCGTCAGATTCGTACCGAGATCGTGCCCAACGTTGACCGCGACACATTGCAGGCCCAGGTACTCAATAACGTCAAGTACGGAACTCGCGTCTACACCGATCAATCCAGTTCGTACAGTCATCTGGGCCGGGCTTACATGCACCGCTTCGTGAATCACACTGAGAAGTACGTCGAGGGTCGCGTGCACACCAATGGCCTTGAGAATTTCTGGAGTTTGTTCAAGCGGAATCTGCGCGGGACTTACGTTAGTGTCGAGCCGTTCCATATGTTCCGTTATCTGGATGAGCAAGTGTTCCGATTCAACCATCGTGGCAGCAAGAAGGTTCCCGTTTCCGATCTTGACCGCTTCGACCGTGCACTATCGCAGGTCGTCGGCAAGCGACTCACCTACTCCGAACTGACTGGCAAGGACGATGCGACGCCTTTCTAAACCTTGGCGGGGGAAGCGTGGTCCGAAGAAGAGATAGCCCTTACCTCATATCGAGTAGGATTTTTACTAGGATTTGCCCCATCTCCTCGACTGTTACTCCGTGGCTTCCGTCAGAAAAGTGGAAGCCGCTTGAGTCAACATATGGCGAGAACTTCTGTCGCGAGTTGTCGTAAGTAATCGTGCCTGTCGGTTCGTGAAATTCAATTTCGAGGAGCCGCCCCGATACGGCACCGGGTGTGAAATTTAGATCAATCTTGAGTTGGCTACTTGGCCCTTTGCGGACGACAAACGCTGCATAGCCCATGTCCAGATTTGCCTGCTCGCAGTAATCTGCTATCCATTGCCGCAACAACTTCCACTGTTCTGGAGCGTGGGCCTTTATTGCATTCGCTTTCTGTATACCTGCTTCGGTTTCCCGATCGTGCCGCGCAATATCGGCTTTAAGTTTGTCGGTGCTCTGCTTGACGAAGTAGTCGCTCACGATGTCACCTCTAAAGCAATTATCTCCCAGTCGGTTGCGTTGTCGCCAGCCAGTCGAGAGTGAGAAACGTACATCAAGGTGCATTCTTTAATGCGACTCGCCCGGCTTTCTGCTTTCCAGGTTTCGCCTTCTTCTCCGCATCCAGCTTCGCCTTGATCTCGCCGTGCGGAACCTTCATTAGCGCGTCCATGCCGTTCTCGAAATTCTTGAACGCTTGTACGCCTTCAACGTATTCGGGTTTTTTAATCACACCAAATCTCCCTGTTGCAATCCGCGCTCACAGAGGCTCTCGAAGAATCGCTCTGTTGTCTGCAACAAGTATAAAGCGCCTTTGTCGTCATACTGGGATTCGATGTGCATAGTTGGATTCCGCCATGCGGTTTTCATGTGCCCGAACTGAGTGGACAGATCGGAATAGAAATGCTCGTCGGCGGTTCTTGCGCCAGCCGCCTTGTAGCGGCGCTCCAGTTCGCGCTCCACGTCCTTCAGGTGCGCATCCCATGAGTTCTTGTGAAAGGATTGCCCCAAAGCCACAGCCAGCGCCTTGAGTCCATCCTCCAGTGCGCGGTTAAGGTGAAATGCGCAAGCGGTACTTTCGCCATAGGCGTAGCACCGCCCAGCAGATCGCAGCTCATTGAACGCCCGTGGAAATTGGGAAAAAATCTTACTAGATGCCAACCAGTCGAGGGCGCAGTACTGCGTCTTGATGGATTCGATGTAACGAAACTGTTTTCCAGCAAGTTCGGAGTGGATGATAGCCACAAGCGAAGCGATGTCGCGGGTAAACTGATCGGCCATCACTCTGTCTGACGCGCTCTTAGCCATCGCTTCGTAGGTTGTATGTATTTTGCCGACATGGGTAAGCGATACGTCCAGCCCGAGCTTGAGACAATGCCCCATAACTTTATCGAGTGAACCTACAACCTTGGGGCTGTGGCCGACCACGTAGACTTGGTTTTCAACCACGTGCCCAAGAAGCTCCGAAAGCTCCCAGAAATCGTCTGCGGCAAATTTCAGCATATCCAGTAGGGACACCACCCCAAACGGAGCAGTATGCCACGGAGGCACACCAATGGCATCCACGTTCTGTTGTTCGATCTGCTCAACGTCTGCTTGTAGTATTGCCATCCCCCACACCTGACTTGTCAAGTATATTAATGCCGGAGGCCCCCCACACATCGCAAAATCTTTGTTTTGAATATTTTGCCCGTAAAATATTCGAAACGCTAGACTTACGCATGGAAGTAACCTTCATGTTATCAGTAGCTTGCCGGGATGCGCCGCAAAAATATTGATAACAAACGATAATGCTTAGTCTTTTTGAATCAATATCTTGCTTCGGCCATGGCCGGGAAGGCAGAGGCTACGTGGCTCAGTTGACATACTTGCCTCATGCTTGAATACGTGGTCTGCGCGCAACTTCGATATACCCGCAATCGAGTCCCGCAATGCGGGACGGCGACAGCATAGCCCAGCACGCAGCGGGGTCCTCAGTTCGCCGCTCTTGGGAGAACTGGTGAGGCGGAGTGCTGGGTAGGCTCTACCTTAAAACTCGAGCCCCTTCTGGGGCGGCATGTCGGGATGTGCACAGGGCCTGACTACGTCCTGGCCCCACGCCACCACTGTCCTAATTTTCAAAGAACATTCCCCGCCTCGTGTCCGCTGTCATTAGCGGTCATACACAGACGGCTCGGGCGCTCGCGCCCTGATATCAGCCTATAGGCCGAACCCCAACGCGGCATAGATGTCAAGCTCATTTTCCGGAACGAAGGTAACCACGATTCCCACAATGGGAATCCCGTGTCCCGAGGGCGGCACAGTTCTCACAACGACTCTCCAGCGCTGGGCAAGAGCTATCAAAAACCTTAGTGCCGTAGGCACGGCATAACTTAGCGAGCGTTTCAACGCTGGGTAGGTGATAAAAGAACTCGAGGTGCCTTCAGGTGTCTGGGTGGTAGCTTGAATCTTAATCATGCGGTGCAACGACCGCTCGAGACTTGCCTCAGAATAGCCGCGCCAGCGGCGGCTACGAAGTTAGCCCGGGGCGTAAGCCCCGGGTCTAGTGGGAAATCGACCCGAGCCGCGTAGCGGCGACACGATTATGACGCAGACACCGTAAGGGGCGGCACGGCTCTCAC
>Ga0302325_10017867_pt1 | contig 14965 bp, 13 predicted proteins | sample Palsa_T0_2_FD_201948 | JGI IMG/M metagenome (GOLD analysis project Ga0302325, IMG submission 201948) | Peat permafrost microbial communities from Stordalen Mire near Abisko, Sweden - Palsa_T0_2 | ecosystem: Environmental > Terrestrial > Soil > Palsa > Peat permafrost | place: Sweden: Abisko... | reverse complement strand
CCACGCTCCCGCCCAGCGGGCACATCGTCGAGGGCCGAACACTCCTACCCGCTGGATACGCAATTTCGTCAGAGATTCGATACAATAGAAGAGGCATGACACAGAAACGGCATAAGACGGTTGGCGTGAAGGTGGGCAAGATCCAGGTTGGCGGCGGCGCGCCGGTGGTGGTGCAGTCGATGACCAACACGGATACGGTGGATATCGCGTCGACGGCGCAGCAGTGTTTGGAATTGGCGCAGGCTGGATCGGAACTGGTGCGCATCACGGTGAATATTCCTGAAGCCGCAGCTGCAGCACCCGAAATTAAGAAGCGGCTGCTGGATGCTGGTTGCGATGTGCCGCTGATCGGCGACTTCCATTACAACGGCCACGTGCTGCTAACGAAATATCCTGACTGCGCGAAGGCGCTCGACAAGTTGCGTATCAATCCGGGCAATGTGGGCGCGGGCCAGCGGCGCGACGAACAGTTTTCGACGATCTGCAAAGTCGCGCGCGACAACGGCAAGCCGGTGCGCATCGGCGTGAATGGCGGGTCGCTGAATCAGGAATTAGTAATGAAGAAGATGCAAGAGAACACGGACAAGGACCTAGGCAAGACTTCCGAAGAAATTATCAACGAGTGCATGGTGCTCTCGGCGCTGGAGTCGACGGAGCTCGCGCTGGAAAACGGCTTGCGCAAAGACCAAATCATTATTTCGTGCAAAGTTTCGCGGCCGCACGATCTGGTCGCGATTTACCGCGACCTGTCTTCAAAAACGGACCAGCCGCTGCATCTCGGCTTAACCGAAGCAGGCATGGGAGCGAAAGGCCTGGTGTGGTCGGCTGCTTCGATGGGAATTCTGCTGGATGAAGGCATTGGCGACACGATTCGCGTTTCACTGACGCCGCGACCTGGCGGCGACCGACGCGATGAAGTCTATGCCGCATGCGAGCTGTTGCAATCGCTGGGACTACGCTCTTTCTCGCCCAGTGTCACGGCCTGCCCCGGTTGCGGACGCACCACCAGCACCACGTTTCAGGAATTGGCCGAAAGCATTCAGGGCTATATCCGAGACAAAATGCCGGGATGGAAGCGGTACTACGAAGGCGTGGAAGAAATGAAGCTCGCGGTGATGGGTTGTATCGTCAACGGCCCCGGCGAATCGAAGGCCTCGAACATTGGGATCAGCTTACCGGGCACCGGCGAGGCGCCGCGCTGCCCTGTTTACATCGACGGAAAACATTTCAATACGCTGGAAGGCACTTACGACGAGTTGAGCGCGGCGTTCCAGAAACTCGTGGAAGATTACATCAGCACGAAATACCACAAGCGCGAAACGCCTTTGGCAGAAGTGCAAGTCCTCGGGTCTGTCGCCGCAAAGCCGTCTCTCCGCGTCTTGGCCTGAACATAGGCGCCGCAACTCACTTGACAATCCGTTCGTCTCGATTCACTGCATCGCAAGGATGTTTACGCCGGCAAAGCGGCGGCCGAGCCGCCGAACTCCAAAATCGGTGGCGTTGCTCCTAGCAGAACGCTTCCAACGGGTGGCGCATGGCGTGTTGCGCCAAGAATCGCGCAGCCCGGATTCGGGTCGGACAGATTCGGCTTGTACACAATTTGCACACGCTAAGCCGGCCGTCCTCTAGCCGTCCTCAAAACTCGAGCGCAGCTACCTCCTCCAGCAGACGCAACAGCGTGGAAGTTTCGCGCGGCTTGAGTTTCTTCCGTAGCCTTTCGTCCACCGCGCGGCGCTCCCTAATCAGCGTTTCCCGGTAGGAGTTCCCTTTCGCCGTGAGGTGCACGAGCAAACCTCTTCCCGATTCCGCCTTCTTTTCGGAGAGTAATCCTTCGCGGATCATGGTCTTGATCGAGCGATGCACTACGGTCCGGTCGAAACCCAATTGCTTGGCGATCTGGTTTTGATTCAACGCCACCCCACCGCGAAGCGTGGACATGATAAATCCGCGGGTTGGTGAACATTTGGTCTTTTGCTCCATCCTCTTCGCGATTGATAAGTAGGCAGAAGCAAGCTGCAAAACCACCGAGCCCTGCACGATTTCTCGCGGAATCTCATTCCTGTTCACCGTGATCATAGAACCGTCACCGTCGCCTCCAGCGGCCTCCGCCACTGCGGCCTGTCGATGTGCTGGGCGGATTTCTTCCCGATGGCGATGACCATGACGATTTCGTGCTTCCTGGGCGACAAGCCCAGGAATTTTGCGAGCCGCAGGTCGTCAAATCCTTCCATCGGGCAAGTATTTAATCCCAGAGCCTCGGCGGCGATCATCAAATTCGCGCAGGCCAGCGCGGCGCTTTTGCCGGCCCATTTGAACATTCCGTGCCGGGCGACGGGAATTGTGCCGGCTGTCATCCACAAGTGCACGAAGCGAAGAATCATTAATTTTAGGACGCCGAAGATTCCGAACCAGCCCTGCAAGAAGAACCATTTCCCCAGCTTCGCTTTCTTCTCGGCGTCGAGAATCTTTTCTTGGGAAAATCCCGCCGTGCGCATCCACTCCAGCTCGCCTTGCGCCGTTGCCCTCCATGAGGCGATATCCGCGACCGCCACGACCAAAGCCGATGCTGTCATCGCCGGAATCTGGCCCATGCACAGCCGCGCGGCATTTTTTCGCAGCTCCGGACTTTCAATCCAATACAATCGATAGGGCTGGATGTTGAAGCTGGAAGGAGCCACGCGCGCCGCGTTCAGAATTTGGTCGCGCGTTTGCCGCGAAATCTCCACCGGATCGAATACCTTGATCGCCCGCCTAATGAGAATCGCCTCCAGAATGGTCGCCATGCCCGCCTCCATGTTGCCATTACAACATAAAAGGTGTTGCAGGCGCAACATAAAAAAGGAGCCTTTCCCGGCGGGCGACCGGAGGCGGAATACTGGCGTGGCGACTCAGCCACGTTCCCGGCGCGAAACTTCACCGGACGCCTTCTAGTTTTTCGGCGAACTATGGCTGAAAACGCCTTCACGTTATGGAACGCCCTGCAATTTTCGGAGCCTGCGTCATTTGTTCAACACCAGGAAAGATGTTAGTTTGCCGCTAAGCCGGCATGAACCAACGATCCCCATCTTCCACTGCAAACCCTGCCGAACCTGGAAACTGGCGTTTTGGGTTCTGGAGCCTGATCATCACGCAATTCCAGAACGCCTTCAACGACAACGCCATAAAGTTTCTAGTCATTTACCTAATCGTGGAGATGAATTTCCCGAAGCACGTGCGTGACAAATTTGTCTGGATCGTCAGCGCGCTGTTCGCCGTACCGTTCGTGCTCTTCTCTCTCACCGGTGGCTACTTCGCGGACCGCTACAGCAAGCGCAGCGTGGTGATCGGCACAAAATTCATGGAAATTTTCGTGATGCTGGTGACGATTCTGGGGCTATGGCTGAACAATCTGCCGCTCGAATGCGCCGCCGTGTTTCTGATCAGCACGCAGTCCGCCCTTTTCGGTCCCTCGAAATACGGTCTATTGCCCGAGGTGCTCCCCGACCGCGAACTTTCCTGGGGCAACGGAATCATCGAACTCGGCACATTCATTGGCAGCATTGGCGCCGTGATGGCGGCGGGCTATTTGGCCGACCATTTTCGCAGCCGGCAATACCTATCGGGTCTTGTGCTGCTGGGGTGCACGCTGTTTGGCTTGGCGACGAGCTTCGGAATCAATCACGTTCCGGCGGCCGATCCTGGCAAGAAATTTCGCTGGGATCCGTTCGCGGACTTCTCCGCGCAGATGAAATCGGTGCGCGCCGATCGCATTCTGAATTGGGCCGTCTACGGCAACGTCTACCTATGGTTTCTCGCCGCGCTGCTGCAATTGACCATCGTGGTCTACGGACACGACACGCTGCGCGTCAACGAAGGGCACATCAGCTACTTGCAAGCGGCCGTCGGGATCGGCATCGGAGTCGGCAGCGTGGTTGCGGGCTACACTTCGCGCGGGAAGATCGATATTCGGCTGATTCCGGTTGGTGCACTGGGCATGACCGTATTCGGCGCGCTGCTATATCCCTCTGGCCATACGGTCCACAGCGCGGCGTTTCACCTCGCGGCTCTGGGATTTTTCGGTGGATTTTTCGCCGTGCCGCTCAACGCGCTGATCCAACATCGTCCGGAGCCTGCGCACAAGGGCGGCGTAATCGCCGCGGCCAATCTGCTCTCGTTCATCGGAGTATTCTTTGCGGCCGGCGCTTACTATCTTTTCTCCACGGTCTTCCGCCAGACGCCGGCGGGGATATTTCTGGATGGCGCGGGCCTTACAGGCGTTATGACGATTCTTTGCTTCTGCTGCTACTATCAGGTGCGTTCGCAGCCCGCAATGAAGGCCGACCATTCGATCGCTGAATGACGTTAATCGAATGGACGGCCATCCGTGGATAGCGAATCACGATCCGCGTTGTCGTGCGGAAAAATTTCAGAAGATGGACAGTTTCACGTGCAGGAACTTTTTCGGGTCTTTGCGAAAATCGCCGAGCAGGAGGCGCAGGTCGGCGGTGGCGCCGGTGAGATTGTCGTAGAGCGCTGGATCGGTCATCAGGCGCCCTGCCGTGCCGGTATTGGAATTAAGTTTCGCGGTAGCATCGCGAACCTGGGCTGAAGCGTCGCGCAAGTTGTTGTAGAGCTGATCGTCGTTCACGATCTTGCCGAGCGAGCCCTTGCCCTGGCGCACGCCAGCCATCAAATCGTTACTGTTATTCAGAAAAGTTTTCGCGCTGTCGTAAACGGCCGGGTCGTAAATGAGTTTTCCCGCGGTTCCCTTCTGATCCTTCACCGCGCCGATGACATCGTTCACGTTGCCAACGGCCGCGTTCACCTTGGTGTACAGCTCGTCCGAATTGAGCAACTTGCCGACGCTGCCTTTTCCTTCCTGAATCGAGCTGGCGATCTGGTTCAACTTGGTCGCGGTGGCGTTCAGATTGTTGTAGAGCGCGGGGTCGTTAATCAACTTGCCGATCGAACCGTTGCCATTGCGGGCCTGATCGATGACCGCGTGCAGATCATCCGCTAACGCGCCGACGCGGCCCAGGATCTCCTTCATCTCGACTTCCTGCTTGCCGGGTAACACGCCGTTGTTCGGCAACTGCTCGCCGGTCAAGCCGCGCGAAATCTGCACGTAGCGATTCCCGAGCAAACCCGCGGTGACCAGACTCGCCGTGGAATCGGTGCGAATATCGGGAGCATATTTCCTGGCGATGCGGAGGACGAGCTGAATATTGTGCATTTCGTCTTCCGGCTTGGGGTTGATGCGAATGGTTTCCACGTTCCCAATTTCGACGCCATCCAAACTGACCGGGGCGCCTTGGGTGACCTGTTCCACTTCGGGCAAATAGGTAATCAGGCGATACTTCGGGCCAAACATTCCGGCGCCGGTGATGTAGAAAATCCCGATGGCCAAAATTGCGAGTCCCACGAGCACGAAGACACCGACTCGCAGTTCGGTCCAGGTTAATTGCTTGCGCTGCGCCATGATGTTCCCTCCCACTTCGTGATGAATCGAGTGACGAGCCTTTTGCCGAGCTTCGACTAGATCCTGAATCTACTCCGCTGACGCTAGAAACTTCTTGATGTATTCATCGGTGGAGCCGAGCATCGCATCAGCGGCGCCTTCGAAATAGATTTTTCCCTCGCGCAGTACCAGCACCGTGGTGGGGTGCCGCGCATTTCTCTCTTCACCGCTTTCGGCGAGCTTCTCGCGTTCGGCTAAGGTCGAACGAACACTCGCGCCGGTCCTCTTGATCCCATCAACGGGCTCGACGCGCCCGTTGGTCTTATCAAAACAATAATTCGCCAAGCCGAAGGCATCCTGCACGCGATGGGTGGCGAGCAGCGAAGTAACATCCTGCAAATCCCTGCCGCGCAGGATCAGGGTGATGATGGTCTGGGAGGTGACGGGATCGAGGCCGGCGGTGGGCGAATCATAAAAAATAATAGGAGGCTTATCCACGAGCGCCCGGGCGATCGAAACGCGGCGGCGCATGCCGCCGGAAAGCTCCGCGGGATAACGGTCGAGCGATTGTTCCATTTCCACAAAGCGCAGGGATTCGCGGACGCGCGATTCGATTTCTTCTTCGTCCGCGTTTTCCTCGCGCAGGCGGAATGAAACATTTTCGGCAACGGTCATCGAATCAAAAAGCGCGCCTTCTTGAAACACAAATCCGATCTCGCGGCGGAAATTCAGCAGTTCATCTTCCGTCATCGCGACTACGTCCTGGCCCATGACCAGGACACTCCCGGAATCCGGCCGAATCAATCCCGCCGCCATTTTCATCAGCAGGGTTTTCCCCGTTCCGCTTTCGCCCAGCAAAACCTTGGTTTCTCCCGGCCCGACGTCGAAAGAAATGGAATGTAGAACTTCGCGATCATCGAAACCGATCGAGATGTTGCGGAAGGAGATCAACGGCTCGCCCGGAACCATCTTCTCGATCAAAGGATGGCGAGGAGGCGCGAACGTGCCGTCAGCGCGAGCGACATCGGCAAGGCTGCGTGACGAAATCGGCGGCGGCAAGTCGCTCGTCATTCCAGCAATTATAGATGCAAATGGCAGCCGGAGTCGCCGCCGAAAACCAGGAAGAGGCGAGTCACGACGACGACTTGAAGATGTAGAGGAGCAGCTTGGTGATGAACGTATCAACGACCAGAATAAAGACCGAGGAGACCACGACCGCCGTGGTCGTCGCCCGGCCGACGCCCTGCGTCCCGCCCTTTACGCGCAGGCCCTCGTAACAGCCGACGGTCGCGATAATCAGGCCGAAGATAAAGGGTTTGGCGAGGCCCTGGACGACGTCGCCGATCTCCAGGGCATCGATAGCGCGCGTCCAGAATTGAACCGCGCCGAGGCGCAGGGTGAAGTAGGCGACGAAGAATCCGCCACAGAGTCCCACGAAATCGGAAACGACGGTGAGCAGAGGAAGCATGAGCACGGTCGCGACAACGCGAGGCGTCACAAGTTTGCGCGTCGGGTCGGTTCCCAGCGCTCGCATCGCATCGACCTGCTCGGTGACCACCATCGAGCCCAGTTCGGAGGCGATGCCCGAAGCGCACCGCCCCGCGACCAGCAGCGCGGTGATCGCGGGCCCGAGTTCACGGACGAGAGCCAGGGCAACCGCATCGCCGGTCAGCGCGGTTTCTCCAAACTTTTCAAACTGCGCCGAAGTTTGCAGAACCATCACACCGCCGATGAAAAAACCGGTGAGGATCACGATAGGCAGCGAGCCCACACCGATAAGGTCCATTTGCTCGAGGGTATCGAACCAGTAGCGCGGAGCGGTGGCGAGATTCGCGAGCGAGCGGAAGGCGAGTTCTGCATATTCCTGCACGCTGAGGACCTGGCGTTTGATGCCTTCAGCGAGGATGGAGAAAAGGGATGAAGTGTCGCTGGCTTCTGGCATCGTGTGGGACGCGGGCGCAAGACGCGAGTGCAAGCAGAGAAAGACACTACGCGAGGAGCGTCGTGCTTCGCCGAGTCCTCGAAAGCCTAACGGGTGGTGCGCGTTAGGTCAAGCGATAGTCGGTCACCGGGCGATTGTGACGAAGGGGAGAAACGCGTTAGAAATTCTAATGTACGCGAGAGCATTGGGGCGACTGCCCAATATAGTGGGTGAAACACAGGGTGACAGTGCTCGCGCCTTTACGCGACAGTGCGGCTCCGGTAGAATCCGTGTTTCGTCTAGGCGTTCGAGGCTCAACTGAAGATGCTGCGTTTCGTAACGGCAGGAGAGTCTCACGGACAGGCGCTGATGGCCTGGATTTCCGGCTTGCCCGCAGGCGTTCCGGTGGACCTGGAATCCATCCAGCGGGAAATGCACCGGCGGCAACTTGGCTACGGCCGGGGCGCGCGGCAGCGCATCGAGAAGGATACCGCGGAAATTCTTTCGGGCGTGCGCCACGGGAAAACGATAGGCGCGCCGATCGCGGTGCGAATCGAGAATCGCGATTGGAAGAACTGGGAGAAGGCTCTTCCCGTCGAAGACTCGGAGGGGGCCGAGGAGTTCGAGCGAAAATTGACGGCGCCTCGCCCCGGACATGCCGACCTTCCGGGCGCGTTAAAATATAATCTGCACGACGCGCGGTACATTTTGGAACGCGCGTCGGCTCGCGAAACGGCGGCGCGCGTCGCGGCCGGGGCGTTTGCGAAATTGTTTCTGAGAGAATTTGGCGCTCGCGTGCTGAGCCATTCGATCGCCGTGGGCCGAGTACGACTCGAGCGCGACGCGACCTGGCAAGAAATCGAAGCGGTGTGCGAAAATCTAGATTCGCCCTTGCGCTGCGTGGATGCGGCAGTGGAGGAGCGGATGCGCGCGGAGGTAGAGCAGGTGTTACGCGCTGGGGATTCGGTCGGCGGCATTTTCGAAGTCGTGGCGCGCGGGGTGCCCGCCGGGCTGGGCACGCATGTGCAGTGGGACGAGAAGCTGGATGCGAAAATTGCGCGAGCCGTGATGTCGATTCAGGCGGTGAAAGGCGTGGAATTCGGATCGGGAGTCGCCAACGCAACGAGTCATGGATCAGAGGTCCAGGACGAAATCGTTTACGATGCCGCTACGAAAAGGTTCGTGCATACTTCGAACCGGGCAGGCGGCTTGGAAGGCGGAATCACGAACGGCGGGGACGTCGTCGTTCGCGGATACCTGAAACCGATTTCGACGTTGCGGCGCGCGCTGCAATCGGCCGATTTGAATACGAAAGAAGTCGTGAAAGCCGCGTACGAGCGCTCCGACGTCTGCGTGGTGCCGGCAGCCGGCGTGATTGGCGAAGCGATGGTGGCGATGGAACTGGCGATGGCCTTTACCGAGAAGTTTGGCGGGGATTCGCTGGGTGAAACGCGCCGCAATTTTGAGGGCTACCAGAAACAGCTCGACGAATTCTAGAAAGTCTTGAGGGCTCGAGGCAAACGCGACAGATGATTCATCCGATTGTGAAGTACGGCGATCCGGTCTTGGAAACGCCGACGAAGCGCGTGGCAAAGTTCGACGAGGATCTACAGAAACTTGTGGAGGACATGTTCGAATCGATGTATGCCGCGGCAGGGGTGGGGCTGGCCGCTCCGCAAATCGGCCTGGGTCAGCGGATCACGGTGATCGATGTCTCGAACGGGAAGACCCCCGAAGCGAAAATCGTGCTGGCGAATCCGGAAATTATTCATGCGGACGGGCAGCAACGCGAAGAGGAGGGATGCCTTTCGATTCCCGGATTTCGCGGCTACGTGGAGCGTCCGCAATACGTCACCGTGCGCGCGCAGGACGCGCAGGGCAACACGTTTGAGCGGAAAGGCGAAGGCTTGCTGGCGCGCGCGTTTTGCCACGAAATCGATCACTTGAACGGAGTGCTCTTCATCACGCATCTGAGCATGTTGAAACGCGACATGATCCGGCGAAAGATCCGCAAAATGAAAAAAGCGGGCGAATGGTAGGAATCCGGTGCCGCTGAGAATTGTGTTCTGCGGCACTCCCGCATTTGCGCTTCCCACGTTTCGCCATCTTTTAGCGCAACCCGATTTCAAACTCGAAGGAGTCGTCACGCAGCCGGACCGGCCGCGAGGACGCGGCCATTCCCTGGCGAGTTCTCCGGTGAAGGACGCGGCCACCGCGGCGCAGATTCCGGTTTATCAGCCGCAAAAAATCCGCGACGAAGAAGGACTCCAGTATTTTCAACGATTGGCGCCGGACGTGGTGGTGATTATTGCTTATGGCCAGATCATTCCGCAGAGGCTGATCGAAATACCACGGCTGGGATGGATCAATCTTCATGCATCGCTCCTGCCGAAATATCGGGGCGCGGCGCCGATTCACTGGGCCGTAGCGAATGGCGAGACGCGCACGGGACTAACGACGATGCGAATCGATGCAGGGCTCGACACCGGACCGATGCTATTGAAATACGAAACGCGGATCGGAGCGGATGAAACTTCACCCGACCTTCACGCGCGGCTGGCTGAAGCGGGCGCGCCGCTGATGGCGGAGACACTTCGCGGGCTGGAAAATGGCTCGCTTACGCCAGTGCCACAGGATAGTTCGCTGGCGACCCTTGCTCCGCCTCTGAAAAAAGAGGACGGCAGGATCGATTGGTCTTTTCCCGCACAGAAAGTCTACGATCGCATCCGCGGGTTCAAGCCATGGCCCGGCACTTTCAGCAGTTTTCGCGGGAAAATGTGCCAGCTATGGGGCCGACCGATGGATGGCGAAGCAGGCTCCGGCGGTGGCCGGCGCGCTTTAAGCGAGAAAATCGGCGGATCGCTTTTTGAAAGTGGGCATCGGCTTTTTGCGGCGTGCGGGACCGGGACCATGCTGGAAATTGAATCGATTCGAATCGAAGGAAAAAAGAGGATGGCCACCCGCGACTTCCTGAATGGCGCGCATATTCAGGCGGGCGAACGATTCGGCGATTGAAGATTCCTTACCGCGAATGCATCCTGCAAAACGGTCCGCAGATGAAAGCAAAAACCAAGACACCCAGCACCGCGCGAAAAATCGCGTACGAGATTCTGCGCCGCGTGGAAGCCGCAGGCGCTTATGCGAGCGACCTCCTCCATGCAGAACTGGGCGCGAATGTAAAGGCGGAGGATGCGGCGCTAGCCACCGAGATCGTTCTCGGGGTGATCCGCTGGCGCCGGCTTCTGGATTTTCTGCTCGAGCGGCACTTGAAAAAGTCCGTTGAGCGGCTGGATTTGCCGGTGGCGCTAGCTCTGCGCATGGGGATCTATCAATTGCGATTTCTCGATCGCGTCCCGGCGCGAGCTGTGGTGAACGAATCGGTGGAGACGGTCAGGTATGCCCGAAAAACTTCGGCGGCGACGCTAGTCAACGCGGTCTTGCGGCGCGTGGCGGAGGAGGCGAGAGAGCCGGCAGAGGCTCTTATGCCGGCTTCCGGGAATCCGGCCGACCGTCTGGCGCTTCTATATTCTCACCCGACCTGGATGGTCGAGCGCTGGCTGGCTCGGCGTGGCGAGCCAGAAACAATCGCGCTGCTCAAAGCAAATAACTTCGCGCCGCGGTTGAATTGCGCGATACACGATGCTGCGCAACGCGAAGAAATCCTCTTGGCGTTGAAACACGCCGGCTTGCGGATTGAACCGGGGAAATTATTGCAGTCCGCCTTCGCAGTGAGCGGGGGAAGCCCGGCGCGGACGGAAGCGTTTCGCGCGGGGAGAATATCGATTCAGGACGAAGCTTCGCAAGTCATTCCGTTGCTGCTCGAGGTGCAATCCGGCGATCGCGTTCTCGATTTGTGCGCCGCCCCTGGAGGCAAGACGCCTCCGCTCGTGCGTGGCGCGGGTGAAAACGGAATGGTCGTCGCGGGTGAACGGCACGCGCACCGCATAAGAGCGATGCGCGAGCAATTTAGGAGACTCCACCTGCCGGAAGTTCGTCTAGTGGAATTGGATGCCGAGAAACCATTGCCGTTCAGCGCTCGCTTTGATCGCATCCTCGTGGATGCTCCCTGTTCGGGAACCGGTACACTTTCGCGGCATCCCGAAATTCGCTGGCGATTGAAACCGGACCAGCTGGCCGAGTTTCACGCGCTGCAATGTTCGCTGCTCGCGAACGCACTTGAGATGTTGGCTCCCGGTGGGCGGCTCGTGTATTCGACCTGTTCCATGGAACCGGAAGAAAACGAAAATGTGGTCGACGAAGTCCTGAAGACACGAGGATATGTTTCTCGAGTTATTCGGGCAAGGGCTGCCGACTCGCTTCGCGACCGGATCGCCGAAGGCGTGGACGCGCATTCCCTCTTCGGCAGCGCCGGATATTTTCGCACTTCGCCCCACGTTCATCACACGGACGGTTTCTTCGCCGCAATAATTGAAAGAGCAAAAACCTGACCGCGCGCTAGCTCAAACATAGAGGCCTTTTCCAAGGACGTTTCTCAAACGGTCATTTCAGGCGGTCATATTTCCGTCTGCGCAATTCTCGCCGTCACGCCGCTGGGCCTGAATTGCGAATCATGCTAGCCTCGCTGGCGGTGCGAAAATTACGACGATGAAATTCCGTGACCGGCTCGAATGGATCTTCCGGGTTGGACTTCTGGCGTTCATTTTGCTGTCGGTGGCGTTCTTGAGCGCGCTCACCGCGATGCGATTTGCGATCCAGGGGCGCGAAGTGGTGATGCCGAACGTGGTCGGCCAGAAGGTGATCGAAGCGCAACAAATGCTGCGCGGACGCGGGGTGGGGATGGAGATCGAGGATCGAACGTATAATCCCGCCGCGATCGACATGATCGTGCGGCAGACTCCGCCATCCGGCATGAAAGTGAAGGTGGGCCAGTCCGCTCACGTCATCGTCAGCCTGGGCCCGCAGCAAGCCACGATTCCGGCCCTGACTGATTTGAGTCTTCGTGCGGCGCGAATTGAATTGCTGAGAAGCGGCCTGCAGGCCGGAGAGATTTCGAGCACGTACCTTGCGGATACCGGCAACGACGTGGTCTTGCAGCAAGATCCTACGCCGGGAACCTCGAACGTCACCAGCCCGCATGTCGACATGCTGGTCTCGCTCGGGGCGCGGCCCCTGGCCTATGTAATGCCTGAACTCGTCGGGCAATCTCTGAATGAAGCGGAATCCAACCTGGCTGGGCTAGGGATGAGATCGCCGAAGCTGACGCTGACACCTCTCCCCGGCGGCTTGCACGGCACCGTGGTGGGGCAAACGCCATCACGCGGCGCACGAATTGACGCCAGCACGACGGTGGAGCTGCAGATCGCGGAGTGAGAGCGTTCGCCGGGAACTTGGATGTCTGGCGTGTGTTAGAATCCGGCTGTAAATATGGCCTACGCCCGCATCGAAATCGCGCCATCCATTCTTGCTTCGAACTTTGCCAAGTTAGGTGAAGAAGTTCGAGTCGTCGAGGAAGCCGGAGCGGAAGTTCTTCACGTCGACGTGATGGATGGGCACTTCGTACCGAACATCTCCCTGGGAGTTCCAATCGTTGCCTCCCTACGCAAGGCAACCCGCCTGCCCCTTGATGTGCATCTCATGATCGAAAACCCGGAACTGTTCATCGAGGCGTTTATTAAGGCAGGCGCAAATCGCGTCCTAGTGCATCAGGAAGCGACGGTTCATCTGGACCGCGCACTGGCGATGATCCGGGAGCTCGGAGCCGAAGCCGGGGCAGCCATCAACCCCGCGACTCCCGTGACGATGCTTTCCGAGGTGATGTCCAAGGTGGATACGGTGCTGGTGATGTCGGTCAATCCGGGCTTCGGCGGGCAAAACTTCATACCCAACGCGTACGAGAAGATTCGGCAGCTCAACGCGATGCGTGCGCGGTATAATGGCAGCTTCCGGATCGAAGTAGATGGGGGCGTCGATTTGGAAAATACAGCGGAATTAGCGCGGGGCGGTGTGAACACCTTCGTCGCCGGCACGTCAATCTTTCACGCATCTGATCCAGCAGCGGCTACGCGCCAACTCAAACACCTCGCGACCCAAGCCCTGAGCCAAAAAGCATAAAATCTACTCAGCGAAGGCCTGACTTGAAAAAAGTGAATACAAAACAACGGAATTGGAATGATTGTTCGAATCCCCTTCGAATTCCCTGTCTGGTCGGGGCCCTTTTTGTGTTTCTTGTGGCCTGCCCTGGTGCGTTCGCCCAAGTGCCGACCGCCCAAACAGGGGGCAGCGGCCAAAGCGCACCGCCGCCGGATGCCCCGGCTGCTAAACCTGCGGCGCCTCCCAAGGCGACGCCCAAGAAGAAGGTCAAGAAGGCCGAGCCGGTGGCGAAACCCGCAACGGCGGATGCGTCCGCTGAACCAGACAAAGTTCTCTACGATCGCGCTCAATTGGACTTGAAACACGGACGCTACACGGAAGGGCGGCTGGCGCTGCAAACGCTCATTAACACATATCCGGACAGCGAATATCTCGCGAAAGCAAAATTAGCGGTGGCCGACTCTTATTACAACGAAGCTGGCACCTCGAACCTGACGCAGGCCATTCAGGAATACAACGACTTCCAGACTTTTTTCCCGTTCCTCGATGAAGCCGCCTACGCGCAGATGCAAATCGGCCTGGCCCACTACAAGATGATGGAAAAGGCGGATCGCGACAAAACGCAGGGCGAAGCGGCGGAAGATGCTTTCCAGGCGTTCTTGCTGAAGTATCCGACGAATGCGCTGGCGCCGAAAGCGACGCAATATCTGCGTGACGTGCAGGAGGTATTGGCGGACGGAGACTACAAAGTCGCGTATTTCTATTACACGAAGCTCGATTATCGCGCGTCGGCAGCGCGGTTGGTTGAATTGACCGATCGCTACCCCCTTTACAGCCAGAACGACGAAGCGCTATGGCTGCTGGGCAGCATATACGAACACGCCAAGACCCTATCAAAAAGCGAAGACGATAAGAATCATTGGGGAGATCTCGCTGCGAAGTGCTACTCGAAAATCGTGCGCGACTATCCCATGTCGAAGCTGGGTTCCACGGCGACGGCGCGCTTGAAAGCAATGGGGCGCCCCGTCCCCGAAGTCGATCCTGAAGCCTACGCGCGCATGCGGCAGGAACAGCTGTACCAACACCAGCATCATCAGGCCTTGGCATTGAAAATGCCGTTGACGTTGGTGAAAGGAAGTCCCGATTTTTCCGCTGCGGCGCATGGCGGAACGCCACAGCTGAATCCGCCAAATGATGTGGTTTCCGCGACGGACGTATTGCGGCCCGGCGCACAAGGACCGGCCTTCACGATTGCGGGTGGGGCAGCTGGTTCAACGCAGAATGCCGACACGGGCTCCGAGGTGGTAACACCCGAAGACGCCAGGACTGGCGCGGCGGGCACGGGTGCTGATGGGCAATCCGTGGGCGTCGAGATTATCAGCACGGGCCCGGATTCCCAGCCGGCAACGACAGCACCTCCCGGTTCCGCGTCTCCCGAAGCAAACAGTCCCGGGACGGCGGTGAGTCCGGCTGCCGATACCAACGCTCCAGTGACCGCCCCGAGCACGACCGGAACAACTACCCCAACCCCAGACGCGAGTCCGGCTCCGGTTCCC
>Ga0302325_10017866_pt1 | contig 14967 bp, 11 predicted proteins | sample Palsa_T0_2_FD_201948 | JGI IMG/M metagenome (GOLD analysis project Ga0302325, IMG submission 201948) | Peat permafrost microbial communities from Stordalen Mire near Abisko, Sweden - Palsa_T0_2 | ecosystem: Environmental > Terrestrial > Soil > Palsa > Peat permafrost | place: Sweden: Abisko... | reverse complement strand
ACGCAGCCGCAGAAGACCAGGGGATTGCCCAGGTAGCGGTCGTCGAAATAGACGGCTCCGTTGACGGTGGGGATTCCCATGCGGTTGCCGTAGTCGCGCACGCCGGCGACGACCTGCTGGAGGATGCGCTTGGGGTGGATGATGCCGCGTGGCAGCGGGGCGGTGGCGTCGGGAAATGCGACGCAGAAGACATCGGTGTTGGCGACGGGCTTGGCGCCGAGGCCGGTGCCGAGGATATCGCGGATGACGCCGCCGACGCCGGTGGCGCTGCCGCCGTAGGGCTCGATGGCGCTGGGATGATTGTGCGTCTCGGCCTTGAAGCAGACCGCGTCGGTGTCGTCGAAGGCGATGATGCCGGCGTTGTCGGAGAAGACGGAGAGGCAGAAGGGGGGAGGGGCGGAATAAGGCACGGAGGACGGGGGAGAATGAGGCACGGAGGCACGAAGGCACGAAGGCACGGAGGCGGAAGATTGCGCGCCCTTTTCCTCCCCCCGTCCCTCTTCCACTTCGTGCCCATGTGCCTTCGTGCCTTCGTGCCTTATTTCCATCAACTCCTTCGTACTCCCAAAAATCGTCTCCTTGATGAGGTTGCGATAATGGCGCGTCTCGACGACCTTTCCACTCTTATCCCTCACCTCCACGTCGACGGCACTCTTGAGCGTTTTGTGAACGCAATGCTCGCTCCAGGTTTGGGCGATGGTCTCCAGCTCGACATCCGTCGGCTCGCGGGACTGCTCGCGGTAATAGGCCTGGATCGCTTTCATCTCGGTCAGCGATAAGAACAGATGAGCCTCGCGGCTGAGGGCGGTGAGCTGGGCATCGGTCAGTTGCCGCAGGGGGACGTGGCGGAGCTGGAAGCGATAGAGATGGCCGGTCTCGAACTCGGGGGGCAGATACGGGGCGAAGTGAACGGATTCGATCACGCCGTTGGCGAGGACACGGGCGGCGATCCGCTCGCGGCGGGAGCGGTCGATATCGTTGGAAAAAAGGTAAGCCCGGCCGGTGCGCACCTGGCGCACGCTGACGCCCAGGTCGCGGATGGCCATTTCGGTCGAGGCCGCGACGGGGTCCATGACCCCGGGCTTGAGATGGATTTCGATTCGGCAGACATCGGAAAGCTCGGAGGCGGCGGTGAGAACCTCGGCGGAGTCGGCGATGGGATCGGCCAGGAGCCGGGACGCGACGCGCTGCATGGCGGATTGATCGGCATCGGTGTCGATGAGGAAGATGCGCCGGGTTTGGATGGGGCCGACGTCGCCGTCGAATTCGGCGATCTGCCGGCGGAGGGCTTCGCCGGCGGGGTCCACTTCGCCGGGGACCATTGAGCGGGTTCGCAGCTCGATCCGATAGATCATGGGCGGATTCTAGTATTTTTCACCGCGGAGACACAGGGAGCACGGAGAAGACGTTTGAGCGGTGGCGGGGGAGGGTTCTGGGGGAGATGTTACGGTCGTGGGGGGGGCGGTGTCACCCGCCCAATTAGCCCGGTCGCTTGCGACCGGTTATTCCTGGCGACTCGTCGGACCGGACCGGTCGCAAGCGACCGGGGTAATTGGACTGAAAAGGTCGCCACAATCGTCCCCTATATCCTGTCCTTGGTTACTGCTCGGTGAAGTTTTCTCCTTTTTCAGGGGGTTTGTTACAATCGCGCGGCTGCATGACACTTCGGACCGATTCCATCCCGGCGATTCCGCAGACCGTCTATCGTGAAATTCCATCCGATGAGACGGCGAACGTCGTTGGCGGGGCAGAGGTCGAGTTGTCGGTGGTGATGCCTTGTCTGAACGAAGCGGACACCGTTGGCACCTGCGTGGAGAAAGCGGTGCGGGTGTTGCGGGAGAATGGGATTTCCGGGGAAGTGCTGGTGGCCGACAACGGCAGCACGGATGGGTCGCAGGAGATCGCGACGCGATTGGGGGCGCGGGTGGTTGCGGTGGCGGCCAAGGGATATGGCAATGCGTTGATGGGGGGCATCGCGGCGGCGCGGGGTCGGTACATCCTGATGGGGGACGCGGACGACAGTTACGATTTTCTCGAGACGCCGAAGTTTCTGGAGCGGCTGCGCCAGGGGTACGACATGGTGCAGGGGTGTCGTCTGCCGCGGGGCGGCGGGACGGTGCGGGCAGGGGCGATGCCGTTTTTGCATCGGTGGTGGGGCAATCCGATGTTCTCGATCATGGCCAGCACCATGTTCAAGGCGCCGGTTCACGATATTTATTGCGGCATGCGCGGGTTCACCAAGTCGCTCTACGATCGGCTGTCGCTGCGTTGCACGGGGATGGAATTCGCCACGGAAATGATCATCAAGTCGAGCATTTTTTACGGCAGCAGCATTGTCGAAGTGCCGATCACACTGCACCCCGATGGCCGCAAGGGGCGGGCGCCGCATCTCAAGACTTTCCGGGATGGGTGGCGAACGATGCGGTTTTATCTGATGTACAGCCCGCGCTGGCTGTTTCTGATCCCGGGGCTGGTGATGATGCTGCTGGGCGCGATCGGCTATGCGTTGGCGCTGCCGGGGCTGAGCGTGGGGCGGATCACGTTCGATGCGCATACGCTGCTGGTGGCGACGTTGGCGCTGTTGATGGGGGCGCAGGCGGTCTGGTTCGCGGTGGCGGCCAAGGTCTTTGCCGTCAGTGAGGGGCTGCTGCCGGCGGGGGAAAAGTTCGAGCGATTCTTTGCCGTGGCGACGCTGGAGCGCGGATTGATTCTGGGGCTCAGCTCGTTTGTCGTCGGCGTGGGATTGCTGGCGTGGGCATGCGGGCGAGGGGCGGCGGGGGGGGGGGGACATCTGGATTATGCCACGACGATGCGAATCGTCATCCCCGGCTTCGCGCTGGCGGCGTTGGGATTTCAGGCGGTATTGTCGAGCTTTTTTGTCAGCATTCTGGGGATGAAACGGCGGTGAGCGCCCCGACCCCCCCGACCTCCGCCAAGCCGGCCGAATTCGACGGATTTGCCGCCGACTATGATGCGGCGCTCAATAAGGGCATTTCACTTTCGGGCGAAGCCAAGGATTATTTCATCGAGGGACGCATCGCCTGGTTGCGACGATGTCTGGATTGGCAGCAGATTGAGCCGGGCGAGCGGCGGGTGCTGGATTTTGGGTGTGGGACGGGGGCTTCGTTCCCAACGTTGCGTCGTGAATTGAGGGCGGCGGCGGTGATGGGGATCGACGTCTCATCCGCCGAGTTGGAGATCGCCCGCCGCGATCATCCCTGGGCCGGCGCGTATCTGCTGGATGAAGCGCCGGCCGAGTTGAACGCCGACATCGCTTATTCCAACGGGACGTTTCATCACATTCCGCCGGCCGATCGCGGCGGGGCGGTGGCGCGGATTTTCCGGGCCCTGCGGCCCGGCGGCGTTTTCGCGCTGTGGGAGAACAATCCCTGGAACCCCGGTACGCGGATGGTGATGAAGCGCATCCCCTTCGACCGCGATGCGATCACGCTCAGTGCTCCGGAGGCCCGGGGAATGCTGCGGGCCGGCGGCTTCGAGATTCTGCGCACCGATTTCTACTTCGTTTTTCCGCGCAGCCTGGCGGCGTTGCGAAAGCTGGAGCCGGCGCTGTCGCGGTTGCCGATTGGGGCGCAGTACCAGGTGCTGTGCCGGCGGGCGTGACCGAACGACCATCCAATTTACTCATGACGGCAGATTCCTCGACCCCGCTTCCCGCCGGCGCGCTGGCGGCACGGCGCGCGCTGGCGGCGTCGCAACGGACGGTGGCACCGGCCGACAACCACGGGCGGCGGATCGGGATTCTGGTCGTAGCGTTCAATGCGGTCACGACGCTCACGACCGTTCTGCAGCGCATCCCGCGGGATGTCTGGGAGAACGTCGAGGAGGTGGTGGTCTTCGACGATGCCAGCCACGACGAGACCTACGCCGCGGCCGTCGAATACAAAACCCTGACCGGCATCGAGAAGCTGTCGGTCATTCGTAACGACAAGAACCTCGGCTACGGCGGCAATCAGAAGCTGGGGTACCGCTATTTCCTGGACAAGGGGTTTGATGTCGTGGTGCTGCTGCACGGCGACGGCCAATATGCGCCGGAGGTGCTGGCCGATCTTTATGCGCCGCTGGTGCGCGGGGAAGCGGACGCGGTGTTTGGGTCGCGGATGATGAGTGAATATGGCGGGCCGCGGAAGGGGGGGATGCCACTTTACAAACTGGTGGGCAATCGGATTCTCACGGCTTTCGAGAACCGCTCGCTGGGGATGCGCCTCACCGAATTTCACAGCGGGTACCGGGCGTACAGCCTGGCGGCGCTGGGCAAAATCGATTTGTCGAGGATGACCGATGACTTCCACTTCGACACGGAGATCATCATCAAGCTCAAGCACCAGGGATTTGTCATCAACGAAGTGCCGATTCCGACGTTTTATGGGGAGGAGCTCTGCTACGTGGACGGGATGAAATATGCCAAGGACGTGTTCCGCGCCGTGGTGCGCTACCGGCGAACGGTGCGGGGGGGGCGGGCGTATCCGGAGTTTGCGGAGTACGCTCCGACCCAGGCGCCGGCGCGGGGGTGAATGGAGCGAAGCTCAGGGTCCGGCTGGCTGTGCCGACGGGGTATTTTCCCTACGGGTTGCTGGGAACTCGGCATCGCCGTAGTGCGATGCGCATTGCCGACGCGATCTTATCGGCCGCTGCGGTGTCGAGGCTGGGGCGGTTCCCCGCCGGGTTTGTCTTCGCCGCCGTCGCCGGGGAATCTGATGGATTGCCGATCAGAAATTGCTGGCTATTTCGCCTTGGCGCTTTGTAAAATGCGGTGGGGGGAAGTCCCGCCGCAGGCGTTGCGGAATTTCGGGTGATCTCCCGCGTTATGATTGTGGACTTTATGCGCTGTCGCGCCTGCAAGAGCGTCAATTTCGTTCGCGCCCGGCTTCAGTGGTGGGAGTTTGTTCTCCTGTTGTTTTTGAGCCGGCCGTTCCGCTGCGACGGCTGCCTGGCCCGTTTTTACGGTTTTGTCTGGTGCCGGAGCCGGCCGCGCGATGCCATGGACAAGAAAGAGCCCGCCCCCCGCCCGGTTCGCCCGGGCACCGCGACTGAATCTCCACGGCGATTGACTCTATAATGCGGGGATGCTTTTTCAGACCGTGCAGATCGTTTATTGGCTGGCCCTCTCGACGTGGTTTGGCGGCGTACTGTTTGTTGCCATGTCAGCGCCGGTGATCTTCCGGATCATCCGCGAGAATCAGCCGATCCTGCCCACCGTATTGAGCGTCAACCTGGAGAATCAGCACGGCACGCTGCTGGCCGGGTCGATCGTGGCCGAGCTGTTGTCGATGCTTCTGCGCGTCGAGATGGTTTGCGCGATCGCGCTGTTCGTGAGCATTTGTGCCCAATGGTTCATGCTCAACGGCCAGCTGCTCGAGTCGCTGGCCCGCACGGGGTTGTTTCTGGCCGCGGCGGGCATGGTGTTTTACGACTGGCGGTTCGTCGGGCCGCGCATTCGCAAATTTCGGGCCGACTACATCGAGCACGCGGATGAGCCGGAGGTGGCCAATCCCGCCAAGGAGCAGTTCGACCGGTATCATCGGGAGAGCGTGACGGTGTTGAGCATCGTGCTGTTTCTGTTGCTGGGGATGATTCTGTTCAGCGCGGATATTCAGCATCTTTCGGTGGTGTTTACGCCGGTGAAATGATGGGAGCGCGCAGGCGGATCGATCCGACGCAGTGTTTAGCCGCGGCGTCCACGCCGGGTGTGTGCATGGCGCGAAGAAGTTGCGTGGGTGTGGTGTGAAGACGCGGCGTGGACGCCGCGGCTAAACACATTCGGCTGGAATGAGGTTTCTGGTTTCGGGGAGGGAATTGCGATGGAGCCGCGAGGGATGGCCCAAAGTTCATCTGGCAAATTCCGGTTACGGGCCGAGCGCGTGGAGGCCGTTTTACCGATTCTCAAGCGAACTTATCCGGACGCGCATTGCCGGTTGGATCACGCTTCGCCGCTGCAATTGCTGGTGGCGACGATTCTCTCGGCGCAGTGCACGGATGATCGGGTGAACATCGTCAGCAAGGATTTGTTCGCCAAGTATCGCCGGGCGGAGGATTACGCGGCGGCGTCGCAGGAGCGAATCGAGAAGGCGATTCAATCGACGGGATTTTTCCGCAACAAGGCCAAGTCGATTCGCGGCATGGCCGCGGCGCTGGTGGATCGACATGGGGGCGAGGTTCCGCAAACGATGGAGGAGTTGACCGCGCTGCCGGGGGTTGGGCGCAAGACGGCCAATGTGGTGCTGGGAAATGCGTTCAACCAGAGTGTGGGAATTGTCGTCGATACGCATGTGACCCGCGTGGCCAATCGGCTGGGGCTGACGGATCATGCGAGCGATGCGGTGAAGATCGAGCGGGACTTGATGCCGCTGGTGCCGCGCGAGGATTGGTGCCTGTGGTCGCACCTGCTGATCTTCCATGGCCGGGCGGTTTGCACGGCGCGCAATCCCAAATGCGGAGACTGCCCGATCCTGCAAGATTGCCCGTTTGGGAAGAAGACGATCAAAGAGAGATTGAAAAAGCGGAAAAATTGAAAAGAATACGCATCCATGCACCACGTCACGCACCCGGCACTGGCTCCGCTCAAGGAACGTTTCCCCGACACCAAGCTGCTCGTCGGCGAATTTCGCGGCATGGTGACGGTCGTCGTGCCGCGGGAGAAGATCCGCGAGGTGGCCACGTTCCTCCGCGACAGCCACACGCTTCGCTATGACATGCTGGCCGAGATCAACGGCGTGGATTATCTGAATTATCCGGGGGCGACGCATCGCTTTGCCGTCAACTACGGACTGACTTCGATTCCGAATAACAACCGGCTGTGGCTCAAGGTCTTTCTCGACCCCGAGCGCGACACGGCTCCGGGCAAGGACGAGCGCGACGAGGACGTCGTCGAAAAAGGCGATCCGGGCCTGAAGGTGGACAGCGTCACGCCGATCTGGGCCGGGGCGGATTGGATGGAGCGCGAGGTTTACGACATGCTCGGCATCATCTTCGTCGGGCATCCCGATCTGCGGCGAATCCTCACCTGGAACGGCTTTGGCAGTTATCCGCACCGCAAGGATTATCCGCTCCGCGGCATCGGCGAACGCGAACAGTACAAGATCGTGACCCGCGAGGGGGCTTGAGCCAGATGGTGCCCCGAACGCCCAGGGAGCTTGCTCCCTGGGGGGGTTGGCAGCGGCGGAACCCCAGGGAGCAAGCCCCCTGGGCGTTGGGCGGAGGGGCCGGGCGTTGGGTGGGGCGAGTGTGCTAAGATGTGGGCATGCCCGAGGCGGTTTCTCAGCGACGATATTTGATTCCGTTCAAAGCGGCGCGGCTGCCGCAGCGTTTTACCGATGTGCTGGTGGTCGGCGGCGGGGTGGCGGGACTGCGCGCGGCCATCGCTGCTTCGGATGAGGGGGCGGATGTCCTGGTGCTGACCAAGGACACCATCGACGAATCCAATACCTGGTACGCCCAGGGGGGCATCGCGGCGGTCTTGCAGCCGCTGGACAGCTATGCCTTGCATGCGGCGGACACGGAGTTGGGCGGAGCGGGCCTGTGCGATCACGCGGCGGTCGATGTTGTCATCAAGGAGGGCCCGGATCGCGTGATGGAGTTGCTCCAGTGGGGGGCGAATTTTGACAAGGACGCGACCAAGGCCCACGGCCTGGCGTTCACCCGCGAAGGGGGGCATTCGTTTGCCCGCATACTTCACGCCTTTGGGGATGCCACGGGCAAGGAATTGGCCAACACGCTGATCCGCACGGTGCGCGGCCGCGAGGGGATTCGGATTTCGGAGAATACGTTTGTCATTGATTTGTTGACGGAGGAGAACCGTTGCCGGGGCGTGCTGGCGCTGATCGGGGGACAGGTCAGCGTGATCTGGGCCAAACGGACGATCCTCGCCAGCGGCGGGGCGGGGCAGCTTTACCGCGAATCGACCAATCCACGGATCGCGACGGCGGATGGGCATGCGATGGCCTATCGGGCCGGGGCGACATTGCAGGACATGGAGATGGTGCAGTTCCATCCGACGACGCTGTATGTCGCCGGCGCCAGCCGGGCGCTGATCACCGAAGCGGTTCGCGGTGAAGGAGCGTATCTGGTGGACCGCGACGGCCACCGGTTCATGCCGGATTATCATCCGATGGCCGAACTGGCCCCGCGGGATGTGGTGAGCCGGGCGATGGTCGAGCAAATCCGCAAAACGCATTTCACGCACGTTTTTCTCGATGCCCGGCATCTGCCGGCCAAGGAGTTCCGCGAGCGGTTTCCGCAGTTGGCCAAGTTGCTGGACGAGTTTGAAATCGACAGCTCGAAAGATCTGATTCCGACGCACCCGGCGGCGCACTACATGATTGGCGGGGTCGACGCCGATCTGATCGGCCGATCGAGTTTGGCGAATCTATATGCGGTCGGCGAGGCGGGTTGCTCGGGTTTGCACGGGGCCAATCGCCTGGGGAGTAATTCGCTGTTGGAGGGTCTGGCGTTTGGCGCGCGGGCGGGGACCGACGCGGCGCGGGCGGCGATGGACGATCAAGTCCGCTTCCCGCTGTCGTTGGAGCATCGCATCGCCCCCTCGAGCAAGACGGAGCTGGACATCACCGACGTCAAGAGCAGCCTGCGCAGCGTGATGTGGCGCAACGTCGGCATCGAGCGCAGCGGACCGCGGCTGGAGGAGACGGCGGAGATCATCGGCTTCTGGAACAGCTATGTGATGGACAAGACCTTCGACGCCGCCCGCGGGCCGGCGACGGCGGGGTGGGAGTTGCAGAACATGCTCACGGTGTGCGCCCTGATCACGGCCGCGGCGCTGGCCCGAACCGAATCGCGCGGGGCGCATTACCGGCTGGATCACCCGCAGCGCGACGATGTGCACTGGCGATTGCACCTGCTGTGGCGCAGAGGCACTCAGTCGCCATTGCCCGAGCCGATCGAGCGGCCTGTCACCGCGTGAAGGGTTTGCTCAGAAAATCAAAGGAAGCTCCGGCCGCAGCTTGGCTTTCTTTTTCAAATCCTTGTGCTTGAGCTTCTTGACCGCAACGGTCGTCCCCGGATGGGCCGTGCGGATCGCCTTGGTCACCTTTTTCGTGATCGTCACCTTGGGCTTGTCGGAGCTCTCGACAATTCCGGGAGCGACCGCGGGCGTGGGGCTCGTATCGGTCGCGGGAGTTGGCGAGGCGGCGGTCGCGGGCGTCGCGGTGGTCGTGGTCGTGGTTGTGGCCGCGGGAGTGGTCACAGTCGAAGCTGTGGTCGTGGCTGCGGGGGTGCTCACGGCGGGGGCGGCGGTCACGGCCGCGGGCGCGGGCGTGGGCGTGGGCGTGGGAGTGGGCGTGGGCGTGGGTGTAGGAGCAGTCACCGCCGCGGGTGCCGGCGCGGGCGCCGGAGTCGGAGCAGGAGCAGGAGTTGGAGCCGGCGCCGGAGCCGGAGCGGTCACGACTGCGGGCGCCACATTGGAGGCGGTTTGGGCGGGGGTTGGTGCCGCCGGCGCATTGCTGTCGTTTGGCGAGAAGACCTGGTTTCCCGAGCCCTGCGGGGGAGTCATTGGCCAAGCGCATCCATCATATATCCACATTCCCCCCGCCCCGATCTCGACGTTGTTGCTGACATTGAGCGAGTTGTCCATCGTCCCGTCGAGCTCCATGCACCACCAGCCGCGGCAATAGTTGTTGGTGAGGTTGATGTTGAGATTGCCCATGATCTCGATGGCGGCGAGTTCGTTACCGATTCCCAGGAGAGTGTTGCCGCTGATGGTGATATTCTGGCCCTGGTCGTTGTAGGGCGGCGCGCCGCTGCCGCCGGTGGAGCAACTGATGGCCATATGCCCGTTGCCGTTGGAGGCGCTGGACCAGTCCCCGATCCAATTGTTATCGACCGTCATGTTGCTCATGTTGTTCTGGAGCTCGATGCCCATTCGCGTGGCATTGGTGATGACGTTGTCGGAGACATCGGTGTCGATGCAGACGGAGGAGAGGTGGATGGGTTCGTAGGCGTAATTGAAATTGTTGCCGTCGAACGAATTGCCGTCGCCGGGGTAGCCGTAGATTCCCCCGCCGGAGAGTTGACTGAACGAATTGTCATTAAATTGCGAATTGGTGACGCTGGCGACGAAGATTCCGACGACGCCATTCTCGAAGGTGTTGTTCTCGACGCTGAACGATCCGCTCTCGCAATCGATCTGGGCATCGGTCACGACGAAGCCGGTGAATTCGGTTGTGTTGGAGCTGCCGAGGAGCTTGACCGTCTCCTCATGGCAGGCCGAGTCGCCCATTCCGTCGCTGAGTGAAAGCACCGCGCCGTTGCCGACGTACTGGCGCCCGGTGGGCCAGATTTCCGCGGGGCCGGTGGAGTTGGTCGGCAGGACGTAGTTGCCGGGCGTGAACTCGATGGTATCGCCGACGTTGCTGTTGTTGATCGCCGACTGGTAGTTGCCCGGATTGACTGTCACGACGCTGTAGAGCCGCCGCGATTCGAGTCGCTCCGACATGGTCGGGTGCATTTTTTTCCAGCAACGATTTTTCTGTCTGCCCATCCGATGTCTCCCTGAGTAAAAAGTGTCCAACCTCGGTCACGGCCAACCGTGGCCAACCAGTCTCCTAATGGCGACATATTCAGTTGAGGGAGGAAGTCGAGGAACGAACGACTTACCGGTTTGCTTATAGTCATCTCAACTTTGTGTGTCTCGCAAATAACCCGGAATTCGCGGCCGAAGACGCGGGACGTCAATTACGAAATTGCGAAAATCACCGGGGAAAACCGGCAATTTCATCGAAGGCGCGGACGGGAAATATTTTTTATTTTTTCGCTGCATCTACGTTGCTCGCATTCCGATCAGCGAAAAGCGAGCGCGAAGTTAGGCAATTTGCAGTGCCGCTTGTCGCGGTTCGCCGTGCGATTTATCTTCATGCGCATGGGCAAGCGGCATCTGATTACTGGCGGCGCGGGATTCATCGCCTCACACCTGGCCGAGCGACTCGTCGCCGACGGAAACGAAGTCACTCTGCTGGACGATCTGTCCACCGGCCGGCTGGAAAATCTCGCGGCACTCAAGGGCAACGCCGGAGTGCAGTTCGTTCGCGATTCGGTCGAGAACGAGGCGACCGTCAATACGCTGATGGCCTCGTGCGATTCAGTGTTTCACCTGGCGGCGGCGGTGGGTGTGCAACTGATCATCGATCAGCCGGTGCGCACCATTCGCACCACCATTCACGGAACCGAGGTCGTGCTCGAGGCGGCGAATCGATTTGGCCGGCCGGTGCTCATCACCAGTTCCTCGGAGGTCTATGGAAAGGGAACACGGGTCCCCTTCGCCGAGGAAGATGACGTGGTGATGGGCGCCACCCGATCCAGCCGCTGGTGTTACGCCTACAGCAAGGGGATCGACGAGTTTCTCGGCCTGGCCTATCACACACAATTCGATCTGCCGGTGTCGATCGTGCGCCTGTTCAACACGGTCGGGCCGCGGCAGGTGGGGATGTACGGAATGGTCTTGCCGCGATTCGTCGAGAAGGCGCGGGCCAACGAGCCGTTGCAGGTTTATGGGGATGGAAATCAGACGCGCTGTTTCTGTCACGTCAGCGACGTGGTCGATGCGCTGATTCGCATCACCGATTCCCCCGCGGCGGTCGGCGATGTTTTCAATGTCGGGGGGGATGAAGAGGTTTCCATCAACGAGCTGGCCCAGCGGGTCATCAAGCTGACCGGCTCATCGTCACGTATAGAGCATTTGTCGTACGAGCAGGCATATGGCCAATCGTTCGACGATCTGTCGCGGCGGGTGCCGCGGCTGGACAAGATTCGGCGGATTTTCCCGTTCGCCCCGCGCCTGAAGCTGGATGAAATCATCCGCTCGGTGATCAGCAGCCGTCGCGGCTGATTATCGGAGCAGCGCCGCCGAGGCCCCTGGGCGGATAAAGCCGGCCAGGTCGCGATCCGAACTCAGCAGGTTGGGGGACTGTATGGATTGATGGGTGCAGCCAGACAGCCATGTGGATTCTTTCTCAATCCTCGCCCCAGCCTTTTGCCAGCGATGACGTGCTGTCGAACTACATGGCGGTCTTTTACATCTCGTTCGTGGTCTCGTTCGTCTTCACGCCGATCCTGAGGGTCATCGCCCTTTATTACGGCATCATCGATCAGCCCGACCGGGTGCGAAAACTGCACGCCTCTCCCGTGGCGTATCTCGGCGGGATCGCGGTGTTCCTCGGCTGGCTGACGGGAGTGACGCTGAGCCAGTATCTGAGATTGCACCGCATCGACCCCGGTTGGCCGACGACTCATCCCAAGGTGCATTTCAGCATCGTGCTGGGGGCGCTGATCATCGTGACGCTCGGTCTCTGGGACGATGTGCTGAAAATTCGTCCGCGCATCAAAATTTTCGGGCAGGTGGCGGCGGCGCTGTGCCTGCTGGGCGACGGGGTGGGGACGCACTGCGGCGCCGTTCTGCTTCAGCCGCTGGTCACCCGGGTGTCGATGTGGACCATCGGCTCGCCGCTGACCGTGCCGCCGTGGATGTTGACCGGATGCAGCGCGCTGCTGGTGATCGGCGTGATCGTCGGCTGCTGCAATGCGTCCAATCTGCTGGACGGGCTCGACGGCCTTTGCGGCGGCGTCACGGCGATCATCGCGGCGGGGTTTCTCTTCATCGCCGTTCACCTGGCGCTGACCGGCGGATTGATCGACACCAACTGGGACGCCCTGCGCGTCATCCTCGGCCTGGCCCTGCTCGGGGCCGTGCTCGGGTTCGTGCCCTACAACTTCAACCCCGCCTCCATCTTCATGGGCGACACCGGCAGCATGTTTCTGGGCTTTGCCTGCGGAACCATGATCATTCTCATGGCCCAGGAGCGGGCCAAGTGGTTCCTGGCCGCCATGGTGATGTTCGCGCTGCCGATCCTCGACACCGCCCTGGCGTTCATGCGGCGCTGGCTCAACGATCGGCCGCTCTTCAGCCCCGACCGCCAGCATTTTCACCATCAGCTGGTCGCGCGCGGATTCACCGTCAAGCAGACCGTGCTGGTGAGTTATGGGCTGGCGATTTTCTTCGGGCTGATGGGCGTCGCCATGGTCTTTTTGCGGACCCGCTATACCCTGGCGATCTACCTGGTCATATTCGGTTCGATCATCGTCGCGGCCTATAAAATGGGAATGGTGCATGAAAATGGCGCGAGCCAAACGCCCTCAAAATTGGGTAATGTTCGGCCCGACGCTTTCACGCAAGCGATTGATTCAGAAATGGTTATGAAAGTGACGGCCACCCCTCCGGCTGCTCGGACGGCCAGTGGCGGGTAGCCGGTGGATTGGCAAATTCTGCTACCCAAGGCCAGCGCCGTCCACTATATATTCTTCCGACTTGTGGGAATTCTGAACCCTCGGACCCAAAGGTCCGGCCGCCAGCCTCCGAAAAAGAGAGAGAAGAACACTTTACAGATAAGGGTGAGTCATGGATGTAACGATTATCGGATGTGGGTACGTCGGTCTGGTCACCGGGACCTGCCTGGCCAGCATCGGTCACACGGTGCGCGGCGTGGAAATGGACGCCAAGAAGCTCAAAACCCTCCAGGACGGCCACTGCCCGATCTTCGAGCCCGGCCTCCAGGAGCTGATGCAGGAAAACTACGCATCCGGCCAGATCCAATTCACTGAGAACGTCAAGTCCGCCGTCAAGGATGCGGAAGTGGTCTTCCTCTGCGTCGGCACGCCTCCCAGGCCCGACGGCACCGTCGATATGAGCTACCTCGAAGGGGCCGGCAAGGAAGTCTGCGACGCCCTGGCCCAGCTCAACAACGATTACATGGTGACCATCGTCGTGAAATCGACGGTTCCCGCGGGCACCAATCGCCGGCTCTATACCTTCCTCCGCGAGCAGACCAAGGCCTACGTGCAGGTCGTCTCCAACCCCGAGTTCCTCAAGGAAGGCACCGCCGTCAACGATTGCTTGAACCCCGATCGGATCGTCATCGGCGGCGAATCGCCCGAGGCGTTTCGCCAGATGCGCCGGCTCTACGACCCGCTGGTCAAGCGCGAGGAGCATTTCCTGACCATGAACTGGGAAAGCGCCGAGCTGACCAAATACGCCGCCAACAGCATGCTGGCCGCACGCATCTCCTTCATGAATGAAATGACGATCCTCTGCGAGCACTACGGCGCCGACATCGAGGACATTCGCAAAGGCATCGGCACCGACAGCCGCATCGGCCCGGCGTTTCTCCGTGCCGGCTGCGGATACGGCGGCTCCTGTTTTCCCAAGGACGTGGCGGCGATGGAGCACATCTCCAGACTCGCCGGGCACGAAAGCCTGTTCGTTCATGCGGTGCAGACCGTCAACAAGAACCAGAAGAAGCGTTTCGCCGACAAGATCGTCGCCAAGCTGGGCCGGCCGATCGCCGGCGCCACCATCGCGGTGTGGGGCCTGGCCTTCAAGGCCGACACCGACGACATCCGCGAATCCGCCGCCCTGGATGTCATCCGCTATCTGCTGGACAAAGGCGCAATCGTCCGCGCCCACGACTACAAGGGCATGGAAAACATGAAGCAGATTTTCAAGGACGAGGTCGAGTGGTGCGCCGATCCCGTCACCGCCGCCTCCGGCTGCGACGCCGTGGCCCTGCTGACCGATTGGCCGCAATACACGACGCTCCCCTTCCGCAAGATCGCCGCCACGATGAATCAGCCGATCATCTTCGACGGCCGAAACTGCCTGCAGCGGGATGTGATGCGCGAGACCGGCTTCCAGTATTACCCCATGGGCCGCCCGGCCGTGGAAAATACCCTGCGTCTCAAGCAGAAGATCTAACGCCTTCCTCGGGATCAACGCACCCGGGCCCGGCGATCGCGCCGGGCCTTTTTGTTTGCGGGTGGGGTCGCGGTGTGTGGTACTTTGTTGTCCTCCTTTTAGCGGCTGTCCCGAAGGGACGCGCTTGGGCGTTCGAAGCGCGTCCCTTCGGGACCGCCGCTAAAATCGATGTTCGACGATGTCGCCGCAAGATT
>Ga0302325_10017864_pt1 | contig 14969 bp, 17 predicted proteins | sample Palsa_T0_2_FD_201948 | JGI IMG/M metagenome (GOLD analysis project Ga0302325, IMG submission 201948) | Peat permafrost microbial communities from Stordalen Mire near Abisko, Sweden - Palsa_T0_2 | ecosystem: Environmental > Terrestrial > Soil > Palsa > Peat permafrost | place: Sweden: Abisko... | reverse complement strand
TACTAAGTTTTGCTAAAACTGAAGGTTTACGTCATCCTTAACGATATCTACGCTCATTTCCATGCTCTGTAAAAGGATGAGATATAAGGTGGTCTCAGTCTTGAATGTCCCTGCGCTAAGATATCACTAGCTCTTTCCTCTAGTAATTCATCTAACGCTAACTTGCCTCCATCTTGACACGAGCGAGATTCTATCAACAACTTTGAAAGTATAAATGACTCTGTTTATGTTTCACCGTAGGCAAATGATTGAACCATGGCCACTCATCCTCAATTACACTTGAGAACTCATGATTCAGTACCTCCATCTGGTCTTTTGCTTCGTGCTGTTAGGTATCATACTAAACACAATCCTACTTCGATTGATACATAGTTTTGTTTAGAAGAGATGTATATTAAGTCAAACCCCCTCGTTACGTTTTTCAGTTCTCCACATCTTACCTCCCAACAGTCTTTTTCGTATTTTGTCTTTCGCTGGTCGCAACTTCCTACCATTTTTGCAATCACTTCAAAATTCCTCGCCTCTTATCCCCCAGTGGACTCAAACTCTTATCAAGATGAGCAACGCAGGTGGATTTCCATACCTGAAACCTAAACTGGAATTTTATCATGAGCTCCCAGTGCCCAATTCCGATTTCGAGATGTGGCTCCGCCAAGAATTCATCACGCCTCCAGCAGATTCAAATCTGTGGGGTATTCGTATGAGGCGCAATTGGATAGATGGCACAGTGCGGTTTGAAAAACTTTTTCTATATGCACACGATCCTCAAAATCTCTCGACGACACTTTAAAACTTCCTTGCATGGCGTAGATCTAATCTCAGCTCCTCGCAAAACAAAGGAATCCAGTCTTATCGAGAGACAACGAATAGCTTTAGTAGGAACATTTTACCGTCTGAGACTCTGAGAGCAAACGAATTACGGAGTATTCAAAGCATTTGACGACATTTTCTTTTACAGATTTCTCAAAGGGCTGTGTAAGATTCGATTTTGGGTCAAAGCGGGCTTTGTGAACCCCACGGGTTTTGCATATTTGCCCGATATAGATAAAACATGTCGAAAGTAAATCCCCGACAGCCATACCGGATTGATTAAAACCAAAGACAAGGGGACGGATTCTCCATTGAGGGTACAACTTTCCCACTTTTGGGAGAAACACTGGATCTGAATCGCCTCCACAGCTTCAATCTTGACCCAGGGTATGCGCGAAGAGTCGACGCTACAACGCGAGCCAAATTCCGGTTTCGGAAATAAGTAGCTTCTGTTCGACGGCAGGAGATGGAAAGAAGAGATAGGAGCACTGCAGGTAGTGCTCCAAGTGTAGCTTGTAACAAATTGGACTTGGTATAATTTGTGATTTTGGCAGCAGGTTTTAGAAAGCGGCATTATAGTTGAGAATAAAAGTATATCACTTCGACTAAAGCTTTGCATCACCCTTGATGACATCTCTCAATAACTTCAACGCTTCCACAGCAAAAGTAATCATGTTCGCCTCTCTATCACCTCCTAAGCTTGTAGATAACTCACGCTTGTAAGTCCTACTTTCTGTTGCTACTGCAAGTGCTACGTATCCCCTACTCTTGCATCAGCTATATTGCCTCACACATCCCTCTCACTCCCCCAAAGATTTCGTAATAAGAGAGAGGAAGAAGAGCTTACGGAGTTCTATTCGGCGTATTCCCACCCGTCGGCCCTGCGGTCCCACTCTCGCAAACCGTATACGTGCTCCCCAACTTCGCTCTAACATTACTCGCCAGCCCAGCAACAATTTCGGTTGTAGGTCCTTTGTAATTCTTGATGTTTTCTTGTGTCCAGCCGGCTTGTTTGTGTCAGTCTTGGGAGGATGGATCTTGTGGGGATGAAAGGAGAAGGAGAAGGAGGAGACATACCAAAAGCTATGCGAGATTCCAGTGTATAAAGCTGAAGACAGGAATATATTAGTCAGGGGGGAGGGTAATGGAGGGAAGAGGGGAACGTACAGTCAAGCCACCTTTGTAAAAACCGCTTGCTCCTGGGGTGCTGAGAAGGGAGGCAGAGATGATGCCGCCAGCTGCCTGCGTTCCGTCAGTTATCTATTGTAATACTCCCCCCCCGTCCCAATCGTATTTTCCTTTCATTTTTCCAAAGATACCGGATGAACATCACCTAAGATACGAATACTCAAAGCTCATTGAAGAGGAACAATAGATTCAAGATCGAAGTAAAGATAACGAAACCGGGACGGGAAGAGAAACAGGAGCTTACCGTCTCAGCCACACTAACGCTCTCCTTCCTCTCTTTCAGCAAACTCGCAACCTCAGACACAATCGCTCTCACTTTCTCTGGTGGAAACTCCTTTGCCGTTGACATCTTGTTTGCAGGTCTTCTTTTGTTCAAATACTTGCAAGAACACTGGTCGTAATTACCTCACAGATGAGAATTGTAAAAGATTTGGGTAGAGAAGGATTCCTTTCATAGATTTATGGAAAGGCGGAATTCCGCTTTGATATGAATCAGTGATCAGTGATCATGATGTTGAGGTGCTTTGATTTGTATTGGGAGCGGGTGGAAAGGTGGGGTTGTGTTTTAGCGGCGGGAGGTTGCATTAGTGAGGGGTCAGCGGCTTCGGTGGGACGCCAGTTGCTTTTACTGTAAGTCCTTTACAGTGAGAGGAAGCAATCATTCGTCTTTCATGGATGCTTTATTTTGCATACTGGTTTGTTCGTTTGTTGAGGTGTTTCACGTGGGAGGTTTGTTTATTGTCGTCACGTTTTGTGGAAAAGCTGCACGGAGGCAACTGATCATTTGAAAGCTGCCTATGCGAAAATAAACATGCCTTGTCTTGCGGCGGACTGCTTGCCAATAATTGGAGGCCCTCGGTAGGTCTTCATGCCTAGATCCGTGGCCTTCCAGGATAATGAAGCTGATTTGCTCATAAGCTCCTGCTTCTCCTACTCAAAGTCAGAGCTATGCCCCTCTCTATCACCTTGGTGCAACATCAACGGCATCACCACACTCCAAAGTCAAAGAAACCGCGGCAGTGGTACTTCATGATGGGATCTCGATACCCCCCACGCCTGCCGCGTTTGCCTCCGATGAGACGGGATCGAGGCGGTAGAGACGAAGTTGATTCCTTCATCGACAGATACGCAGGCCTTGACATCTACTTTGATGACTTGGCGATCGATAGTCGGCTCAGAAGAATGATGGATAGCCGACTACCATATGGGTTTGGCTTTGATCGCCGGAGCTTTGATCGACACCGTGATAGCGAAGGTCGTCGGATCCTTGACGACAGACAATACCCGCCGAGACCAGACATCATCCATGACGATCATGGCTTGGAGCGCGGATTGGCCAGAGCACGATCTGGAAATCCCCCTCTGCCGTTTGGCCGTGCAATGAGGGATTTGCATAGGCAATTGGGACAAGCAGAAGAGTTGTACAGCAGATTCCAAATAGAGTACGACAATGATACTGCGACTGTTAGGAGATACGCCACTGCCACAACATTGAGTGACATGTGGCTTCGGAAGGTGAGAGGAACAAGAGACCCGCAAACATTTGCAGAAGGCGAGAATCGCATAGCCGATGACGAGCTAGAAAATTTCCAGGCAAGGTTCGCTGAGATGGAGATGAGAGTCGCTGCAGCGCTTCAAGTGGCGGCCTCTTCAACTTTGAGCGGGGGTAGACCATCGGAGAGACAACGTGCTCGAGTCGAAGCCGCTAATCGTTTGAAGCAAAGAGTTCATCTCGAACTTGGGCACTTCATGGATGCCATGGAGAGGGCAAAGGCGACCCGGGAAGATTGCTGGTATCTAGTGAATGAGCTGCAGCAGTGGCAGACCTTGCTTAACCCCGAATCTGAGATGAATAGGGAGCTGTATAGATTGACCGAGGAGGAGGAAACAGAGCTTGGTGCTGATGCACAGCCTGAAGGAGCAGGACCTTGGGAGCCTTGAATTTGAATGCTTCTTTTTGCGGGGCTGGGTGGAGAAGTGTACTGGTGACCCAATTATTTTTCCTGCTTGTGTGTGGTTTGTTGGTTCTTGAAGGGTTGGCCGAGCACCCGTGGTGCCATGATGGAGAATGTGCTAGGCTCGGACAGGAATTGATTTCGCTATGGAAGCGAGAACTCGTTTGTGAGGATTCGGATTGACTTTTGGTGATCAGATGAAGCATAGAACTCAATTAGCAGTATCCTTGCATCAATTCTTACGCGACAAAATGTGAGGACAGCCTACCTGGAAAGAAGAATTGGGGAAGCGTCGCCCTCAACAGAGTAATCGGAATCGAATTGTACCCATTTCCCAGCCAGCGAAGCGACTGAGAAACTAGCACGCTGCGTATTGCACTTAAGTGTCATGCTTGCGCACACACAATCTTCGCAACGGCCCTCCCATAGGAACAAGCACTCTCCCCTTTTCTCTTCCCACGAGGAGAAGATATGTAAGTTCGAGACTTGCCCTGCTTTTCTGATGCCAATTGCAGACGTGAAGTCACGCCGAACCCTCGCGGGCAGACCTGTCACTTTTCCCGAAGGCCAAGGACGAGGTGATTTGAAGAGTACTCCGAATTTCTCATATGCAAAAGAACGGTCCGAGGACCTGATAGTTGTGAACTGAATCAGCAAGTATCTGTTTGTAGCATAGAAACGCAGCGTTGAAGAGGACGACGCTTGAAGAGAAAAGAGGAAGAAAAGATCGAGAATAATTTCGAAATGCTGGAGTTGACTCGAAAGTGCGCTTCGAGCTAGTTTAGCGAACGTAGCGCTAGTGGCTGAGGAAGTGGATGTACGGAAAGCCGGAGGGCAGCCTCATGCTGAATATTGGTGCCGGCTAAGCCACCACGAGTCTTGGAATCGTGACATGACGCGCAATCCAATTCAGAGCTCCCCATTACTTCAACTATATCTCCTCTGCCTGAACACTGGACTCTTCACTTAATCAAATACGACTCACTCCATTGAGAGCAAGCAGTAGCGATGTGTTTCATCTTCACCTGCGGAGAACATGGTGCGTCTCCATCCGCCCATCCGGCTCTTGCCACAGGCTCATAGAGCTCAACTGACCTCGAACACCAGAGTTCTCTTCCCAGTTGAAAGGTTACGAAAGCGTATTATGTCAATGCCATAACTGCGTAAGCTAAACCCCATTGTTCCTTTGCTTTTTCGTTACTAATAACTTCAGGGGAATTGGTCCGCCAGAGTGATCAAGCGTAATCCTTGGTTCACGTTCTGCTTCATTCCCGTCATCCCATTGAGCGTTCACGGGTACGAAGACGTCGTCTGCTCCATCTGCAATTTCGCGCAACCGCTACAGAACCGCCAGGATGTGACGGCGCAAATGAATGGGGGCGGGATGCCTTTACAAAATCAACCACCGCAAGGACCTCCTCAAGGTTGGGGAGGGGGGCCTCCGGGTGGAGGCCAACCGAAACCGCAACAAAATATGCAGGTGTACAGGTGAAATTTGGGGTTGGGGCCGGGGAGTTGGAATACCGAGTGTTTGGTTTGGGTTAAGGACAACGTCTTGGTATGAATTTGCGACTGGGACAGAAGTGGCGATGATTGGACCATCAGGCGTTTCTTGGAACTATGCAACAATAATGATTGGCCGGCGTGATGTTATGAATGCAAGAAAGGGGTGGGGTGTTCTCCGCGGGGTTACAAAATACATGAATATTGCGAGGAACAGCCAAGTTTACAGAAGAGGTTACGAATTCCTGGCCACGTCAGTTCGGTTATCTATATTCCTTTTACGACCCAGCCTTCTGCATGGCAAGGCCATGCTTATGCCGGAATTCACGCAAGTGCGTCTTGAAAGAGAAGTTATTCTGGATCAATAACTCTGACCGCTCGAGGTTCTTGGATTTGAAGGGAAGGGTGGTTTCACAATATTGGCTTTCTGCACATCTCGGACGAACGGATCTCTGGGGATATTCTATGGCCAATTGAGGACCTCAAATCAAAGTTCTCCCCCCAGCCGTGTCGAGGGTCCTGCGTCGTGGGGCTGAAGTTAAGATTCGGATGGCCTCGAAGCGTGGAGGTCGTGTTCGACAAGCTTCAACCATCCCAAAAATGGTACCCATGCACGTGAGCTGCAGTGTACTCTACATTTGCCGTTTGAGTGCTCCAGTCATCTATCAGATCCGCAATCGCAACTTTCTTCCCTGCAAGATTTCGACTTCATCACTGACGCTGGTTCATGTGTCATGTCGACCCTGGCGGCAGATGATGGGGAAGTAACAGGGCACGAGCGAGCCCGCAAAACGTAGGGAAAATTCGTACTGCGTAGATGATAGCTCAAGATAAAAATTTCACCCGGTTCCCCCTCCTCTCAGACAGGGTCCACCAGGGCGACGGCGCGGCGGGCAGCTGCACATCATCTGCGATCTCGGATTGCCTGTGACAGGAAGATTTTAACAACTGGCACGAAGGTGCTATTTTGTTTAGGGATCCTCAGCCTAGCCCAACCCTTTATTCTCCTCGTCCCCCAAGTTCATCCACACCAACAGCCTTTGACTCCCGCTCTGATGCACCCTTATCCCACTGCGCCTTGCGCCAAGCCCCTCCCAAGCCCTCCGTCGCTTGCACGCCCCTCGAGGGATCCCCCAGTCGCCTTATCGCGGCTTCAGATGCTGGCCAGGGGTGCTCCTTATCAAAAAGCACTCGGCCAATCAGCGAACGTGGAGGTGGCCGCCCATGCAGATCATGTTTCTCTCGCTTGCCGCTGGCGGGATAGTGAAAACGCCATGGTCATAGCTCCCCGCCTTGGAAATGGCTGATAGCAAGGATCGCGCCAGATATTCATTACGAGAAACCAGTCCTCCAACATCCTTATCTTTGTAGATGATGGAACATCTCCTTCAGAGCTCCTGAGAGCTCTGACTTGCTACTGTGAGAGATGCCCTGCGTGAGATCCATCTTCCCGAAGCTGCATTGGTCGTAGCTTGAGATCTAGAAGCACTATACCCACCGGTCTTCGGTTCCGTGAAATTTTTTTTTTACTTTTCTTCCTGCTCTCTTCTCTGTTTGGACAGATAGTTTCCTGCGTAGGAGTGAGTTGCCCGAGCTGGAAGTATATCAAGTGCTATCCAACCCTGTGTCACATTCTCCAAGATTGCAAGCTGCAACTCTGTACACCTCATCATTTTACAAGAAGTTGTGCAAGTAAACGAAGATGCCTATCGCACCACCTCTCAACGTTGGTTGGGGATATGGAATTGTACTCGGGTTGGGAGCTGTGTTTGCGTTTGGTATGGTAAGTTTTCTTAAGCCCCAAATCCAAAAGGCATCTCACTAACAGAATAAGATCCTGGTTACATGGGTCCTCAAGCGTTACAACCATGAACTCCAAACCTCAGAAATGTTCAGCACGGCCGGTAGAACCGTGAAATCGGGTCTTGTGGCGTCTGCAGTTGTCTCTTCGTGGACCTGGGCTGCGACTCTGCTGCAGAGTTCTGGTATTGCATATCGATATGGTGTTTCTGGGCCCTTCTGGTATGCTAGCGGAGCTACTGTACAAATCTTACTATTTGCTACGATTGCGATCGAGTTGAAGAGAAGAGCCCCCAACGCTCATGTAAGTTTTAAACTAAATATCTTCTTGATGGACTCTGCTAATTCGTTGCTAGACCTTCCTCGAAGTCATCAAGGCTAGATATGGCGTAGAAGCACATCTTGTCTTCACTGTCTTCGGCTTAATGACTAACATTCTCGTCACAGCTATGTTGTTGACTGGAGGCTCCGCCGTGGTTTCTTCCCTTACGGGCATGCCCACACCGGCAGCTTGTTTCTTGCTCCCATTGGGTGTTATCATGTACACCATGTTCGGTGGCATCAAGGCTACGTTTTTGACTGATTGGGTGCACACATTCATGTTGCTCATAATCATCTTGATTTTTGCCTTCACCACATATGCTACAAGCAAAACACTGGGATCCCCGGGAGCTGTCTTCGACCTCCTCGTCAAGGCTGCAGCAGACCACCCAGTTTCGGGCAATGAGGGCGGATCATATCTTACCATGAAGTCTACCCAGGGTGCAATTTTCTTCGTTATCAACATTGTTGGTAACTTCGGAACGTGAGTTGTGCCATTACCTACTTACAATTACATCACTAACAAATCCAAAAGTGTGTTCTTGGACAACGGTTACTACAACAAGGCCATTGCGGCTTCCCCGGTCCACGCTCTCCCGGGTTACATCATGGGAGGTATTTCTTGGTTCGCTATTCCATGGCTTTGTGCCACCACCATGGGTCTTGCTGCTCTTGCTCTCGAAGGCAACCCAGCTTTCCCTACCTACCCCCTCCGCATGCCAAGTGCGGACGTCTCTGCCGGTCTTGTCTTGCCTTACGCTGCCGTCGCACTCCTCGGCTCGGGTGGTGCCGTCTGCACGCTCTTGATCGTCTTCATGGCTGTCACATCTGCCAGCTCTGCTGAGCTCATCGCCGTGTCTTCCATCTTCACCTATGATATCTACCAGACCTACTTCAACCCAGGTGCCAGCGGAAAGAGACTGATTTACATGTCCCATGCTATGGTTGTTGGCTTTGGTTTGTTCATGGCTTCTTTCTCCGTAGGATGTGAGTATCTTCTCTTTCTCTTGCTCAAAATCCATGGGCTAATTCGAGTTACAGTGTTCTATGCTGGTATCAGCATGGGTTACCTCTACGTGATGATGGGTGTTATAATCTCATCCGCCGTCATCCCAGCCACCCTTACCCTTATGTGGGCTGGCCAGAATAAATGGGCTGCCACCCTCACCCCTCCTCTCGGCCTAGCCTGCGCCGTCATCACCTGGCTCGTGACCGCCAAGAAGACCTGCGGAAAACTTGACGTCGACTGCACTGGCTCTAACAACCCCATGTTAGCCGGTAACGTCATGGCTCTCCTCTCCCCCCTAATCTTCACTCCACTATTCACCCTCATCTTCGGCGTCGACAAGTACGACTGGGAGTCCATGGCTGCCATCCGCAAGGGCGACGACCACGACATGGCCGCAGAAGCACATATCGATCTCGAAACCATTCCCGGCGAGCGAGACATGACCGCCGAGGAAGAAGCCATCGAGCAAGCCAAGCTTCTCCGCGCCTCCAAGATCGCAAAAGCAATGACGGTCATCCTCACTCTCGCTCTTCTCGTTCTCTGGCCAATGCCAATGTATGGCACCGGTTACATCTTCTCCAAGAAGTTCTTCACAGGATGGGTTGTCGTTGGCATCATGTGGCTCATCGGTTCCCTTTGCTGCGTGGGCATTTTCCCTGTGTTTGAGGGACGACACGATCTTTGGTTTACTGTCAAGTCCATCTACCTCGATGTCTCGGGCAAGCAGCATCCAAGCAAGTTCCATGGCCCAGCGGCTACTTTCGTTGAGGGCAAGGATGCTGGAACGGATACTCCTCCTGCTGCGAACGCGGGATCTGAGAAAGAGATCGGTGGTGATATTGCTGAGAAGTCTTGAGGACTCTTGAAGGAAGGCTTATAAATGTTTGAGTAGCAATCGTTTTGGTTTGGTGCGGTGCATACGGGGGTGAACGGACGATACCGCTTTTTTTTAGCTTTACGCTATCTTAGGGACTAGATATACACGGCTGAAAGATCGTTATGATGTTTCAATGAACTATCCCCTATCCACATCACGTGATTAATTCACCGCGATAGAAGCTCGATCGTCATTTCCAATCCAAAGGCCAGTCGCCGCTTCTTACTCAGCCCAGCCTTCATCCAACTCCTTTGTAGAGCCCCAATAAAAAGGTATCTCGTCCTTCAAAGTTCTTCCCTGCAATCCCCACATCATGCTTTTAACCACCTCGGCATCAATGCCTAACTCCTGACTTTTTTTTTCATCGGGAAAAGATCCAGTGTAGTGGAGCTCTCCAGCCATCGCCTCGGCAAGCTTCAAGTCAAGCTTAATAATCAGAATCCTCAAACAAAAACTCTCAACCAAATACGCACACTGTTGCCAAACCATTCCATAACCAGTAACGCCTTCCATCTCACCATACGTAACTCTACAAGAGTCGCACATACAAGTGTACATAATCAAAAATGCAGCCACCATCTCACGCACTAAGATCCCTACATAATACCTCATTCTCTCCTCAGGATCTCTGATCTCGCGCTTCTCTTAGACTATGATGTGGACTCTTTGGTCTGCTGGTGTCTGAGTGGAAAGTTTCGGGCGGTTCGTTATCATAGCCCCTTTATGCTGATAACGCTTCTGTTGGTAGAATTGATAATCACGTGCAGGGCACTAGGCCTAATGCGGATAGCGCATTCGCAGAGTATATCCTCTGCTCGCACACACGAACTGAATGGATTAATCTTTCACCTACCACGCAACTTGCATATCACGTTCATTACGTGCCGTGCTACGCGTCCCGGGTGAACCGACAGCTTCCATTCTTCATCAGTTTCTCTGGTCATAGCCCAGCGAACACGATCTGATTCTAGAAGACCATCGAATGCGATACCGATTAAGGCATCGGAGCATTTCCGTAGGCATGCTTCGTCCTGCTCGAAAGAGTAGTTGTAGTCATGGAGGATGCCTGGCCTTCCTGCGTGGCAGAGGTCTTGGTCGAACCAATGTCGAAGAGACGGGTTCGTGTAGTTGGGAGTGTTGTATTTGGATAGGATTTTGGTGAGGAGTTGTTGGGCTTGGAAGAGGGTTCGTCCTTTGAGAGGGTGACTGTCATCTGGTAGAGGGCTTTTGGCCAGGAAGCACTGCGATGGAGTTTGCGCCATATTCTTGGATCTGGAGCTGATTGCCAGATGATTTGAGGCCTGATTTTGTGTTGCCGGGTCTGTGATCTTGACCCCTTGTTTAAGCGAGAAGGACATTGTAACCCCCTATCTTCGAATAGAACTAGATGCTTCGATCCCACTCGTTCACCTTCTGGAAAAAAAGTGGACACCAGATTGTAAATTCCCATCCTAGCAATGACAACAAAGGTGGAGAAATTGCTTCGACAAACACCAGAGACACTGTCGGGTTCGCAACCGCCATATGAGCGCTCGTTCTACACTTCAAAGAAACAAGAGACAACCGATTCATTCATTCAACGACGGACACAATAGAGTTTTGAGATCATCAAACATGTTTTGGGAAGTTTTCAGTGTTTTCATAAAGAAAAGGTTCTGGCAATAGTTTCAAGTTGACTCGTGGTCTGCACGTCTTTGTGACTATGGATCCAAGTCAAGTCATCAAATAGAAACCTATCAAGTTCACCCCCAATGCGAAAATTAGATAATTGTATATGAATAGGGATGCTTGGCGCAAAATTTACAACATCCTCGTATATTCCTCTCTCCAGTCATTGTGAAATCCTGCGCTGGTCGCTATCTGGATTATTCTATTCTCCTCAAGTTTCGTTGCTTCAGCACCCATCTCGTTGATTATAGTTCATTGCACATTAAAAAATATCTTCGTCATGACTCCTTGTTTTTTGGCTTCCCAAGAAGATGGCTGGATCCCTCTCGCACATACGCATGAAGAAGTTCAACAGCGCTTGCTGAAAAATTTGTCAAACCACCGTGCTCTTGCTGTTGATGTTTTCTGGGAAAGAGGACTTCAAGATTTGAATGCAAAAACCGAGAGAAGCATTCCATACAGCAGAAAATTGGAAAAGTACTTCAACGCTTTCAACGACATCTTCTTCTTCGGAGCCGTGACGGACGATCTTTGCAAGCTGACTTTCGTCAAAGCCGGATGGAGGAGATGGAATAGAAACCAAAGTGGAGATTGTGATGAAGGATTCACGACTGATCATCGAAGATCTCAGATATCCCATCGTTCTCGACCGCTGACCAAGGTTTACATTTACGAGAGGCTGGATCAGGATGACGAGGCAATGTTGTTGCACAAGTGCCTTGAGATTCTTCTTCATGAGATGATCCATGCGTTCATTCACATCTACATATGTCTTTGCCCCAGCTGCGAAGTTCAAACTGCTCGATTGGAGGGATCTGGAGGTCATGGAGTAACTTGGCATCTGCTGGCAGATGCAATGGAGGACTTCACTGCTAGGTTTCTTGGTCTCGAGCTTGATCTTGGAAGAGGAGATGCCGCTGATGAGCTCGAAGAAGAAATATCCAGACCCGCAGCCACAAATTTTGGTGTTGATAGGATGGCTGAAGAAGGTACGGAGGACGACACAATTGACGGAACGAGCTCTGAGGCGCTCACCGACATTCCTGAATATGTTGCAGAGGAAGAGATTTCAGACTTGATGTATCAATCCTAGTTGTTCGCTCGAGCAGCTCAACAGAATGGAGGGTGGTGTTGATAAATTTTCAATCGTATGGTCAAGAGCTTGGGCGGTGATAGGGTAGCTAGATATGTCTCAGAGATAAAGAATTGCAAATCATAAAATGAATTTCAATACTACAACATGTGCTTAAACCCGCCAGCACCGCAGCAGTAATTCCTGCTTTGTATACCATGATTATGATGCCGAAAAGATGTTGATCCTTCACTTCGGCAGCTCTCGGCAAAATGAAGCGATGTGGAATCACGTGCGTTTTGGCGCATCTTTTCCAATGGGCCTTATATATTCAAATAAGCAAAAAACTGTCAATCACAGAAGATGCCCATTCGACTACTGGGTTGGCTGGTCTGGACAAACTATGGCGTGGAATTGGGCAAATTGGACATCAACTAACGATAAAACCGATACGACAAATTAGACACATCTTCGCGAAGTCAAAAAACCGCTTCGCGCAGGGGGTTTTTCTATAGAGGACGTCTTAAGGGGTATCCCCTCGAGTTTTTGCCATTTTATTTTTTGGGAGGATTTTGTGCGAAGTTTTATATATATTTGTTCAATTGAATAGGCGAGTGGGGGTGAATATTATGAACCCCTTTCATTCTGAATTGAAAAAGCGGCACTAATTTTCAATGTCCCATACCAAGTCGGAACACTGAAATCTGGAACAATGAGTGCTACTTTTTCTGTCCTTCAAGAGTCAGATAACAGAGGAAATTTAGGGTGATGAAGGATCATAGAGGAAATCAAGTACTTTTCTAGCATATCTTTTCAATGCATTAGACTTTTGCTTCGCTACCTCGTAACCTTAGTGGACAGAAATAGGAGCACTAATTTCCATTGTTCCAAGGCAAGTTGGAAATTGAAATATGGAATAATGAGTGCCGCTCTTCTGCCGACATCTAAGCCATATAATGTGAAATTGCAGTTTCGAGTTATACAGGGTTATACTTACTCCCATCTGTCAAGGGTAGTGAAGATTGCCATGAAGTGAGGTTGTTGATTAAACAGGCTATTCTGCTTTTGCTCTAACCGAAGTCCCGTGCAAAAGCACGTCCCGCACAAAAGCACGCTTTTTCAGAAAACCACCACAACACCAGAAAATGGCTAGAATCGACAAATCAGCTCGGATTACCTCCGCAGTGGAGGCAATTCAAAGAGGAGAGTTTGCTGATTATGCCAAGGCAGCTGAACATTACAAATGCTCGCGTTTTGCTGTTTCTCGACGCGTTAGGGGGCTTACGAAGACACGCTAGCAGGCTAATTCATTCTGGCACTAATGCCTTACTATTGAGCAAGAAGAGGTCCTAATTTAGCGAATCAATTACCTCACTAATCGGGCTATGCCGCCGACTAGTCATATTGTTAAGAATCTTGCAGAAGAAATTAGGGGAAAGCGGGTAAGAAAGAACTAGGTAGGCTAGTTTGTGAAGCGCTATAGCATTAGGCTAAAGAGCTTATATCTCCGCAACATCGACAACTTATAGGCAAGTGCCGAGTACGCCCTAATGTTTTAACTCTTCTTTAGCGTTGTTAGTGATTTTTTAGTGTTATTTCGCGTACGTACTAATTTGAACTCGCGCTAACGTGTGTATCTGCTCTAGCTTGCTATGGTTATTGAGAAGTATAGAATCACGGCGGAAAACATATGGAACTTTGACGAAAAGGGGTTTATGATTGGCTACGGACGTTCTTTCAAGAGAATTATGCTACAAGAGGCATTGAAATTAGGCCGAATCAAGAAATCGAAGCAAGACGGATGTCGCGAGTTTATTAGCTGCTTAGCTTGTATCTTTGCGATCGGTCGATAGATCCTACTACTCTTAGTTTACAAGGGCGATTTAGGTGACTTACAAAGCACTTGGGTTGATAAAGTAGAGACAGATTCTAAGGCACACTTCACGGTTTTATATAATAGGTGGTCAAATAATGCAATTGGGATAGCGTGGCTTTAGAAGGTCTTTAAACGCTATATAAAGCCGGCACGTGAAACACAAAAGCGTCTTTTAATTGTAGATGGACACTTAAGTCACGTTAATATAGCGTTCGTCGATTGGGCTGATTAATACGGCATTATTCTCTTGATTTTGCCCCCTTATATAACTTATCGATTATAGCTACTTGACGTCGGGCTATTTTAACCTTTGAACACATATTACTCGGTCTCTATTAACTATTTTCTGGACTTTACCCTAGGCACTATTGGCATGACGAAAGGCCTATTCTAGGACTACTTTAAACCTTCTTGGGACGATGCTTTTATTGAAGAAAATATTTAGTCGGCCTTCCGCAAATTAGGTATCTGGCTAACAGATGGTATTGATATTATCAAAATAATTACTCGACTTACTCCCCTATTACCCCAAAGATTTTAAGGCATGCGAACATTAAAGAGCGCGAAGGCTATTCGTCACTTTCAAGTATGGTACGATGAAGAACCGACTTAGGATAAAGTCAAGAAGCTATTCGCTACAACTTTACATCTCTTTGCGCAAGTAGCTTGCCTAAAACACGAAAAGAAAGGCTTGCTTAAGGCAATTGATATATAAAAGAAGAAGGGTCGATAGGGTGTTCGTCTAAACCTTGCCGGCGAACTAAACAAGGGAATTATCGACTGTTACTCGCCCGCGCAAGTCGTTAAGGCTAGGGAGTATTAGGAGTAGAAGGAGGCCGCGAAAGTAGCTGAAGAAGAGGCTAAACTGCAAAGGAAGATTAAGAGGGCCG
>Ga0302325_10017863_pt1 | contig 14969 bp, 7 predicted proteins | sample Palsa_T0_2_FD_201948 | JGI IMG/M metagenome (GOLD analysis project Ga0302325, IMG submission 201948) | Peat permafrost microbial communities from Stordalen Mire near Abisko, Sweden - Palsa_T0_2 | ecosystem: Environmental > Terrestrial > Soil > Palsa > Peat permafrost | place: Sweden: Abisko... | reverse complement strand
TGCCAACCACATACAGGTAGCTGAGATTGTTCGATTCGGAATCCCAGAGAGGCTCGAGTGTCGCTGCGGCGTCGGCATATCGTTCCGAAAAGAAATAGCATAAACCCAGAAGATATCGAGGCTGCGCCGCTCCGGGCGCGTCACGCACGACGGATTCGAGCGGCGCAATCGCTGAGTGAAATTCTTCCTGGTGAAAGTAAACCAAGCCGATGTTTAGGCGAACCCCCGCAACGTTCGGAGCAAGTTTCTCGGCTTTGCGTAGAAACTCGAGGGCGTTGCTCCACTGCTTGCGCCGCATGGCGATGACGCCAAGATTTGCCCATGCTCCGGCGATCCGAGGATTCGCCGCAAGCACTTTTCGAAAATCAGATTCAGCCGTCTCCAGATCGCCATGTTGCAAGCTTGCTTGCCCTTCGTTGAATAACCGTTCCAGATCACCGGCTGGAGCAGCGCCAGGATTCGACTGAAATGCGCAGAGGCACTTCGCCGAAGTTTCAGCCGATCCAAATGCGAATGCGAAAGAGCACACGAGCACAGCCGCAAAGGTTATTCGCGCTGAATAAAATTGAAACGAACCGATCACGTCATCGGACTCTAGGCTAGCCGCCGAACGAATTCAAGAACGAGTGAGGCCGCGCCCCGTCCCAGAGGAGTTCTCAACAACCAGAGCGAGAAGATGTATCATGCCGCGTGCGATTTGCAGGCGCCGCGGGAGTTCGATGGTAAAACGCAGGAGACAGAAGAACTCATCCGTCACCATTCGCGACGTCGCCCACGCCAGCGGATTCTCGTCCACCACCGTCTCATTCGTGCTGAACGACGCGCCGCTCGCCCGATTCATCCCCACGAAGACGAAAAATCGCATTCGCAGCGCCGCCAAGCGCCTCGGCTACCGTCCGCACTTGTTGACCCCTTTCATGCGCAGCAAGCGAAGCCATTCGGTCGGCGTCATGGTGTTCGACATGACCGATCCCTACTGCACGCTGATTCTCCGCGGCGTGGAGAACGCGCTCTATCAAGCGTCGTACCTTCCCATCCTCGCCGACGTTCACAACGAAAGAAGCCGGTTCGAACGCCACGTGGAGATGTTTCTCGATCGCCGGGTGGAGGGATTGATCGTCCTTGCCAACTGGCTGTTCCTCGACATTCATTTTCTCGCCGACATTGAAAAGAATACGATTCCGGCGACGCTCATTGGCGGGGAGTTGAAAACCGACTCGGTCAGCTCGGTGGTCGTGGACAACGAAGTCGGCGGACGGCTCGCGCTCGAACATCTCTACGCGCTCGGACACCGCAAGATCGCCTTTATTCGCGGACCGAAAATGCTTGGCGACACCGGCCCGCGCTGGCGCGGGATTCGTGCCATCGCGCAGTTAAACGGCCTCGAACTCGACCCCAAGCTAATCGTTGATTTACCCGAATCGCGCGATCCCAATGCCGGCTTCGAAGCCGGCTTCCGTCTCACCGAAGAATTGCTTAAACGAAAGCGTCCGTTTACGGCGCTGATGGCCTTCGACGATCTCACTGCATTCGGTGCGATACGCGCGCTTACCAAGTCCGGAATGCGAGTGCCCGATGATTGCTCGGTGATCGGGTTTGACGATGTGGCCGCCGCGTCGCTTTACACTCCGTCGCTGACGACGGTCCGCCAGCCGATGGAGTACATGGGCACGATGGCCGTGGGCATTCTTCTCGAAAGCATCAACGCCGGACAAGAGAACCGCGAGTTCAGCGCGGCGCATCACCGCGTGGCGCCGGAACTTGTCGTCAGAGAATCAACCAGGGCTTTACGCTAACGTTCAGATTGCTTGGCCGGCCCGTACCCGAGAGCGCAGCGGCACGCGATCGACCCTCTGTTCCCCGCTTTTCTCCTTGACAGGCGCGAATTCCTAATCCAATATTCGCCCATTCGTTGCCCTGATGTTTATTAAACGTTTTAATGAAATTCTTCGCCGCGCCTGGCTCCACGAAAGGGCGTTTTCGCGTCGGGTCAAAGACGTGCCGGCGCAGGACATGTTCGATGAACAAGATTTCTCCACGGAGCGAACCATGAAAGCACTCCGCATTTTCGCCGTCTCCTTCGCGGCCATTCTCGCGCTTCCCTTCCTCGCGCGCGCTCAGGACACCGGTTACATCACTGGCACGGTCACTGACACATCGGGCGGGCTGGTTGCCGGCGCGGACGTCACGGTATCCAACGAAGCGCGCGGCATAAAGCACGATGTCCGGACGAATTCGAGTGGCGAGTATCTCGCCGCTGGCCTTCCCGCATCGAGCTACACCGTCATTGTCCTGGCCAAGGGTTTCGAACAATTTCAGATAAATAACATCGTGCTGGCGGCCGGGGAAAAGCGGCGCGTGGACGTTCAAGTTTCCGTCGGAAAGGTAAGCGAGAAAGTGATGGTGGAAGGGTCGGCTGCGCCCGCCGTGGAAACGCAGTCTTCGGAATTGAGCGACACGATCGGCAGCAAGCAGATCGGCCAGCTTGAACTCAACGGCCGCAATTTTTCGCAGCTCATCATCCTATCGCCCGGCGTAGCCAACGCAACTTTCACGCAGACAGGAACGGATGAAGGCGAGGTCGGCGTGACGGGCAACGTATCGTTCAGCATCAACGGCGGCCGGACGGAGTACAACAACTGGGAAGTTGACGGCGGCGACAGCATGGACAACGGCAGCAACACGACGCTGAACGTCTATCCGAACGTGGACGCGATTCAGGAATTTCAAGTGCTCACATCGAATTACGGCGCGCAATACGGACGCAACGGCTCCGGGACGGTCGAAGTGGTGACGAAGTCCGGGACGCGCGACTTTCACGGCGACGCCTTTTATTTTGGCCGAAATGATTTCTTCAACGCGCGGAACTTTTTCGACGAAACTACAAAAGCGCCGCCCTACAAGAAGCACGATTTCGGTTACACGATTGGCGGGCCCGTTTTCGTCCCGCATCATTACAACAGCAACCGCTCGAAGACGTTCTTCTTCTTCTCTGAAGAATTCCGGCGGGAGAAGGAGCCATCCGAGTTTCTTCAGAACGTTCCTTCCGACGCGGAGCGAGGCGGAAACTTTTCGGATCTCTGCCCGGACGCAAACGGCACATTCAACGATTGCCCGATAAATCCAGCTACGGGCACATACTTCACGGGAAACACAGTCCCCGTTGACGCTGCCAACGCCAATGCGATTCTCGCGATGATCCCGCACGCCAACACGACAAACGGCATCTATCCCGCATTTGCGGAGACCATTTCGCCACCGACGACCTGGCATGAGGAGCTTTTCAAGATCGATCACAACCTCAACGACAAAACGCGCCTGACTTTTCGATACATCCACGATTCGTGGAACTCGCTCAATTCGTCGGTGCTGAATTGGAGTCAAGCCTCGGTGTTTCCCACGATCCAAACACAAATGGCCTCACCGGGAACGAGCTTTGTCGCGCGAATGACGACAAGCGCTTCGCCGACGCTGCTGAATGAATTTGTATTCAGCTATTCGGCCGACCACGTCGTACTCTCGAACGTTGGCCCGTGGCAGAGGCCGTCGAGCATGACCATGACCGGATTTTTCGACAACGGATTCGGAGGCAGGCTCCCGGGCGTGCAAATCCTGAACGGCGCGCCCTACCTGGGGGGAAGCAGCGGTTCATTTATAGAAGATCCGAGCTTCATGCCGTGGAACAACGCGAACCCCACATATACGTACAGGGACAACGTGACGAAGATCATCGGGACGCACAATATTATTTTTGGGGTTTATTTCGTCGCGGCGCAGAAAAACGAGGATTACGAGCCGCTTTACAGTCCGGGTGGATTTCTGACGTTTGACAACACGTCGCTGGTGACGACCGGAAACGCGTTCGCGGATTTGCTGATGGGTAACGTCGCGTCATTCTCGCAAACAAACGCGGAGCCGAAGTATTACAACCGGTACAAAATCGTCGAGCCGTACGTGCAGGACGATTGGCACATCACGAAGCGGCTCACGCTCAATCTCGGGCTGCGGCTGAGTTTGTTCGGGACGTATCGCGAGAAATACGAGAAAGCCTACAATTTCGATCCGGCGGCATGGGTCGCGGCCGACGCTCCGGCAATTGATTCCAACGGAAATCTCGTTCCGGGCAGCGGGAACTTCTTCAACGGACAAGTGCAGTGCGGATCGACCGGCGTACCCGCAGGATGCACGCAGGGGCATCTTTTCAACCCAGCGCCGCGAATTGGATTCGCGTGGGATCCGTTCGGGGATGGCAAGACGGCGATCCGCGCCGGCTACGGAATCTTCTTCGAACATACGAACGGGAACGAAGCGAACACCGAGGTGCTCGAAGGGAGCCCTCCCGTCGTTCAAACACCCACTCAAGTCGACGTCGTTGGATACACAAATCTCGGCGCGGGCGGCGGAACGATCGCGCCGCTGAACGTTACGTCCATTCCTGATCAGGTGACGTGGCCCTACGTGCAGCAATGGCACGTGGACGTGCAGCGCGAGCTGCCCGGGAAGACGACGCTCACGGTCGCCTACGTCGGATCGAAAGGCACTCATCTGACCGACATACGCGACATCAATCAAGTGCAACCCACTCCTCCATCGGAAAATCCGTTCGGCTTCGGCCAAATCATTACCGCGGACATATGCGCGAGCGGAGTTGTGAACGGAACGCCAGTGACCGGGCAAGCCGCGATCAACCTGGGCATTGCATGCGGCAATGATCCGGACTATTCGCGGCCGTTCTACGGCATATCCAATATCACGCGAATCGAGAGCGAGGCGAACTCGACTTATAACGCGCTGCAGCTCTCCGCGCGACGAACCGCGGGAGATCTCACGTACAGCGTCGCGTACACTTACAGTCATGCAATCGACGATTCTTCATCGCGATTCGACAACTCTTTCGTCAATTCCTACGATCTCGCGAGCAATCGAGCGAGTGGAGACTACGATCAACGGCACATTCTGAACTTCAGCTACGATTACGATTTCCCCATCTTCAGAAAAAGCCATGGATTCACTCACACCCTGCTGAGCGGCTGGGAACTTTCAGGCATCACGACGATTGAAACTGGAGCTCCTTTCTCGGTCACTGACAGTCTCGCCTACGTGGACAATGCGGGCGTAGGCAACGGCGTCGGAACGAGTGCGTATTTGGACATTGTCGGTGATCCCAAAGCCGGGCTGGCACCCCAACAACAGTTGGCGCAGAGTTCCGGAGTATTCGCGCCGCTGTATTACAATCCGGCAGCTTTTGAGGTTCCCACGGGACTCACGTTTGGAAATTCCGGCCGAAACGTGTTGAGAGAGCCCGGACGCACAAATTTTGACATGGGGCTGTTCAAGCGCTTCCCCATCGCCGAGAACAGAGCGTTCGAGTTCCGATGGGAAAATTTCAACGTCTTCAATCACACGCAGTTCGCTCAGCTCGACGCGGCCGCCGATTGCAGCTTGTCGCCGAGTGATGGCGCAAATCTCGGCGTGCCGGACTGCGTCGGCACTTCAAGCTTTCTCCATCCCACGGCGGCCCACGATCCGCGCATCATGCAGTTCGGACTCAAATTCCTTTTCTGACAGATCGCATTGGCCGCGATGTGAGCGTAGAATCGCTTGGCTTTATATAGCCAGGAATCTACGCGGGGTTCATCCGTGACCAAAACCGGATATCTCATTCTTTGCGTTCTTGTGTCGTGTCTCGCCGGGCTTGCAGCGGCGGGGCGCCCGGCGGTGACCGTTCAGGAACGGCTGGGCTATCCCGCGAGCGCGCGGCTCCTCGTTATTCACGCCGACGATTTCGGCATGGCTCATTCCGTGAATCGAGCGATTTCTGAGGCGCTCGAAAACGGTTGGGTGACTTCCGCAAGCATCCTGGTTCCCTGCCCGTGGTTCCCCGAAGTCGCGATCTGGGCGAAAAATCATCCCAATGCGGATCTCGGAGTTCATCTCGCGCTGAACAGCGAGTGGATGGATTTTCGTTGGGGTCCGGTGAGTTCAAAAGACCGCGTGCCAAGCCTGCTCGATGAGCAAGGTTACTTGCCTCTTCTCGAAACTACGGTAGCAGAGCGCGCCAATCCAAAAGAAGCCGCGATGGAACTCGCCGCGCAGGTTGAACGCGCGCGAGCCTTCGGCATTCGCATCACCCATTTGGACACGCACATGGGCGCGCTGATGGGCACGCCCGAGCTTGCGGAGGCATATCAGCGAATCGGCCGTCAGCAGGGACTGCCGATATTGTGGCACCGCGGCCCGAGTTCGAATTTCCCTCCCGAAGCGCAACAGCGGCCGGATTTCACTCTGACCGACGACGACCTCGAGATCTCGCCGGGTGTAAAACCTGAGGACTGGCTTCGCAACTACGAGAAGATGCTCGAACCGCTCAAGCCTGGCGTGCACCACCTTGTCGTTCATCTCGGTTACGATGACGACGAATTGCGCGGCGCGACGCGCGACCATCCGAATTGGGGCGCCGCGTGGAGGCAATCTGACTTCAACATGGTGAAGAGCGCGGAATTCAGGCAATTTCTAAAATCGCAGGGATTCGTGCTCGTGACCTGGCGAGAACTTGCGCGCGCCTTGCCCGCCGACTATCGGATTCCCTAACGTCAGGCGCCGGCGCAAATGCGCACTCGCGCCGCTGCCAAATAAATTCACGACTCCTGCTTGGCCAGCCCTAGTCGTTGCCCGCACCCGCAGCGACGTTCGCCGGGACCGAATTGATATAACCATCTTCAGCGAGGATGGCGCCTCTCTCCCGATACGGCTGGGGATCCTGTGGCGCCCAGGTGGCCAGTCCATCTACGTAGCGGTTGTACATGCAAAATGCCGCGGCGATTAGCACCGTATCGTGAATTTCGCGATCCGTCGCGCCGTGTTTCCGCGCGCGCTCGATATCCGCCGTCGTCACGCTCTTCCCGCCCTTCTGAACCTTCCCAGCAATAGCGAGCAGCGCTTTGAGCTTATCCGACACAGGCGCCTGCTCGAATCCAAGCTTCACCGTCTTGACGAGCTCTTCGTTTCCTCCGAGATGATGCGCGGCGACGGCTCCGTGAATCGTTTGGCAGAAAAAGCAATCGTTCTGAGCTGACACATAGGTGGCAATCAGCTCGCGTTCTCCGCGCGTGAGAGAGTTCGGACCGTGCAGAAGGACATGCGCAAGCTCATTCAACGGCTTCGCAGTTTCTGGCCGGTACATCATCGGGCCGACGATGCCTGGTATACCTTCCGGTAGCGGAATGTGCGGCATGATTCGAGTCCTCCTCGATGGTTTCAACTCAGTGGGATTAATGGGCGAGGCTATATTCCACCAGCCGGTGGCGCAATCGTATTTTCATATTAGACCGCGAAGCAGCCTCCAAACGATATGCCTGCATCAAAGACGGTTAAGCGGACAACTGTGGAAAGGATTGAGATCGCGGTAGGTATAGCGGCCGCCAAACTCAGCGTGCTGTCCGTGAAAGCATCAACGCCCCAGTCCCGCCGGCACACAACACAAGTTCAAGATCACACTCCAGTCGAAGGCACAGCGAGCAATCGCGAGCGACGAACCGGAACCCTGATTTAAAAATACTTCGGTATAGGAATTACGAATTCAATGAATGAGGCAGATCGAATGAAATCGACCCACTGGCGTTTCATGAAAGCATTCGTTGTACTTTTCGCACTCACTTTTTCGGCATTCGTCGCAAGCGCCCAGACAAGTTCCGTCGCGCCACGAATTACGCAAGCCATTGACGAAGGCAAGCTCGTCACGCTGCGCGGCAACACGCCCGCTCAAGCTACGGCGACAAACGATCGCGGAGCGATTCCCTACGATACCCGCATGGAGCACATGTTGCTGCAGTTGCAGCGCTCGCCCCAACAGGAGCAGGCGCTCCGGGAGTATATCGACGAGCTGACGAAGCCCGGCTCGCCGAATTACCACCAGTGGCTGACTGCCGAACAGTACGGCGAACGGTTCGGCCTCGCGCAATCGGATCTCGACACGATCAAAGGCTGGCTCGCCGGTCATGGTCTCACGGCGAATTTCGTTTACCCGAGCGGCATGGTCATCGATTTTTCAGGCACGGCCGGGCAAGTGCACGATGCCTTCCGCACCGAAATTCACGCGCTCAATGTGAATGGCGTGAAACACATCGCAAATATGAGCGACCCGCGAATTCCCGCGGCGTTGGCGCCCGCCGTGGCCGGCATCGTATCGCTTCACGATTTCAAGCCGCACCGCATGTACAAACCGAGGCCGAAGTACACCTTCCCCATTTCAGGCGGAGATGCATTCGGCGTAGTCCCGGCGGACCTCGCAACTATCTACAACCTGAATCCCGTCTTCAGCTCCGGAGTTTCCGGACAGGGGCAGACCGTGGTGGTGATTGAAGACACCAACCTCTTTTCGACGGCCGACTGGAACACGTTCCGCTCGACTTTCGGTCTTTCCTCTTATACCGCCGGAAATCTCACACAGGTGCAGCCTCCGCCCCCTTCCGGCACGAATAACTGCAGCCTCCCCGTCGTTAATTCAAGCGACGATGAAGCCGCTATAGATGTGGAGTATTCAAGTGCGGCGGCGCCGAGCGCGACAATCGAGCTGGCGTCGTGCTCCGACACGACGACTTTCGGCGGCTTCATCGCTCTGCAGAATCTTGTAAACGCCAGTTCGCCCCCCGCTATCATCAGCCTCAGCCTGGGCTTTTGCGAAGCCGGCAACGGGGCCTCATCAAACGCAGCGATCAACTCCGTTTATCAGCAAGCCGCGTCCGAAGGCGTTTCAGTTTACGTTTCCGCGGGTGACGAAGGCGCCGCGAGCTGCGACGCCGATGACACGCCGGTAGGCCCAGACCAGATAACGAGTGCGACTTTCGGCATCGGTGTCAGTGCATGGGCTTCTACAATTTACAACGTCGCTGTCGGCGGCACGGACTTCAGCGACACTTTTGCTGGCACGAACAGCACTTATTGGAATTCAACCAACACATCCACGTTCGGCTCGGCCAAATCCTACATCCCCGAAATTCCCTGGAACGATTCCTGCGCCAGCGCTCTTCTTACTTCGTTCTTGGACGGCTCTGCCACGCCGTATGGCACCAACGGCTTCTGCAACAGCGCCACCGCTGCCTCAGACGAGTTGCTGGACACGGCGGCCGGCAGCGGTGGTCCGAGCGGCTGCGCAACGGGAACTCCGTCCATAAGCAACGTCGTTAGCGGCACTTGCGCCGGTTATTCCAAGCCCTCGTGGCAATCGCTCACGGGCAATCCGGCTGACGGCGTTCGCGATATTCCCGACGTTTCCATGTTCGCCGCGAACGGCGTCTGGGACCAGGCCTACATCTTCTGCTTTTCCGACACGTCCAACGGCGGGGCTGCCTGCACAGGGGCTCCGAGCGGCTGGGACGCTGGCGGCGGAACGTCATTTGGTGCGCCGATCTGGGCCGGCATTCAAGCTCTGATAAATCAAAAGACCGGCGCGCGTCAGGGCAATCCGAATCCGACGTTCTATAGCCTCGCCTCGACCGAATACGGCTCGAGTGACACAGCCTGCAACTCGTCTCTCGGCAACACTGTCGGCAGCTCATGCATTTTCTACGACATCACGCAGGGCGACATGGACGTCAACTGCACTGGGACGCATAGCTGTTACCTTCCATCAGGCACCTACGGAGTGCTCTCCACGTCGGATAGTTCCGATGCGATTGGCTATGGGACGGGGACCGGTTGGGATTTTGCCACCGGCATCGGCACGGTCAATGTGGCCAATCTCGTCAATAATTGGCCCGGCGGCGTGACTACAGCTGGCTTTACCGTTTCCGCTGCGGCCGCCAGTCCCTCGACCGTTTCGCCGGGATCTTCCGCGACTTCGACGGTTACTGTTTCGGCGACGAACGGCTTCGCGGGTTCTGTCGCGCTGAGTTGCACGGTAGCCGGAACACTTTCCACGGATACAAACATCCCGGCGTGCGCGGTGGGGACGAGTCCGGTGACGCTTTCTGCCACCGCGACGAGCGCCACTTCTACGATCACAGTCAGCACGATCGCGTCGTCCGAGTTGATGCACTTTCCGGGACGCGGTCCGGCAGGCGGCGGCTTGCTCGCTCTGGCTTCTGCGATTGCGCTCGCGTGCCTATTCGCGTTCGGAGCGCCGGTGCGTAAGCGGCAGTGGAGCGCGTTGGCTGCAGTTGCGCTTTTCGCAGCGCTGATGGGACTCGCCGCATGCGGCGGTGGCGGAAGCAGCAGCGGCAACAGCTCGACAGGCACTTCAGCAGACACCTACACAGTGACTGTGACGGCAACGAGCGGAAGCGCATCGCAGACCTCGTCGTTCACTGTCACCGTAAATTAGAAATAGAAACAGAGAGCGTGTAGCGCCGCACCGAATTTCGTGCGGCAGTTCAGGGCAGTAAACGCGTTTGGCGGAGTGCCTGGTTGCCGGAATCGGCAGGCACTCCGCATCGCTCGTCAGTACAGAATCGCGATTTGAAATTGACGCGCCGCAAACAATCGCGGTATGTAAGCAATCGTGAATTCGGCCCCAAGCCGTATCCGGCGTCTCTTCTCCGATCCAATTTTTCTCTTGGGCCTCACGGCGTTTCTCGCCGCGTTTGTCGTGCAATCGGGCGAGCTTGGCTCGAGCGACACCACACACAGGCTTCAAACTGCTCACTCGTTCTGGACATCGGAACCGCCCGTCTTTCCCGATGAATATCCTGAGTTCGGAATTCACGGGCGAAACGGCAAGCTCTACGCGTGGTACGGCATCGGCCAATCGCTCCTGCTGCTTCCATCGGATATCGCCGGCACCTACATCGCGAAGCTCCCGCTCTTCGACGATTACGACGACACTGATCCGAACGTCCGCGACATCGTCGTCAGCTTCACCACAAATATTCTCGTCTGCGTTCTTTCCGTCCTGGTCTGTTACCGCTTGCTCCGCCTTTTTGATTTCTCCGTGAATGAAAGGCTCGCGGGCGCGCTCGCGCTGCTTTTCGGCACGACGTTTCTCCATTACACGCAAAACATGATGGAGAATAATTACATTCTGCTTTTGACGCTCACCGGTTTATGTTTTCAATACGAATGGCTCAAGACAGGAAAGAGGCGCGCGCTCCTGATCGGCAGCATCGCGCTCGGCGCAAACATTCTCACGCGACTGACGACGGGAATGGATTGGATCGGCGTGGGATTTTTCCTTTTACTCGCCGCGTGGTTTTCAAATATTCGCGGGCGTGAGCTTTGGTCGCGATTCATCAGCTACGCGAAAGTCGTTCTCCCCATTTACATTTTGTTCGGCCTGATGGATCGGCTCTATCAATTCGTTCGCTTCGGCTCGTTCTTCAACACGTATATGACAATTGTGGCGATGGAATTTCGGCAGCGAGATCCAACTTTGCCCGCGAAGTATCCGTTTGAGACGCCATTCCACGATGGCTTTTTTGGCGCCCTTTTTTCGCCGGAAAAATCAATCTTCACCTACGATCCCCTGCTGCTGCTCACAATTCTGATTTGCATTTTCGGCTGGAAGCGATTCAGCTCGCCGCTTCGAGCGTATTTAATTACATTCGGTTTGCTCTTGCTCGCGTATATCAGTTTTTACTCGCGATACACCGATTGGGCCGGCGACACGGCGTGGGGCGACCGCTACGCCGCCACCGCTGCCCAACTCTTTGCGTTCATCTCGGTACCGCTCCTCTTACATTATCAAAAAAGCTTGATCAAATTGTTGTGGCCTGTTGGAGCCGGGCTGATCGGAATCAGCGTCGCCGTGCAACTCGCGTCGGTGGCCTTCTGGTGCCCTCTCGAGCGGTATCAGATGGATGTTCTCGACCAGCCAACATTTTTCGTCGGCCTGCGTTTCAGCAACATTTGGAATTACACTTTCGGGCACATCGATCGTTGGAATCTTAGTCCCGGCCTGCCCGCTGCGGACATGTGGGATTACGTCCACATCACCACGCTGAACTTCCTTCCGTTTCTGTTGAAGCGCGTCGGCGTCGCGCCGCACTGGGTTGTAGCTCTCACGATGGCTATCTGGTTTGGAGCGCTGGCAGCCCTCGCCACTCTGCTGATTTTTCTCTGGCTTCAAGCACGCCGCGGCAGCTTTACGCCAACTTCTAGCGCAACGTAATGAAGGAAGCTCGCGCATCGCGCGCTATTGGCACCTTTTCCCGTAGAAACAATCAAAGTTAAGCTATCTACATGCGAGCCAGGGGCTGGAGCGGAAGTCGCAGCTTGCCGATTAACCTGTGTGATGCCTCTGCGCTGACTTGGTGTAACTGTCCCGAAACTGCGCTTTGGTACAAGGTGAGAACCTCATACGCGGGATTAAAATGATGATAGTCGGCTCGTCCGAGCAAGCTGGAGGACCGTGCGTGAGATCGAACGCCAGATCACTGCTCCTGAGCGTGATATTTGCGTGTGCCTGCGCGGCAGGAGGATGCGGAGGCAGCAAATCCGCGCCCACTTCTACGCCACCGCAAAGCACAGCGCCGACGATATCGACGCAGCCGATAAACGTGACAGTGAACGTTGGGCAACCCGCGACCTTTTCAGTCGTGGCGGCAGGTACTTCGCCGTTGACTTACCAGTGGCAGCGAAACAGCGCGAATATTTCCGCTGCAAATTCCACCAGCTATACCATTCCTGCGACAGCAGCCACGGACAACGGTGCGACCTTCGACGTCGTAGTGAGCAATTCAGCTGGAACGCTCACGAGCAATTCGGCCACTCTGACCGTATCCACGACCGGACAGCCTCCTCCGCCGGCAGCCGGCGCCATGGTCCTCACATGGCATAACGACAACGCGCGAACCGGCCAGAACCTGAACGAAACTACGCTGACAACCGCAAACGTGAACTCGGCTACTTTCGGAAAAATCGGAACGCTGACAGTTCAGGGAAATGTGGATGCCGAGCCGCTCTATGTTTCGAGCCTCACAATTGGCGCGGCCGCGCACAACGTGGTCTTCGTCGTCACCGAGCAGGACATGGCTTACGCGTTTGATGCCAGTTCCCTCTCGCAGCTTTGGGCGGTCTCCGTTCTGGGATCGGGCGAAACGCCGAGCGATCAAGTGAACGGTTGCGGCCAGGTTGCTCCTGTAATCGGAGTCACGTCCACACCGGTGATTGATCCGAATGCCGGGGCTCACGGCACGATTTTCCTGGTAGCGATGTCGAAAGACGGAAGCGGAAATTATCACCAGCGATTGCACGCGCTCGACCTCACGACCGGAGCGGAACAAACCGGAAGTCCCGCAACGATTCAAGCGACTTTCCCCGGCACGGGCGCAAACAGTTCGAACGGCCAGGTCGTCTTCGATCCGAAACAGTACAAGGAACGCGCGAGCTTGCTGGCGTTGAACGGCGTGATTTACACGAGCTGGGCTTCGCACTGCGACGACGCTCCCTTTACCGGATGGGTGATCGGCTACAGCGAGGCGACGATGCAACAGGCGCGCGTGCTGAATATCACGCCCAACGGAAGCGATGGCGCGATCTGGATGTCGGGTGCGGGATTGAACGCGGATTCGTCCGGCAATATTTATTTTTTGGACGCGAATGGCACATTCGACGACACGCTTGACGCGAACGGACTTCCAGTGAGCAGCGACTACGGCAATGCGTTCATAAAGGTGTCCACGAGCGGAAACACGCTGGCAGTGACGGATTATTTCACCATGTCGAACACCGATTCAGAATCGGACGACGACGTGGATCTTGGATCTGGAGGCGCGGTGCTGTTGCCGGATTTGCAGGACTCGCAGGGGACCACGTGGCATCTCGCGGTGGGAGCGGGAAAAGATCACAACATCTACGTGGTGAATCGCGACATGATGGGAAAATTCAACGCGCAGAACGACAACTCGCTCTACCAGCAGATCAACGACGCGCTGCCGGGCGGCATCTGGGCTGCTCCCGCATATTTCAACAACACGATTTATTACGGCGACGTCAGCGGCACGTTAAAAGCTTTTCCGATCGCGAATGCTCTGCTGGCGGCTGCGCCGAGCTCGCAATCTGCGATTACGTTTGGTTATCCCGGAACGGATCCGAGTGTGTCGGCCAATGGCACGGCGAGTCCTGTTACAAACGGCATCGTATGGGCGATTGAGAACGGAGGCATTGGCGTGCTGCACGCGTACGACGCCACGAATTTGGCGAACGAACTCTACAACAGCAATCAGGCGGCGGCTGGACGCGATCAATTCCCGACGGACGGAAACGTCAAGTTCGTAACGCCGATGATTGCGAATGGCAGAGTTTTCGTCGGCACGCCGAACGCCGTCGTGGTTTTTGGTTTGCTCCAATAATCTCCAATAATTTTTTGCGCCGGAAAATCATTTGGGAAGCCGCTGGCGTTTCGTGTAGCGGTCAGTGTTTGGACGCTTTTTCTTCAGGCGCTCGAGAACATCGCTGATCGTAAACTGATTCGCTGCTTTCAGACGGCCAAGCTCCGACCATTCAATCGGCAACGCGACGGGGCCGCCGGGACGCGCGCGCACTCCGTAATCGGCGATTGCGGTCGCCGTATAATCGTTGCGGAAGAAGTCCACGAAGATTTTTCCTTTTCGCTTCGCCTTGGTCATGGTGGCCACGTACGCTGAGGGAACTTCCTCGACCATCTGGTGCGCGAGGGCAGCGCAGAACGCTTTCACCGTTTCCCAATTGTCTTTTGCCGCGAGGGGGACGGTTACATGGAGTCCCTTCCCTCCCGTGCATTTCAGAAAGCTTTCCAGGCCTTTGGCATCGAGCCGCCGACGCAAATCCCGCGCTGCTAATTTCACGGCTTCAAAGGGAACGCCCTCATCCGGATCGAGATCGAAAATCAGCCGGTCGGGATAATCAATCCGGCCAACGCGCGCGCCCCAGGGATGAATCTCGATCGCTCCCATCTGAATCAGTTCAATGAGACCTTTTTCATCTTCGATGTAGAGATATTCGTACGACTTGCCCTTGTGTCTCCAGCGGAACGGCTTCACATCCGGACCCAATCC
>Ga0302325_10017862_pt1 | contig 14970 bp, 9 predicted proteins | sample Palsa_T0_2_FD_201948 | JGI IMG/M metagenome (GOLD analysis project Ga0302325, IMG submission 201948) | Peat permafrost microbial communities from Stordalen Mire near Abisko, Sweden - Palsa_T0_2 | ecosystem: Environmental > Terrestrial > Soil > Palsa > Peat permafrost | place: Sweden: Abisko... | reverse complement strand
CGCAAATGGCAATGTCAGACGCGGTTTTACCTTAGTCGAGCTGCTTGTCGTCATAGGCATTATTGCCGCGCTGATATCGATCCTTCTCCCGGCATTGAGTGCAGCGCGGCGATCGGCGCAGCAGATCAAATGCGCCTCACAACTCCGCACGCTCGGGCAAGCGCTTATTATGAACGCCAACGAGCACCGAGGGTACCTGCCGCTGGGAGGGAACATACAACCGTATGTGGGGGGAACTGCCATGCAAGCCGACCCGCCGGACCTCGGTGATGGAACTCATCAACGATACGTCTATGTTGACATCTGGGGGAACGGAGCAATGTATCGCCCGGCCGGCATCCCCATCTCACTTTCGACCTACCTTGCCGGTTATCAGGCGCCCACGAGCCTTTATACGACGTTCAACGCGGCAATACAGGCGCCAGGGCCTTTTTTGAACCCCTTTATCTGTCCGTCTGATGAGGCCACGGCAATCCCCGCCTACTCCAACGGACCGGTGGCCTGGGTTTACAATAATGTGCCTTACACAACCTCTGTTGATGGATATTCGAGTTACGGCTTTAACGAGAATGTCTTCGGCTGGTGCGACACGGGTATCGGAGGTGTGAGCGGCCCTTCGCGCTTGCGCGGAAGAGTGGCTGGCATCAACGATCCGACCAACACAGTGCTTATGGCCGATATCGCCAATCCAGTGGCGGGTACAAGCGCACTGAGTTACTGGGCTCTCGGCACGAACGTCACCATGTCTGCCATTTATCTGGGAAGTGAGTCCCCCTCTTTCGATCTGCTTCGCCACAGGGGAAAGTTCAACGTTCTCTTTGGGGATTATCACGTTGAAGCCATGACGATTCTTTCGAACAGCGGGACCACCGTCACGGGTTCGCCAAGTACTAGTAATCCCGGGAACTGTCCCAGTGGCGACCTCGCCAGAATCAAGATGAATTGAAGCCTTCAACTTGCGCGGGCCTTCAAAATCGACAGGCTGGGCATAGCCAGTGATTACATCCAATCAAAGACTCCCGGCCCGCTTTCCCGTGAGGCAGGCTGCGGCGATTCTGATGGCGCTCGCACTCGTCTTGATCGCTCCTTTCCCGGCGGCCGCCCGCATCGTTCGCATTACGATTGAGAGCAAGCAACCATCCCCCGATTCGGAGAATGCTTTGGGCACGGCCGGCCCTTACGAGACTCTCACCGGGCACGCTTTCGGCGAAATCGATCCGAAGGATCCCCACAACACGATCATCACCGACATTGATCTGGCCCCGCACAACAAGCGCGGCATGGTCGAATATGTCGCGACGTTTACGCTCAGTGAGCCGGTTGAGTTGTCCAGGGGAAATGGAGTGTTGCTCTACGCGGTGCCCAATCGCGGGCATCGCATCACCCCCGGGGCCTATGCCGTCGAAGGGGAATCCGGCGAGCAATTCCTCATGAGGCACGGCTTTATCGTCCTGCACAGCGGCTGGCAGGGTGATATTCCGCCGCGGGCTGGGATGGAAACCATCAAGGTGCCGATCGCCCGGAACTCCGATGGTTCGAGCATCACCGGTTTGGCATTGGCCCGCTTCAAGGACATGCCCTCGGGAGCCAGGACCTTGTGGTTGCCCGGTTACCACGACGCCGCGACTCTGGATACATCGTCTGCGACGCTCACGAAGCGAACCGCGGACTTCGGACAGATCATTCCCATCGCCAGCGGCGACTGGGCGTTTTCGGATTGCGGCAGCGTGCCCTTTCCCGGCCGGCCCGATCCACGGCGCATTTCCGTCCGGGACGGATTCGATCCGGCCTATCTTTATGAATTGACCTACACCACCAAGGATCCGCTGGTGCTTGGCATTGGGCTGGCGGCCACGCGCGACATCATTTCCTTTTTCCGCTACCAAACCGACAAGTCGGCAAACCCTCTGGCGGGGCATGTTACGCACGCCATTGGCCAGGGCGTTTCACAGTCGGGAAATTTCGTCCGGCAGTTCATCCATCTGGGATTCAATCAGGATGAGGACGGGCGCATTGTCTGGGACGGCGCCAACCCACACATCGCCGGGCGACTCCTGCCGCTCAACATCCGCTTTGGGCATCCCGGCGGTGCGGCAGAATTATACGAACCCGGCAGCGAGGGAACCGTCTGGTGGGGCGATTACACCGATGCCGCGCGCGGTCGAACCGTCAGCAGTTTGCTCGATCGCAGCCGGGCAACCAATTCGCCGAAAATAATCGAAACTTTCGGCTCCGCCGAGTTCTGGAGCCTTCGCATGTCGCCGGATCTGGTCGGCACGAATGCGGATCAAGACATTCGCCTGCCGGCCAACGTGCGCCGCTACTATCTCCCCGGCACAAGCCACGGCGGTGGCGCCGGCGGATTCAGCACCGAACCGCCGGATCCGCTGCCGGGGTATGAACTGCCGCCAAATCCCAACCCGCAAGCCGAGTCGATGCGTACCCTACTGGTAATGCTGACCGATTGGGTGACCAAAGACGTCGCTCCACCCCCAAGCGTCTATCCGCGGCTCGCCGATGGCCAACTCGTCCGGCCCGATTACCTGGCGATGGGCTTTCCGAAAATTCCCGGCCAGCCTCTTCCCGATCGCCTGATCAATCCATTCTTCAATTATGACTTTGGTCCGAAGTTTAATTACCAGGACCTGTCCGGCGTGATAACGGTTCAACCGCCATTGATAAGAGGCACGCTTCCGATGTTGGTCCCGAGGGTCGATGCCGACGGGAACGAAACCAGTGGAATTCCCTCGGTGCTGCTCCAGGCGCCGCTGGGAACCTACCTGGGTTGGAACGTCGTTGCCAGCGGCTACTACAAAGGGCACAATCAGGGATTTGCCGGCGGCTTCATACCGTTCGAGCAGACCAAGGCCCAGCGCCTGGCAAAGTCGGATCCGCGCCCTTCGCTCGAGGAGCGATACCACGACCACGCCGGCTATGTGGCGAGGGTGAAGGAAGCGGTCGAGCGGTTGTCGGCTCAGCGATTCCTGCTGCCTGAAGACGCCGACCGCCTGGTGCGGCAAGCGGAAGGGAGCAATGTGTTGAGATGAGGGCCGCCTTGAGCAAGGAGTCAATCTGGGCCGGAAGCGCAGCCGCCTGGGCGAGTTGCTCAGCACCGTTCAACGGCCATCGCCACTGCTTCGCCGCCGCCGATGCAAAGACTTGTGATGCCGATTCGCGCGTCGCGCTGCTCCATCGCGTTCAGGAGCGTCACCAGGGTTCTAGCGCCGCTGGCCCCGATCGGATGTCCCAGCGCCACGGCGCCGCCCAACACGTTCACCTTCTCATGCGCAATTTCCAAATCCCTCATCGCGGCCATGGCAACCACCGCAAACGCTTCGTTGATCTCAAAAAGGTCGACGTCGGCAACTTTCAAGGAGAGCCGATCCATCAGGCGTTTCATGGCTGCGATCGGGGCGAGGGTGAACCACTCCGGCTCGCGCGCTGCGGTCGCGTAGCCAAGAATCTTCGCCCGCGGGGTGACACCCAGCGCCCGCGCCTTCCTTTCGGACAGGACGATGACAGCGGCAGCGCCATCGCTGATGCCCGACGCATTACCGGCCGTTACGGTTCCCTCGCTGCCAAAAGCCGGACGCAATTGCCGCAGCTTCTGTTCGTTGAAACGAGCCGGCTGTTCGTCCTCGCTGACCGTGAGAGCGACCTTGCCGGCCGAGGTTTCCACCGGAACGATTTCGCGTGCGAATATGCCGCTGGCCATGGCAGCGCTGGCCCGCTGGTAGCTGGCGACCGCGAAATCGTCCTGTTGCTGACGCGTGAATGGATACTTTGCTGCGCAGCGGTCGGCGCACGTTCCCATGTGAAAGCCGCCGTACGCATCGGTGAGCCCGTCGCGGAGAATCGAGTCCAGAAGCTCTCCATGGCCCAGGCGATAACCGTTGCGGGCCTTCTCCAACAGATAGGGAGCCCGGCTCATGCTTTCCATGCCCCCGGCGACCAGCAGCGACGCGTCGTCGCATTGAATCGCCTGCGCCGCGAGCATGATGGCCTTCAGTCCCGATCCGCACACCTTGCCAACGGTGGTGGCTCCGACCCCATGCCCCAGCCCCGCTCCGATCGCGGCCTGCCGCGCCGGATTCTGGCCAAGTCCAGCCGACAAAACATTCCCCATGATCACTTCGTCCACCTGGTTTGCTTCGATGCCGGCTCTGCTCAGAGCGGCTTGGATGACTCTGCTGCCAAGGGCCGTCGCGGGAATGGAGGCCAAAGCACCGTTCAAATTACCGATAGCCGTCCGAACCGCGCCTGCTATGTAGACCGGGCCAATCATGTTGAACTCCGTATAATAATCATAGTACATGCCTCGAGCTACTAGCCAAACACTGGCCATCGGGTGTGCCGCCGGATTCGGAGGCGACCGGACCGACTCCGCGCTGCCGATCGTGCAATCAATGATTGCCCGCGGCGGTCCCGCCGTGCTGATTTTCGAAATGCTGGCCGAAAGGACGCTTGCCCTGGCGCAGCTTGAACGCCTGCGAAATCCCCAGTCGGGGTTCGCCCCGCTCATGGAGCCGATGGTCCGCCCGATTCTCCGCCAATGCCTGGAACACGGCATCCCGATCGTCAGTAATTTCGGCGCCGCCAATCCCCGCGCCGCGGGCCGGCGCATCTACCAAATGGCCGAAAGCCTGGGAGTAGCCAATCCGCGTGTCGCGGTTGTTGAGGGTGATGATCTCTCCGATTCTCGTGGACGTGAGCTTCTGCGCGGGTATCTAATGCCGGCCGACGCGGCGAGGGAACTGGTCAGTGCGAACGTTTATCTCGGTGCATCGGCCATCGCCGCCGCGCTGCGCGGCGGCGCCCAGGTGGTGGTCACCGGACGCGTCGCCGATCCATCGCTGACCGTGGGACCGGCGATGGCTCATTTCGGCTGGCTTGAGTCGGACTGGGGCACGCTCGGTCGCGCCACCATCGCCGGCCATTTGCTTGAGTGTGGAGCGCAAGTCACGGGAGGTTACTTCGCCGACCCCGGCTACAAGGACGTACCGGATCTTCACATGGTCGGCTTCCCCATTGCCGAGATCAGGCCGGAGGGTTCATGTGTCATCACCAAGGCCGATTCCACCGGTGGGATCGTCGACTGTCGCACCGTGAAGGAGCAACTGCTCTATGAACTGCACGATCCGGCGGCTTATCTCACGCCCGATGTCGTGGCAGACATCTCAGAGGCACAGGTGAAACAAATCGGACCCAATCGCGTAGCAGTTTCAGGCGTAAGAGGACACCCCCGGCCCCAGACTCTTAAAGCGACCGTGTGCTTCGTCGGCGGATGGCTGGGAGAAGGCGAGATTTCCTACGCCGGGCCAGGCGCCGAAGCCCGCGCCCGTCTGGCGGCGAGGATCATCAGGCAGCGGGTAGCTGATCGCCTTTCCGTGCGATTCGACTTGATCGGCCTGCTCAGTGTGTTTGGTGATGACGGGGGCCGGGCGCTTGACCAATTGCCGCCCGGCGATGCCCGGGATGTACGGCTCCGCGTCGCCGCCGCCCACGTTGACCGTGAACGGGTCGAAAACCTGATGCGGGAAGTCACGGCCCTTTATACCTGTGGACCTGCCGGCGGCGGAGGAATCCGGACGGCGATTACCGCGCGGCTCAATTCCGTTTCGTGTCTGGTGCCGCGCGAGCTGGCGCCGGCTACTTTTACCATTCTCGAACCATGATAGACGCCATTTCCAATGTCCCATTACACCGCATCGCTCACGGCCGCACGGGCGACAAGGGCGATATCGCCAACATCAGCGTAATCGCCTATCGGCCGGAATTCTTTCCGTTGCTGGTGGAGCAGGTCACTGAACAGCGCGTGCGCGAGGTTTTGTGCCATCGCGCTCCCCAGACCATCACGCGTTACCTGCTGCCAAACCTGGGCGCGCTCAATTTCGTCCTGCAAGGCGCACTTGACGGGGGCGTCAACGACTCGCTCAACCTGGACACTCACGGCAAGACGCTTGCCTTCCTGCTGCTGGGCATGGAGGTCCGCCTGCCGTCGAACCTTGCCCGCACCCTCTGAAAGATTCGTTCCCGCTCCCCGGCGGGAGCTGTTGAACTGGAGTCGACGCATGCTTGCCCTATTGGCTTTGCTGACCATCCTCGTCCTGCTGGTAGCAATTATCGGCAAATGGATGTCGCCGCTGGTGGCGCTGATCGCGGTGCCCATCATCGCGGCCCTGGTCGGCGGCTTCGGGATGAGCACCGGAAAATTCATCGTAACCGGCGTCAAAGATGTCGCGCCCGTCGCGGGGATGTTCATTTTCGCCATCATCTTCTTCGGCGTAATGACCGATGCCGGGATGCTTGATCCGATCATCGACCTGATCCTTCGCACCGTCGGAAGCCGCCCGACGCGCATCGTTCCAGGCACATCCTTGCTGGCGCTTCTGATTCATTTGGATGGATCCGGAGCCGTGACTTTCCTGATCACCATCCCGGCGATGCTTCCCCTGTACGACCGGCTCGGCATGGATAAACGCGTGCTCGCATGCGCCGCCTCATTGGCCGCCGGCATCAACTTCCTGCCTTGGACCGGGCCAATGATCCGGGCTTCCGCCGCCCTGCATATTCCCGTCGCAACGATCTTTAATCCGCTGATCGGAGTGCAGGCGGTTGGGCTGGTCTACGTTTTCGCCGTCGCTTACTGGCTGGGGAGGAAGGAAGAGCGCCGACTCAATTTGAGCGGCGGCGCCGCCAAGGCCAAGGTTCTCGGCCGCGTCCTCTCCGACCAGGAAGCGAGCATTCGCCGCCCGCGCAATTTTTGGCCCAACCTGATCGTAACCCTCGTGCTGATGACGGGAATGGTCTGCTTCAAGATCGAGCCGGTCGTGGTGTTCATGATCGGCACGGTGATCGCACTGCTGATCAATTACCCGCATGTGGATCAACAGCGCGCTCGCGTGGACGCGCATGCCAGGACCGCCCTGATGATGGCAGGCATCCTTCTGGCCGCGGGGGCGTTTGAGGGAATCATGAAGGAGTCCGGCATGCTCTCCGCGATGGCAAACGCCGCCGTCCGTCATGTCCCCTCCCGGCTGGCCGCGCACATTCCGTTCACATTGGGCCTCACCTCAATGCCCTTGAGCCTGCTGTTTGATCCCGATTCCTTTTATTTCGGGGTGCTGCCGGTCATCGCCGAGGTGGCCAAAGGATTTGGAATTCACCCCGTCCAGGTGGCGCAGGCCGCCCTTCTGGGACAAATGACGACCGGATTCCCCGTCAGCCCCCTCACCCCCGCCACGTTCCTCATCGTCGGCCTCGCTGGTATCGAGCTTGGCGAACATCAAAAGTTCACGATCCCCTACCTCTTTGGCGGCTCGGTGCTGATGACTATCGCAAGCGTGGCCTTCCACGTTTTCTCGCTATAGATTTGCCGAATCTGAAATGGTGACACGGCCGGTGCGCCTCCGTATCTGATCCTTGGAGGACCAGTTGATGAAAATCCGCAAGCTCAAACCATCGCGATTTGCCAGTGAAACACGTCGATTATGTTACCATGTCGACATGAGGCAATTTGATCCCATCTCCCGATTCACGATCCAGCCGGCGAGCGAGACGACACTGGAATACGATCCAGCCGCAAATGGCAATGTCAGACGCGGTTTTACCTTAGTCGAGCTGCTTGTCGTCATAGGCATTATTGCCGCGCTGATATCGATCCTTCTCCCGGCATTGAGTGCAGCGCGGCGATCGGCGCAGCAGATTAAATGCGCATCACAACTCCGCACAATCGGGCAAGCGCTCCTTATGAATGCGAACGAGCATCGCGGGTATCTGCCGCTGGCGGGGGAAATACAACCGTATGTAGGGGGAACTGCGATGCCTACCGACCCGCCGGACCTCGGTGATGCAACGCATCAACGATACACCTATGTTGACAACTGGGGCGATGGAACAATCATTCGGCCGGCCGGCATCCCCATCTCACTTTCGATCTACCTCGCCGCTGATCAAGCGCCCACAAGCGTCTATACGACCTTCAATGCGGCAATACAAAAACTGGGGCCCTTCCTGAACCCCTTTATCTGTCCGTCTGATGATGCCACGTCAACACCCTATTACCCCAACGGTCCGGTACACTGGGTTTACAACGACGTGCCTTACACGACCTCCGTGGATGGATATTCGAGTTACGGCTTCAACGAGTCGGTCTTCGGTTGGTGCGATACGGGCATCGGTGGTGTGACCGGTCCTTCCCGCCTGCGCGGAAAGGTGGGCCTTATCAACGATCCCGTCAATACACTGCTTTTCGCCGATATCGCCAATCCAGTTTCAGGTTCTCACGGATTGAATTACTGGGCCCTGGGCACGAACGTCACCATGTCCGCGATTTATCTGGGAAGTGAGTCGTCTTCTTTCGACCTCACTCGCCACCACGGGAAGATGAACGTTCTCTTTGCCGATTATCACGTCGACACGACCGTAACGATTCTTCAGAACAGCGCGACCACCGTGGTGGGGTCGCCTAGTACAAGCAACCCCGCGAATTCGCCCAGCGGCGCTCTCGCGAATATCAAGATGAATTGAGTGAGTGGAACCACCTCATCAATCCGGCCCACCCGGCATTGGTGACCCGACCAAATCATCGCCTGGGAAACAACCAGGAGGCAGCATGAAGCAAAAACTTGCATCGATGATTCTGGTCCTGGCATGGACCGGCTCGGCAATGGCGCAATCTCAACCGGATCTGCAGGGCGAAGCTCCGCCGGCCAATGGCGTGTGGCTCGATTCGCTCGACCTTTCCAAGATGCACCAGGACTGGGGGGATCCGCACGCCGGAAAGTCGGTGGGTGAGCATCCAATTCAATTGGACGGGAGAACATTCGTGCATGGGATCGGCACGCATGCGAACAGTGACGTGTTGATCGACCTGGGGCGCGGCGCCACGAAATTTCTTGCGGCAGTCGGCATCGACGACGAGAAAAGGGGACATGGCGATGTGCGGTTTCACGTGATGGTGGACGGGAAGGAAGCCGCGGTGACGCCGGAACTGCACGGCGGGGATGCGCCGCAACTGCTGTCGGTTGACCTTTCCGGGGCATCCCAGTTGCGGCTGACTGTCGATGATGCGGGCAAAGGGATCGATAGCGATCATGCCGACTGGGCGGGAGCGGCGCTGATTCTGGCGCCGGATGCGAAGCAACGCCCGCAAACCATCGACGTTCCTGCGGAACCGCCTCCGGCTATCGCAGCGTTGGACGCCGCGCACCCCGCCATTCATTACCCGCGCATCGTCGGGGCGACCCCGGGCCGGCCGTTTCTGTTTCTCATTCCGGCAACGGGACAGGCACCGCTGAACTTCACGGCCGAGAATCTTCCGACCGGTCTGTCTCTGAATGGGAAGACGGGAATCATTTCCGGCGCGCTCAAATCGCCAGGAACTACGGCGGTAAAACTGGGCCTTAACTCTCCCGCCGGCACCGCGTCGGAGATGCTGACGATCGTTGGCGGGGAGCATCAGTTGGCGCGGACTCCGCCGATGGGATGGAATTCCTGGAACGTGTGGGCCCGAAACGTCGACGCCGAGAAGATCCGCGCTGCCGCCGATGTCATGATCTCCAGTGGCCTGGCGGCACATGGTTTCCAGTACATCAACATCGACGATGCCTGGGAAGGGTCGCGCGATGCCGATGGATCACTGCACGTCAACGACAAGTTCAAGGACATGCCCGCCCTGGCGGATTACGTTCATTCCAAAGGGCTGAAGCTGGGGATCTATTCTTCGCCCGGCCCGAAAACTTGCGCCGGTTTTGAGGGAAGCTTTGGCCATGAAAAACAGGACGCTCTCACCTATGGTCAATGGGGCATCGACTATCTGAAGTACGACTGGTGTTCCTGCACGAGCAAGGATCTCAAGGCCCCCTATGCCCTGATGCGCAGCGCACTGAATGCTTCGAGCCGCGATATTCTCTACAGCCTTTGCCAATATGGAATGGGCGATGTCTGGGATTGGGGCGGCAGTCCAAAAATCAGCGGGAATTGCTGGCGCACGACCGGAGACATCAGAGACACTTGGCGCAGCGTTTACTCAATCGGCTTCAGCCAGAATGGTCATGAAAAGTATGCCGGGCCTGGCCACTGGAACGATCCGGATATGCTGGTTGTCGGCATACTCGGGTGGGGAAATCCCCATCCAACACGACTCACACCGAACGAGCAGATCACACACATCACGCTCTGGTCGCTTCTCTCGGCCCCGCTGCTGATCGGGTGCGACATGACCCGGCTCGATGCTTTCACCACCAATTTGCTGGGCAACGATGAAGTGATCGCCATCGACCAGGACCCGCTCGGTAAAACCGCGGGTCGAACGGCAGAAGAAGGCGCCACACAGGTGTGGGCCCGGCCATTGGCTGATGGGACGCTGGCTGCCGGCTTGTTCAATACGGGTTCCCAGCCGGCCCCGGTCACAGCGAAATGGAGCGATCTGGGCATCAGCGGCGAGCAACCCGTGCGTGATTTGTGGCTACAAAAAGACCTCGAGGCTCACTCCGATTCGTTTACCGCCACCGTCCCCACTCACGGCGCGGTTTTGGTGAAAATCGGCACGCCGCGGTGAGCGGTTGTACCTTTTCGGCGGGGTCATTGTCGCAAAGTCATCCATGATCCTTTCTCGACGAGTGCAACGCCACCAGCCTGGCGATCATCACCGCGACGTAGAACGTGCCGGTCATGGCCTCCATCATCGCCAGCATCCGCGCCATCGGCGAGACAGGCACGATGTCGCCGTAGCCCACCGAGCAGAGGGTGATGTAGCTGAAGTAGGTGGCCGTGAAACCTTGCATCGCATGGCTCGCGCCAGGCCTGGGCTCGAACGCAAATGCATCTGGAGAGAGCTTCCAAACCAGTGTGTACGCAAAGGCCCAAAGCAAACCGAGCAGCAGATAACCGGAAATCCCCGCGCACAACACATCGGCGCCCACTTCGGGGGCGCGCAGGATGAACAGGAGGATATTGGCCGCCACGAATCCCACGAACAGGATGCCGATCGTGGAGAACACTTCCGGCGGAATCAGGTCCGGCCGCAGGTGTGCGGCCCACCGCGCCGCCAGGGCGGGAATGACAAGAAACACCGCCACCGCGAGCGTCCACCGCCGGCTGCCCATGGCCAGGGTTGCCGTGATCAACACCGCCGTCATGAGTAGCGAGCTGATGATCGGGCCGTGAGGAATCTGATCCACAAGCGGAGCGCTGCAGATATACAGAATCAACGCAATGAGCATTTTCACCGGGGAGAACTGGAATGCCGCCGCCCATCGGGCGTTTGGGTGCGCCGGCACGTCGCGGCGCGGGTTTCCCTGCGGCGCGGTTCGCTGGGTCGGAGATTCATTGTTCATGTTGGTTCGGTGCGGACATGGGTTCATCGGTTCCGCGCCGGCAGCCTAGCATTGGCGGTGTTCCGTTCAAGAACTGCGTCCGTTCCGCCAACCCCATCTTCAATCCTGTAATTTGAATCGTCGCGATGCGGCCCACTTGGAGGTTTGATCGCGGATGACCCAGCGCTGCCTCACATTGCTCGGCCGCAACCAAAACAAGAGACCACCACGGAGCACGAAGTCACTGAAGCGCAACCGACACCCTAAAATGAACCTGACTAGCAACGATCCAAAACAACCACAGAGGGGGAAGAGTTCACAGAGATCACAGAGAGAATTCAAGTTCTGGAAGCCGTGATCGGCTGCAATCTGCAATCTGCAATTGAGTGTTGGGACCAAGCTCTGTCTCTGTGCCACAATCCGTCGAAACCTTCGCACGCTGCGCAAATTTTCGGTGTGGAGGAAGAGAATGAAGACGAAAATCAAAGCAGAAAGAGTTTGAACCGCGGATGACGCGGATGGGCGCGGATAAATCAAGAGGGCTGGTTTTATTTCCCATCCGCGTTCATCCGCGTCATCCGCGGTCAAAATGTTTTTGGGTTGCGGGCGCAGCCAGCGCTGGGATCTCTGTGATCTCTGTTCGCAGCCCGTAATGCTGCGTGTCCAGCCGGTGATTTCCGGCCGCGGGAAGTTGGTTGATGGCCCGCGTAGTCATATTCGACGTTCTGATGGGGTGACTCATGGAATGAAAGCTCGAAAGTAAAAGCCCTTGTCGATGAAGGGCGATCGCCGGGCAATCCGGTCTCAAGGCCGGAGTCAATGACGTCGAGTTTGTCGTCTTTAACGATCACGGCCGCACGGCGCTGCGTGTTGCATGGGAAGGGAATGCAGTACCCCTGGCGGCGAACTAAATCAGCGTGCGCGACTGCGCGCTTTGAAGAACCGTTGACACTGGTGCCGAGCGTGACGGCGAGCTGGCCATTTGCGCCACTGCTGTTTGCGGCGACGTACGCCATGGCGGTGGCGCTGATTGCGCCATATCGGGCCGCGCAAAGCTGGCTGCTTCGCTGGGCACTCTACAGCGGCGCGATTCTGGCAGCGCAGTACACCGTGATTCAGGCCATTGCCTTTGGCGAGCCGGGTGCGCTGCTGAGCGTTGGTACCATCCTTGCGATCGGCGCAGGGGGGATCGCGACGGTGCTGGCGCTGGGCGGACTGTGGACGGTCCCGCGGCTGCCGCGCATCAAGCCGGCATATTGGCTGGCGTGCGCGATCCTGATGCTTGCTGCGGCGGTTCCGGGCTGGCGAATTGCGCTGGCGGCCATTCTCATCGGTGCGATGCTGGTTGCCATCGTCGCGCCGGCGCTGACACTGGCGGCGTACCTGCGAGTCTCATTCATCGTATGGAAACTGGCACAACAGGACCCGCGCGCAGCTGGGCGCATCGGGCTCCGCGTGCCCCTCGTGTGGATGACCACTTACGGCACTGCGTGGGTGCTTGCAGTCATCAACGCGATCGACCTCTACAACTCGCTGCCCAAAACACCGCCGGACTGTTAACCCTCGCGTCACTGCGGCGCAACAGCGCCGAGTACCGACCATTCTTTCTTTTTCCCTGGAAGGGCGCTGATGGTTGGTGGATTCCAGATTCCCGCGTCTGCAAATGTCTCGGCAATAGACCAATCGTCTCTCCCAGCCGGCGCGGGAGCGGCTCTCCAGAAGTCCCGTGGCGTGGCCTTTTCCGGCGCGGTATCCGAAATGATCCCAAAGGAGAGTTGATATGGCTTCCCTTTGTCTGGAACGAAGGCACAAGCAAATCCCCGGTATGGGTCCGGGTTGGAACTGCGGGCACGAACGACGACCAAATCGCCCTTTTGAACCGATGCACGAATGACCGCAGGTTCGTGTACCCGGGCCTTGCCGATGGGTCGTCCATTCAGATAGATGGTTGCTTCCCCCTCCACCTGGAATACCAAAAGGCCGGAATTGGCACCATCCGGAGCGGGTTGCGTAGATGCCGTCGCTTGCCCGGGAATGGCGAGCGGATATTTGGGCAACTCCGTCTTCTCACCCAGCCGGTGGAGCGAATCGCAGGCGAGGAGGTAGTTGACCTTCTCAACCGCATGCATTTTGGAAGCCCGCCTGTAAAAGGCTCTGGCTTGATCGAGATCGCCGGCCACTGCGCAGAACGCACCCTGAAAGTAGAGAATATTGGTCCGTTCGTCGTCCGGAAGATCGGACTCACCCAGCAACCGATCTACCTCCGCCTGAGCCGGCGCCTTATCGCCTGCCGCAAGCAACAGCTTCGCATACTCAATGAGGTATGGCCTCTCTGATCCGTCTTTCGCCTTGCGGCAATGAGCGATCGCATACCGCAGTGCCGATTCGCGACCTTGATTGTCTTGCAGTGCAGCGCAGGCGAGGGCCAAATGGATCGCGGCCCAGGCATCCTTCTGGGTGTTCATCACAATACTGAGGACGCTCTTCGCATCGTTGAGGCGTTGTTCGAGAAGCAGTACTTCGACCACCGATGGGAATGTCGAACCGATATCACTTTGCGCCTGCTGGGCGACCCACTGATCAGCAATCTTCTGCGCCGCCGCCGCGTCTCCCCGCCCGGTTCGCTTGCACCATTGATACCATGCGATCCCGCCGTAGCGTTCGTCTTCTCCTTTTTTGATGCTCTGGGCGGTCGCGAAATCGCCTTGGTACTCGGCTGCCGCCGCATCGCATTCCATGGACGATCCCGAACCACTCTCCAGACTCGCATCGGCCCAGGGTCGTGCCAGGTCATACCGCCCGGTGTACATGTAATGCCAGGCAATCTCAATTTCTTCCTCGGACTGATCCAAACCATAATCCGGCTGCTTCAGCACGAGTTTGCAGGTGGCCAGCCATTTCTCTTCATCCCCTTGGTCGAGATAAACTGACGCCAGTTGATTGACGTATCCCCTGTCCGGTGCGATTTCCACCAAATGCGTGAGCAACGGCATCGCCTTCTCGGGTTTTCGAAAACGCAAATAGCGGTCGGCAAGCGTCGAAAGCACGCGGGGCTCGTCGTGAAGCTGCGCCGTCCATTCATCAACGTGGGCGGACGCTTCCGGCCAGTTCATTGAGATTGTCGCGGCGGCGCCAATAGCTGAGTATGGATTGATAATGAGCAACCGTGCCGTGAATTCTCTGATGGACTCCTCATCATAGCGGCCGGACGCGATCCTCGATTCAAGTTCGTATGTTGTATTGGCGGCGCCATACCAAACTGTCTTCCAAATATCCCAACCGCTCAGACGTCCCGGCTGTGCCTCGTGATAATAGATGGCGAATACCACCGCGTACATCTTGTACTGCGGATCATCCACCTGAAGATTCTGCAGCAAATTGGGACGAGAATCCGCGGGGACTGCGAGGCTTTCCACGTATGCGCGCAGAGGGTGATCGGCGATCAATGGCGCCGATTGGTCCAGATACTCTGAAGAGTCGATTCCCCACATGTCCTTCATAAACGTGGCCCGGCGCATCACATGGATGAAATTAGTCTCCTGCAGAATCCGTCCCGCCAGGGCAAATGAGGGCTCGGCAACTTCGGTGACGGCAAGAAAGGATTTTGAGACGGACGCCAGATTTGCCACGGGATCAGGCTTCTCGAGAGCGG